>WNFV01002212.1_pt1 | contig 37621 bp, 36 predicted proteins | sample 5400101 | NCBI WGS metagenome assembly WNFV01 (sample SAMN13153361, study PRJNA577476) | soil metagenome | isolation source: 115 cm soil or saprolite under grassland replicate 1 | place: USA:California | collected 2016-06-15 | reverse complement strand
AGCGGTCGACCATCGCGAGTGTCGCCCCCGCGTCGGCGAGCTCGCGGCAGATCGCAGCGCCCAGCCCCTGCGCGGCGCCGGTCACCAGAACGACGCGTCCGTCGAGCTCGTTCACCGCTCATCCCGCGTGGCGAACCGCGGCGAGTTGCGCGACATCGGCTGCCGCCGGATGCGCGCCGGCCACACGCGTGTACAGGGCATCGAGTTGCTGCGCGACGCGTCGCCACGTGAACAGCTGACAGGCGCGGCGACGCGCGCGGCGGCCGAACAATGGTCCGATCGCCGGATCGCTCACGATCTGCACGAGCTTTCGCGCAAGCTCGGAGGGGTCCTTCGGCTCGACGAGGAAGCCGGTTCGGCCGTGCTGCACCGTGTACTGAATGCCGCCGACACGCGAGCCGAGCACGGGCAACGCGCAGGCCATCGCCTCGACGAGCGTGAGGCCGAACGGCTCGTACCACGGCGTCGTGACGAACACGTCGGCGGCGCAATAAAAATCGCGCAGATCGGCGCGCGCTCGGCGCCCGACGAACTTTACGTGTTCGGAGATGCCCTCATCGTGCGCGATCCGCATCAGCCGCCCGATCTCCGGCGTCAGCTCCGGATCGGCGGTTTCGGAGTTGCCGCCGACCACGATGAGCAACGGATCGATGCCGTGCTGCCGCGTGACGATCGCGAGCGCGCGAACCACGTTGTCGACGCCTTTGCGGGCGACCATCCGGCCGACGTGCAGAACGATCGGGCGATCGGCGGGCAGGCCCAGCCGACGGCGCGCCTCGTTGCGCTTGATCGGGACGAATTCGTCCGGCGAGAAGCCGCAGGGAATCATCGTGATGCGCGACGGATCGATGTCGTAATGGCGGCGCAAATCGATTGCATCCTGCGGACACTCGGCGATCACCGCATCGGCGTCGTCGATCACCCTCTGCTCGAGCAAGCAGCGCTCGCGCGGGAAATCGTCATGGCTCTGGTGCAGCAGCCGCACGCGGCCGAGCGCGTGGAACGTGACCACATAGGGAATGCCGAGCTCGTCGCGCAATCGGCGTGCGACGAGCCCCGACATGAAGAAGTGCGCGTGCGCGAGCGCGTAGCCTTCGCCGCGATCGCGTGCGCGCGTCGCGATGTCGAGCACGCGCTCGGTGAACGCTGCGATCGTGGGCAACAGATCTTCTGCGCGGACGAAGCGCGGCGGGCCTGCCTCGATATGGATCACGCGCACGCCCGGCGCCCAGCTCACGAGCACGGGCAGCTCGGGATCGTCGCGGCGCGTGAACACATCGACCTCGTATCCGAGCGCGGCGAGCTCCTTCGCCGTGTGCGCGACATAGACATTCTGGCCGCCTGCGTGCACACCGCCGCTCGCAGCCAGGGGCGAAGCGTTCTCGCTGATCAATGCAATCCTGCCCGACATTGGTGGCTCCTTCAGATGGGTTCGCGAAACGGGTCGCGATTCACGCGCTCGCCGCCACGGCGTTTCGAGATTGCCCATCATCTGCAATCCGCATGCCGGTTCGATTCGCCGCCGTGCGCTGCGCTCTCTTGTCGAAGCGGTCGTACGGGGCGAGCGCGTGGCGCGCGATTTTGGAAACACGACACTCCCTGCGGCAATGTTTACCGGACATCGATGCAAAGCTCCGCATGACGCGAGCTGCGACGGCTCGGGCGCGCAAGCTGCAGACAGCGGGAACGTTTGTGCGCACAGGGGAATCTGAGTTACACGCGCGACAACGAGGGACATCGCGACGCATCCCGGTCCGTGCGTGTGGATTGGCACCAAACCTGCTACCAAACTCAGCGCTGTCGCCCGAAACTTTGGATCATTTGTACAAAGGAGCCATGATGAATCGGTTCATGATGACGGCCGCCGCGGCCGCCGTTCTTGCTGCGGTGACCGGTTGCCAGCAAAAGAGCGAAACGACCGTTCCTGTTCCTGCTACGCCGCCGACATCGAGCAGCTCGTCCAGCACGACGACGCCGTCGATGCCCGCAACGCCGCCCACGACGAGCAGCTCGTCGTCGTCGACCGACACGTCGTCGACACCGAGCTCGACCGCGTCGTCGAGCACGTCGACACCGAGCTCCACGTCACCGAGCTCGTCGTCGTCTTCGAGCTCTGCGACGCCGAGCTCCACAGCGCCCAGTTCGTCGTCGACCAGCAGCTCGACGACGGGCGACGCGATGAAACCGGAGTCGAAGGAAAAAGGCAAGTAATCGAGCGCAGCGCCGGCGATCCGGTGCGCGCGCAATCGCGGGCGGCGCTGCCGTCCGGTGCGTCAATTCGCCGCGTGCGCGCACTGCACGCGCGGCGGCGGATTTCGCGCCTTGGAATCGCTTTGATCCGACGAGGAACTTCATGGCAACCGACCCAATGGACACGATGGATACCGCACAACGCGCGGCCGAGCCCAGCGGGACTCTCGGTGCTGGCCTGGCCGACACCGCCCGTCAAACAGTCGACCAGGTCGCCGAGCGCTCGCGCAGGACGCTGAACCGGGTCACCGACACCGCGGCCGATGTCGCCGACCGCGTGAGCGCGCAGACGAACGACGCGCTCGCGCAAGCGGCGCGCTACGCTTCCGCGCATCCGCTGCAGGCGCTCGGTGTCGTGCTGATCGCCGGCTTTCTCGTCGGCCGCCTGTCGCGGCGTTATTGATCTCGACGGCGCGCGGGTGAAGTCGCGGCTCGCCGCCGCCACGCGCGTGCACGTTCTCGACACCACGATGCTCTACTCGCCGGGTGGCGGGGGCGTCGTTCGTTATCTGCTCGCGAAGCGCCGGTGGCTGCGCCACAACACGCGCGTGCGCCATTCGTTGCTCGTCCCCGGCGAGCGCAATGGCATGGGTCTGCACGGCGAGACGTTCATCCATTGCCGCGAAGTTCCGGGGTTGCGCTCGCGCGTGCCGCTCGACACGCGCGCATGGAGCCGCGCGATCGCCGAGCGCGAGCCCGACGTCGTGGAGATCGGCGATCCGGGCCCGATCGCGCTCGCCGCGTTCCGCGCGCGGCGCAACGCCGGCATGCCGGTCATCGCCTTCTGCCACACCGATCTCGAGCGCGACGCGCACGCGCGCTACGGACGCGTCGCCGCGCGCACGATGAAGAGCTACGCCCGGCGTGTTTTCGAGCGCGCCGACCGAGTGCTGACGCCGAGCGAATACATGCGTCGCCGGCTCACCGACTGGGGCGTGCGCGACGTCATCGTCTGTCCACTCGGCGTCGACGCGGACCTGTTTCACCCCGCGCAGCGCGACACGGCCTTGCGCCGCCTGCTCGGACTGCCGCCGGGCGCTCGCCTGTGCATATACGCGGGGCGTTTCGCGCCGGCGAAAAACATTCCGGTGCTGGTCGACGCGTTCCGGCTGCTCGGCCGTCCGTATCACCTGCTGATGATCGGCAGCGGCGCGCGCGTGCCGCCGCTGCCGGCGAACGTGACCGTGTTGCCGTTCGAACGCGATCCATCGCGGCTCGCCGCGCTCGTCGGCGGCGCCGATGCGTTCGTGCAGGCAGGCGAGCGCGAGAGCTTCGGGCTCGCCGTCGTCGAGGCGATGGCTTGCGGCGTGCCGGTGGTCGCCGTGGCCGACGGCGCCGCGCCGGAGATCGTCACGCCGGATTGCGGCCTGCTCGTGCGTGCCGGCAGCGCGCCACACCTCGCCGCAGGCGTCGCCGCGCTCTACGGCGCCGACCGCGAGCGCATGGGCGCCGCAGCCCGCACGCGCGCCGAGCGCCATTTCGGCTGGGACCGCGTCTTTCACCGGCTGCTGCAGCACTACGCGAGCGTCGTGCACGGCTCGGCGGCGCGCGCGCTGCGCGAGCAGCTCGCCTGAAACGCGGCCCGCGCGTGCGCGCGCTGCTTTCGATCGAGATTCACGACGTCGCACCGGCGACGTGGCCGCGCTGCGCCGCGCTGCTCGAACGGCTCGAGCGTATCGGTGCGCCTTGCGCGACGCTGCTCGTCGTGCCGTGGTATCACCGCGGCATCGCGATCGATCGGGCGCCCGCGTTCATCGACGCGATCTCGCAGCGGATCGCGCGCGGCGATGAAGTCGCGCTGCACGGGTTCGTCCACGTCGACGAGGCCTCGGCGCCGCGCACGCTGCGCGGCTTCTTCGAGCGGTGCGTGCTCACGCGCGGCGAAGGCGAATTCGCCGCGGTCGATGAGGACGATGCGCGCGACCGGGTCGCGCAGGCGATCGCGATCTGGCGGCGCACCGGGTGGCCGGTGGCAGGGTTCGTGCCTCCCGCATGGCTGCTTTCAACGCAGGCGCGCCAAGCGCTCGCGAGCGGCGCTCCATTCGAATATGTCGCGCTGCGCGGCGGCCTGTGGCGGCTTGCCGATCGGCGATGGTTGCCAACCGACGTCGCGTGGTATAGCCCGACGTCGGCGCTGCGCCGATCGATGTCGCGTGCCGCGATCGCGCTTGCGATCGCGCGCGCGTCGCGCGCCCGGTTGCTGCGCGTTGCGTTGCATCCGCAGGACGCCGATGTGCGGAGCGTGCTCGACCACTGGCAGCGCGTGATCGCGCGCGCGATCGCCGAGCGTACGCCGGTCACGACGCGCAGCGCGCTCGCCGCGCTCGCACCTGTCGGCATAGATGCGCTCGGCGATCGCTTCAGTCGATCGTCGCGCCCGACTCGCGCAGCCAGCCCTCGAGCGCGTCGCATCCGCCGAGCAGCCGGCCGTTGACGAACACCTGGGGTGTTGTGCGAGCGCCGGACACGGCGCGGACGCCGCGCGGCTTCAAATCGACGGCGTCGTAGCGCAATCCGGCGCGATCGAGCAGGCGCTTCGCGCGCGTGCTGTGCGCGCACAACGGCCGCGTGAACACGACGATGTCCTGCACGGCCTCGTGCGACGGCGCGAGCCAATCGAGCACGCTCTCGGCGCTCGACACGCCATACGGATCGCCGGCATCGTTCGGCTCGATCAGCGCGATGTCGATCACGCGATCGCGCACGACCATCGCGTAGCGGCGTGCGCGCATTCCAAAACCATCGTCGCGAAGATCGGCGAGAAGGCCGAGCGCGCGGTGGAAGTCGCCGTTGCCGTCGGGAACGAAGATGAGCGCGTCGGCATGCTGCTCGCGCTGCCACGCCTCCATCACGTACGCGTCGTTGACCGCGAGGCAAAGCACCGCGTCCACGCCGTGCTCGCGCAGCTGCGGCTCGAGCTCGACGAAGCGCGGCACGTGCGCGCGCGAGCATGTCGGCGTAAATGCGCCGGGCAGCCCGAACGCGACGGCGGTACGCCCGCCGAAGAGCGTTTCCGTCGTGACCTCGATGAGCTCGCCGTCGCGTCGCATCCGGAACTCGGTGAACGGCAGCCGTTGGCCTTGCAGCCGCTCGGCGGCTTCACGATCGCACGGCGCGTCGGCGAATGCGTGGCGACGCGCCGCTTGCGCGTCGTCGCGCAACGGCTTCGGCGTCGTCATCTCACGCGTTTGAAGGGCGGGGCCGGTCCGCTGCCTGGCGCGCGCAACAAAGCGCGTGCCGAGGGCGACTTGCGCTCCGGCCCCATGTCAGGGGGGCGTCGTCATTCCCAGTACGGCGTCGCGTTGTAGTAGGCGTGAACCTCGCGCGCCCAGCGCTCGTCGGCCATCGTCGGCCAGTGGTCCTTGTCGAATCCGGGCGCATCGTCGAAGCGGGCTTTCGCGACGTCGAGCCGGAAGCATTTGTGCTCGGGATCGAGCCGCAGCGACTTCCATGGAATCGCGAACAGCTTGTCGCCGACGCCGAGCACGCCGCCGACCGACATCACCGCGTAGGCGACGCGGCCCGCCGGAACGTCGATCATGATGTCGGCGATCTCGCCGAGCGTTTCGCCGGCTTCGTTCTTCACCTCGTCTCCGGCGAGCGTATCGGCGGACATCACGCGCGGCCCCGGGCCGCGGCGCGTATCGACATTGCCGCGGCCGTGGCTTCCGCTCGGCCGCGGATCGGCATACGCGCGCGCATCGTCGACGTCATCGTCCACGCCGCGCAGCGATGAACCCGGTTCCCGATTGCCGATGCCGGACATGTTTGCGGCGAAGCGCATGTCGTCGTAAGGCGTGTGAGCCCAATCGTTGTCGCGCAGTCCGGGCGCGGTGATCCGGTCGCGGTAGAGGCTCATCGGCATTCCTTTCGGGAGGGCATACGAACTCGGTGACTGCTGGCTTCAGGCGGCGCACACGACTGCCGGGCGCTTCGCAATTGCAATCACCATGCCATTCCAACCGGCGTGTCGACGCCCCGCATACCCGTCAACCAGGTGTGCGCGTTATACAAAATTGCCGGTACGGCCGTAAGTTTTGCCGATCCGCGCCCTGTGCGCTGTTCGCGCAACGAATAGCGCTATGTCGGCGGCGACTCGCCCGCGCGGCGTTGCTCGACGAGCGCATGAATGATCTCGACGACGATGACGCCGAACGCTTCGTCGAACCACGGTTGCGCGCCGCTCACGCCGACGGTCAGACCTTTGCGGTGAACGCCGCCGACCAGCGGCAGATCGGTCGAGCGGTGCGCCGCCTCGCGTTCGCGCAACACCGACGTGTCGGTGCGCTCGCGCGCGGCGAGCTGCGCCTTGTCGCGTGCGTACGCGCCGTAGTCGACACGCGTGTTGCCCGCGTTGCCAAACGTGTATTCGGCGAGCGGCGCATTCGGTTGCGTGCCCGGGCCGTCGAGCACGACGATGACGAGCGCACGATCAGCGCTCACCGCGGTATCGGCAATCGCGGCCTCGACAACCGGCCGCAGCATGGCGATCGCAACGTCGACGACCGCCTTGTTCGGCGGCACGCTCGTGCCGGCGGCCGCGGCAGTCGACATGATGGCCGTGCAAACCAAAAGCACGAAGGACGCGCGGCGCGCCGACCGCGCGTCAGTCGAGCACCTGTCCGCCCTCACCCTCCCAGCGATGCAGGTCATGATGCAACGTCCGCTCGCGCGCACGTGCGCGCCCGCGTCGCACCGCCTGCCATCCGATCAGCGCACTCGCTGCGGCAGCCGCCCACAGCCAGCGCATCGAGCTGCTGCGCGCCGTGGCGCCGTCCGCCACGCCGCGATCTCGCCAATGCACAGCGCCTTCCCTTTTCAGCGCGATGGCGCTAGCGCACGCGACCGCGGCGGAACAGGTTCACGATTGCGAGCAGGATGATCGCGCCGATCAGCGATACCACCAGCGAGCCCGCGCTGAACGCGCCCTCGTTGATCGTCGGCAGGCCGAGCAGCGGCGAGACGACGAACCCTGCGATCAATGCACCGACGATGCCGACGATGATGTTCAGGCCGACGCCCTGCTGCGCGTCCGTGCGCATGATCATGCTGGCGATCCATCCGAGGAGGCCGCCCACAACGAGCCATACGATCAGGTTAATCACGACATGCTCCTTTGCAGTGAGTTGAACCGCGGCGAGCCCCGCGGGCGGCGACGCAACGCCGCCACCCGAACACCGAAGCAGCGAGCATGCCAAACGGCGAGCGTGCGGATCGGCGCACGCCGCGCCCCGAGCCACGAGGAAAGCAGCGGGCGGTGGCGCGGTCGCAGACGCGTGAGGTGCCCCGTCTAGAGGAAAAAATTGCACAGCGCCTTGCCGCGTTTTCCACGCCGCAAGTAGGTTGTGGATTCCCGCCGAAAGCATCGTCGACTTGGCTTATGGGCGCGGGAGCACGCGGTAGGTGCAGTGCTTGCGCAATCGACTTTCGCCGATCGTCGTGGAATCCGGACGCGTCGACGCGACGAGGCGTCGGTTGGCGCTCGCGAGATGCGTCGACGCGAGATCACATCCGTCGTACGGGCTCGACCACCGCCATGCATTCCGCGCAGGAATGAAACAGAGGGAGCACAAGCATGCAATGACACGGACGAATCGAATGACGGTGCCGGCTCGATCGACGCAAGCAGCGTGCCGTGGCCGCCGAAGCCGCGACGCTGCAGCTATCGCTTGGCGCATCCGGAAAAAGAAGGCAACGCTTACCGGAATGCCGGTAGCAATTGCGATGCGCGCACACATTTCGGACATCGCTACTCGACCAACTCCGTACGCGCGCGTCATTCGAGATGCCTCGTTCGCCTTCGTACGTTGCCGACGCTCGCTCTGGGACGCAAGCTTGCGGATCTTGTGTGGGCCCGTGTACGACGCCGCGCGCGCCTGCGTATGCGAGCACTGCCATGACCTCGGCACGTTTTTCGCTGCGCGCGATTCGGACGGACGTCGCGATTCGCGTGTCGCCGTTCATTCGAGGAGATTCGATGCGGCTCGCATCCGTTGGTCCGGCGCGCGTGCGCAAAGCCGTGCTGCCCGTTGCCGGCCGCGGCACCCGGCTGCTGCCTGCCACGCGTGCCGTGCCGAAGGAGCTGTTGCCGATCGTCGACCGACCGCTGCTCGAATTCGCCGTCGAAGAGGCGCTCGCCGCGGGCCTCGACCAGATCATCTTCATCACGGCGAAGAACAAGAGCGCGATCGAGGATCACTTCGATGGCTGGACCGGTGCCGGCGGTTTCCGGCCGACGTTCGCGACGGTGCGCCAGGCGTCGCCCAAAGGGCTCGGCGACGCGATCCTGCGCGCGGAGGAGATTGTCGGCGACGAGCCGTTCGCCGTGTTGTTGCCCGACGACCTGATCATCGACGCCGACGCCGGCATCGCGACGCTTACGTCGCTGTACGACGACAAGCGCTTCTCGATGCTCGCCGTCGAGCCGATCACCGCGGCGCAGACGTCGAGCTACGGAGTGATCGCGCCGTCGCACTCGTTCGATCGCCGCCATATGGTCGAAGACGTCGTCGAGAAGCCCGGCGCCGACAAGGCGCCCTCGCTGCTCGGCATCGTCGGCCGCTACGTGTTCACGCCGGCGATCTTCCGCTGCCTGCACGCGACGCCGGCGGGCTACGGCGGCGAAGTGCAGCTCACCGACGCGATCCGTGCGCTGCTGCACGAAGAGGACCTGTGGGCGATCGAGCTGCCGGCGAAGCGGATCGACTGCGGCACGCGCGCGGGCTTTCTGCGTGCGCAACTCGAATTCGCCGCGCGTGACCCCGAGCTCGCGCGCGTGCTCGATGAATGGCGCCGCTCGCGTGCACTGTCGCCGCGCCCGATACCGGCGTCGCGCGCAGGCGTCGCGCCGCTGCCGCTGCGGCCCGCATCGGTTACGCCGATCGGCACGACGCGTCTCGGAGAGGATTGATTTTCGGTGCGCGCACCGCGCACACAACCTTGCAAGGAACCGCCATGCGCGTACTCGTCTCAGGAGGAACCGGCTACGTGGGATCCCACGTGTGCGTCGACTTGATGGAAGCCGGTCACGAAGTCATCGTCGTCGACAACCTCGTCAACAGCCGCAACGACGTACTGGAGCGTATCGCTTCGATCGTCGGCCGGCGGCCGCGATTCCTGTGCCTCGACATCCGCCACGCGGCGCTGCTGCGCGCGGCGCTGCGGCCTTACGACTTCGACGGCGTGATCCATCTCGCCGGCCTCGAGTCGATCGAGGAATCGATGCGAGAGCCGGCGGATTACTACCGAACGAATGTCAGCGGCACCGCCAACGTGATCGAGGCCGCCGGGGACTGCCCCTTTGTGCTGAGCTCGTCGGCGGCCGTCTATGGCAACGCGGCGAGCAGCCCGATCGTCGAAGACCAGCCGATTGCGCCGGCCAACCCGTACGGGCGCTCCAAATACGTCGCCGAGATGGTCGTTCGCGACGTCGTCCAGGCGCGTGGCAGCGCGGGCTGCGTGCTGCGCTTGTTCAACACGGTCGGCGCGCACGAAGGCGGGCGGCTCGGCGAGGATCCGCGCGGCGCGCCGAGCGACCTGATGCCGCTCGTCGCGCAAGTCGCGGTCGGGGTGCGCGAGCGGCTTGGCGTTCATGGCAACGACTATCCGACGCACGATGGAACCGGCGTGCGCGATTACCTGCATGTGATGGACGCCTCGCGTGCGCATCGGCTCGCGCTCGAGAGTCTCGCGCATCGGCACGGCGTATCGGTCTACAACGTGGGCTCGGGCCGCGGCTATTCCGTGCTCGAGGTGATCGATGCCTTCGAGCGCGCGACCGGGCAGCCCGTGCCCTATCGGATCGAGGATCGGCGCCCCGGCGACGTTGCCGAATACTGGGCGGATGCGAGCCGGGCGCGCGATGAGCTCGGATGGGCCGCGGATCGCGATCTGCCGCGCATCTGCGTCGATTCGCTGCGTTGGCGGCGGTTCTGGCTCGATTGCCTCCGGCCCGCCGCAGCGACCTCGGAGCCCGCCGCGCTGCCTGCGACGCGGTCCCGCGAAGCCCGCTCGCGGCCTCGGTCGCGTCCGCGGCGCCCCGCGGCGATCTTGTAAAACTTTCAACAATTCGAAAGGTTATCTGGGAAGTCGGTGATATTTCCCGAAAAGCGTTTGCACACGGCATGACAAGGTGTAAAAGATAGGGCTCGCAGACGGCCATTCCGAAGGACCAACATGCCCCACGCCCTCATTGTCGACGACGACTCGGTTGCGCGTTCAACGCTCGCCGAACTGGTCGCTCGCGACGGCTTCACGACCGCCGTCGCCGCGAATCTCGCTGAAGCACGCGAAAGGTTCGAACCGCGTCCCGATCTCGTGCTTGTCGATCTCGTGCTACCCGATGGCAGCGGGATCGAGTTGCTGTCGGAGCCGCGAATCGCCGACCAGAGCGACATCGTGCTGATCACCGGTCACGCATCGGTCGAGAGCTCGGTCGACGCGATGCGCCTCGGCGCCGCCGACTACCTGACCAAGCCTGTCGACCTCGCGAAGCTTTCCGAGATCCTCGCACGGTTGTCGACGTCCGAAACGCGGCGCGAGGCGCAGCCTGCGCGCGGGCTCGGCCGCCTCGTCGGCACATCGCCGACGATGCAGAAGCTCTACGCCGCGATGGAGCGCATCGCGCCGACGGACGCGACCGTGCTGATCGTCGGTGAAAGCGGAACCGGCAAGGAGCTCGTCGCGCAGAGTCTGCACGAGATGTCGAGCCGTCGTTCGGGACCGTACCTCGCCGTCAATTGCGGCGCCGTGTCGCCGAACCTGATCGAAAGCGAGCTGTTCGGTCACGAGAAGGGCAGCTTCACCGGCGCCACGCGGCAGCATGCTGGCTTCTTCGAGCGTGCGCACGGCGGCACGCTGTTCCTCGACGAAGTGACCGAGATGCCGCTCGACTTGCAGGTGCGGCTGTTGCGCGTGCTCGAATCGCACACGGTCAGCCGCGTCGGGTCCTCGGAGGTGATCGCGATCGACGTGCGCGTGATCGCCGCGACCAACCGCGATCCGTACGAGGCGGTGAAGAGCGGCAAGCTGCGCGAGGATCTGCTGTACCGGCTGCAGGTGGTGCCGTTGCACATCCCGCCGCTTCGCGAGCGGCCCGGCGACGTCGCGCAGATCGCGCGCCGTTTCGTCGACGAGCTCAATCGCAAGAGCTCGGTGCACAAGGCATTCAGCGCTGCCGCGCTCGAGCGGCTCGAGCGCTACAACTGGCCGGGCAATGTGCGCGAGCTCTACAACGTCGTGCAGCGCGCGTACATCCTCGCCGAGGGACGCACGATAACGCAGCCTGCGCTGCAGCGTGACACGCTCGGCGCCGTCACGCCGGCGACCGACGGCTTCAACGTCGCGGTGGGCGAGTCGCTCGGCGAGGTCGAGCGTCGGCTCATCCTGCATACAGTGCAGCGGTGCCGCACGCAGGAGGAAGCCGCGCGCATCCTCGGCATCAGCACGAAGACGCTGTACAACAAGCTTCGGATCTACGATGCAGGGCCGCGCGGTCGCCTGCGTTTCGTCGTGCCCATAACGCCGCCGGCAGACAAGGACGAGCTGCACTAGCGGTGCGTTCGGAGACCGCTCCCGCGACGTGAGATGGAATCCGACCGCGTCACGCTGCTCGCTTCGGTCGGTCTAGCTGTCCGCGCGACATCGCCGGCGCTGCTGCACGCCATTCGCGGCTGCCTGCACGACGTCACGATGCTCGCGGCGCTGCTGCAGCCTCCCGCGGCTGCGCTCTCGGACGACCTAAGCCCTGCGGCGAAGACCGCGCAGCGGCTGCGCGCGATCAACGCGCAGCTCGATCTGCTCGAACGCAACGTCGCGCTGCTCGACGCGATGACCGAAGTCCCGCGTCGCAACGGCGAAGCGGTCTGCGCAACGGCCGCCGTGCTGCCCGACGTCGTGCGCCTGCTGCACGATGAAGCGGCGCGGCATCGGGTCCGTCTCGAGCACGATCTCGACAGCCTGCCACCGCATCTGCAGGCCGATGAGCGCGCGTTGCAGAAGGCGCTGCTCACCTGCGGTGCGTGGACCGCGCAACACGTCGGCGAGCGCGCGACAATGCTGTTTCGCGGTCGCGAGGAAGCGGGCGAAGCATTGTTCGACTTCGAGACGACCGATGCATCGGCCAAGCTCGGTGACGGCAACGCGACGCGCGACGACATCGCGCTCCTCGCCGCGCTCGCCGAAGCCGCCGGCGGCCGGCTGCTGAGCGCACCACGGCTTCGGCTCGCGTTCGCACGCGCGTCCGGGCGAAGCGCCGTACCGGAATAGCGCTGCCAGCGGGCGTACGCCGAGGCGCGCGCGTTTGCGCGCCGCGTCATCGGCGAACGCGCCGCGAAAAACGCGTCCTGACTATGCAATCGGCGCGCTCGCGCGCTGCGATCGACCTTTGCCTACACGCCTTGGCGTTGCCGTCCGGCACGCAGCGGGCGCGCGCTGCGCGACCATTGTCATCTCGGACGCGCGCGTTCCGATGGACGGCCGTCCGGTGGCCTGCGGGCCACTCTTGCGCGTACATACGGAAAGGAGCATCACGATGAGAAACTGGAAACGTCTTGCCATCGCGTCCGTCATGGGCGCGGGCGTGGCCATGCCGGTGTTCGCCGCGGACGGCGATGCGTTGCAGAGCCAGGAAAACCAGCACGGCAACGCGGTTGAACGCAACACTGTGCTGGCGCCAAGCTCCGCTGCGACGCCGGTGCCGATGTGGGACGGCGCGCGCGGCCTCAGCCCGCCGACTACCGCGATTCCGTCCGATACCGCTGCTGCCGCCGTCGTCTCGCCTTCCGGCACGATGAGCGGCGCGCCGAGTGCGGCGGAAGAAAGCCGTGCCACCGGCAAGGTCGACGCGCCGGAAGCGGCGCCGCCGAGATCAGGATCGGACGTGCAGGCCGGCGATATGGGTCCGTCGAGCCCCAAGGCGGGTGCCCAGTAAGCGCGGAATCTGAAGACGCCGAATCACCGCAAACGGCGGGCTGCGCAGGCATCCCGCCGTTTTTTTGTGCATGCGCGCGTAGCGAGTCCACCATCGCGACGTGGCTTTGAGTCCAGCACGCTTTTTGCAAGATGCATGCCGACTAGCGATGACGCCCGTCGACACCCGTGTCAAAGCGGCAAATGTTTCGCGTAATGAGGCGAGCCGATCCCATTCGTACCGAAATGGCGCGGGGCGCTTCGATTGGATCGACGGCGCCGCCCGGCTCGTCGCCGCGCTCACGCTCGCAGGCACCGCCGCGCTCGTCGCGCCGCCGCTCGCCGCAGCGCTCGGCCCGGCGGCCGCGCACGCGCCGTTCTATCTCGCGATCGCGCTGACGGCGAGCACGCTAGGCCGCGCTGGCACGCTCGTAACAATCGGCATCAGCGCGCTTGCGCTGCTGCTGCGATCGCCATCGCTCGCGGCCGGCGCGCTGTCGCTCGACGATGCGCTCGCCGTGGCGCTGTTCGTCGTGACCGGCATGCTGATCGCCGCCGCGCTCGGCCGCCTTCCGCGCGAGCGCGATCGCATGCGCTCGTTCGCGCGGCTCGCGCGACTGCGTGCGCGCGAGCGCGACGATGCGCGCGAGGCGCGCGAGGCGCTGCGCGCGCGGATGCTCGAGCAGAGCAGCTGGTACGAATCGACGCTGCAGGCGCTCGACGAAGCCGTCGTCGCCGCGGACACGGACGGCCGGGTCCGGTTCGTGAACGCCGCTGCGGAACGCCTGACACAACGCAGCGCGGCCGACGCGCTCGGCCGGCGGATCGACTACGTATTGCCGCTCGCCGCCGAGCACGACCGGATCGACTTATCGTCGCGGGTTCGCGATGCGCTCGCAAGCGGGCACGTGCTGTCGCCCGCCGAGGCTGTGATGCTCGCAACGGGAGACGGCATCGAGTGCGTGGTTCACTTCACCTTGACGCCGGTGCGTTCGCACACCGGGTCGCTGCTCGGCGGCGTGGCCGTCGTTCGCGACGCAAGTCGTGCACGGCGCGCCGATCGCGAGCGCGGGCGGCTCGTGAAGACCGCGCAGCAGGCGGAATCGATCGCGGTCGCCGCGAAACGCAGTCTCGAGCTTGCCGAGCGCAAATTCGCGGCATTCATCGGCGAGCTGCCGTTCCCCGCGTACATCGTCGCCGAGAACGGCGAGATGATTTTCGTCAACGACGCGGGCCGGCGCACGTCAGGCTGGCGCGAGGCGCTCGCCGATGCGCGCAACGGCGACGACGGCGAATGCACGATCGATGTTCCCGGCGAAGGACGCCGCTACGTCGACGTGCGCTTCCCGATCGGCGCCGACGGCCGGACGTGGATCGGAGGCTTCGCGATCGACGTCAGCGAGCGGACGCGCGCACAACGCGCGCTGCGCGAGCGTACCGACGAGCTCGACGCGCTGTTGCGCCACCTGCCGTTTCCCGTATGGGTCGCGCGCGGATCCGATCGTCCGGACATCCGCTGCAACGGCGCCGCACGGGCGCTGTCGGCCGGCGATCGCGATTGGCCGCCGATCCGCCAATGCATCGCTGAACGGCGCGCGGTGACCGACGTCGAGCTGGAAGTGGCGGCCGCGAACGGGACGAAGCACACGCTGCGCATGACGGCGGTGCCGCTCGTTGGCGCGAATCGCGAGGTCCGAGGTGCGATCGCGTTCGCGATCGATTCGACGCCGTTTGCCGAGTGCGAAGCCGTGCTGTCGCGCGTATCGGCTTCGTCGCACTGACGCCCGCGCCCAGCGCGGCGTCAGCCGCGCAGCAGATAGATGATGATCAGGATCGGGATCGGTACGCCGAGCGCCCACGCGAGGATGTAGCCCCAGCGGCCCTGCTGGGATGCAGGTCCGGGACGCCACGAGCGCCCGACCGGAATGAACGCATGCGCAGTCCGGCGCGCAGACTCGGACTCTTCGGCTGACGGACGCTCGACCGGATCGATCGGGTGCACAGCGTTGTAGGCAGGTACAGCCTCTTCGGTCAGGCCCATCGAAGACTCCTTGTCGGATGCCTTCGTCAGGATCTACGGCATTCGATCCGCTGGCTGTCGGCCGCGGATGCGACTTGTTGTCAGCGCGCGCCGACGTCAATCGAGCGTCTAGACAGGGCCTAGTGCAGCGCGGCGAAGATCCGTTCGGCGAGCGCGCGCGACACGCCGGGAACGCGCGCAAGATCATCGACGCTCGCTGCGGCGACGCCCCTCAATCCGCCGAAGTGGGAAAGCAGAGCCTTTCGCTTCGTTGTGCCGATGCCTTCGATCTGCTGCAGCGACGATGTCGTGCGCGCCTTCGCACGCCGGGCGCGATGCCCCTGGATCGCGAAGCGGTGCGCTTCGTCGCGGATTTGCTGCAGCAGGTGGAGGCCGGGATGGTCGGACGGAAGATTCAGCGGTTCGGCCCGGTCGGGAAACACGATGTCCTCGTCGCCGGGCTTGCGCTGCGGCCCCTTCGCGATGCCGATCAGCCGCGTCGTGTGCAGCCCCTGCTCGGCGAGCACCTCGGAGGCGACCGCGACCTGTCCCTTGCCGCCATCGATCACGAGAAGATCGGGCGCCGGATATTCGCCCGCAACGATGCGCGCACAGCGGCGCGTGAGCGCTTCGCGCAGCGCGGCGTAATCGTCGCCGGCCTGCTCGGGGTGCACGTTGAAGTACCGGTACTCGCTCGTCTGCATCGCGAGCCGGTCGAAGATCACGCACGAGGCGACGGCGCGCTCGCCCATCGTGTGCGACACGTCGAAGCACTCGATCCGCTGCGCGCTGTCGGGCAACGCAAGCGCCTGCTGAAGCGCTGCAAGCCGGTCTTCCTGTGTCGCTTTCTGCGCGAGCTTCTGGCGAATCGCGAACTGCGCGTTCTGGTATGCCATCGAAACCCATACGCGCCGCTCGCCGCCGGGGTTGTCGGTGATCTGCACTTTCTGGCCGGCCTGCGCGCTGAGCACGTCGGCGAGCGCATCGGTGTCTGCGGCGTCGGACACGACGATGGTCGGCGGCACCGGCCGCTCGACGTAATGCTGCGCAAGGAACGCCGGAAGTACATCCGGCAGCGCATCGGCATCGGCGTGCCGGGGAAAGAACGTGCGATCGCCGACGTGGCGGCCGCCGCGCACCATGACGACGTTGACGGCGACGAGCCCGCGCTCGGTCGCCGCGGCGACGACGTCGATGTCGCCGGCGGTCGCGCTCTCGACGAACTGGCGCGACTGCAGCGTGTTCAATCGTGTGATCTTGTCGCGGATGCGCGCCGCGCGCTCGAACTCGAGTGCGCCGCTTGCCGCTTCCATCTGTGCGGACAGCTGTGCCAGCACCTCGCTCGTCTTGCCCTGCAGGAACATGAGCGCGCTCGCGACGTCCTCGCCGTAGTCGCCCTCGCTGATGAAGCCCACGCAGGGCGCGCTGCAGCGCTCGATCTGGTGCAGCATGCACGGCCGGGAGCGATTGGCGAACACCGTGTTCTCGCACGTGCGCAGCTGGAACACCTTCTGCAGCAGCGCCATGCCTTCGCGCACGGCGCCGGCGCTCGGAAACGGTCCGAAGTAGCGATGCATGCGATCGAGCTTGCCGCGGTGGAAGCGAAGCTGCGGGAATTTCTCGCCCGTTATGCAGACGTACGGATAACTCTTGTCATCGCGGAACAGGATGTTGTAGCGTGGCTCGAGCGCCTTGATCAGATTGTTCTCGAGCAGCAGCGCTTCGCCTTCCGATCGCGTGACCGTCGTCTCGACGCGCGCGACCTGCGCAATCATCACGGCGATCCGCGTCTCGTGCGCGCCCTTCTGGAAATAATTGGCGACGCGCTTCTTCAGATCGCGCGCCTTGCCAACGTAAAGCGTGTCGCCCGCCGCATCGAACATCCGATAAACACCGGGCCGATGCGGCAGCGACCCGATCAGCTCGCGCGCATCGAAGACCGCGTCAGGCTCTGCGTTGCGCTCGGGCGGCGCAACGCCGGGCGTGGTCACGCTCGAAAGGCGCGGCACCTTAGACACGGTGCCGCCCCGACGGCCGCGCGCGGCCGAGATACTCGATGATCGCGTCGAACACCGCGTGGAACATCGACGGCGTCAGCCGGCCCGTGTTCGTGTTGTAGCGGCTGCAGTGATAGCTGTCGAAGAGCGTGACGCTGCGTGCAACCGCGTGCTTCGCGGCGTGCGCGAACAGGAATTCGCGCGGCCGCGCTCCGAGCGCACGCAATGCCGCCTCGTGCGCGATGCGCCCGAGCGCGAGCACCGCGCCGCCGTGCGGCACAGCCGCGAGATCGGCCGCAAGATAATCATTGCAGTTGCGAACCTCGATCGGCAGCGGCTTGTTCGCCGGCGGCAGGCATTTCACCGCGTTCGTGATCCGGCATCCGTGCAGCACGAGATCGTCGTCGCGCGACGTCGCGATCGGCTGCGACGCGAATCCGTACGCGTGCAACGTTGCATAGAGCAGGATCCCCGCATAGTCGCCGGTGAACGGGCGCCCGCTCGCGTTCGCCCCGTGCATGCCGGGCGCGAGACCCACGATCACGAGCGGCGCGTCGGGTGCGCCGAACGGCGGCACCGGCCGGCAGAAATACGATGGATACTCGGCGTGCACGTCGTCGAGGAACGCGGCGAGTCGCTCGCAGCGGCGGCACGCCGCGTCGTAGACGACCTGAGGACGCGCGCAGGCTTCTGGCAGAATGGCAGCTTTTTTCGCGACCGCGATCATGGAACGGAGCCGGGGGCGGCATCGTAGCACGAGCCGCGATCGCGCTTCGCCGTGCGTTTGCGACCCGAGAAACACACGCGACGATGCTTCCCGCTGAAGTCCATCTCGAGGTTCGATCGCGGCTGCCTGCGCGAGCCAACAGCACAACGCGAAGCCGCAACGGCCGCGGCAAAGTCGCACCGAAGCCGCCGTTGTTGTTCGTGCACGGCGGCTATTGCGACAGCTGGTGCTGGGACCCGCATTTCCTTCCGTGGTTCGCCGAAAACGGTTATCCGTCGTACGCGCTGTCGTTGCGCGGCCATGGCGCGTCCGGCGGCCGCGAGAGCCTGTTCATCGCCGGTCTCGACGACTACGCAGCCGACGTCGAGCGCGTGGCGGCGATGCTGCCGGCGCCGCCGGTGCTGATCGGACACTCGATGGGTGCCGCCGTCGTCGAGCGGCTGCTCGCGACCCGACCGGTGCCCGCCGCCGCGCTGCTCGCGCCGCTGCCGCCCTCGGGGCTGCTGACGATGGCCGCGCGGCTCGCGACCGAGCGGCCCGATTATCTGATGCAGATGGCGATGCTCGACCCGTCGAAGCTTTCGTCGCACGTGCTCGAAACACTGCGCCCGTTCTACTTCAGCGACGACGTCGCGCCGGCGTTGATGGTCGAGGCGACGATGCATCTGGGCGTCGAATCGCCGCGCGCGCTGCTCGACCTTTCGCTGCGCCTGCACTGGCAGCTGCCCGAGCGCGGCGGCACGCCGGTGCTCGTGCTCGGCGTCGAAGGCGATCGCGTCTGCACGCCCGACGATGTGCACGCAACCGCTGCGCACCACGGCGTCGACGCGACGATACTGCCCGGCCTTGCGCACATGATGATGCTCGAGCGCCGCTGGACGGAGCCTGCACAGGCGATCGGCCGCTGGCTCACGACGCTCTGACGGACGCCGACGTACGCCGCGCCTCCGGCGGTCACCTCGCCCGGTTCGGAGGTCCGAATCGAACGACACGCGCGTGTCGCGATTGCTCGAATCTTGCTCCATTGTCTGACAGCGCAGCGCCGCTTCCCGGTGTAGCGTCTCTGAAGCTGGCATCGTCGATGCGAGGAGGAACGCATGCAACAACATCCGAGACATCATCCCGGCCAAGGCGGGCTCAATCCCGGCGACGTCGCGCCCCCCGGAACGCCGGGCACGGGCGAAGCGCTTTGTCCCGACTGCTCGGGTAGCGGGAAGCTCAACGGCAAGCCGTGCGAGACGTGCGGGGGAACCGGCACGGTGATCGAGGGCATCGGCGGCGCCTGACGGCGCACCTGTGTCATTCCAAGCGCAGCGAGGAATCTGCTGTCGAACGGAAAGCAGATCCCTCGGCTTGGCCTCGGGATGACATCGTGTGCGCTGTTAATGCTTCGTCACGAGCCCGGCGCGCACGAACGCTTCGAAGGTTTCCGCGGGCAGCGGCTTGCTGACCCAGAAGCCCTGGAAGTATTGGCAGCCGCGCTGATCGAGAAATTCGAGCTGCGCACGCGTGCCCACGCCTTCGGCGACGACTTTGAGGCCGAGGCCTTTGGCGAGCCCGATGATGGCTTCGGTGATCGCGGCGTCGCCCGGATCGGTTTCAAGATCGGCGATGAACGAGATGTCGATCTTGAGCGTGTCGATCGGGAAGTGCTTCAAGTGCGTGAGCGACGAATAGCCGGTGCCGAAGTCGTCGATCGCGACGGTGAACCCTTCATCGCGCAACCGGTGCAGCACGCGGCGGATCGCATCGAGGTCGTGCATCAGGCTCGTCTCCGTAACCTCGAGCTCGATCCATGACGGCTCGCAGCCGACTTCGCGCACGATCTCGCTGATCCGCTGCGCGAGATCCTCGCGGTAGAACTGGCGCGCGGAGAGGTTGACGGAGATCGTGAGCGGCAGCCCGGCCTTGCGCCAGCTCACGCACTGCTGGGCGGCCGAGCGCAGCACCCATTCGCCGAGCGAGTGGATGAGCCCCGATTCCTCGGCGAGCGGGATGAACACCTGCGGCGGGATGTTGCCGTGCTCGGGATCGTTCCAGCGCAGCAGCGCTTCGGCGCCGATCACCACGCGGTCGGCCACGCGCATCACCGGCTGGTAATGGAGGCGCAGCAGCCCGTCCTTGAGCGCCGCGCGCAGCGCGCTTTCGAGCGTGTGCTGCTTCGCCCGCCGCTCGGCGAGATCGGCGTCGAGGAACTGGTAGGTGTTGCGGCCGAGCTCCTTCGAGCGATACATCGCGACGTCGGCGTGCTTGAGCAGCTGCTCGGGATCGTCCGAATCGTCGGGATAGACGCTGATGCCGATCGACGACGTCACATAGATGTCGTGCTCCTCGATCTGGAACGGTTGCGCGACCGCATCCTGCAGCTTTTGCGCGATGCGGCCGAGCACGGCCGGGTCGTCGAAGTCCTCGACGATGACCATGAATTCGTCGCCGCCAAGACGCGCGAGCAGGTCCGTTTCGCGCAGCGCGAGCGACAGCGCCTGCGTCACGTGCTTCAGCAGCTCGTCGCCGATGCGGTGGCCGAGCGTGTCGTTGACGTTCTTGAACCGGTCGAGGTCGATGAACAGCACGCCGACGCGCCGCCCGTTGCGCTTCGCCTGCGCGATCGCCTGCGCGAGTCGCTCGTGCAGCAGCAGCCGGTTGGGCAGACCCGTCAGCGCGTCGCGCGTCGCCATGTATTGAAGCCGCTCCTCGGCCTGGATTCGTGACGACACGTCCTGCACGAACGACAGGATCGACACGATCCGGCCCTGGTCATCGAGCAGGCACGAGTGATACCACTCGCACCAGATCGTCTCGCCGTCCTTGCGGTGGTTGCGCGTAAGGCCGGTCGCGCGCGGCTCCTCGCCGCTCATCAGCTTCGTGAGCATCGAGGCCACTGACTCGCGGTCCGACTCGTCCACCAGCTGATTGCCGGTGATCGGCATGCCGAGCACTTCCTCGGCGCGCCAGCCGAAGATGTTCTCCGCCTGCGGCGACCAGCGGACGAGCCGGAAGTCGCGGTCCCACTCCAGCACCGCAAGCGGCGTGTTGTTGATGTGCGACGAGAGCATCCAGTTCGCGCGGCGCAGCGCGTCTTCGTTGCGCTTCTGGTCGTGGATGTCGGTGTGCACCGCGTAGATGCCGATCACGTGCCCTTCGGTGTCGCGGTTGGGCGCGTAGTGGATCTGCTCCCAGCGCGCCTCGCCCGACGGCTGCGCGAGCAGCATCTCGGTGGACACGACCTCCCCTAGCAGCACCTTGTCGAGCAGCGGCTGCAGCTGGCGTGCGCGCTCTTCGCCGACGACTTCGCCAATGCGGCGGCCGGCAAGCTCCTTGCGGCTCTCGCCGAGCCATTCCTCGTTGTGGCGGTTGAGGAAGCGGTAGCGGTAATCGCGATCGATGTACGACACGCGCGCAGGCACGTTATCCATGATGAGCCGCAGCTCGGCCTCGGAGGCGCGCAACGCTTCCTGCGCCTGCTTCAGGCCGTGGATGTCGTTCATCAGCACGAACGCGCCGTGCACTTCGCCCGACGGGCCGGCGTCGGGCACGACGCGGATCGTCATCCAGCGGCGCACGCCGCTCGCGCCGGGCACCAGGCGGTCGAACGCGGTCGATTCGCCTTCGAGCGCGCGCGAGAGCATCGCCTGCGCGCTCTGGTAGATGCCGTGGCCGACGACGTCGCGCAGCCGCAGCTCGGCGACCTGCTCGGCCGTCAATCCGAAGTACTGGAGGAACGTGCGATTGACGTAATGGCAATGCTCTTCGCGGTCGATGTAGGCGACCGGCGCCGGCACGCCGTCCATGATCGCGCGAAGCTGCGACTCGCGCGCGGCAAGCGCGTCCTGCGCGAGCTTGAGGTCGGTGATGTCATGGCCGACGACGTACTCGCCTTTCACCGTGCCGTCGAAGTTGAGGTCCGGCACGCAGCGCGCGCGGATCCAGCGCGTGCGGCCCTGCGCATCGACGACCGCGCGCTCGGTGGTGATCGCCTGCGCGTCGAACAGCCGCTCCTGGCCGGGGCCGTGCGACTGCGAGGCCTCGATGCCGAGCACTTCGTATGCGCGCTTGCCGATCACCTGGTCGCGCTCGAGCCCGTACAGCGCGAGGAATGCCTCGTTGACGAACACGTAGCGGCGCTCGCCGTCGAGATACACGACCGGCTCTGGGATGTTGTCGGTGAACAGGCGCAGCTGCTCCTCGCGCGCGGCGAGCGCCTGCTCGGTCTGCTTCAGGTCGTGGATGTCGTATTCGGTGCAGTAGAGCCCGCGCACCTTGCCCGCCGCGTCGAGGTCCGGCGCGACGCGGCCATGCATCCAGCGCCGCGCTCCGTCGGCCGCCGTGCCGATGCGCTCGTACTCGACGTTCTCGCCGTCCTGAGCGCGCTTCAGAATCGGCCGCAGGAACGACGCGACGTCGCCGCGCAGCACGTCGAACGGCGTGCGGCCGTAGATCTCGTCCTGCGGACGGCACACCCAGTTCGCGAACGACTGGTTGACGAACGTGTATTTGAGCGAGCGATCGAGGTACGCGATCGGCCCCGGGATGTTGTCGGCGAAAAGCCGCAGCTGCGCCTGCTGCGCCTTTATCGCTTCGCGTACGCGGACGTCGTCCTCGATGTCCGTCATGACGGCGAATGCACCGCCGACACGGCCGCCGAGCTCGCGGTCGGGGAATAGCGACACGCGCACCCAGCGCGATTCGCCGCTCGCATGACGGTCGCGCCGCTCGTAGGACACCGTTGCGCCCGCGAATGCGCGCTCGATATACGCCTGCATCTCGGCGAATGCGTCGCCGGACAGAATGTCGCGCACGCCGCGGCCGAGCAGATCGTCGCCGGCCACACCGAGCCATTCGCCGAACGGCCGGTTCGCGAAGCGCACCTTGAGCTGGCGGTCGAAATAGAGGATCGGCGATCCGACGCTGTCGGTCACCAGGCGCAGCCGATGCTCGCGCTGCCCGGCCTCGAGCTCCAACCGTTTCTGGTGATCGATGTCCGAATACGTGACGAGGAAGCCGCGCACGCTTCCCTGCGGCGTGCGGTCCGGGTAGTAGTCGACGCGAATCCAGATCGGCGGGCGTCCGGCGACGATCAATTGCCGCTCGAAGCCGGTGCGCTCGCCGTCGAGCGCGGCGCTGATGTACGCCTCGTAGAGCTGGTAGATGTCGCGACCGGCGACCTGAATCTCCTCGCGGCCCACGATCTCTTCGGCTCGCTTCGCCGACCAATCGAGAAACGCCTTGTTGACGAAGCGATAGCGCTGATGACGGTCGATGTACGCGAGGGGCAGCCCGAGCGCGTTCAGCTTGCGCTGCGACAGCGCCGACAGGTCGCGCGCGAGCGTGTCGCCCACGGCCTCCTGAACGGTGGCGAGGTCGATCCGGCTGAGCGAGCGTGTCAGGGCCATGTTCGCGGCGGGTCAGCGCAATCGCAGTTCTGCCTTCGCCGTGAGGCGAGATGTTGTTCGAGCGCGCAACGCGACCGCCGCCGCCGAGTGCCCTCCGGCGAGCGCTTCGGTCTCATCCCGGAAGCCAAAAGCAAGGATCAAGCCCGCTGGGATTGGCGCCCCAAATGCTTCAATCATAAGCTTTTTTGGGCGAGACCCGGCACCAATCGCCCGTGCGGGCGCCCGACCCGGGCAGGCCACGCCGCCGCTGCCGGGTAGAATCGACCCCGACCCATGCGCGCCGCAGGCCACGAAGCGCGTTCGGGATCGGTCGCCGCAGATCGCCGGTCGAACGTTAAGCTGGCGACAGACGACGAGGAGGCGATGATGCACTCGGTGTGGATACGCACGGCAGCGGCCGCAGTGCTCGTCGCGTTCGCGACGCTCGCAACCGCGGACATCACGCTCTATCAACGCGAGGGCTACGGTGGGCGCCGCTTCACCGCGACGCAGTCGGTATCCGACCTCGCCAATGTCGGCTTCAACGACCGCGCGTCGTCGGTCGTCATCCACGGCGGCAGCTGGCAGCTTTGCAGCGATGCGTACTTCCGCGGTCGCTGCGTGACGCTTTCGAGCGGCGATTACCCGTCGCTTTCCTCGATGGGATTGAACGACACCGTCTCGTCGATCCGCGACCTCGGCTGGACGACCGGCACTCGGCCGCCGCCGGTCCCACCGACCGCCCAGGGTGGCCAATCGCGCATCGTGCTGTATGGACAGCCGAATCTGTCCGGCCGCAGCGTCACGCTCGATGCGCCCGTCGTCAACTTCGAGGGCATCGGCTTCAACGACAGCGCGCGCTCCGCGGTCGTCTACGGCGGCAACTGGCAGCTTTGCACCGAGGCGCAGTTCCAGGGCGACTGCGAAGTCGTGCGGCCGGGCCAATGGAACAATCTCGGCGGCGTGTCGGCGCGCGTGAGCTCGGCCCGGCCGCTGGGCGGCGGCGGAGGCGGTCCGCCGGTCGCCTCGTGGGGCAACGGGTCGCGCGCGATCCTCTACGAAGGCCACGAGCTGTCCGGACGCGCCTTCGTCGTCGATCGCGATGTCGTATCGAATCTCGACCGCACCGATTTCAACGACCGCGCGCGCTCGCTTCGCATCGAGGGCGGCTACTGGGTCTTCTGCAGCGATGCGCAATTCCAGGGCGAGTGCCTGACGTTCGGGCCCGGCGACTATCCCAACCTGCCGCGCGAACTCGACGGCCGGATTTCGTCGGGACGGCGGATCTCGAACGCTTATCCCTACAACCAGCCGCCGTCCTGGTCGCGATGAGCGAGCGTAACGGCTCGCAAATCGACGACATCGCGGGGCTGCGCGGCATTCTCTCGCGCGCTCGCACGATCGCCGTCGTCGGACTGTCGGCGCAATGGCATCGGCCGAGCTATTTCGCCGCGAAGTACATGCAGGAGCACGGCTACCGGATCATTCCGGTCAATCCGAACTATCCGCAGATTCTCGGCGAAAAGTCGTATCCGAGCATTGAAGCGATACCGGAGCGCGTCGACATCGTCGACTGCTTCCGTAAGCCCGGCGAAATGCCCGCGCTCGCTCGCGAGGCCGTCGCGAAAGGCGCCAAGGTTCTGTGGATGCAACTGGGCATCCGCAATGACGAGGCCGCACGGATCGCGACCGACGCCGGGCTCGATGTCGTGCAGAACCGCTGCGTGAAGATCGAGCATGCGCGAATCATGGGCGGGCTCAACTGGGCCGGCGTGAACACCGGCGTGATCTCGGCGCGACGGCCGGTCGCGCGATAGCGGTGGAAGGAAAACCTCTCAACACGAAGATCACGAAGGACACGAAGAAAAGCTGAGAAAAGCCAAAAGAATATCGGTGCAAGCTTGGTCGCAGTAACTTTCGCTGTGGTGGTTCAAAGCCAACGACACGTTTTGCCTCTCTTCGTGTCCTTCGTGATCTTCGTGTTGAGAGGTGGAAGTAACCTTCCGCGGAGCGAAATGCGGTAAATTCGCGCCTGCCATGCCCGACCACACGTTCGGCTTCGATACGCTGTGCCTGCACGCCGGGCAGATTCCGGATGCGGCCACCGGCGCGCGAGCGCAGCCGATCTATCAGACGACGTCGTTCGTCTTCGATTCCGCCGATCACGCCGCGAGCCTGTTCAACCTGCAGACGTTCGGCAACGTCTATTCGCGGATCTCGAATCCGACGGTCGCCGCGCTCGAGGAACGGATTGCCGCGCTCGAAGGGGGCCGCGCTGCGCTCGCCGCGGCAACCGGCATGGCGGCGCAGACGGTCGCGCTGCTGACGCTCGCGCGCGCCGGCGATCACCTCGTCGCCGCGAAGACGCTCTACGGCGGCACGTATTCGCAGCTCGCAGTCACGTTCGCGCAGTTCGGCATCGATGCGACGTTCGTCGATGCCGACGACCCGGACGCGTTCCGTCGCGCGTTGAAGCCCAACACGAAGGCGGTTTACGCCGAGACGATCGGCAATCCGCAATTGAACGTTTGCGATATCGCCGCGCTCGGGCAAGTTTGCGTGGGACAACGGCAATTTCCCGCAGATGAACGAGCCGTCGCGCGGCTATCACGGCGTGCGCTTCTACGAGACGTTCGGCGACTTCGGCTTCACGATGAAGGCGCGCATGGAGACGATGCGCACGCTCGGGCCGACGCTGTCGCCGTTGTCCGCGTTCCTGCTGCTGCAGGGTATCGAGACGCTGCACTTGCGGATGCCGCGGCACAGCGAGTCGGCGCTCGCCGTCGCGCGCCATCTCGCGGCGCATCCGAACGTCGAATGGGTCAATTATCCGATGCTCGCCGGCAATCGCTACGAACCGCTCGCGCGCCGTTACTTGCCATTCGGCGCCGGCGGCATCCTGACGTTCGGCGTGCGCGGCGGCGCAAAGGCGGGCGAGCACGTGATCGAAGCGGCCCAGATGCTGTCGCACCTCGCCAACGTCGGCGACGCGAAGTCGCTCATCATCCATCCCGCATCGACGACGCATCGCCAGCTCGACGAGGACGAGCAGCGGGCAGCGGGCGTGACGCCGGAGATGATCAGGCTTTCGATCGGGCTCGAGTCGATCGACGACATCGTCTGGGACCTCGACCAGGCGCTCGCGAAATCGAACGGATGAAGCATTACCCCGCCGTCTCGTGGCCCTGGTTCGGGCTGGTCATCGCACTCGCGCTGCTCGCGCAGGAAGCGCTGCTCAAGATGCTCGGCGACGCGCCGTCGCTTGCGCAGACGAGCTACCGGATCCTCGTGATGACGGTGGGCGCCACATCGCTCGCGCTGCTGATCCTGCCGCCGCGCCGCCTCGCGTATCTGCTCGGCTTCGCGACGTGTGCGGCGCTGATGGCATGGGCGCTCTATCTGCAATACGGGCTGGGCCTCGAGCCGTGCCCGCTGTGCTCGGTGCAGCGCGTGGCGGTGATTGCGATGGGCGTGGTGTTCCTGATCGCCGCGATCCACAATCCCGGCCGCGTCGGCGCGGCCGTCTACGCGGGACTCATCGTCGTCATCGGCGGATTCGGTCTCGCGGTCGCCGCACGCCACGTCTGGATCCAGTCGCTGCCCAAGGGGGAGGTGCCCGCGTGCGGCATGGGGCTCGACTACATGCTCGAAACGCTGCCGTTCACCGACGTGATCTCGAAGGTGCTCGCCGGCAGCGGCGAGTGCGCCGAGGAAGGCTGGAAGTTCATGCAGCTCGCGATCCCGTCGTGGACGTTCGTGTTCTTCGTCGCGATGATCGTCGCGTCGATCGCACTGATCCGGCGCGATTGACCGGCACGTCGCCGAGCTGTCGAGCTGCCTTACAGCGCGGTGACTGCACGCAGGTCGATCATCCGATAGGTCATTGATCGCATGGCATTGATGCAAGCGGGCAGACCCCTTGCTTAGATTGCGTCATCCGCACCCGCTAGAGCTGCGGAGGACGCGATGACGAAACCCGTTTTGCCGGCGATGCTCGCAGCGCTCATCGGCGCCGCGGCGATGGGTTTCAACGCCGCGGTCGCGGCCCCGATCTACGCGACGAGCCTCGTCGCCGCGTCGAACGTCACGCCGTTCGGCAGCGGCATCGTCACCGGGCCGCCCGATATCGGCGGATTGTGGCTCGGCTCGACATTCGATCCGCCGGCGCTGCTGGGCTCGCTCACCGTCGGATTCGCGACGCCGTTGGCTGATGGTCCCGGCATCGACCTGACCGTCGTCGATGTCGGCTCGGCGCCCTGGGAAACATTCACCGTCGAAGTGAGCTCGGACAACGTGGCGTTCACGCTGCTCGGCGAGTTCAGCGCGACGAACAATGCGGTCGATTTCAGCGGTCTTTTCGCTGGCCCGGTTCGCTATGTCCGGCTGACCAACACAAGCGACGAGTACTCGGCCGACATCGACACGTTGTTCGGCAATTACGCCGCGCCAAACCCGGTTCCCGAGCCCGGCACACTCGCGCTTGTCGCATGCGCGCTCGCCGCGCTGTGCATCGCGCGCTCGCGCGCGAGCTCAGGCCGTCACTTCGGCGCCATCCGGATCGCGCCGTCGAGCCGGATCACCTCGCCGTTCAACATCGGATTTTCGATGATCTGCCGCACGAGCGACGCGAACTCGTCCGGCCGCCCGAGCCGCGGCGGAAACGGAACCATCTTGCCGAGCGACTCCGCGATCTCGGGCGGGATCTGGCCGACCATCGGTGTCTCGAATATCCCGGGCGCGATCGACATCGCGCGGATGCCGTAGCGCGCGAGCTCGCGGGCGATCGGCAGCGTCATGCCGACGAGCCCCGCCTTCGATGCGGCGTATGCCGCCTGGCCGATCTGGCCGTCGAATGCGGCGACCGATGCGGTGAACACGATGACGCCGCGCTCGCCGTCGACGTTCGGCGTGCCTTTCGCCATCACGTCGGCCGCAAGCCGCGTCATGTTGAACGAGCCGATCAGGTTGATGTTGATCGCTCGCGCGAAGCTCGCGAGCGCGTGCGGGCCTTCCTTGCCGATGACCTTCTCGCCGTGAACGATCCCCGCGCAGTTGACGAGGCCGCGCAGCGGCACGCCGTTGCCCTGCGCGGCCGCGACGGCGGCGCTGGCGCTCGCTTCATCGGTGACGTCGGTGTGAGCGAATCGCGCCGCCGTGCCGAGCTCGCGCGCAAGCGCCTGCCCCTCGGCATCCTTGAGGTCGGCGATGACCACACGTCCGCCGGCTCCGACGATCATCCGCGCGCTCGCCGCGCCGAGTCCCGATGCGCCGCCGGTCACGATGAATGTGCCGTTCTGAATTTGCATCGAATCGATCTCCTCTTACGCGGTCAATAATTGGAGGTCAGCCGCGCGGCGCGGCGGCCGGCCGCGGCGCGGCGGCCTTGAATACCGTCGTCGCCGCGGTGACGAGGCTCGCGAGATCGGCGAGGTTCGCCGGCACGATCAGCGTGTTGTTCGTGCGCGCGAGGCCCGAGAACGCCGACACGTACTGCTCGGCAATCTTCAGGTTGACCGCGTTGATGCCGCCCGGCTCGTTGATCGCTTCGGCCACTTGCCGGATCGCCTTCGCGTTCGCCTCGGCGATCGCGAGGATCGCGGCCGCCTCGCCCTGCGCCTGATTGATCTCCGCCTGCCGCTCGCCTTCGGATTTCGCGATTGCCGCCGCACGCGCGCCGTTCGCGAGGTTGATCTGCTCCTGCTGCTTGCCCTCGGAGGTCGCGATCACCGCGCGTTTCTCTCGCTCGGCGGTGATCTGCGCCTGCATCGCGTGCAGGATCTCCTTCGGCGGCGTCAAATCCTTGATCTCGTAGCGCAGCACCTTGACGCCCCAGTTCGGCGCCGCCTCGTCGAGCGCGGCGACGACCATGCCGTTGATGTGCTCGCGCTCCTCGAACGTCTTGTCGAGCTCCATGCGGCCGATCACGCTGCGAAGCGTCGTCTGCGCAAGCTGCGTGATCGCGAGCACGAAGTTGCTCGACCCGTAGGAGGCGAGCCGCGGGTCGGTCACCTGGAAGTAGAGGATGCCGTCGACCTGCAGCTGCGTGTTGTCCTTGGTGATGCAGATCTGCGGCGGAACATCGAGCGGGATCTCGCGCAGGTCATGCTTGTATGCGACGCGATCGACGAAAGGCACGACGAAATTGAGGCCGGGTTGCAGCACTTCGTTGAAGCGGCCGAGGCGCTCGACGACCAGCGCGTGCTGCTGCGGCACGACGCGGATCGCGCGCGCGATGACGATGACCGCGACGAGGAACAGCAGCAGCGTGAACAGCGATGAGCCGATCCCCATGAGCAATGTCTCCAAAAGATCGCGTGGATTCATGTCGCCGGTCGCCGGTCGGAGAGCACGAGCACCGAGCCGCGCATCGCGACGATGAAAAGCGTGTCCGCGCGCGCGACGTCGGGCGCGGCGAGCTCCGCGTCCCACTCGGAGCCGCGGTAGGCGACGCGCAGCGTGCCGTCATCGCGCCATTGCCGGACCTGGACCGGCTGACCGACGTCGAGCGGCGGCTGCAGCGGCGGCGTCGCGCGCCGGAGCCGCCACTGGTGCGCGAGCGCCGTGAGCAGGACCCCGAGAACGGCGGCGATCGTGAACTGCATCGGCATGTCGGCACCGGCGAATGCGGCGAAGCCTCCCAGCACCATCGCAAACCCGAGCGCGAACAGGTAGTACGTTCCGGTGAGCAGCTCGGCGCCGATCATCATCGCCGCCAGAATCCACCAGACCCAGTATGCGTCCATGGCCGTGCGTCATCCCCCGAAGTGCCGCAAGGATAAAGCAGTTTGACCTTTGATTTGTGCGCGCGCAGACCCACGTACGGATCGGCGCGCGAGCGTACGTGCGTCGCCTGCACGGCCGACGCGTTTTCCAGTATAATTTCTTTTTGTTTTCAATTGTTTTTGGCTATTCGACCCGCGAGGTTCCCCATGCCGATTTACGAATATCGTTGCTCGTCCTGCGGCCACGAGCTCGAAGCGCTGCAAAAGCTTTCCGAAGCGCCGCTCACGACGTGCCCAGCCTGCTCGCACGAGGCGCTGGTCAAGCTCATGTCCGCCGCCGGCTTCCAGCTGAAAGGCAGCGGCTGGTACGCGACGGACTTCAAGTCGAGCGGCAAGGCGCCGTCGAAGCCCGCCGACGGCAAGGCAGCCGACGGCAAGGCCGCCGACGGCAAGACAGCCGATGGCAAGGCCGCCGATGCGAAGGCGAGCGACGCGAAGGTCGGCGACGGCAAGGCCGGCGACGCCAAGTCGGGCGAGTCGAAGAGCGACACCAAGTCCGAGGCCGCCGCGGCGCCGTCGGGCGGCACGAAGTGCGCTTGCCACTGACACACGTATCGGCAGACGAGCGCGAGACGGCTCGATGAAGCGTTATCTGATCGCAGGATTGTTGGTGTGGGTGCCGCTCGGCATCACGATCTGGGTGCTGCACTTCCTGCTGTCGTCGCTCGATTCGATCCTGTTCGTCCTGCCGGAGTCGTGGCGGCCGGAAACGTATCTCGGCTTCAGCATCCCGGGCCTGGGTGTCGTCGTCGCATTCCTGATCCTGTTCGCGACCGGCGTGGTAGCGGCCAACTTTTTCGGCCAGCGGCTCATCGGCGGCTGGGAATTGCTGCTGTCGCGCATACCGTTCGTGAAGTCGATCTATTCGTCGGTCAAGCAGGTGAGCGACACGCTGCTCTCCGACAAGGGCAATGCGTTCCGCAAGGCGCTGCTGGTCGAGTTTCCGCATTCGGACAGCTGGACGATCGCGTTTCTGACCGGCACGCCTTCCGCGTCGGTCGCCTCGCTGCTCGAGGGCGAGCACGTGAGCGTCTATGTTCCCACGACGCCCAACCCGACATCGGGGTACTTCGTGATCGTGCCGCGCGCTCGCGTGCACGAGCTCGACATGACGGTGGACGAGGCGCTCAAGTACATCATTTCGATGGGCGTCGTGGCGCCGCGCCCGCCGCTGTTGCCGCCGCCGCCGCCCGGCGCGATACCGGTGCGTTCCGCGCCCGCCGTGACGGCGGAGCCGCCGCGAAACTGAACCGCGTCGCCGGTCCGCCGTCGCGTTTCGCGCGCCGGCCTGGGCCTGCGTGAACGCATGCCCTGACAGCCACCGCACACCGAAAACCAGCGCGCAGGAGAACCACTTGAAACGCACGGACTATTGCGGCCGCATCGACCGCCGGCACCTGCAACGAACCGTCACGCTGATGGGCTGGGTGCACAGGCGGCGCGATCACGGCGGCGTGATCTTCATCGATCTGCGAGACCGCGAAGGGCTCGTGCAGATCGTCTGCGATCCCGATCGTGCGCAGACGTTCGCGATCGCCGAAAAGCTGCGCAGTGAATTCGTGATCGCCGCGACCGGCGTCGTGCGCCCTCGCCCCGAGGGCACGGTCAATCCCAATCTCGTCTCGGGCGCGATCGAGGTGCTCGCGCACGAAATCGAGATTCTCAACGTCGCGCAGACGCCGCCGTTCCAGCTCGACGACGAGAACCTGTCGGAGACGGTGCGGCTGCAAAACCGCGTGCTCGACCTGCGCCGGCCGCAGATGCAGAAGAACCTGCAATTGCGCTACCGCGCGGCGATGTCGGCGCGGCGCTATCTCGATGCGCACGGCTTCATCGACATCGAGACGCCGACGCTCTACAAGTCCACGCCCGAAGGCGCGCGCGAGTTCCTCGTGCCTTCGCGCATCCATCATGGGCTGTTCTACGCGCTGCCGCAGTCGCCGCAGCTGTTCAAGCAGATGCTGATGATCGCGGGCTTCGACCGCTACTACCAGATCGTCAAGTGTTTTCGCGACGAGGACCTTCGCGCCGACCGCCAGCCTGAGTTCACGCAGATCGACATCGAGACATCGTTCCTCGACGAGCTCGAGATCCGAGCGCTGATGGAGGGCCTCGTGCGTCAGATGTTCCGCGACGCGCTCGCCGTCGACTTGCCCGACCCGTTCCCGATCATGAAATACGCCGATGCGATGCGCGACTACGGCATCGATAAGCCGGATCTTCGCGTGTCACTGAAGCTCACCGAGCTGACCGATGTGATGAAGCGCTCGGAGTTCAAGCTGTTCCGCACGGCGGCCGATCTGCCCAACGGCCGAGTCGCTGCGCTGCGCGTGCCCGGCGCGGGCGGCGGCGACAATCCGCTCACGCGCAAGGAGATCGACGATTATGCCGAGTTCGTCAAGGCGTACGGCGCCGGCGGCCTTGCCTATATCAAGGTGAACGACGCGTCGAAGCCGAACGAGGAAGGGCTGCAGTCGCCGATCGTCAAGTTTCTTTCGGCGGACATCCTGCGCACGATCGTCGAGCGAACCGGCGCGCAATCGGGCGATCTGATCTTCTTCAGCGCCGACAAGGAGAAGACCTGCAACGCCGCGCTCGGTGCGTTGCGCGCAAGGATCGGGCACGATCGCGGCTTCGCGGAAGCCGGCTGGAAGCCGCTGTGGGTCGTCGATTTCCCGATGTTCGAATACGACGACGAGCGCAAGTGCTGGGTCGCGCGCCACCATCCGTTCACCTCGCCGAAGGACGGCCACGACGTGCTGATGAAGACCGATCCGGCGAACGCGATCGCGAAAGCCTATGACGTCGTGCTGAACGGCTGGGAGGTCGGCGGCGGCTCGGTGCGCAACCACAAGCCGGAGATGCAGCAGCGGCTGTTCGAGGCGCTCGAGATCAGTCCCGACGAGCAGCGGCAGAAATTCGGCTTCCTGCTCGATGCGCTCGCGCTCGGCGCGCCGCCGCACGGCGGCATCGCGTTCGGTCTCGACCGCATCGTCACGCTGATGGCGGGCGCGGAATCGATCCGCGACGTGATCGCGTTCCCGAAGACGCAGCGCGGCCAGGACATGCTCGTCGACGCGCCGTCGGCGGTCACCGAGCAGCAGCTGCGCGACCTGCATATCCGAATCCGGCCATCGGATTCGATGAAGGCGGCGTGACAGGCGATCGACCGCGCACGATGCAAGCGCTCGTCGCTTCGCCGCCTCGCCTCGTTCGCTTCGTCCTCCTCGTCGCGTCGTTTGCGGCGCTCGCTGCCGCCGCCTCGCCTGCGGTCGCGCGCGGCGCATCCGATGCGCTTCCCGAAGTGGCCGTCGCGGACCTTCCGGGCGATGCGCGCGAGTGCTTCGCTCGCATTCTGCACGGCGGACCGTTTCCCTACGAGCGCGACGGCGTCGCCTTCGGCAATCGCGAGCGGCTGCTGCCGGCGAGGCCGCGCGGTTATTATCGCGAGTACACGGTCGCCACGCCGGGCGCGACGAGCCGTGGCGCGCGCCGCATCGTTTGCGGCGGCGAAGTGCGATCGCCCGACGCCTGCTATTACACCGACGACCATTACCGGTCGTTCCGGAGAATCCGTCAATGAATGTCCCGGACTTGAGTGAACTCGATAATGCCGGCGTGCACGCGTGGCATGGCGACACCCAGCCGCTCGCCGCCGCCGCGGCCGGCGCAAAGCTCGCGTTCCGCACCGTCGATCTCAAGAATGCGGCGAGCAAGGCGGATCTGATGGCTGCGCTTCAAAAGGGCCTCGAATTGCCGGACCATTTCGGCGGCAACTTCGATGCGCTCGCCGACTGCCTCGAGGACGCCGAATGGGCGGGGCGCGGCAACGTGATCGTGGTGAGGCACACGGCGCCGTTCCGCAAGGCTCACGCGGCGGACTGGGCGACGCTCGACGACATTTTCGCCGAGGCCGCGGAGTACTGGCAGGAACGGCACAAGCCGTTTTTCGTTTTCGTCGAATGACGCCGGAAGCCGGCGACAAGATACCGGTCTCGACGCTCGTCGTCGTGTACACACCCGATCTTCGCGTGCTGCTGGTCGAGCGCGCCGATCATCCCGGCTACTGGCAGTCCGTCACCGGCAGTCAGGAGCCGGGCGAGACGCTCGCGCAGACGGCCACTCGCGAGCTCGCCGAGGAAACGGGCATCGACGCGCGCGCGTACGGCGGCGTCACCGACTGGAATCTCACGAACGTGTTCGAGATCTACCCGCGATGGCAAAGCCGCTTCCCGCGCGGCACGACGCACAACGCGGAGCATGTGTTCGGATTGCGGGTGCCGCACCCCGTTGCGGTGTCGCTCGCGCCGCGCGAGCATCGCGCCCATGTCTGGCTGCCGTGGCAGGATGCGGCGGCGAAATGTTTCTCGTGGTCCAACCGCGCGGCGATCGAGGATTTGCCGCATCGCGCGCAAATGCCCGGAGGCCGATGATGCGTCGATCGATCGTGCTGTCGCTTGCCATGCTCGCGCTCGCGACGTCGGCTCGCGCCGCCGACGGGCTCGAGACGCCGTCGGTGCCGGTCGTGACAGTGACGGCGTCCGCGAACGCGAATGTCGCGAACGACAGGCTGCAGGCATGGCTGCGCGCGGAAGCGGAGAACGCGAGCCCAGCCGCCGCCGCGAACGACGTCAACGCGCGCGTCGCCAAGGCGGTCGCGCGGGTGAAGGCCTTGCCTGCGCTCACCGTGCAGACGTCCGGCTACACGACGCAGCAGGTCGCCGACCGCGGACGCCCCGTGCGTTGGCGCGTCGCGCAGACGGTGTCGATCGAAGGCTCCGACTTCGCGTCGATCGCGACGCTCGTCACCCAGCTGCAGGACGAGGATGGTCTGCTGCTGTCCGGTCTCACGTTCGCGGTCAGCGAATCGAAACGCCGCGAGACCGAGGATGCGCTGACGCAGCAGGCGCTCGCGGCGTGGCGCACGCGTGCGCAGAACGCCGCGCGCGGTCTCGGCTTCGGTGCGTGGCGTCCCGGCCGGGTCACCGTCAGCACGAATGATTTTTCGCGGCCGCAGCCGATGTACCGAGGCGGCGTCGCGGCGATGGCCGCGCCCCCCGCACCGGTTCCGCTCGAAGCAGGCGCGACGGATGTCACCGTCACCGTGACGGGCGATGCGGTGCTCGACACGGCGCGCACACCCGCACCGAATGCTGCCCGGTAAATTCGACGTCTTTTAGGACGCTGTCATAAGACAGCTGTCTGCGCCACGCAACAACCGCAGCCCACGCGCATCGCCCACGGCGGAAACCTTGCACCGCTCGTCCGGAATCTTGGTATTCTCTGCCGCGGTGCAGCGCTTCAGCGGACCAGCAGCGTAGCCCGCCGCAGCGCTATCCTGGCTAAAAAATCTTCTCTGCAACAGCCGCGTGTCGCTGCGTTCGCGCAGCGGGACAACCACCCGGGGGGGTATCGAATGGAAGGTAGACCCGCAATGAAGAAGGCGGTCGCCGTCGCGGTCGCCGCAGCGCTGCTTTCATCGTCCGCGAGCGCGAACGATCTGGCGCAGTTCGCAACGATCCCGAATACCGATGTCGCGTTCTTCGGTACCGGCGGGATGCGCAATATCAGCAATCTGAATCCGTCGGGAACGGGCACGATCACCGTAACCGGCATTACGGGGCCGGCCACGCACGCGTTTCTGTACTGGCAGGGACCGACCAACGATGCGAGCGCGACGGCGAACGCGACGGTCACGTTCAATGGCACGTCGGTAACCGGCGCCAACATCGGGTTCTCGTCGGACAACTGCTGGGGCTTCACGAACTCGCAGGCGTACCGCGCCGACGTCACCGCGCTCGTCCCCGGCAACGGCACGTACACGCTGAACAACTTCGTCAAGCCCACCGCCAACATCAATGGCGTGAGCCTGATCGTGTTTTACAGCGACGGCAATCCGGCGAACAACCGCGACTACGCGATCTTCGACGGCAACGATTCGCAGCAGCCGAACACGTTCGACGCGGCGGGCTGGAACGCATCGCTGCCGGGTATCACGTACACGTCCGGCACCGTCACGATGCGCGTCATCATCGGCGACGGCCAGAGCTTCGGCGACAACGGCTTGTCGGTCACCGTGGACGCGGGGGTCCCTACGACGATCGTTCCGGCAGGCAACAACTGGCAAGGCACGAGCCTGCCCGACTCGATTCCCGCCTCTTCCGCGGCGACCAACGGTGGTCTGTGGGACCACGCGGCGTACGACATCACGTCGCTGCTGACAGCCGGCACCCACACCCTGACGTTGAAGGACGCGGGATCGAGCAGTGATTGCCTGAGCATGATCGCCGCGATCTTCGATCTTCCAGGCGGCGCCGCGCCGCCCGGACCGCCGCCGCCGCCGCCGCCGGCTCCGGCGGGCCCACTGGCACCGATCCCGACATTGTCGACCTGGGCGACGATCTCGCTCGCAGCCATCACCGGACTGCTCGCGCTGATCGGATTGCGCAGACGCCAGGACGATTGATCGCGCGATCCTTACCGCACGCATACGAGCCCGGCGAGCCGCCGGGCTCTTTTTTTGAGGATCTCAGCGCGGACGCACCGACAGCACGCGGCTCGCGTTGCGATCGTCGATCGTGTGCAGCGTGATCGGACGGCGCCAGATGCGCACGATGTAGTCGAGCACGCGCTCGGCGCGCGGCACGTCGAGCCCGCGGCCGTCGGTCTGATTGTCGTGCACGAGCGTGAGGCTGCCGTCGAGGTCCACGCTGGTGGCTGCGATCCGTGGTGCGCCGAAGTTGAATTTCGGCGCGAGAATCGCTTCGCGCACCGCGTGAATGTCACGCGATTCGATCTTCACCTCGCCATTGCTGCTCGCCTCGAACACGAACAGGTCGAGCTCCTTGGCCAGTTCGGCATCGAGGTGATTGCGCACGAAGCCGAAATCGTCCTCCTCGCTGCAGATGCGGCGCGCCGCCTCGATTCCCTGCTTGTCCACGATGCGCTCCCACATCGCGAAGCCCAGGTGATACGGGTTGATCGACAGCGCGAGCGAGCGCTCGGAGGCGTGCGGGCGCACGACGTCCGAATGCGCCTTGATCGCCGACACATACATGTCCTGCGGCAGGAAGTCCGCTTCACGCAGCAACCGCGCATGCCAGTACGACGCCCAGCCTTCGTTCATGATCTGGCACGCGAACACCGGATAGAAGTAGAACGACTCCTCGCGCACGGCGAGGAAGATGTCGCGCTCCCAGCCGTCGAGCTCCGGCCCGTACTGCGCGATGAACCACAGCAAGTCGTACTCGGGCTGCGGAGGCACTTTCGCGCGGCGCGGCCCTTCGTCCTTGGGTGCCGGCGTGGATTCGCCCGGCAACGCCTTGAAACGCTCGCGGAACACATTCGGCTTCGGTTTGCCTGCCGCGGCCGCAGCAGCCGCTGCGCTTGCTGCAGCTCCTTCGTACAACGGACGATGCAGCGGGCTGTTGGTGTCGATGTGCGCTTCGAGCGCGAGCGCGGCGTCGAGTGTCGCTTCCACGCGCTCCTGCCCGAATTCGGTGAGCGCTGTCTCGATTCGGTGCGCGCGCGCGGCGGCCTGCTCCAAAATGCGCCCGCCGGCCATC
>WNFV01001060.1_pt1 | contig 37671 bp, 38 predicted proteins | sample 5400101 | NCBI WGS metagenome assembly WNFV01 (sample SAMN13153361, study PRJNA577476) | soil metagenome | isolation source: 115 cm soil or saprolite under grassland replicate 1 | place: USA:California | collected 2016-06-15 | reverse complement strand
GGAGCACCGGCCGCGACCGCATCTACGACGGGTATCCCGATGTCACCCTCGAGATGGTTGCCAGCCGAACGTTCGACGGCAGACTCCAGCTGCTCGAGTACGTCCCCACGGTGCTCACCGGTCCACCCGGCTCGCACCCGGCTTCCTGAGCGCGCACTGCTGTCCGAACCGCGCGACGTTCGCGTGGAGATAACGCTCGCCGGAAACTCTCTCCATGAGGACGACACGCGTCGCGCTGAGACCCGGTGGTCCCCTCCAGGGCGAAGGCCACGTCGTCGTCGCCCCCGAAGCGCTCCGCCCAGGCCCGGACGTCCTCACGCAGGGCCGGCCGGATCTTGCCCCGGCGAACCTCTCCCCTGACGGTGTCGATGTAGTCGTAGGTGATCTGCGCTCTGTGCACGTCCAAGCCGCCTATGATTCCCATGGGACCTCCTCACGCTCCGTCGATTCGATTCATGCGGATGATTCCGCACTGAGCTGAGGCGGTCCCGTCTACCTCTTACGGAAGCTCCCCTCTACATGCCATCTTTCCTGGGCTGGGCTTGCCTCTCCCGCGGATGCCGCGGGTGTCGCTCGTGTCGCGATCGTGACCAGACCGCCCGCTCGCGCGAAGTCGTCGAGGGCGCTGCACACGCCCTGGGCGAACACCTCCATGTCTCGGCAGCCGTCCCGGTCGGCGACCGCGGTTCGGTTGAGCTGTGCCTCGTACGACACCGTGGCGACACCGAGCGTCAAGTTGCCCGAACCCATGGGAATCACCCCCTGACCATCTGCCGCTCGTCAATGCCGGCATTGGTTGGCGAGGTGGCCCCAGATCGAACCGCCCGCGCGCCGGTTAGGAACGGGGCGGTGACGGCGAGACTCCCGTAGATCACGGCGAGGCCGAGGTATTCAGACCACTCGAACGGCCCGATCGCCCCCACAATCCTGTCGTACGTCATCGCGGAACCAAACGCGACCGTGTTGCCCACCAGTAGCGCCCACCATGCCCAACGGTCACCGCGGCGGAACGCGGTGGCCGCTATGGCGACCGCCAACAGAGCGAAGGCGACGATGTATAGGCCGTACATGCGGAAGACCAACGTGATGTACCCGGCCGTCTTGGGAGACGTAGCTATAGCTACGAGCTGGTGCCACGAGCCCCCGCTGTAGCCCTCGTAGCCGGCGGGCAGGATCGGCGCCCCCCCTGGTCCGAGCAGGTGTCCGGGTATCGCTGCTGCCCCCGCGCCCCACGCAAGCAATCCAGCGTCGGCGATCAGCAGGACGAGCCATGCGAGGCGGCGCCACCGCTGCACGACCGCCGCCGATGTTCCAGAGCCATTACGTTCTGTCGCAATTGCGTTCATGCCGTTCTCATCTCTCCGGTCGTTCGATGTGCGGGTTCCCGATGTGTGACGTGCGGCGTGGCGTCGATGCTGAACAGCAGAGAGCTCATGCGCGTCATCGGACCTTCTCCTGTCGCAGGGACGCGCACCGACCGCGCGAGCACGTCGACGGCGCTGCGCACGCCGTGGGCGAACACCTCCAGGTCCGGGCAACCGTCCCGGTCGGCAGCGGCTGCGATGTTGAGCTGCCCGGCGTACGACATCACGGCGACGACGAGGGTGAGGTTGCCCATCGTCGGCATCATGGGGAAGAGCTCCAGCAGCCGCGCGCCGGCCAGGTACAGCGGCACCGGTGGCCCCGGCGCGTTGGTCACGACAAGGTTCACCGATCGCTGCCGCGGGAACAGCCGGTACCAGACTCGCTGGCCGGCGACGAACCGGAAGATCCCGCTGCCCGCCTCCGGGCGGGCCTCGTTCTTGCGCGCGGCCGTCGCGGCAGAGATCAGCTCGAGGCGGCGCACCGGGTCGGGCTCGCCGAGCGGCAGAGGCACCATCATCCACCCGGGCTTGTTGCCCCGAGCCTCCCCGGGCGCCTCTTCGTGCGTGGAGATGGTCACCATCGCGCGTTGCACCAGCCCCCGGACCTCCTCGCCGCGGCTTGCCAGCAGCTCGCGCAGACCGCCGGCCACGGCGGCGAGCACCACGTCGTTGACCTTGGCGTTGTGGGGGTGGGCGATCTGCTTCGCGAGATCCAGGCGGCCGCGGATGACTGCTAGCCGCCGGCCGTCGCCGACCGGGCGGTTGAGGCTGGTCCGTGGGGCGGGCTGCTCGGTGAGCACTTCCCGCCACGCCGGCAATGTCCGTCGCGCCGTGCGCACCGTCCGGCCCGGATGTGTGAGGCCCGACCACCCGCGAGCCAGCTCCTGCCGGCGCCGGCGCAGGTTGTCGTGTAGCAGCTCACCGCCCGTCGGGATCGGTCTCCGCATCCACGGCGGTGCGACCGGGGCGGGCGCATCGGCGGCCAGGTCCAGCAGCGCTCCGAAGGCGGCCATCGCTGCGGCGCCGTCGCCGAGGACGTGATGCAGCCTGAAGAGCGCGCCCACCCGCCGCTCCGGCAGGCCGGGCAGCAGCCACAGCTCCCACAGGGGCCGGGCCGGATCCAGCCGTCGCCGCGCCAGCTCCTGGCAGGCCTCGAGCAGCTGGGCTTGGTCGCCGGGAGCGGCAACCGCGTGGACTCGGATGTGGTCGGCGATATTGAAAGAGGGAGCGTCCACCCACAGGGGCCAGCCCAGCCCCAGCGGGGGTCGGTACAGCAGCTGCCGGAAGCGGGGGGCCAGGTGCAGTCTCGGCTCGAGGTTCCCGCGCACCGCCTCGATCCGGACGCGACCGTCGCGGTCGAGCAGGCTGGTGCCGTCGAGGATCGCGAGCCCACCGATGTCTGTGGACCAGCCGTAGTCGTCCCACATCAGCATGAACAGGTCCGACGCGGTCACCCGCTCCAACAGACGTGTCTCGACCATCACGTCACGCTCTTTCTCTTCGTCGATGCCGTCAGCTCACCGCAACTCGCTCACGCGGTCGCGCCCTGCGGGATGAGACCGAGCTGGGCCAGGAGGGCCATGTTGTCGTAGTACAGGTTGTCGATGACGATCTTCCCGTCGCGTACCTGCACGAACTCCATGCCCCTAATCTCCACCCGCTTGCCGGTGGGAGGAAACTCGGTGCCGTCCGGGAGCGTGATCGGACCGGTGTGGGTCCCTACGATGCTCCACTCGTCGGCGAACGCGTCGCCTTGCTCCACGAAGTTCCCCACGGTATAGATGAGATGCGAGAACCCATCCACGTCCCGGGCGAGTCGCTCGCGGATCGCGCTCCGGCCCTCGAAGGTGCCCTCGGGCATGATCTGGACGGCGTCCTCGGCGTACAGATCCATGACCGCGTCGAGATCACCCTCGTTGTATCGCTCGACGTACCGCTCCAGGAGGCTCCTGTTGTCACCCATCGCCCTCTCCTCTCATCGATATCGCGCGCACCCGAGCGTGGGTGCGCTGGTTCACACCTGCTTCGGCACGTGACTCGAGAGCACGAGGCGCATGACCTTGTGCCCGAAATCGGCGGTGGGCCCGAACATCAGGGGACAGCCGCCATCGATGACCGTGATGCCGTGCTGCCGGCCGTAGTCGGTGGCGGCGTTCGAGACGCTGCCAGCGCCGGGACCCCGATGCATCCACACGTGCGTGATGCCGAGATCGGCGCACTCACGCATGGTGTCCTCGGCGATCTCGGGCCGTGTTCCGATCACCACCGCCTTGACCCCGCCGGGGATCGATTTCAGATCCTGATAGCACCGATCCCCCTCGACCTGGTCGGCGTTCGGGTTGACCGCGAAGACCTCATAGCCGCGCTCGCGCAGCCGCTTGTACACGGTGTTGCTCCCGTGGTCCTTGGGCCTGCGGGATACCCCCGTGACCGCCACTCGCTTGTTGGCCAGAAACGCCGAGGCGGCCTCCTTGATGCCCTGCATGGCTCCTCCCTTCTCGTTCTGCTCTCAGACCGTCCCCGCCGGGCTGGCGCGGCGGCGACGGATCGCACCCGCGATCAGGAGCGCACCGCCGGCCCCGAACACCGCCCCTGCCGCCAGCAAGCCGACGGCGATCCACGGCAGAGCCGGGATGGTGGCCCCAAGGTCGGCCCGTGCCCCGATCCCGGGTCGTCCATCGGCGTTCATCACCACGACGGTCCACGATCCGTTGGCCGGATCCCACGTCAGGGTCCGCGCCCCGGGGCCGGTGGAGGAGGCCACCCAGAAGGCCTGCGTTCCGGGAGCGGATGCGGGCGTGCCGCCGCCGATGGCCTGCACCCCGTTCCCCCAGAAGTCGGAGATGAGCGTATGGCTCATCCCGGCGAGGTAGCGATCGACGTCGGTGGAGGGGCCGATCCCAACGAACAGCGCCGAGCCGGGGCTCGTCGGCGTCACGCGGATCCGAACCTTGCCGAGCAGCGCCGGGGCGTACAGCCAGCCGGTCCCCGCCGATCCGAGATCGGTCCGCTCGGTCGCCAATGCCGATCCGGCGGTGGAGAACTCATGGACGTCGGTCGTGATATAGCCCGCGTCCCGCTTGACGAGGTCGGCCCACAGGACCGTTCCCCCGCCGCCCAGGAAGACCAACGAGACCAGGGCAAGGAGCGCCCCGATCACGAGGGCCGTGATGCGGCTCGCGGTCCAACCCGAAGGGCGGGCAGCAGCCGCCGGTCGGGGCACCACTGCGGTCTGGCCTGTTGGCCCTCCTTCGGGCGGCTGGGGCAGCTCCTCGAGGCGCGCTGTTTCACCCTCGGGGAGCGCCGTTGACGAAGTTTGGCTCTTGTTCACCGGTATCACCCCTTCTGGCGACCTCGGCATCGGATGAAGACCGTCTCGGCATAGGCCACCTCCCTCAGTGGACGCTGGCAGGCTCAAGCGCCTGGAGGAGGGTGAAGTACGTGACGTTCACCCCGATCTTGTCCACCAATTCGACGAGCCGGGGCGACGGGTCGCCGTAGAAGGCCATCTTGTGGTCGTACGCGAATTCGGCGAACAGTGCGTCCCGAGCTTCGCGGACGTGGAACCCGTGCTCAACCAGCGCATCCGCATCCACATACGCTTCGCGGACCTCGCACTCCGTCCCGTCGTTGCTGAGGAACCAGTCGTACGCGAGCGTTCCGGTGTCCTGCTCCTTCGTCAGCCGCATCATCTCGGCCGCTTGCCGCTTGAACCCCTCGAGCTGCCCATCGCGAATCTTCAGCCGGGCGCGCACTTCGAACTCGCTCATCGTCGTTCCTCCCTCTGAACTCGAATCACCGTCGATCTCGGGCCATCGCTGCTCCTCTTCCAGCCTCCTTTCGTCCACTGTTCATGGGATCCGAACCTCGCTGACGCGCGTGACGGTGGTGCGCTCGGCGACGTAGAACGGCAGCAGCCGGAGCGCGTCCTCTTCGCTCGCGGCGTCTACGGTCCACCAGATCGCGTGCCCTCCGGAGCGGCACGAGGTCAGCGTCGCTTGGTGGCGAAGCGGGCTCTGGTGTCCTTTGAACGAGGCGAACACCACGCCGCACTCGTCGGGTGTGTGACGGTGGTGGAGCAGGTAACGGGACATGCGTCGAGCTTGCCGTGGCACGGCCCCGCGCACATCGGGGCAACACCCTGAGCCGAACCCTGATCTTTCCTAGCCCCACGACCCTGATCTATCCTGGGCCCTGGAGGCAGGGGGTATGGCTCTCGTTGCCGAGCACCTCGTGGGGCGGGCCGACGAGCTCGGTCCGCTCGAGCGACAGAAGTGTCGCAACCTGCTCGCCAACCCAAAGGTCAGTCTGTGCGACGACCTGTCGACTCCAGGGTCGCCCGTGAGCCGCCGCCCTCTCTTCTCCTTGGCATCGATCCGCGATCAGGTCCGGCGCTACGGCGCTCGCGCCGCCCGGAACACCTTGATCAGGTCGGCCACGCCCTTGAGCTCGATCGGTCCGAGGTGCTCGAAGTGAACCCCTTCCGCGGAGCATGAGTCCACGGCCGCCTCGCTCACCAGCACATCCCCCGGGCCCGCCCGTCCCGCGATGCGAGAGGCGATGTTCACCGTCCGCCCGAAGTAGTCGCCGTCCCGGAACACGACCGGCCCAGCGTTCACCCCGACGTGGGCCGGAGGCATCCCGGTCTCCGGAGCCATCTCCACCAGGTCGAGGGAGCACAGGACGGCCTGACCCGGATCAGGGAAGTGGAACATCACCCCGTCGCCGAGCCATTTGACCGGTCGCCCCCCTCTCCGCTGCGACTCCCGCTGGACCAGCCCGGCCAGGCTCGCGGCGAGCTCGGCCGCGGCGTCGTCCCCGCGCTCCTCAGTGAGCCGGGTGTAGCCCGCGAGGTCGAGGAATACGATCGCCGGGGGATGGACCTCCCGGCGGGTGCTGACTCCCGCCTGGTCGAGCGCCTCTTCCACGTGGCCCACCAGGTGCTCGATGATCGAGTGCTCCTGGTACCGGTGGTAGAGCCACCAGATCATGCCCTCCACGTTGGCACGCAGCTGGGGGCTCACCTGCGAGGCGATCTCCAGGATCTGTGCCTCGCTCATGCCGACTGAGAGCATCGGCTCCTCGAGGTAGGTGTGGAAGAACTGGGATTCGGCCTGGGTGATCCTGCCCAGATTCTCCGCGTACACCCGGAGCGACCGGACGGCCCCTGCCTGCGGGACGCCGGTGGCCAGGGCGAACTGGCCGATCGGAAACATCTGCATGTCCTCCTCGCGAACGCGGTCCTCGGCCGAGGGGACGGGAAGGCCCAGCGCCTCGTGGATCCGCTCGACGAACTCCATCGTCCAGCCATACTCCGCGCAGACGTCCTTGTAGGTCTTGTTCGAGTACCCCTTCGGCTCGGTGAAGAGCAGGTCGAGGAAGGCGAATGAGAGGCGGCCCGACCGCACCGCACGGCCCAGGTCCTCGACGTGGACCCCCGATCGCTCCAGCGCATCGACGAGCTTGACCCGCTGGATGTCGACAAGCGTGAACGAGCCGTCTGCCTGGGGAGTGAGGATCCCCAGCTCGAGGAGCCCGTCAATGAACTCGGGCGAACTGCCCGATCGCTGGGCGAGCCCGACCCTAGTCAGCTGGTCCACCTGGCTTGAACACCATGAGCCACAGCACGGCCACCAGGATCAAGATGTCTAGGCGAGCCAGCCAGAGAAGCCGATTCAAGCGATGCCGAACCTCGCGGTCCTCGGCTCCGCGCTCGTCGGCGAGGCGCGAGATCCGTTTGCCCTCAGGCGCGGAGTAGATGCCGTTTTGAACCATCGAGACGGCCACGAGGACGAGCGACACCCAGATCCATAGCTGGGAGAAGGCCAGGTCCTTCTCCAGAAGCGTAAGCCAGATCCCCAGGCCGATCACCACCGCCGCAGACGGGCCGATGAGTCGGGGCCCCGCCCACTCGAGATCGCGCGCGAGGCGGTGGACTGCGATCCGGTCGGGGGCGCGACTGGCCCTCGCCATCATCGCGTTCATGAGGATCACTGCCCCGACCCAGACGATCGCCGCCAAAATGTGAAGGAACATCAGCCATTCATGGAGCTCCACGATCGCTCCCTCCCGTTCGCGGACTCATCGTCTGTCTTCGTCGGTTACGAGTCGCCGAGTACATCAGGTGAGGGAGGCCGTCCATGATCGCGACATCGCCCTCAGCTGCCGGCCGAACGCGGAGAAGAGGCCCACGGCGATGAGGAATGCCCCAACCACGTGAGGAAGCCTTGCCAGCCCGGCAAGCTGACGCTCCACTGACAGTCGCGGTCGTCCGTGACCATCCTGGCTCGGCTCTCGCCCCGGCCATTTGATCGGCCGCACGTCCCTGGGCTTTGAAGGTCATGGGGTCAGTCATGAGAAGCCTTCTCCCGTGCGGGCCGCGAGATGGAGGGGGGTCGCCACCATCCGAGACCACGGTCCGGCTGGAGAAGTCCCAGATCCCTGCGGGACTCGGCGGGCAACTCGAGAGGCGGGACGGAAGTCCACGGCCTTGTGCGTTGCCGCAGCCCGACCATTGCACCTCCCTACGTCTGAGCTGAGCTCGGCGTGCGGGAGCTGTCGGTGCGCCGGAGTGCCTCGAGGAGCCGCTCGTACTCCTCGACGTCGATCTCTCCCTTGGCCAGGCGATTGGCGAGCGTGCGCTCGGGCTCATCGCTCGCGGTGTGTCCCGAGTCTCCGCGGTGTCCCGAATGGCCCATTCCCATCATCCGGACCATCATCACCATGCAGAAGACCATGAACACGGCACCGACCAGCCACCAGCCGGCACCCCATCCCTGCATCATCGTCCCCACCTCCTTGCTCCGGTGGCGCCTCCCTCATGCCCCGACGGATGGCGATGGTGAACGTGCGCGTACTCGTCGTATCTGCGGAGCATGACCACGAACATGAACGGAAGCATCACCACGTGCTCGACGCCGATGAGTGCTCCTCCGGACAGCAACCCCGCCCGGTAGGGGCCGATGAGCAGCAGGAACGGAAGGATCATCGAAGCGTCCATCTCTAGCGTGCTGGCCCATCCGTGCCCCCGCAAGCGCATCCACACGGTCATCCCGATGACCATGTTCATGGTCATCACGAACGCGCGCAGCCCCGCGAGATGGCGAAGGTTGGAGTGCCCCAAGACGGCGAGGATTCCCGAGGTCAGCGCCCCCAGGACCGCCATAGAAACCATCATCACCACGACCATCTCAAGGTAGTGGCGCAAGAAGCGGCGCTTCGAGGTCGTCGCAGCCTCCAGCGCGATATCCGCGCCTATCGCCCTACCCGCGCCCCTGATCGCGACGCTCATCGCCCGCTCCCTCCTCTCGACCCCCGGATCACTGCGAACACCACCCCCACTCGTCGCGGCTGTCACGGTGAAGCAGGTATCGGGACATGTGGTCAGCTTGCCGTGGCACGGCTCCGCGCACATCGGGGTAACACCCTGAGCCGGACCCTGATCTTTGTTCGCCCGACGACCCTGACCTCCGCGAGCCCGACCCAAGGACGTTCGGCCCTACGTTCCCAGGCCATTCGGCCCTGGCCACCCCGGTTCAAAGGGTGAGTCTCAGCGAAGGAGGTAGGGGATGCCGACGACTCTGAGCTGCCTCGAAACTCCCCGGTGCGACCTGAGCGCGCGAACCAGGAGGGTGTGACTCTGCCGATCGGGCACTTCGTGGGGAGGGCCAGCGAGCTCGGTTCGCTCGAGCGGATTCTGAACGAGCTGGATCGAGGCTCTCCTGGCGCGATCGAGCTGGTGGGCGAACCCGGGATCGGCAAGACGCGGCTCCTGAAGGAGCTCGCCGCTCGCGCCGAGGCCCGCGGGCACCTCGTTCTTTCTGGGTCGGCGTCGGAACTCGAGCGCGACCTGCCGTTTTCCGTGTTCGTCGATGCGCTGGACGAGTACGTCGCGGGCCTGGAGCCGAAGCGGCTCGCCGTACTCGACGACAAGGACCAAGCGGAGCTCGCGCATGTCTTCCCATCGCTGTCGCCGCTCGCCGGCGGCCGCGAGGTGGCGCTCCAGCACGAGCGCTATCGCAGCCATCGCGCGGTCCGCGAGCTCCTCGAGCGGCTCGCAGCGCCGACGCCACTGGTGCTCGTGCTGGATGACGTCCACTGGGCCGATTCGGCGTCGGTCGAGCTGCTCGGCGCGCTGCTGCGCCGCCCACCGGCCACCGCGGTGCTGATCGCTCTGGCGGTGCGGCCGCGCCACACGCCGGAGCGCCTGTCGGCAGCGCTCGAGCGGGCACATCGCGAGTCCGTACTGGCCCGGATCGAGCTCGGGGCGCTGAGTCCCGCCGAAGCCCGTGACTTCCTCGGCGATGCTCTGGTAGCGACCGAGGCGGCGGCGCTCCACGAAGAGAGCGGCGGCAACCCGTTCTACCTTCAACAGCTCGCCCGGGCGCTCGAGCTCACAACGGAGGCTGCTTCCGCCGCTCCGGAGCTGTCCTTGGCCATCGAGGTGCCGTCTGCCGTCGCTGCTGCCCTGACCGAGGAGCTCGCGTCGCTGTCCGAGCCGGCGCGCTTGGTGCTAGATGGCGCGGCGGTGGCAGGTGACCCATTCGAGCCCGAGCTGGCCGCGGCCGCGGCGGGGACGTCTGAAGACTCGACGATGGACGCCGTCGACGAGCTCCTGCAGTTCGACCTTATTCGCCAGACGGACGTGCCGCGGCGGTTTCGATTTCGGCACCCGATCGTGCGACGGGCGGTCTACGAGACCACCCGGGGGGGCTGGCGACTGGGAGCGCACGAGCGGTGCGCCGAGGCGCTTGCGGCTCGCGGGGCGTCCGCGGCGGCGCGCGCGCACCACATCGAGCACTCGGCGCACGAGGGCGACCTCGGAGCCGTTGCGGTCCTGCGCGAGGCCGGCGAGGCAACCGCGCGGCTCGCCCCGGCAAGCGCGGCGCGGTGGTTCGGTGGGGCGCTGCGGCTGCTCCCACAGACCGCGCCGGCGGAGGACCGTGTCGAGCTTCTGCTCGCCCGTGCCGGGGCGCTGGCCGCGACGGGACATTTCGCCGACAGCCACGAGGCGCTGCTCGAGGGCCTGGCGACCGTCCCAGAAGAGTCCATCGCCCTCCGCACCACCCTCACGACGGCGTGCGCCAGGATGGAGCACCGCCTCGGGCGATACGAGCAGGCCCACGCGCGCCTCCTAAGCGCCCTCAGCGGCCCGTCGGAGCCGGTCTCAGCCGAGTCCGTCGCGCTGCTGATCGAGCTCGCCCTGAACGAGCTCTACCGCTCGAAATACCAGTCGATGCGCGACTGGGCGGAGCGCGCCGTGACCGCGGCGAAAGAGCTCAAGGATGCGCCCCTGATGGCGGTGGCCCTCGCGATGCCAGCGCTGGCGGACGCGATGACCGGAGCGGGCGAACGAGCTCGATCCCACCGTGCCGACGCCGCAACCCTCGTTGACAGCATGTCCGACGACGAGCTCTCGCTCCGCCTCGACTCGGCGGCCTGGCTCGCTGCCGCGGAGCTCTACCTCGACCTCTACCCCGAGGCCGACGCCCACGCCAGCCGTGCCCTCACCCTCGCCCGCGCCACGGGGCAAGGCGAGGTCTTCCTCGTCCTATACCAGATCCTGGGCAGGGTCTGGTACGTGCGCGGGAAGCTGGCCGAGGCCATCGAACTCCTGGACGGGGCCATCGAGGCTGCGCGCCTGCTCGGGACCCCGCAGGCTCTCGCGGGAAACCTCTTCAACCGCTCCGTCGTCGCTGACGCTGTCGGAGATCTTGACATCGAGCTCGCCACCGCACAGGAGAGCGTCGAGCTCGCTCGCGATCTCGACAAAGGCTTCATCGCGGCCTGGGCTGCTGTGAGGCTCGCCGGCGCCCTGCTCGAAACCGGGCAACCGGAACAGGCCGTCGAGCTGCTCCTCGGCTGCGCCGGCGGTGAGGAGGTGACGCTCGTCCCCGGAGGCTGGAGGGCGTATTGCCTCGAGTTGCTCACCCGCTGTTGGCTGGCGTTGGATCGCCGCACCGAGGCCGGGCGCGCAGCCGGCCTTGCCGAGGTTACGGCAGCGGCCGTGCAGCTCCCCCTCGCCGCGGCCTGGGCCGATCGTGCCGCCGCCGCCGTGGCTCTGCATGCGGGGGACACCGCCCGCGCTACCGAACTCGCTCTCGCCTCGGCCGATACCGCTCAGGAAGTCGGAGCCCCTATCGAGGCCGCCCTGTCGCGCACGCTCGCGGGCCGAGCGCTAGCTCAGGCCGGCCAAAGCGACCGGGCCGTGGTGGAGCTTCAGCGCGCAGCGGCAGCCTTCGACGCGTGCGGCGCGCTACGTTACCGCCAAAGCGCCGAGCGCGAGCTGGGAAAGCTCGGCCATCGTCCCCACCGGCGCACGCGGCCGGGCAAGGCCGATGGGGCTGGCATCGAATCGCTGACCGAACGCGAACTCCAGGTAGCGCGCCTCGTCGTCGATCGCAAGACGAACCCCGAGGTCGCCGCGGAGCTGTTCCTCAGCCAGAAGACGGTCGAGACGCACTTGCGCAACATCTTCCACAAGGTGGACGTCACGACTCGCGTCGCCCTCGCGCGCGCCGTCGAACGAGCGGACCGAACAGGGAACGCCGGCCCAAAATAGGAGCGGCTCGGCCGACTCGAGCTAGAGCGCGACACTCTGCTCTACACCGATCCCAACGCCCCGTCGGCCCGCCCCACGAGGTCCTCGGCAACGAGAGCCATACCCCCTGCCGGTGACCCGCATCCATGCACGGTCGGACCCAACCGAGCCGATCTTCTACCTCGAAGGCGGTCCCAGCATCACGAACATGACCTTCAAGCAGGCCAGCCACTTCTCCGAGGACCGCGAAGTGGTCCTCGTCGGGTACCGCGGCGTCGACGGCTCCGTCCGCCTCGACTGTCCGGAGGTCACGTCGGCGCTCAAGCGCTCGAGCGACGTTCTCGGCGAGAAGTCGTTCCGCGCGTTCGGCGACGGTCTCCGAGCCTGCGCTGATCGGCTCACCGACGAGGGGGTCGATCTGGCCGGCTACGGCCTGGTGCAGCAGGTGGACGACCTCGAGGCCGCACGCGTCGCGCTCGGCTACGACCGCATCGACCTTCTGAGCCAGAGCGCCGGGACGCGCAAGGCGATGATCTACGCTTGGCGCTACCCCGAGCGCATCCACCGCTCGGTGATGGTCGGGGTCAACCCGCCTGGCCACTTCCTCTGGGACGCGAAGACGACCGACGAGCAGATCGGTTGGTACGTCGAGCTGTGCTCGAAGGACCCCACATGCAGCAAGCGGACCGACGATCTCGCCGCGTCGATGAGGCGGACTGCCGCCGACATGCCGGACCGCTGGTTCTTCCTGCCAATCAAGCAGGGGAACGTGCGTGTCGTCTCCTTCTTTCGGTCTCATGGAATCCACCGCGTCGGGGGCGCAGCCCTCGGCGCCGGTGACCTTCGACTCGTGGCTCTCCGCCGCCGAGGGCGACGCGAGCGGGCTCTGGTTCCAGTCGTTCCTCGCCGACCTCTTGTTGCCGGACGCGTTCGTCTGGGGCGAGTACGCCGCCGCCGGAACGCTCGACGCCCAAGCGGCGCGCGACTACTTTTCCGCCGGCGGGCAAGAGCGCGATTCGATCGGCTATGCGGGAACGGCGTTCGCCTGGAGCGGCGGCCGGATGGCCAATGCCTGGCCGGCCGCACCGGACGAGGGGGCGTACACACATGTGCGGACGTCGGAGGTAGAGACCCTGCTCATCGGCGGGGCGCTCGATACCTCGACGCCGCCGCAGGTCGCGACGAGGGAGCTCCTCCCCTTCCTGCCGAACGGCCACCAGGTCGTGCTGCCCGGGCTCGGGCACACCGCCAGCTTATTCGCGGAGCAGCCGGAAGCGGGCAGCCGGCTGATCAATACCTTCTTCGCCAGCGGCCGGGTCGACGACTCGCTCTACAAGCCGCGGAAGATCGACTTCACGCCCGGGCTCACGCTCACGGCGCTCGCCAAGATCTTCTTCGGCGCGATGGTCGGCCTCACGCTCCTCGCAGTGCTCTCGCTGCTCTGGATGGCTCGCCGGGTGCACAAGCGAGGACGCTTCGGGCGCAAGGCCAGCGCGGCGCTCCGGTCGGCGTATCCGGTCGTTCTCGGCCTCGGGAGGTGGTTCCTCGGCGCGCTGATCGTGCTTGCCACAATGACTTGGGTCTCTCTCGACAATCAGCTGCTGGCGGTTCTCTCTGTGGGCACGCCGATCGGTCTGGGCATCGTCTTGGCCTGGGTCCACCGGGACTGGTCGGACAGGATCAAGATCGAAGGATTCGTTAGTTCGATGGGCGGGGCCCTGGTAGGGGGTTGGCTCGGGTTCCACTCCACGGCCGGGATCTTGACGATCATCACGATGATCGTCGGAGCGGCTGTCGGTGCGAACCTCATCCTGATCATCCTCGACATCTCCAGGGCTCGATCGGATCGTCGCATCGCTCCTTCCGTGCCTGTCGTCCAGCTGGCGGGCGAGCCTGTTCATGGGTGAGCACCCAACCCGGGAGGGAGCCTCTCTCCAGGGGCGCCCTCCCGGATCGGAGATGGGAGGGTGCCTTGAATTCCCGTCCATCGAGTAGTTCAGCCGTGCCGATCATCCGACTCGTCGTGGAACGGCCAAAGTGTCTACCTTGGGTAGACACGAGGAGGACGCGTCCCGAGCTCCGTGGAACCGGATGTTTGCAAAATGTTTGCAGGCACGCCGTTCGAGTGAACCTTCAGCCGCCTGCCAGAGGACGACTCTGCAGGTAGACGCAGTGAAGGACGACGCCGGACCCCCTAGTTGCTCCCCGGTTTTGTGACCGGTGCAGTGGGTGCCGATCCCGCTGAGAGCTAAACCGCCAAAACCCCAGGTCGCGGAGGCGAACCGGACACTGTACGCACTCCCTCCAGGCGAAACACCGGCTGAATGGCCTCCCGTCGCTCCACGTCGATCCGCTCGACAAGGGCACCGAGGAGTCCCTTCGTGATCTGGGCTCCCATTGGTGATCGCGTCGCGCAACGACGCTGCTGCTACCAGGCTCTCGAATGCGCTGTCCTCCCAGTGGGCGCGGTTGAGTGCCGAGTTCGCCGACTTGGACCAGCAACCTGCGCTCATGGCTTCGCCCGGGAGGTGAGGCGGAGCACCGCGAAGGCGCTCCGCCTCGATGGGGCACCGCTCGCAACGGAGTTGGTCACGAGCTCACATGGATCTCCCCGGTCTCGATGGTGTAGAAGAACAAGGCCAGCTGGGCGGGATCGGTGACGTACGTGCACGGGATCCCGAGGAAGAAGTAGGCGGACGTGATCTCGTCGGGCGGCGCGCTTGGCCCCTCACCGTTGTCCTGCACGGCGAAGAACGCGTCGCTACCGACCGGAATGTTCGGTGAGGTGGACGAGATCACGACGCCGCTCATGACGGCGGTGTTGCCGAGCACGTTCAGGCAGTCGATCGCGATGTGGCCGCGGAAGCCATTGGCGCGATTCTCGAGCTGCGCGTTGCCGCTCGCGGTGCCGTCCGCTGACTTGGTCGCCGAGAAGGCGAAGTTGCGGAACGGGAGGCCGAGGTGCACCTGACCGAACCCGCTCGCCGACGGAAGAGCTGAGTCAGCCACTGCCGACTGGGCTCCGGCACCCCCAGCCGCGAGCATAGCGACGAGCATCGAGAGGGCAGTGATCGTCTTCTTCATCGTGTTCCTCCTCTCAGGACAGGGCGTCGAGGAACGCCTGCGCGATGGTGCCGTAGCCCGCCGTGTTGGCATGGACGTCGGGCCCCAGGGGCGGCGGAACGCAGATCCAGGTCCACTGGCACTCTCGCACCACGTCGATCGGATCGAGGACCCCGTCGCCGTTGATGTCGACGGAGGGCGTGATGTCGGTGACCTGGAACGCCGTCTCCACGTCGGCGTAGGGGTCCGCACCGTCGGCCGGGTCCGCCTTGTAGAACCCCTCCAAGAAGTCGTTAAAGGCGACCACGGACCCGATCTCTGCATCGAGGTCGGCGCTGCTCCCTCCCCCCAGCCAGATCGTCGCCAGGTTGGGGTCGTAGTAGTTCATCCCGACGATCGGCACGTACGGGCCCGCCGCCGCCCGCAGCTCATCGAGGATGATTGGGAGGTTGGTCGCGATCGACGAGAGATCTGGGAGATCGTTCGCCCCGATGTCGATCGTGACCAGCGAGACGAACTTCCGGTGTGCCTCCAGGAACGCCACGGCCTCGGCGAGCTGGGTCTTGTGGGGGAAAGCGCATGAAGGATCAGAACTGCCGTAGATCATGTCGGTCGTTGTGGCCCCGCCGCAGCCAAGCTTGACCAGCCGGAACGAGGGATCCTGCTGCTGCAGCAGCGCGAGCAGCTGCTCGGCGTAGCCATGCTGGTAGTCGCCGTTTGGCTGCGCACTCCGAGCCAGGGAGTCGCCGAGCGCCAAGTAATAGTGGGCGCCGGTCGCGGCGGAAGCGCTTCCACCGCCGGCGCCCACCAAAGCGACGAGCATCGCGGTCGCCATCAGATATCCGTACAGGCGTTTCATTCGTGAACCTCCTTCGTCGTTCAGGCCTCGTTCTCGCCACGCAGGCGGGATCCGTAGCCATTCCGAATCTCGTCGTGTCGTCCGGCGGCCAGTCGGCGAGGGGTTTTCGGGGGACCTCGGGCTCGGTGCGGCGCGGGTCGCGGATTCCTATTCACTGGCTCCTCCTGTCGGGTGAATCCGGGACCCCCGAGGCCACCAGCTCTGACAGCTTGCCCAGGAGCTCCAGCCATCCCTGGAAGGAGGTGGGCCGGCCTCCGTCGGCCGACAACTCCCCGGCCAGGGGCTCCCCCGCGCGGATCCACAGGTCGATGTGGACGGCCGGCGGACCCTCGATCCCCTCGCCCGGCCTTTTCCGAGGCATTCCCCCTCCTTTCGGATGAATGGCCTCTTCCACGCGTCTGGCCAGCGGGAAGAGAATGGAGGGAGCCGCTGACCGGCCACTGACCGGTCGCTGACAGGCAGGAGCGATGGAGATTCGGATCCTCGGGCCCCTGGAGGTCCTGGACGGAACCCGGCCGATCCCGGTGGAAGGGCCGCGGCAGCGCGCCCTCCTCGCCCTCCTCGCGACCAGACCGAACCAGGTCCTCTCCGCCGACCACCTCGTGGCCGAGTTGTGGGGGGAGAACCCTCCAGGGGGGGCGGCCAACGCCCTGCAGGCCGCGGTGTCTCGCCTGCGCCGGGCCCTGGAGGGCGCTCCAGCAGGCGGCGCCCGGAGCCCCCGGATCCTCACCCGCTCACCCGGCTACGTCCTGGAGGTGGACCCGGAGGCCATCGACGCGGCCCGGTTCGAGCACCTGGTGGCTGAGGCACGCCGGGCCCTGGCCGACGGAGACTCCGGGAGGGCCGCCTCCCTGCTGCGAGAGGCCCTTTCGCTGTGGCGGGGGCCGGCCTTGGCCGAGTTCGCGTACGAGCCCTTCGCCCAGGCCGAGATCTCCAGGCTGGAGGAGCTCCGCCTTGGGGCCGCCGAGGACCGCATGGAGGCCGAGCTGGCCTGCGGGAACCACGCCCAGGTGGCAGGGGAGCTGGAGGCCCTGGTGGCCGAGCACCCCTTCCGGGAGCGCCTCCGGGCCCAGCTCATGGTGGCCCTGTACCGGTCGGGACGGCAGGCCGAGGCCCTGGAGGCCTACCGGCGGGGGAGGGAGGTCCTGGTCGAGGAGCTCGGGATCGACCCCTCACTGGAGCTCGCCGAGCTCGAGGGCAGGATCCTCCGTCAGGACCCCGCCCTCCTGGGGCCGCCCCGGCTACCCCCCGCCCCGGCTCCTGTGGAGCGACCGATCCCTGGGCCTGCACCGACCCCCGCCCCTTCCGAGGTCCGCAAGACCGTCACCGTGGTGTTCTGCGACCTGGCCGAGTCCACGGCCCTGGGGGAACGCCTGGACCCGGAGGCCCTGCGGGGGGTGATGTCCCGGTACTTCGGCTTGGCCAAAGAGGCCGTGCACCGCCACGGGGGGACCGTGGAGAAGTTCATCGGGGATGCCGTGATGGCGGTGTTCGGGCTCCCCGTTCTGCACGAGGACGACGCCTTGCGGGCGGTGCGGGCGGCCGCAGACCTCAACGAGGGACTCCAGGAGCTCAGCGCGGAGCTCGAGCAGACCTGGGGAACCCCCTTGCGGGTCCGGGTGGGGGTGAACACGGGAGAGGTGGTGGCCGGGGAGGGCGAGGGGAACCAGGTCCTGGTGACCGGGGACCCCGTGAACACCGCGGCCCGCCTGCAGCAGGCCGCCGGACCGGGGGAGGTCCTGATCGGGGAGGCCACCCACCGCCTGGTGGCCGGGGCGGTGCAGGCCACCTCTGTCCCGAGGCTCTCCCTGAAGGGGAAGCGAGAAGGGGTAGGGGCATGGCGGGTGACCGCCCTCGTTCCCGGGGCCGCCCCCTACCCCAGGCGCCTGGACGCCCCCCTGATGGGCAGGCGCTCGGAACTGGCCGAGCTCCGCCAGGCCCTTCACCGGGCGGCCGAGGACCGCACCGCCTACCTGTTCACCGTGCTGGGGCCCCCCGGAGTGGGCAAGACCCGGCTGGGCCTGGAGTTCTGCTCCGCGGTCGCGGAGGAGGCCACGGTGTTGCAGGGCCGGTGCCTGCCCTACGGCGAGGGCATCACCTACTGGCCCCTCCGGGAGGTCCTGCACCGGGCGTTCGGGGAGGACCTCGTCGGGGGGATCGGGGGCCTGCTGGAGGGGGAGGAGCACGCCCCCTTGATCGCCGAGCGGGTGGCCGGGGCCATCGGTGCGTCAACAGCCCAGGGGTCGGCGGAGGAGATCCGGTGGGCCGTCCGCCGGGTGGTGGAGGCCCTGGCCAGGCGCCGCCCGGTGGTCCTGGTGCTGGAGGACCTGCACTGGGCCGAGCCCGCGTTCCTGGACTTGGTGGACCACCTGGCCGACCTCGTCGTGGCCGCCCCGGTGCTCCTGGTGTGCCTGGCACGCCCCGAGCTCCTGGAGGACCGCCCAGCCTGGGGCGGGGGCAAGCGCAACGCCACCACCGTGGAGCTGGAGCCCCTCGGCCCGAACCAGGCTCGGGCCCTCCTGGCCAATCTGGCCCCGCCCTCAGCGGGCCTCCCTGACCCCGAGCGGATCATGGCCATGGCCGAGGGCAACCCGTTGTTCCTGGAGCAGCTGGCCGCGGCAGTGGCCGAGGGCCGGGCCGGGGACGGTGAGGTCCTCCTCCCCGAGACCATCCAGGCCCTCCTGGCGGCCCGCCTGGAGCGCCTGGGACCGGGGGAGCGAGCCGTCCTGGAACGGGCGGCCATCGTGGGCAAGGAATTCTCCGAGCCCCAGCTCCTCGAGCTCCTCCCGGAGGAGGCCCGCCAGACCCTCGCCCGGCACGTGGAGCAGCTGGTGCGGAAGCGCTTCCTCCGTCCGGCCCCCTCCGTGCCCACGGCCTACCTGTTCCGCCACGTCCTGGTGCAGGAGGCCGCCTATCGCGGAATCCCCAAGCGGACCCGGGCCGAGCTCCACGAGCGGTTCGGGGACTGGGTGCAGCAGACGGCCGGGGACCGCCTGCCCGAGCTCGACGAGATCGTGGGCTACCACCTGGAGCAGGCCTACCGGTACCGGGTTGAACTCGGACCTGCGGACGAGAGGGCTCGCACCCTCGCTGCCAGGGGGGCGGCGCACCTTGCCGAAGGGGGGCGTCGCGCGATGAATCGCGCTGATGCTTCGGCGGCGGCACGGCAGCTCGGGCGGGCCGCGGCCTTACTGCCGTCGACAGACCCCCGCCGTATCGAGCTCTTACCTCGGCTCGGCGAGGCCCTGTTCAAGGGAGGGAATCTCCGCGAGGCGGCAGAGGTCCTCGACGAGGCGATCGAGGTGGCCGAGATCTCCGGCCAGCGGCGGTCGCAGTCGTACGCACTTATCGAGCGGGCGCGGGTGCGCGTCCAGACCGACCCTGAGGGCGCTGCCCAGGAGGCGCGAGACCAGGCGGAGGCCGCCGTCAAGGTCTTCGAAGAAGTGAGCGATGAGCGGGGGTTGGCGAGGGCATGGAGGCTGTGGAGCGAACTCGACAACATGCGGTGTCGGTGGGGTCCTATGCGCGAAGCGAACGAACGAGCGCTCGTCCACGCCAGGCGTGGAAGGGACGAGCCCGAGGAGGCAGCGGCACTCGGCTTGATCGCACACGCCCTGATCCACGACCCGACGCCTGTCCCCGAGGCGATTACCCGCTGTGAGGAGATCCTTCGAGAGTCGTCGTCCAGCCGCATGCTGGAGGCCGATGTCCTCGGGGACCTGGGCTTCTTGTTTGGGCTGCAGGGCAGGGCAGATCAAGCGCGCCACCACTTCGCTCGGAGTCGCGAGATCTATGAGCAGCTTGGCGCCAAGCCCCTTCTCGGCGCCGTGGCGATGCGGTGGGGGCATGCAGAGCTGACCATGGGCGACTCGGTTGCGGCAGAGGATGAGCTGCGTCGAGGGAAGGAGATCCTCGAACAAATCGGCGAGAGGAGCTGGCTCAGCACGGTGATGACCAACCTCGCCAGCGCCGTCTACGAGCAGGGGCGATACAAGGAGGCGAGGCGGCTCGCTGAGACCGCCCAGGAACTCGGCGCCACCGACGACATCGCGACAGTCGTCGAGGCGCTCGGCGTCAGGGCCAAGGCATCCGCGCGAGAGGACGACCACGAGCGAGGAGCGGCCCTGCTCCGCCAGGCGCTACGTCTCGTAGATGAGACGGACATGCTATGGCTGCGGGGTGTTTCTCGGATGGACTTGGCGGAATTCCATCGGCTCAGGGGCCACGCAACCGAGGCGATCGAGGCCGCCCGGCAGGCTCTCGAGCTCTTCGAAAAGAAGCAGGCGGATGCTCTCTCAGGGCGTGCTCGAGCATTCCTCTTCGAACTCGGAGCAGACGGCTGATCTTCCAGCGAAGGCGATCCACGGGCTCCAGGCGGCGAGGCCAACTATCTCGCTCGTGCGCCCGAGCATGATCCGCTGCTCACGCTTGCTGCTCGCGCTCGCCCGCGGAGTGGTGCTCGGCTCTGGCTCGGTCTTGGACCGTCGCGGGCTTGCGGGCGGCCGCGTCCTTCACTTCTGGCGCCCTTGTGTGTGCGACTGGTCTACGCGCAGCTCAACTCAGTCAGGCCAGGGTCGCGTACGACCACGTCCGGGCACTTACGCGTATCGCCGGGCCCGGCACCAGGATGAGGTGCGTACAGTGTCCTGTTCGCGGAGGTGGACGGGAATCGAACCCGCCTGCCGGCTCTCGCCGGCACACCGGTTTTGAAGTTCGGTGACGCTCGTGACGTCCGGTGTCCTCTGGTGCCATCGCGTGCTGCCCAGTGCAGGCCTTCGGCCCTCGTCCTGACGTCTGGTTGATGTCCTGTGCCGTCTAGTGATGCCCGGTCCGTTTGCAGAATGTTTGCAGCAAGGCAAGCTTGGGCCGGTGACTTTTGTCCACGCAGTCGACGTTCTCCCTGCTCTGGGTGGCTATCCGCGATTGCTCTGCACGAAGCGCTGGTTCGCCGAGCCTCTGGAATCTCGCTTCCGCGATCGTCCTTCCCCTGGCCGGTCCCTGGCCGGTGTAGGGTCGGTTCGGATGAAGCGAAGGGACGGTCCGGGGCAGGCTGCTCCCAATGGCGGTGCATGTGAGGCCGGCGACTCCACCTCGGCCACCAGCCACGAGGCCCTGCTGGTTCAGCAGATACGAGCGAGCCTCCGAGGCTCGTTGACGGAGCGGGGAGCGGATCAGTGGCTTCGGGCCCGAAACCGCATGCTGGGCGGCAGGCGGCCGATTGATCTCGTTCGCGAGGGCCAGGTCGAGCTGGTCAGTCGCGCGGCGGCTGCCTTCGTCGACGGAGCGTACGTGTGACATGGGATCGCACCGGCGCGGCCCGGGCTCGCAGACGCGTCGTCGGGACATGACGGCCGATCCGGAGCGCGAGCCGGGAGATCCAGCAGCCGAGCTGGCCAGGCTTCGGGAGGAGAACGAGCGACTTCGGGCGTTGCTCGGGATGCCGCCACGCGGCGAGCCCTCACCCCGTGAGGGTCTGGAGGCGACCCTGTTCCCGACCCGGGAGTGGCTTCCCGACGTCGACGCCGGCTCACCGGTGGCCGACAAGGTCGCCCTGCTCCGCACCCTGTTCCGGGCTCGGGACGACGTCTACGCTCTCCGGTGGGCGAGTGCCCGGCCGGGCAAGACCGGATACTCCCCGGCGGTCGCGGGCGGCTGGGCCGGCCGAGGTGCTTCCCGCGACCACCTTCGCCTGACCGACGACGTCATCGAGGACCACCTCCTCGGGTCCAAGACCGTCGGGATCTACCCGCTGCTCGCGGGCGATACGTGCTGGTTCCTGGCATGCGACTTCGACGGGCCCTCCTGGGCCCTGGACGCGCTGGCCTACCTGAGCTCGTGTCGCGAGGAAAGCATCCCGGCCGCGCTGGAGCGATCCCGCTCGGGAGAGGGCGCCCACGTGTGGATCTTCTTCTCCGGTCCGGTCGCCGCCGCCTCCGCTCGGCGACTCGGGACGTACCTGTTGCGCTCCGCCATGGCCCGCCGGGGAGAGATGGACCTGGAGAGCTACGACCGGCTGTTTCCCAGCCAGGACTTCGTCCCGAGCGGCAGCTTCGGGAACCTCATCGCCCTCCCCCTGCAGGGGAAGTCCCGGGAGTACGGCAACACGGAGTTCCTGGACCCCTCCAGCATGGAGCCGTGGCCGGACCAATGGGCGTACCTGGCCGAGGTCCATCGCCTCTCACCGGAGAGCGTGGAGGCGTTTGTCGACTCGGTGGGGCACATTCCGGCCGGTCCGGATGCCGCGCGGGCAGGGATGAAGCCGCGAAAGGGGGAGCGTCCCCCTCCCGCCCGGGTCGCCTGCACGCTCGGAGCAATGATCGCCGTGGAGAAGGCGGGCCTGCCCCCGTCCCTCGTGGCGTCCGTCAAACACCTGGCGTCGCTGCACAACCCGGTGTTCTACGAGCGGCAGCGCCTCCGGTTCTCCACGTATCAGACCCCTCGTTTCATCAGGTGTTACGAGGAGGACCTGAGCAATCTGCACGTGCCGCGGGGCCTCCTGGAAGAGCTCCGTTCGGTGGTGCGGGCCGCGGGCAGCGTCCTCGCCGTGGCGGATCGGCGTCCGGTGCCTGCTCCACTGTCGCTGTCGTTCCGAGGCGAGCTGAGCGATCTGCAGGCGGACGCGGTGAACGCAACGGTCAAGGAGGAGCATGGAGTCCTGGTGGCGCCGCCGGGCGTGGGCAAGACGGTCATGGGGTGCGCGGTCATCGCGAGCCGGAACGTGCCCGCGCTCGTCGTCGTTCACCGAAAGCCACTGCTGGAGCAGTGGAAGCTCCGCGCGGCGGACACCCTCGGGCTGCGCGACAAGGAGATCGGCGAGATCGGCGGCGGCAAGGACCGGCGGACCGGAGTCGTCGACCTGGCGATGATCCAGAGCCTGAGCCGGCGCACCGATCTCGAGGATCTGTTCGCGGGCTACGGGCTGGTCGTCATCGACGAGTGCCATCACGTGCCGGCGTTCTCGGTCGAGTCCTGCCTCCGCCGAGCCTCGGTGCGCTACGTCCTGGGGTTGACCGCCACGCCATACCGCAGGGACGGGCTGCAGGGCATCATCACCATGCAGTGCGGCCCCATCCGGTCGAACATCTCCCCGAGGGACACGGAGGCGCGGGCCCAGCTCGCGCTCGAGCTGAGGGTCCGCCAGACCTCCTTCACGTTCGCAGGAGGGGAGGAGGCATCGATCCAGGATGTCTTCCGGGGATTGGTCGAGGATGGGCTTCGGACTGAGTTGGTGGTGGGCGACGTCGTGGCCGCGCTGGCCCAGGGCCGTCGGTGCCTCGTCCTGAGCCAGTGGAAGGAGCACGTCGAACGGCTCGCTCAGGGTCTGCGGGAGGCGGGCATCGAGCCATTCGTGCTAGAGGGTGGGCTCGGCAAGAAGGCGAGGAGGTCGATCCTCGAGGCCATCGAAGCCGCCCCGCCCGACCGGGACCTCGTCGTGGTGGCGACCGGCCAGTACCTGGGCGAGGGGTTCGACTGCCCCCAGCTCGACGCCCTGTTCCTGGCGTTCCCGGTGGCGTTCAAGGGCAAGCTCGTCCAGTACACGGGCCGGCTCATGCGTACGCACGAGGGCAAGGACCGGGTGACCGTCTACGACTACGCGGACTCGAACGTGCCGGTGCTGAAGGCGATGCTGCAGAAGCGCCTACGGGCCTACAAGACGCTGGGGTTCATCAGCGGGTGATTGCCGGCCTCCAAGTGTCCATCGCCGGAGCGAAGGCTCGATCGGGCCCCGTCGACACGCGGAGTGAGGCTCTCGGTGACTCCTCGCGTCCGGATCGTGGCGTGCGAACGGCGGTCGGAGCCATGCCGAGCCCGTTCCCGGGGTGGACGCTCAGCCGCAGTTGCGAGCCGACGCGCCATCGCCCGCATCTCGCCCTGGAAGCACCTCGAGTGTGTCTCCTTCAGGGCGTCGAGAGAGGCTGCGCCGAGGACGACGACGAGATGTTGGGATCGGCGGCGCACCCGTGCTCACGGTCGAACCGGTCAAGGAGCCTTCCGGCTGTCGCAGAAGCCCCTGCGGGCTTGCAAGACGCGTGGGTTCATCGCCGGGTGACTGGTCGTGATTCCGATCAGGGTCGACGCCAAGCGACGCCTCTTCCCTATGCCATTGGAGGAGGGCTCAAGCGCTGATCAGGTCGCGAACGGGTCGATCCCGGGGGCCGCTCTCGAATCCGAGGACGAGGCGCACCCCCAGGGCGTGGGCCAGGCGCTGGAGTGTCTCCACACTCGTCCTGTGGCGGCCGCTCTCGATACGGGAGATGGCGGAGTGACTTGTGCCGACGCGCCTGGCCAGCTCCAATTGAGAGATGCCGAGGGCGGCTCGATGCTTGATCACGATCCGGGCCAGGGCTTCGAACGGGGCGAGCCGATCCTGCTCGGTGCGGTACGCGGGGCTGCGCCGGGCTCGCTGTGAGCTTGCCTCAGCGACTGTCCTTCCCACGGGACTGGTCTTCGCCATGCTTCTCCCTTCGATGACGCGGATGACGCGGATGACGCGGATGACGCGACCTTACCACTTCTGGTAAGCAGGCTCAAGTTTGCATCAAGGGGCGTCGTGGCCTGCGGCCCGAGGAGGCTTTCGCGTCGGGGCGTCCATCCTGGCCTTGAAATCGGCCCACCTGCCCTCGGCGATCCTGATCTCGGACTCCGGAACTTCCCCGGTGGTCTTGTGGAAGATGTGCAGCAGGACGACCAGGCCCGCGGACCGCCGATACAGAACTCGGTACAGCCATTTTCCGGCGCCGCGGTGTCTACATCAGTGGCAGCCCGACAACGCCAAGGAAAGGAGAACCGAAATGGGCAAGATCGTCGTCAGTGAGAACGTCTCGCTCGACGGAGTCATCCAGGACCCGGCCGGTGACGAAGGCTTCAGGGTCGGTGGCTGGGTCGGCCTGATCAAGGACAGCCCATAGCTCAACAAGCTCGCACTCGACGAGGCGCTGGGCGCCGAGGCCTTGCTGCTGGGCCGGCGGAGCTACGAGTGGTTCGCAGAGAGGTGGCCATCCCGGAGTGGCGAGTTGGCGGACAGGTTGAACAGCCTGCCTAAGTACGTCGTGTCCTCGACCCTCAAAGAACCCAAGTGGAGCAACTCGACGGTACTCAAGGGCGACGTGGTGAACGAGGTCTCGAAGCTGAAGCAAGAGCTCAACGGGGAAATCGTCGTCCCCGCCAGCTTCCGGCTCCTGCGCCTGCTGATGGAGCACGACCTCGTCGACGAGCTGCGGCTGAAGATCTTCCCGGTCGTGCTCGGGGCCGGCGAGCGCCTCTTCGGCGAGACGAGCGACATGAAACCCATGCGCCTCCTCGACACCCAGACCGTCGAGGGCGGTATCGCCTACCTCACCTACCAGCCCGTCCGAGACGCCTAGCCCGAGCCTGTGGTGGCTGCCAGTTCCGTGAGCCGGCGTTCGATGAATCGCCGTTCGGCGCCGTGGTCGGTGAGGACCCTCGCACGCCGGTAAGCCTCACGCGCCTGGTCGGTCCGCCCGAGGCGTCGGAGGAGCTCGGCCCTGGTCGAGTGCAGATATCGGAAGTCGTCGAGACCGAGTTGGTCGACTATGCGCAGGCCGACCTCGGGGCCTTCGGTCTCGGCGATGGCGATGGCGCGGTTGAGCTCCACGACGGGCGAGCCGGTCAGGCGGGTGAGCTCGCCGTACAGCGCCCGCGATCTGCGCCCAGTCGCACGGCATCCGAGCCGTCCTCATCAACCAGGCGCGCGGGTTACTGGGGACGCCGTCGCGTGGCCATCGGTCGGCGGCCATCGCGAACGCCTCCTGCCTCGCGTCCTCGGCGAGGTCGAAATCGCCGAGGACGCCGATCAGGGTGGCCAGGACGCGGCCCCATTCCTCGCGGAAGACCTGTTCGAGCGTCGCTACCAATACACCTCGGAGGGGCGGATCTCGACGGCGCCACCATAGCGCGCTGCCGGGACGCGGGCGGCCACCTCGATGGCCGCGTCGAGGTCGTCGGCCTCGAGGATGAACCAACCGCCGACGGCCTCCTTCATCCCGACGAACGGGCCGTCCGTTGTCAGGGTCTTGCCGCCTTCGACCCGCACGGTGGTTGCGTTCTCGGGCAGGCCCATCGGCAGCCCGGGGGTGACGCCCGGCGTCTGATTGATCGCTTGGTAGTCGGCGTAGACCTGCTTCTGCTCCTCCTCGGGCAGCGCGGCCTGTCGCTCAAGCGCGGTGCCCTGATAGATCAGCATGACGTATTTCATCGCTTCCTCCTTCCCGGGGTGGTCGCATCTAAGACGAACGGCGAGCGCTGAAATCGACAGGCCGCATGCCGTCAACAAAGAGGAGCGCGTCCACGTCCCCGGGCTGTGGTCGACGAACTCCGGATCACGGGCAGCCGGGGTGTGGCGCGGGGGCCGGTGCGGACAGCACCTGGCCCGTCCGCGGTCCGGTAGTGAGCCGCGCCATGTTGTCGGCGGGGTCCTCGCCCATGTGCCAGTCCGCAGCCATGATGAAGAGCGTGCGGCCGTCCGGTCCGCCGAGCATGCACGCGAACGGCATGAGGTCCAGCTCGACCCGGTCCAGGATCTCGCCGCCTTCGCGGACCCGGACGCACCCCGCCTCCCCAGATCCGGTCCAGATCGCGCCCTCGGCGTCCATGCAGATCCCGTCGGGGCCGACGCCGGCGGCCCAGTCGCGCCGGTTCGAGAGATCCCCATCCTCGGCGACGTCGAAGGCTGTCAGCTTCCCGGCGAAGGATTCCGAGATGATCAGCGTGGAGCCGTCCTGGGTCACGACCATGCCGTTCGGGAAGGCGATCCCGTCCGCCACCTGATAGGCCGAGCCGTCCGGCGTCACCAACGCAATGATCCCGGGACGGAACTCCTCCGCCCCGAACCGGAACCCCATCCCGTTAACGTAGATGCTTCCGCGGCCGTCCACGACGATCTCGTTCCAGCGGTGATCGTCGAGGTGGGTCAGGTCGGCGTGGGGCACCATCGAGCCGTCCGGCTCCCGCCGCCTCAGCTCCTCGCCCGTCACCAGCAGACGCCCGTCGGGCAGCCAGTCGATCGACCATCCGAGACCGGATGGGCCCTGGGCGACGACCTCGCTGTTCCCGTCGAGATCGACCGCAACGACCTCTCCTGTCCCCCAGTGGGCGAACCACAGCCGATCGTCGTGCCAGCGAGGCGACTCGCCGATCACGAGGCCGTCCAACAGCACCTTCGGCTGAGTCATGGATGACATGGAACCCCTCCTGATCCATCGTAGCGTCCCAACCCTGACGGTTCATCCGTCATGCGGGGCGCTGGTCTTGGAGCCGTCTCCGGTGACGCCGACGCGACGGGTCCCCCTCAGTGAGGGACGTCAAGGCCCTCACATGAGCCGACGCCTCGCGGCCCGCCACGCCGCGCGAGCGGACACCGAGGACTTGTCCAGGGCTCTGGGCCGTTCCCGGGAGGACTGTCCAGTTCGGAGGAGGGTGGAGCGGGCGAAGACCCGTGAAGATCCTCGAACACTGGTGTGGGTCACCGGTCTTTCGGGGCCGCAGAGCCCAGTCTTCCCCGGCCCGGGTGGCGGCCGGTCTCGTGCATCCGTGCTGGTCAGAGCATGAATCACGTAGCGGAGGCGGACGGAATCGAACCCGCCGGGGGACTTTCGTCCCCCCACCGATCTTGAAGGCACGTCCAGCCTTGCCGCCTCCAGTGGGCCCCTGACCAGAGCTTTTTTCTTCAGACGCCGTCCTCGAACCTACGAAGACTTGTGAAGTCGAATCGGGCTCGAAGACTTGTCCAGCGCCCGATTAGGACTTGCCCAACAACCACCTCCTCTCTTCCTCTATGAGGTCACCCTAATCAGTCGTCCGCGGACAGTCGCGCGAGGAATGGAGCACCCGACGTCGACTGTCCGAGATCAACCAGCCGTCGCAGCCTGCTGTTGCCGACCTGGGGACGACCTGGCCCGGTTATGCGTATACTATGCGCATGGCTCGGATCAACGTGTACCTCCCGGATGAACTGGCCGGCGAGGCCAAGGAGGCTGGGATCAACATCTCGGCGCTCACCCAGGACGCGGTGCGAGCCGCCCTCGGCTCGGCCCGCTTCGACCGGTGGCTCGAGGAGCTCGAGGCGCTGAGGCCGACCGGGGTCGGCCACGCGGACGTGCTTGCCGCCGTCGATGGCGCGAGGGACGAGCTCGAAGGCGTTGGCTGAACGGGTCGTCGTCGACGCCTCGTGCATAGTGGATCTCCTGGTCGGCTCTCCTCAGGCCCGGGCCATCAGGGAGCGGCTGCGCGGCTGCCAGGCCCACGTGCCCGCGCACTTCGATGCCGAGGTGCTCTCCGCGTTGGGGCGGTTGGCCCGCGCCGGCAAACTGTCCGCGCGCCAGGCGACCGACCGGGTACGACGGTTGCAGAGGATCCCGACAGAGCGACACCTTCTTCCACCGCTACTCGCCGCGGCTTGGCAATTGCGGCACAACTTGCGGCTCGTCGATGCGCTGTACGTGGCGCTCGCACAACAGCTCGGAGCGCCGCTTGTCACAACCGACGCACGGATGGCCTCAGCAACTCCGACGGCTCAATTGATCGAAGCGGAGACCTGATCGTCGCGGTCTCCCTCGGGTGAACCGGCTGCCTGAGCTTTGTTCGCTTGCTTGGCCGAGCCGACGTCAGAAACTCTGGCCCCGTTGAGGGAGCTACTCGCTATCTTCACGTTGTATGGCCCGGAACGATCTTCCCACCGGCACCGTCACCTTCCTGTTCACCGACGTCGAGGGGTCGACGAAGCTCCTCCTGGACATCGGCGAGGCGCGCTACTCGGAGGCCCTGGCCGAGCACCGCCGGGTGCTGCGGCAGGCGTTCGAGGCCCACGGCGGGGTCGAGGTGGACACCCAAGGCGACGCCTTCTTCTACGCCTTCCCCGATGCGCGCGAGGCCGTCGCCGCGGCTGCGGAGGCGCAGAAGAGCCTCGCGTCCGGGCCGATCCGAGTTCGCATGGGGATGCACACTGGCGAACCCGTGCTCACGGACGAGGGCTACGTGGGCCTCGAGGTCCACCGCGGCGCCCGCATCGCCGCCGCCGGTCACGGTGGGCAGGTCCTGCTATCGAAGACGACGTGGGAGCTGGTCGACGTTGAAGTGACGGACCTGGGCGAGCACCGGGTGAAGGACTTCTCCGAGCCCGTGTGGATCCTCCAGCTCGGCTCGGAGCGCTTCCCGCCGCTCAAGACGATCTCGAACACGAACCTCCCACGCCCGGCGTCCTCCTTTGTGGGCCGGGAGAAGGAAGTCGAAGAGGTGACATCGGTGCTCAGGGACGGAGCTCGCTTGCTCACGCTGACGGGCCCCGGTGGCTCCGGGAAGACTCGGCTGTCCATCGAAGCGGCGACGGAGCTCGTCCCCAACTTCAAGAACGGCGTCTTCTGGGTGGGTCTCGCTCCCCTCCGCGATTCCGCCCTCGTCGTCGACACGGTCGCGCAGATGGTGGGCGCGAAGGACGGGCTCGCCGAGCACATCGCAGGTCGCGAGATGCTCCTTGTCCTCGACAATTTCGAGCAGGTTGTGGAGGCCGCGCCTGAGCTCGCAAAACTCCTGGAGGCCTGCCCCAACCTCAGGCTCCTCGTCACCAGCCGGGAGCGCCTCAGCGTCAGGGGCGAGGTCCAGTATCCCGTCCCCCCACTGTCGGACCCGGAGGCCGTGGAGCTGTTTTGCCAGCGTTCCCGACTTGAGGCGGATGAGACCATCGCCGAGCTCTGCCGGCGACTGGACGACCTGCCGCTTGCCGTGGAGCTCGCAGCGGCCAGAACGACCGTCCTTACCCCTCAGCAGATCCTCGACCGCATCTCCAAGCGCCTGGATCTGCTCAGGGGGGGACGGGACGCCGAAGGTAGGCAGCGGACGCTCAGGGCCACCATCGAGTGGAGCTACGAACTGCTCGCGAAGGAGGAGCAGGAGCTGTTCGCGAAGCTCAGCGTGTTCGCCGGGGGGTGCACCCTGGAGTCCGCCGAGCAGGTAGCCGACGCCGACCTCGACATCGTGCAGTCCCTCGTGGACAAGAGCCTGCTCCGCCACACCGACGAGCGGTTCTGGATGCTGGAGACCATCCGCGAGTACGCGCTCGAGAGGCTCGAGGAATCTGGGCAGGCCGAGGAACTCCGCCGGCGCCACGCTGAGCACTTCCTGGCCCTTGCGGAGGCGGCCGAGGCGCACTTTCGAGACGAGAACCTCCTCTCCGGGGGAAAGGACTGGCTCGACTCCGCGGATCGGGAGCTCGACAACTTCCGCGCCGCAATTGATCACTTCTTGACTGCGTCCGACCGGGAGGCCGCCCAAGGCCTGGCCGGGGCGCTGGCCGAATTCTGGTGCGGCCGGCAGCACGTGCCGGAGGGAGGCCGCTACCTGGAAGCCGCGCTCCGGCTCGACGGCGAGTCGAGCACGGCGCGAGCCAAGGCGCTGTTGGGAGCGGCTCACATGGCGCATGACCTCGGAGATCTCTCGACGGCGCGCTCCAGGTGCGAAGCAGCGGAGGCCCTTTACGAAGATCTCGGCGACGCCTGGAGCTCGGCTCACGCGGTGTTGTGGCTCGGGAGGGTCGCCGCCGCAGAGAAGATGTTCAACGAGGGGAGGCAGCGCTTCGAAGCCAGCGCGCGCGCGTTCAGCAAGGTCGGCGACGCGAACTACTCGCTCTTCGCGAAGCGCCTGCTCGCCTGGATGTTCAACGAGCTGGGCGACCGGGAACGCGCACGAGCGCTTCACGAGCAGAACCTCGCGCAGGCGCGAGCCCAGCATGCCCGAGCTATCGAGGCGACGACGCTCGGGGCGCTCGCGTCGTACGCGGTCGATGAGGGCAGGACCGAGGACGCGTTTGCACTCGCCACCGCGAGCCTGCGGGCCGACTCGGAGCTCGGCGCTCGAGATGGTATCGCGCAACAGCTCTGCCGCTGCGCAGGAGCGCACGCCCTGGCCGGACGCATGGCGACCGCAGCGCAGCTGATCGCATGTTCCGAGGCCCTCTTCGAGGAGTGGGGGCAGGCATTCCCGAAATGGATCGCCGACGAGAACGAGGAGACGCTCGCGCGGATACGTGAGCAGCTCGACGACGAGACTTTCGCCGAAGCGTGGGAGAAGGGGAGGAAGCTCACCATCGAAGAAGCCGTCGCCCTGGCGCTCGGGGACGGAGACGTGCACGGGCGCTGATCTCCCAACCGGGACCGTCACTTCTGGCGGGGGGCTCCGCGGTGGATCCCGCCCTCGTCACCGTGACCGTGGACCAGACTCTCGGCGCTGGGACGAGCTCGAGAGAACATCGGAGAGCGGGAGGGGGAGATGCTGCCGACCACCGGAACCCATCGGCGTGCTCCTGGTAGGGAGCCTCGAGGCCGCAGTCTGCGCTCTTACGTCGGATCCTGGCGCACCTCTCATATTGGGAGCGCGCGGGGGGATCCTTTATCGAGGGAACAGCCGCTACGGCACGGCGGCCGGGGGTCATCTCCGCGTCGGGAGTTGGGATGGAATGACGAGGGCCGACCCTGCGAACGACCTTCCGGCCTGTGGGTGAGGACTTGTCCAGCTCTCCGCTCGGCTCCGGGAAGACTTGTCTAGTTCGGAAGACTGGGGTGACCGAGCGAAGACTCGTGAAGTACACGAAGACTGGTATGGGTCAGCGGTGTTTCGGGCCCGCCGAACCCTCTCGATCTCGATCTGCTGCCCCTCCGCGGGCATCTGTGCTGGTCAGAGTCCGGATCTCGCAGCGAAGGCGGACGGGAATCGAACCCGCCTGCCAGCTTTCGCCGGCACACCGGTTTTGAAGTTCGGGGACGGTCCTGTCGTCCTGTGCGATCTGGTCGTGCCGCGGGCTCTCTGGTCCAGGTCGACGGGCGGCGCCCGTGACGGCTGGTGCCGTGGCGTACCGCCTGGTGCCGTCCGGTGCGTTTGCAGAATGTTTGCAACAAGGCAAGCTCCCGCCGGATGATTTTTGTCAGCGATGAGGGCGTCTTCCCTGCTCAGCTCCTGCTTGCCGTGCGGATGAGGTCACGAGGCGTCGTGGCCCGGGCCCGAGGAGGCCTTCGCTCGGGGCCTCGAGGTTCACTCGGATCGGCGAGCCGAATCAGCATGTTGACATTCTCCAACAGCGCGTTGTAGTCTGTCAACATGCCGAGGGGCCGTCACCCCAAGAAGGAGGTCGAGGAAGCACTCAAGGATGCCGAAGACGAAGGCTGGAGCGTTACCCCCACGAGCTCAGGACATCGGTGGGGAGTGGTCGAGTGTGGCGCGGGGTGCCGCGTCTCGGTCTGGTCGACGCCGAAGAATCCCGGGAACCACCGGAAGGACATCCGGCGGGCTGTGGACCGGTGCCCCCATCGAGAGGAGGGCGAGGACGATGCGTGAGCACGAGTTCACCCTGGTGATCGATGGCCCGGTCGAGGACGAGGCCGTACTCGACAAGCTCTTCGGGATCGGCTGCTCCGACGCGACCATCGGCTCCGTGGACGGCGTCGGCTACGCCGACTTCCACCGTGAGGCAGATTCTTTCGCCGAGGCGGTCGTCTCGGCGCTCCACGACATCGAATCGGTCCCGGAGCTGAGGGTCATCCGCATCGAGCCAGATGACTTGGTGACCATGGCCGAGATCGCCGAGCGGCTGAGCCGAAGCCGGGAGAGCGTGCGTCTCCTGGTTCGGGGGCAACGGGGAGCCGGCGATTTCCCGCCTCCCCTCTCTCATCTCCGCTCGAGGTCACGGTTGTGGCGGTGGTCCGAGGTCGCCGAGTGGGCAGAAGCCGGAACGCCAGAAGAGAGGCGGAACGCACGACTCGTGGCCTCGCTCAATGCCGCGCTCGAGCTTCGCCGACAACGTGCGGATCTTTCGGATGTGGACCGATCCTTGGTGGAGGCGGTCGCTGGCTGACCTATCCCCTCACAGGGAGGGTTCGCGAAGAAGCGGGGAACGGGCTAGATCATCGGCATCAGCGCTCTGGGGATGGATGTCCATCTGCCGGGGACGACCGTGCCGGGCAGCGGTGGGACGGAATCGGTCTCCGGTACGCTGGAGGGCGACGCCGTCGTGTACTGCGAGCGGTTCGAGGCCGGGGTCGGAGATCTGACGTTCGAGAATCGACCGATGCGTGGGCAGTGGGCGGATTCAAGCAGCCCCTGATCGCCCACTTCGACGGCTCGAAGTGGGCGAACGATCAGGGGGCCGTCCTTCCCTCGCAGTCGAATCTGCGCGACGTCGTCGGTGTGTCCCGGTCCGACGCGTGGGCGTCGGAGTGCGAAACCAATTCGGCCTTCCGGGACGAACAGGTTGCGGAACCGCCGGTAGAGCACCCTGTACAGCTCCCTGCCGAAATGACAGCGCAGCTCGCGGAGGTCGCCTGGATGTCACCGAGGGTCACCTCCATTGCAACCACTCCCCGGTTGGTCGATACCCGCGGACTCCCGTTCGCACCCCTCAGGTGATCGTGGAGTGGGGGGGGCCGGGTCAGAAGCGCCAACGCATGGCGCCCCCGGGCTCGATGGTCTTGAGTGCGGTCGCCGACCGGGGGGTGATCCGGAAGACGAACCACGGCGGCGGGCCGGCGGACGGTGCGCTGTAGTCGGCGGTGAGCGCCTGGCCCGTCTCGTCCACTCGGCACGGCCAGCCCCCCGCGGCCCAGCGAGCCGCCATATCCGCCACGGTCTGCGGATCGGTGACCCGGTGCACATCTCCCTGAACCACCAGGTCGAACTCACGCGTCGCGACGCTGAGCGTGCAGCGCGGGTCGCGCGCGAGGTTCCGACCCTTGCGGGTGCGGTCACCCGTTTCGAACCAGAACGTCTCCTCCGCCCACAACGCGCCGACGCCCGTCACATGCGGGGACCCGTCGGGGTCGATCGTCGCCAGCCAGCACGTGTGGCGATCGGGCCCGCCCTTGCCCGGCGCCTGGGTCAGGCCCTCATCTAGCCTGGATGTCACGGCCTCCCACTCGAGCGGCGGGAGTTCATACAGGTCCGCGAGGTTCTTCGCTTCCACGATCGTTGTCACGTTGCCCTCCCATTCGCAAGACGCGGGAGCAACGATACGCAGCGAGGCGAGAGGCGGTGGCGTTACCATCGACGGATGACGGTCAGGCGCGTCGTCGTGGACCATGTCCTGTTCGTGGTCGAGGATCTCGACTCCAGCCGCCGCCTGTACACCGCCGCGCTCGCACCGCTCGGCTACGTCGAGCTCCACGTCCAGGAAGACGGTGTGAGCTACGGAGCGGACGGGCTCGACGACTTCGCCATCTTTCGAGGGTCGCCCGTGACGACGGCCGCCCACGTCGCATTCGATGCCGACGACCGCGGTGCCGTGGACGCGTTCTTCGAGGCCGCCTTGGCGAACGGCGCCACGGTCCGGGGAGAGCCGGGCGTCTGGGTCCAGTGGTCCGATCGGTACTACGCCGCATTCATCAACGATCAGCACGGCAACAACGTCGAGGCGGTGTGGCACGCGCCGGAGCCTCCCGTCGGGGCGACGATCCGGCACGGGGTTCCGTAGCGATTGTTGCCGGCACTGTCTTCGGCATGGTTGCGCACGGCCATGCGCTTTGACGGCTGATCGTCCCTGGACCACGCTGACGTGGTCAGCGCGGAAGGGAGAGCAGCATGTGGAGCGGGCTCAAGCGGCATTCGGAAGCACTGCTGGCGGCGGTCCTTACCGCAGCCCTGACGGCTGGAGGGCCGGCCCTGGCCCAGACGATCGCCGACTTCGCCAGGAACGCGGACAAGCTCGATGGGCGGGACAGCGTCTCGTGCACGTCCGCCCCGGCGAAGAGGGCACTTCGATATGTCGCTGCCTGTCAGAACGGCCGGCTTCCCAACAACATCATCGCCAAAGCCCGGAACTCGGAGAAGCTGGACGGGAGGGACTCGTCGAAGTTCCTCGCCGCGAGCGGCAAGGCCGCCGACGCGGAGCAGCTCGATGGGCTCGACTCGGGCCAGTTCCTGCGAGCCAACGGGACCGCGGCGGACGCGAACCTGCTGGACGGCGTGGATTCGACCGGCTTCTACGCGGCCGGGTCGAAGGTGGCCGACTCCGACAAGCTGGACGGGAAGGACGGGGCCGACTTCCTCCCGGCCGGTGGGAAGGCGGCGGACGCGAATCGTCTCGACGGGATCGACTCCACCGGCTTCTATGCGGCCGGCTCGAAGGTTGCGGACGCAGATCGGCTGGACGGGCTCGGCGCCATCCAGTTCTCAGGAATCGCGCCTACACCCTGAGCCGTTCGACGGAAGGGATCGCCGAGGTCGGGGGGCCGTGTCAGGCCGACGAGGCGTGCCTCGCCATCGGCCACTCCTGAGACATCGGCGACATCCTCATGGGTGGCGGCTTCTCGAAGATCGACAACGGGACGCGCCTGGTGTCGAGCGAGACGTTCACCCTGTACGCCAACAACGCGTGGAAGGTCGTCTTCGTGAACAACTCGACCGCGGACACGATCGAGGTGCACACACTCTGCCTGGACAACGGGGACGCCTACTCTTGACCGGATCGATCCGGCATCGCTTCCCCACCCTCAGGGACTCGTCAAGAGCCTGACCCGCTCCGGGTCCCAGGGTCCGGTGCCGTGGCCCGTTCCAGGAGATCGACGTCGAAGGGTTCGCGGGCGCCGACCCGGATCAGGGCGTAGCTGACGTTGTCGCCCTCGTCGCCCTCGATGACCTTCCCTTCCGGGTCGGCGGTGCCGAGCAGGACGTAGTAGCCGCTCTGCGGAACCCCGGCGGCGGATCGCGGGAAGTCGACGTAGTTCCCCCCGCGGTTCCATTCGTAGACGTCGCCACACCCCGGCGGGAGCTCGACCCATCCGCCCTTGGGGGCCGGCACCAGATCCTGGTAGAAGCGGTTCCAGTCGGTCATCAGCTCGCGCGTGGGCTCGAAGCCCAGCTTCCGGCCCGGCACCGGCTCCGGCAGCGCAGCCGGTTTCGGGTCGCCGGGCACCCGGTCCTCGTCCATGATCCGGAACAGGTTGAACGCCCATACGTGGTCGTAATGGGTGTGTCCGTGGGCGGGCTGGAGCCGCGCGAATCCGGCGGACCCGTCGGGCCCGTCGATGTGGTCCGTCCCGTCCGCCGTCCACCGCTGCTGGTGCAGGGTGGTCACGTACCGGCCATGCTCGTCCACGGTCACGCAGGACGAGACCACTTCGGGGGTGAGCATGTCCCGCTGGCATTCGGAGGCGAGGACGAAGTACCCCACGCCGGCGTTCTCCAGGCCCATGCTGAACCGCAGGCACAGCCCGGGCTCGGGCCATCCCTCGGCCCTGGCCTCCGCGATCTCCTCGGCCGCGCGGGACGGCGCGGCGCCATCCGTGTGCAGGCCCGGGGTGTGGGTGGCCGCGGCTGAGATGAAGCTGAGCTCGAACGGCGGGATGATCCGCAGGTTCGGTGACAGGTAGCCGGCGGGAAGGTCCGCCGCGCGACCCTCCAGCTTGGCCCGCATCCGGAACGACATGTCGCGGACGCTCGTCGGGATCACCCGCACCCGCCATTCACCGCCACCGGGTTCATGGCGAAGACCTCCGCCGTGTACGCGCTGGTGAAGGAGCTGTCCGGACCCTGCGTGGAACTCTGCGCCACCAGCTCCCCCTCGGGGACCTCCGCCGTCGGTGGCGCGTGCAGCTCCAGCCCGAAGATCATCTCCGTGGCCGCGGGTGGGAGATCCGGGTACGCGCGCACGTCCCCGAGGTGGGGGAGGATGGCCTCCAACGAGACGCGGAGACGGTCCGCCCCGTCCTTCGCCACGCGGATCGGGTAGTCCCAGCACGGGCCCTCCGAGTCGGGATCACCGCAGGCCGCGGAGCTCGGAACCGCGACCTGGCCGTGCGTGGCCTCGCCGTCCCAGAACGCGGGCTGGTTCACCTGCAGGGTGATGACGCCGTCCTCCGCCTTCGCCGCCACCGCTGTAGGGGCCAGTCCAGCCGCCATCAGGCCCAGCGCCGCGGCCAGCGCGATGCTCGTCATCCGTCTCATCGGTCTCGTCCTCTCGCCCCCCTTCCTTCCGGTCAGCTGAAGGTGCCGGGCCCGCCGATCAGGACTCCGTTGACGTCGAAGTTGTCGAGGTGGGTCTCCCCGAAGAGCAGGGCCATGTCGATGCTTCGCACCACCACGTTGCCGAAGCCCGGCCACGCGCCGCAGCACGCGTCCGCATCGGTGAACCGGACACGCGTCCAGTTGACCGGGTCCTCTGGCGCCGGCACGCGGACTCCGGATCCGCACGGGAACACGAACAGTTCGCCCTCGGTCTCGGTCGTCACGAACAGTCGGGGGCCGAACTGGTCACACGTCTCGCCGTTGCGGATGTCATAGCCGAGCTCGGAGAGCGTGATCCCCTCGACGCCCTGAAAGAGCACGCGGGCGGCTGCATCGACCGTCGCCGGAGGCCCCGGTTCGTCGCTCGGTGCCTCCAGGTGCATGGCGTGGTTCCGGCCGCGACCGAGCAGGGGTCCCTCCTTCTGATGCCATGCGGCGAGAGCCCCGCGGTCGGCGTCCGGCACCGCCCGGAAGCCCGAGCCGGCCTGAGCGGCGGTCAAGGCGCCGCCCTAGGATCGGCATGTTTGCAAAATGTTTGCAGGGACCCCTTTCTGGCGGTCTTCGCGGGAATCCCGCAAAGGCAGGGGCGCACAAAACCGCTGGTCAGCGGAGGCGGACGGGAATCGAACCCGCCTGCCAGCTCTCGCCGGCACACCGGTTTTGAAGTTCGGGGCGGTTCGTGATGCCCTGTGCGATCTGGTGCTAAGGCGTGCTGTTCAGTCCACACCGGGACGGGGCTTCATGCCATCTGGTGTCGTCCTGTGTTGCCAGGTGTCGTCTCGTGCGTTTGCATTTGGTTTGCGACAAGGCAAGCACCGAGCTGAGTGACTTTTGTCGTCGCCGCC
>WNFV01001089.1_pt1 | contig 37681 bp, 37 predicted proteins | sample 5400101 | NCBI WGS metagenome assembly WNFV01 (sample SAMN13153361, study PRJNA577476) | soil metagenome | isolation source: 115 cm soil or saprolite under grassland replicate 1 | place: USA:California | collected 2016-06-15 | reverse complement strand
CCCGGCAGCCTTTCTCGTCGCACACCAGAACCCCTCCCGACTCGTACCAGTCGGGCAGCACCCAGCGCTCGCAGACCCGGCCGTCGACGCGGTGCTCGTGCCGGGCGGGGCGGTGGGTGTGGCCGTGGATCAGGCGCGGGTAGCCGTGCTCGCGCAGCAGCGACTCCACGGCCCCGACGTTGACGTCCATGATCTCGGCTGGCTTGCGTTTCTTCTCGATCTCGCTCCGCGCGCGCAGGGCCTCGATGCGCCGCTTGCGCTCGGGGAGCGGCTGTGCGAGGAAGGCCCGCTTCCAGGATTCCGAGCGCACTTCCGCGCGGAACGCCTGGTACTCGCGGTCGTCGGTGCACAGCGTGTCGCCGTGCGTGAGGACGGTTTTTTCGCCGAACAGGTCGAGCACGACCGGGTCGTCGACGAGTTGCGCGCCGCTCGCCTGCGCGAAGGCAGGCCCGAAAAGGAAGTCGCGGTTACCGTGCATCACGAGGATGCGCGTGCCGCCGCGGGCGCATTCCGCAAGGGCCGCGACGACCTTCGCGTTGAAGGGATCCCCGACGTCGTCGTCGCCCGCCCAGTACTCGAACAGGTCGCCGAGGATGTAGAGATCCGGGGCCCGGACGGCGCGCTCGCGGAGAAACTGGAAAAAGACCTGATTGATCCCCGGCCGGCTGCTCGAGAGGTGGAGGTCGGAGATGAAAAGGACCGCCATTCCTCTCCCTACGCGACCTCCGCCTTCTCGATGACGACGTCCTCGACCGGAACGTCGCCGTGGGAGCCGCGCTTGCCGGTGCGCACGCCCTTGACCTTGTCGACGACATCCCGGCCTTCGACGACTTTCCCGAAGACACAGTAGCCCCAACCCTGGGCGTTCTGGGCCGTGTGGTCGAGGAAGTCGTTGTCCTTGACGTTGATGAAAAACTGGCTCGAGGCCGAGTGCGGTTCGGAAGTCCGCGCCATGGCGACCGTATAGCGCTCGTTCTTGAGACCGTTGTCGGCTTCGTTCTTGATGGGACTTCGGGCCGGCTTCTGGCGCATTCCCGGTTCGAATCCACCGCCCTGGATCATGAAACCGTCGATGACGCGGTGAAACACGGTGTTGGAGTAGAAACCCGATTCGACATATTCGAGAAAATTCTTGACCGTCCCGGGTGCGCGTTCGGCATCGAGCTCGAGCGCGATGATGCCGAAGTTGGTCTTAAGCTTGACCATGGAGCCCCGCTATTTGGCCGGTTTCAGCGTGACCGATTCGATCATGACCGACCGCTGCGGAACGTTCTCAAAAGGCCCGGAAGTCGTCGTCGGCACTTTGGATATTCGAAGCACCGTATCCATTCCTTCGACCACGCGCCCGAACACGGCATATCCGTACCCTTGGGGTGATTCATCCCGGAAATCGAGAAAAGGATTGTTCTTGACGTTGATGAAAAACTGGGCGGACGCCGAGTGCGGGTTGGGCGTGCGCGCCATGGCAACGGAACCGGTTTCGTTTCTCAGGCCACCCTTGAGCGCGGCGCCGGCTTCGTTCTCGATCGGGGCTCGAGTAGTCTTCTGGCGCATTCCGGAATCGAAGCCGCCACCCTGTACCATGAACCCGTCGATGACGCGGTGGAATATCGTGCCGTTGTAGAAACCACTGTTGGCGTACTGGAGAAAATTTGCAACCGTCTTGGGAGCCTTATCGGCGTAGAGCTCGATCGTGAAGTTGCCCGCGGTGGTCTTGACTTCGACGCGCGGATTTTGCGCACGTACGTCGGCCGCGGTGAGAAGCAGAATTACGAATACCGCAACACTCTGCAAGAGGGATGTTCGAACAATGTAAGTCATAGGTCTAGACCGTTCCCTCGTAGACGATGCGCCAGCGTCCGTCCTCGTGCAGCCAGTATTGGCGCTTCTTCACGGTATTCGACAGATTATTCGACCTGTACTCCTGGTCGAAGCTCACCAGCACCAGGCCGTCCTTGCCGGGATCGCGGAACATGCTGAGATTGCTCACCTTGACCTTGATCCAGCTCTTGCCGCCGTTTACGAGGCGCTTGTGCCGGCTCCAGCTATCCAGGTCCTGGTTCGGCGCGGAGAAGTTTTTCGAATAATGCGTGAGGTAGCGTTCCGTGTCGAGGCTTTCCCAGTCGGATCGCCATTGTTCGAGCTGCTTTGCGAACGATGCTCGCTCGCTTGCCCAATCCTCGAGGCTCAGCCATTCAACGCTCTCGCTGATGACGACCGGCGTAACACCGATCTGAAGGTTGCGCGCCAGCACATCGAGATCGGAATTGGCGAGGACAACACAGCCGTTGCTCGAACGCGGGGGTCTGCTGTAGGTGTTCGAAGGCGTTCCGTGCAGCCAGATGCCGTGGCCGTTGCGCCCCTGAATGCGGTCCCACTCGTTCGGGTAGTTGATCGGGAAAGCGCCGCTGCCGTAGAAATCCGAGAGTTTTTGCCGGGGCAGGCTCTCCGTAACGTGATACACCCCGATAGGTGTCTTCTCGTCTCCCTCTCGGACTTTCGGCGGCCCGTTTTTTCCCGAGCTCACGTAATAGTCGGCGACGAAGCTCGGTTTCCCGCCGTCGTTCTGGTACAGATAAAGCCGCGAGCGGCGCGTGTCGACCACGACTGCGTACTTCTGATCCTCGCGCAGCTGCAGCAAATAGCGCGGTACACGGTCCGCCGGCGGGCGCTCTCGGTAGGCTCGCAGGCGGGCGAACGCTTCGGCCCGCAGCCCCTCCATGTGCGCCTCGGGTACGTTGGGGGCCGCGCCGATTGTATTGATAGGCCGGGCGCGCGCGAGCAGCAAGTCGCCCTTGATCAGGTGAGCAAGGCGAAAGTTGGGTCTTACGCGGATCAGTCCTTCGATATTCTGAAGGGCCACGTCGAGATGTCCCCGCACGACTTCTTCGTAGACGGCTGCGAGCAGGGCGTCTGTTGTCACGTCAATCCGGGCGCCCTTTGCGGGCGAAAGCGTGGAAGGGGCTCCGAAAGCGATAACCGCAAGGGCAACACAGGTGAGGATTCGCGTCGACATCAGCCTCCCGCCCGCTCCTCCTGGATCAGCCAGCGGCCCTCGCTCCTGACCATGTGCAGCGTTTTGCTGCCGTTGATCTTCAGGCTGTCCGAACGGTACGCCTGCCGAAAGCTGACCACCGCGCTATCTCCCTTGAGCGTGACCTTGGGCGATTCAACGGCGACCTCGATTTTTTTGGGCGTGGAAATGCGCTGCTTTCGCGCAGCCTCCCATTCGGCGCGTGTCTCGCCTTTCGGCGTCTTGAAATCCTTGGCGTAGAAGGCAAGATAGGTGTCCACGTCCTGTTTGGCCCATGCGCCAGCCCAAGCGCGCACGGCCTGGAGCACTTCCTCCGTATTACCCTCCCGAGCACGGGCTGGCTGTTTTGCCGGCTTCGCGGCGGCGAGCTTGGCCTGTCCGGGGGCGGGCTTGGCCTCGGTGGCGGACTTCTCCGGGGAAATCGCCACCGCGGGCGGCCGCGCCGGTTCCGCGGTCTTCCCGGCAGGGCCGATCGAGACGGCCGGAAGACGGGTTTCGCTTGTGATCAACAAGTCGCGAATCAGCGAGAGCTTGTTTTTTGCGGCGGAATTGGAGGAATCGAGCTGCAGCGCTTTGTCATATGCCTGGCTCGCGAGCTTGGTGTACACATCACCCAGGTTTTCATACGCAGTCGCAAAGCGCGGATCCGTGCGGATGGACATCTCCAGTTGCTGCCGCGCCTTTTCGTATTGACCCTCGGAGGCGTAGAGCACCGCGAGATTATTGTGAGGCTCCGGTAACTTGGGATAGTCCTGCGAAAGCTTGGTGAATACCTCGATCGCCTCCGCAACTTTATTTTGCTCGGCGAGGATCAGTCCCTTTTTGAAGCGACCCTGAGCGTCGCTCGGATTCTGCGCGAGATACTGATTGACCCGTTCAAGCGCCTGCGCGTGCTGGCCCTGCTTCAAAAGGCGGTTGACGTCCTCAAGCTCGTCGGCGCGGGCTTGCCATGTCGCGAGCGCGAGCGCGGAAAACAGGGCCGCGAGCGGCGCGCTGAACCGAATGAACTGAATCATTGTGCTATACTTTTTTCGGGCCGGAGAGCAACACGACATTCTATCAAGAAGCTCGCAAAGTCCACAATAATCAGCCCCTTGCGGGAATTTCCTCGATTTCGTCACTTTTCTCCCCGGCAGGCGCACCGCGCTCCGACTTGACGCCGCCGGAAATCTCGATCTGGTGCGCGATCATGACATCCGGGCCTTTGTCGCTCGCACGATGAGAGACGGGAACGCCCCGCTCAATGCCATGCTGAAAATCTACAACAGCCTCAGCCGCGCGGAGGAACCTTTCGTCCCTCTCGACCCCGCCCGGGTGAGGATCTATGTGTGCGGGATTACGGTGTATGACTACTGCCATCTCGGGCATGCACGGATGATGATCGCATTCGACGTGGTACAACGCTGGTTGCGCGCAAGCGGCTACCCGTTGATTTATGTGCGCAACATTACCGATGTTGACGACAGGATTATCCGCCGGGCGGCTGAGACCGGTGAATCCGTTGCTGCTTTGACCGAGCGCTTTATTCGCTACATGGACGAGGACGCCGCGGCTCTAGGGGTGCAGAAGCCCGACATCGAGCCGCGCGCAACCGATCACGTTACCGCGATGCTGGAGATGATCGGAAGATTGGAGGAGCGCGGCATCGCCTATCGGGCGGAAAGCGGCGACGTGAATTTCTCAGTCCGGAAGTTTCCAGGTTACGGGAAACTCTCGGGGAAGTCGCTCGAGGATCTGCGTGCCGGGGAGCGGGTCGAGGTCGACACGACCAAGCGCGATCCGCTCGATTTCGTCCTGTGGAAGCGCGCCAAGGAAGGCGAGCCCTTCTGGAGGTCGCCCTGGGGCGACGGACGTCCGGGCTGGCACATCGAGTGCTCGGCGATGAGCACGAAACTGCTGGGGACGCATTTCGACATTCATGGCGGCGGGCAGGACCTGCAGTTTCCGCATCACGAGAACGAAATCGCCCAGTCCGAAGGCGTCCTAGATCGAAATGACACGCAACCATTCGTAAAATACTGGATGCACAACGGCTTTGTTCAACTGCAGGACGAGAAGATGTCGAAATCGACGGGCAACTTCGCCACCATCCGCGAGCTGCTCAAACGCCACGATCCGGAGGTCGTGCGTTTCTTCGTCGTGCGTGCGCACTACCGAAGCCCTCTCAACTACTCCGACCAGCATCTGCAAGACGCGCGGCACGCGTTGGCGAGGCTCTACACCGCCCTGAAGGGGGCGCCGCCCGACGCAGCGTCGCCTGACTGGGACGAAATCCACGGCCGTCGCTTCCGGGAGGCAATGGACAACGACTTCAACACGCCCGAGGCCGTGGCGGTGCTTTTCGATCTCACCAACGAAGTCAACCGCGCGCACTCAACGGCGCTCGCGCGTCAGTTGCGCGCGCTCGGCGGTCTGCTAGGTTTGCTGGGACGCGAAAGCGAGCAATTCCTGCGTGCAGAGGTGGGACCGGGCGACGGGATCTCAGACCCGCAGATTGCGGGGCTGATCGCCGAACGCAACGAGGCGCGCCGGGAGAAAGATTTTCGGCGCGCCGACGAGATCCGCGACGAATTGCTTCAAAAGGGAATCGGACTCGAGGACGGCCCTCAAGGCACTACCTGGCGGCGAAACTAATCCACAGTGAAGCTAGCTAGTAAGCAAACCTTCCCGCTTTGCTGATGGCGGTCAACTCCACGAACTTGGAACCATTGTGATTCGACGGGCTGAAATCGACCTGATATCCGCCGACATTGAAGTTCTGCATCGAATCGAGCGTCTTGAGAAGGCCTTCGCGCGTCGGGTTCGCGCCGGCGCGGCGAATCGCTTCGACAAGCACTTTTGCTCCGATGTACGACTCGAGCGAAGTGAAGGAATAATCCTTCTTGCCGAGCGATTTCTCAATTGCCGCCTGGTATTCCCTCACGATGGGGATCGAGTTCCTGGCGTAGGGTGGCACCACCTGCGAAACGACGACGCCCATGCCTTGGTCGCCGAGCTCGCTGGCCAGCGCGCTCGCGCCGACGAATGAGATGCTGGCGAACTGGGCGCCCGATCCAGCCTTTTTCGCCGATTTGATGAAATCGCCGGTCGTCTTGTAGAGCGTAGTCGCTATGACGACGTCCGGTGCCGCCTTGACGACGTCGGAAACGGCGGCACCCAAGTCCGTCTGATTGCGCTTCAAGGTCCCGATCGACGCCGGTTTCAGTCCGCGCCGGTTCAGCGCGACCTCAACGGCGGCGAGATTTTCCTTCCCTACCGCGTCGTCGTAGTGGATAACGGAAAATCTCCTCATTCCGGTCGTCGTGTAGAAATCGACGATCTTCTCAAGCTCGTCGGCGTAGCTTGCGCGAATGTTGTACACGTTGCGGCGAAATGTGCGCATCGGCTCCGCACCGGTAAACGGCCCGACGAATGCGACCTTGTTCTTTTCGGCGAATGGGAGCGCGGGGAGGCTTAGCGTGGCGCTGGCATAGCCGATCAGCGCGAGCACGCCTCTTTGCTCTATCAAGATCCTTGCGTTCTCGCCAGAGCGCTTTGCATCGTTGCCGTCGTCCAGCGCTATGAGCTCGAGAGTGCGTCCGTTGACCCCGCCCGCCTGATTGACCTGCTTGAAGTAGGCTTGCAGACCTTCGCGGATGTCTTCACCGAGCTCCTTGTTGCTGCCGGAAAACGGAGATGATTGGCCGATCAGGATGTTTGTCTTGGTCACGCCCTGGGCGTGGGCGACGCCGCCCGCGAACAAGCAGGCCAAGGCCCCAACCGCCGCAGTCAATGTCACACGAATCATGCGACCTCCTTGCGAGGATGCGCTCGTACCGCCGATTCTATACCCGCTGCGTTGAATATGTGCTTGATCTGCTACTGAGCGAAGAATTCTTTGACCTTCTCCATCCAGGATTTGGCACGCGGGTTGTGTCTATCGCTGTCTATTTGGCTGATCGCCTCGAACTCGCGCAGCAGCTCCCTTTGTCGGTCGGTCAGGTTTACCGGCGTTTCGACAACGACGTGACAGAGCAGATCGCCGTGTTCCCGACTGCGCACACCGCGAATACCCTTGCCACGCAACCGAAATACCTTTCCCGATTGAGTCTCGGAGGGGATTCTGATCTTCGCCGAACCGTCCAACGTGGGGATTTCAATCTCTCCGCCGAGCGCCGCCGTCGCGAAACTGACCGGCATTTCGCAGTGCAAGTCGTCGTGGTCGCGCTGAAAAACCGGATGGGACTTGACCTGGATCTGCACGTAAAGATCGCCTGCCGGCCCGCCATTTACCCCGGGCTCGCCTTCGCCTGAAAGACGGATACGATCGCCATTGTCTACGCCGGCGGGAATCTTGACCGAGAGCGTTTTTTGTCTTTTCACCCGCGCGGCACCGTGGCAGCTCGGGCAGGGCTCGGTGATGAGCTTTCCGGTTCCGTGGCATTTCGGGCACGCCTGCTGGATGGAGAAAAACCCCTGCTGCATGCGTACCTGGCCGTGCCCTTCACAGGTCGAGCAGGTTCGCGGCTTGGTCCCGGGTTTCGCCCCGGAACCCTTGCAGGTCTCGCAATCCTCGTAGGTCGGAATGCGAATGCGGGTTTCGGTGCCGCGCGCTGCCTGCTCCAGCGCGACCTCGAGGTTGTAGCGCAGGTCGGCTCCCCGGTACACCGAGGAGCGGCCGCCGCGCGCCTGGTTGAAGATGTCGCCGAAGATATCGCCGAACGCGTCGGCGAAGCCCGAGAAACCGGCGGCCCCGCCGCCGGCCATGCCTGCGCGCGGATCGACTCCGGCGTGGCCGTAACGGTCATAGGCGGCACGCTTGTTGGCGTCGGTCAGGACCTCGTACGCCTCTTTGGCCTCCTTGAACAGCTCTTCGGCTTTGGGGTTATCCGGATTGCGATCCGGATGATGCTTCATGGCGAGGCGCCGATACGCTTTCTTGATGGCCTCCTCGTCGGCGTCGCGGTTGACGCCGAGCACTTCGTAGTAATCCCGCTTCGCCATTGCTTGGCTCTTCCCTTGCTAGACACGCAAAGGCCGAGTTGAGCTGCGCGCTTGCGCGTCAGCTCGAACTCGGCCAGTTAAGGCCGCGCGATTTGCGCGCGGCGCTTAACCTTTCTTGTCCTTCACCTCGGTAAACTCGGCGTCGACGACGTTAGCCTCATCTTCCGGCTTCGATGCTTTTGCGTCGCCGCCGCCCTGATCGCCCTGAGCCTTTTGCGCGTCGGCGTACATCTTCTCGCCGAGTTTCTGCGCCGCCTGCGAAAGCGCCTGGGCCTTGGCGTCGATTTTCTCCTTGTCGTCGGACTTCATCGCCTCTTCGGCATCCTTGAGCGCGGCCTCGATCTTCGCTTTTTCATCCGCTGCGAGTTTGTCGCCGTATTCCTTCAGCGACTTCTGAACCGAGTGCACCAGCGAATCCAACTGGTTGCGCGACGTCACAATCTCGAGCTGCTTCTTGTCTTCGGCCGCGTGCGCTTCTGCGTCCTTTACCATGCGCTGAATCTCGGATTCATTGAGCCCGGAGTTTGCCTTGATGGTGATCTTGTTTTCCTTGCCCGTCGCCTTGTCCTTCGCCGACACGTGCAAGATGCCGTTGGCGTCGATGTCGAAGGTGACCTCGATCTGCGGCATCCCGCGCGGCGCGGGTGGAATGCCCTCGAGATTAAACTGGCCGAGGCTCTTGTTGCCCGAGGCCACGTCGCGCTCGCCCTGGAGCACATGGATGGTCACCGCCGACTGATTATCGTCTGCAGTGGAGAAGACCTGCTGCGCCTTGGTCGGGATGGTGGTGTTTTTCTGAATGAGCTTGGTGAAAACACCCCCCAGCGTCTCGATTCCGAGCGACAACGGCGTGACATCCAAGAGCAGGACGTCCTTGACGTCGCCCTTCAACACGCCGCCCTGGATCCCGGCGCCGACCGCGACTGCCTCGTCCGGGTTGACGTCCTTACGCGGCTCCTTGCCGAAGAAGTCCTTCACCGTCTCCTGGACCTTGGGCATGCGCGTCATTCCGCCGACCAAGATCACGTCCTCGATGTCGGAAACTTTGAGCCCCGCGTCCTTCAACGCGATACGGCAGGGCTCGACCGTCTTTTCGATCAGATCCTCGACCAGGCTCTCGAATTTGGCGCGCGTGACCTTGATGGCGAGATGCTTGGGCCCGCTCTTGTCGGCGGTGATGTAGGGCAGGTTGATCTCGGTCTGCGCGCTCGAAGACAGCTCGATCTTCGCTTTTTCCGCGGCTTCCTTCAGCCGCTGCAGCGCGAGCACGTCATTTCGCAGGTCGATTCCCTGGTCCTTCTTGAATTCGTCGCAGAGGTAGTCGATCAGGCGCTGGTCGAAGTCCTCGCCGCCGAGGAACGTGTCGCCGTTGGTGGAGAGCACCTCGAACTGGTGCTCGCCTTCGACTTCCGCGATTTCGATGATCGAGATGTCGAACGTGCCGCCACCGAGGTCATAGACCGCGATCTTGCGATCGCCTTCCTTCTTGTCCAGTCCGAACGCGAGTGCAGCCGCCGTGGGTTCGTTGATGATGCGCTTGACTTCAAGTCCCGCGATGCGGCCGGCGTCCTTGGTCGCCTGGCGCTGGGAATCGTTGAAGTACGCCGGGACGGTGATGACCGCTTCGGTGACTTCCTCGCCGAGGTAGTCCTCGGCGGTCTTTTTCATTTTGCGCAGGATCTGGGCAGAGACTTCCTGAGGAGCGATCTTCTTGCCGCGGACCTCGACCCAGGCGTCGCCGTTGTCGGCCTTGACGATCTTGTAGGGCATCAGGGCGATATCCTTCTGCACCTCCTTCTCCTCGAACTTGCGGCCGATGAGGCGCTTGATCGCGTAGAGAGTGTTCTTGGGATTGGTCACCGCCTGCCGCTTGGCCGGCGCGCCGACGAGGATCTCCCCGTCCTCCATGTAGGCGACGATGGAGGGCGTGGTGCGGGCGCCTTCCGAGTTCTCGATTACCTTGGGCTTGCCGCCCTCCATGATCGCGACGCAGGAGTTGGTCGTCCCGAGGTCGATTCCGATGATCTTTCCCATGGCCTTTCCTTTTGAATTTTCTGATAAATAACCTTGAAGCCGATATGGGGATCAATCCCTTAACTTCAAGCTTGATTCGTCTTTGGGTTTGGCCACGGTGACCAGTGCCGGCCGGATCACCCGGTCGTGCAGGCGGTAGCCCTTTTGCAGCACGTTGATGACCGTGTTCGGTTCCTTCTCCGAGGGGAGCATGCTGATCGCCTGGTGCTGGTGGGGATCGAACTTCTCCCCGATGGGATTGATCTCCCTGAGGTTGGCTCTAGCGAACACGGCATTCAGCTGCTTCAATGTCAGCTCGACTCCACTCCTCAGCGTTTCAAGCGCAGCGGAGTCGGCCGCGAGCGTCGCTTCCAGACTGTCCTTGACGGGAAGCAATTCCGCGGCGACGGCCTCGATCGCGTACTTGTAAGCGCTTGCAAGTTCGATCGCCGTCCGTTTGCGGATATTTTCCGCCTCCGCCTTGGCGCGGAGCCAGGCGTCGTGGTGTTCCTGGGCCTTCAACTCCGCGCGTCGCAACAGCTCCTCGGTATCCGGTACGGGCGCGACATCCGCCGGTTTGGCGAGCGGCGCGGCCGCATCGACTGACGCTTCGCCCGAAGAAACCTGCGGGTTCGGTTGGTCCGGTTCAGGCATAGATTCTCCGCAAGATGTGCCGCGACGTTTAGAGGGCACGGGTGTGCCCCTTTTCGCTAACGATTCTAGCTGGGGTTCTCCGGGGAGATTTCAAGAGCTGTCGGCCCGGCTTGGGCTGTCTTCGGCGCGGTTCCTTCAAGCCGCGGATTCCAGGATTCCACCACCCAGCCGGCAAGATGCTGCCGCGCAATGTCGGCCAAGGCACGAATCCAGTCGTCGCGCTCGTTGAGGCATGGCAACAGGTGAAATTCCCTGCCTCCCGCGCCGAGGAAGATCTTTCGGCCCTCGATGCCGATTTCTTCGAGCGTCTCGAGGCAATCCGCGACGAAACCCGGACAGATCACATCCACGCGGCGCACGCCGCGCCGGCCGTAGTCGGCCAGGGTGGACGCGGTATCGGGCTCTATCCATTCCGCGCGCCCAAAGCGGGACTGGAAGGCGATTTGCCAGTGGCTCTCGGCAAGCTCGAGGTCCCCGGCAAGCAGGCGCGCAGTCTTCTGGCACTCGAAATGGTAGGGATCTCCTCGGGCGAGCGTGTAACGTGGCAAGCCATGGAAACTCATGAACAGCATGTCTGGGCGTCCCGACCGCCGCCAGTGCTCGCGGACGATATTTGCCAGTGCTGCGATGTACAAAGGGTGGTCGTGAAAGTGCCTCACCAGCCGGATTTCCGGGACGTTGCGGACTCGCCGCAGAAACCCTCCTACCTCATCCAGCGTGCTTGCGGTCGTGCTGGCCGCGTATTGGGGATACATCGGCACCACGAGGACGCGCTCACAGCCCTCCGACTTCAGGCGAGCCAGCGTGCCCTGGATCGAGGGCTCGCCGTAGCGCATGGCGAAATCGACCGAGAGCGGCATACGGACCTGCGAACCGAAATAGCCGCGCAGCAATCGCGCCTGCTTCTCGGTATGCACCTTCAGGGGGGAGCCTTCCGAGGACCAGATGCTGGCGTATTTCCGTGCTGATTTCCTCGGTCTCGTGTTGAGCACGAAGCCGTGCAGCATCGGCAGCCAAAGCGCCCGAGGAATTTCGATCACGCGCGGATCGGACAGAAACTGCTTCAGATACCGGCGCACCGCCTGCGGTGTCGGCGCATCGGGCGTGCCGAGGTTGACGAGCAACACCGCCGTCTGGGCGATGGCGCCGTGCTCCTGTTTCGGCTCGGGGAGATAGTGCATGCCGAGAGCGGGGAGTCAGAGTCTGGAACAAGGGCCGCTGATCCTGCTTGGCTCCCGGACGCTCGACTCCCGATCTAGTGGCTCGACAGCGCGCTCGACAATAGCTTCGCTGTGATGTCGACGATCGGTATCACGCGCTCGTAGGCCATGCGCGTCGGCCCGATTACCCCGACCGTACCGATGATCTGCCCGTCGGACTCGTACGGCGCCGTGACCACGCTGCATTCGTCGAGCGGCGCGATGCCGGACTCGCCGCCGATGTAGATCTGCACCCCTTGCGCGCGGGTGCTCAGCTCGAGGATCTGCATGAGCAACGTCTTCTTTTCGAAGAGCTCGAACAACTCCCGTAGCCGCGACATGTTCGAGGCGAGATCATGCGAGTCGAGCAGATTCCTCTCGCCGGATATGACATAGTTCTCCGTCGAAGCGGACAATGCCTCGCTGCCGGCTTCGAGTGCCGCGGTCATGAGAAGCGTCATGTCTTCCCGGAGTTGCTTCAGCTCGTCGTGGACGCGACGTCGGATGTCATCGAACGTGAGGCCGGCGTAGTTCTGGTTGAGGAAATTCGCCGCCATGGTCAGCTCGGAAGGCGTATAGGTCTTCTCCGTGAACAGTATTCGGTTTTGCACGTCACCGTCTGGGGTTACGATGATCAGCAGGACGCGCTTGTCCGAAAGTGCCAGAAACTCGATGTGACGGAAGGCCGGAGTCTTGCGTTTGCTGGCAACCACGACGCCCGCGAAATGCGTGAGCTCGGAGAGAAGCTGCGAGGCCGCGCTGATGAGGCGCTGCGGATGGTCGGGGTGAAGGTTGACTTCGAGCTGGCTGATTTCGACGCGGTCGAGCTGCTTTACCGTAAGCAGGGTATCGACGAAGAAACGATAGCCGCGGGAGGTGGGAATCCGTCCCGCGGAGGTATGGGGGCTCGCGACAAAGCCGAGTTCCTCCAGGTCGGCCACCACGTTTCGGATCGTGGCCGGGCTCAGATCCAGACCAGAGTAGCGCGACAGCGCGCGCGAGCCGACCGGCTCGCCCTCGGCGATATAGCGCTCCACCAAGGTCTTGAGCAGAATCTGCGCGCGACGGTCCAGCATAGCTCGCGATTCTACAGAATCGGCTTGATTTGCGGTTTTGTTCACGCGCCTGCAGCCCAGCTTTTTGTCACCGCCACATGTTCATGATTTAATGGCGGTATGCCCGCTTTCAAGACGATAGCGCTGATCGGCCGCTATGACTCCCCCGATGTCGCGAGCGCGCTCGCCACGTTGGGCGACTACCTGCGCAAGCAGGGACGCGAAGTGCTGATCGAGAGGGAAACCGCGGCTTCCAACCACGTCAGCGGCTTTCCCATAGCCGATTACGACGAAATCGGCGCCCGCGCCGGTCTGGTCGTGGTGCAGGGAGGCGATGGAAGCATGCTCAACGCCGCACGAAACCTGGCGGCTCACCATGTGCCCCTGGTCGGCGTCAACCAGGGCCGCCTCGGATTCATGACCGACATCGCTTCGTCCAACATGCTCCACGCTATGGCCGAGATTCTCGCCGGCCGCCACACGATCGAAGAGCGCACCATGCTCGCCGCCGAAGTGCGCCGCGATGGCGTGGTCACGCTCGCGACGCTCGCGCTCAACGACGCAGTCGTGAACAAGGGATCTGTCGGTCGGCTGATCGAATTCGTGGTGAACATCGACGGCGAGTTCGTCTACGACTTGCGGGCCGACGGCCTGATTGTGGCGACGCCCACGGGGTCGACCGCTTACGCGCTTTCATCGGACGGGCCGATACTGCAACCGAGCGTGCCCGGGTTCGCGTTGGTGCCGATCTGCCCGCACACGCTGTCCAACCGGCCCATCATGGTCAGCGACCGCACCGTGATCGAAATCTCCCTGAAGCGCTCGATCGATGCCCGGCTTCACTTCGACGGGCAGCTGCAGTGCGACCTTCAGGAGGGCGACCGCGTCGTTATCCGGCGCGCGGAGCATACCGTCAAGTTCGTCCACCCCCCGGGTTACAGCTACTTCGCGATGTTGCGCCAGAAGCTGCACTGGAGCGAAGTGCTCTAGCTGCGAATGCTTTTGCATCTATCCATTCGGGACTTTGCGATCGTCGATCGTATGGAACTCGAGTTTCGGCCGGGTTTTACCGCTCTCACCGGTGAGACCGGTGCCGGCAAATCCATCTTGATCGACGCATTGTCTTTGGCCCTGGGCGATCGCACGGGAAGCGAGCAGGTGCGCTCCGGGGCCGAACGAGCGGACGTGACCGCCGAATTCGCCATCGATTCGCTGCCCGGGATCGGGGATTGGCTGCGCGAGCAGGCGCTCGAGGGCGATGCGAACCGGTTGTTGTTGCGCCGCGTAGTGGACGTAAACGGGCGCTCGCGCGCATTCATCAACGGCCACGCTGCGACCATCAGCCAGTTGCGTGAGGCGGGAGAGCGGCTCGTCGACATCCACGGCCAGCACGCGCACCAGTCGCTTCTCAGGCCCGAGGCCCAGCGCCTGGTACTCGACGCACACGCCGGCCTCGCTGCGCTCGCACAAGAAACGGGTGGCGCTCATCGCGAATGGCAAAGACTTTGCCGCGCGAGACTCGACCACGAGAACAATACGGCGGCACGCGATGCGGAACGGGAGCAGCTCAGCTGGCAGCTCGAAGAGCTGTCGCGGCTTGCCCTTGCACCCGGCGAATGGGAAACGATCCAGTCGGAGCACGGCCGGCTTGCCCATGCAGCGACCCTTATGGAGGGCGTGCGGGACGCGACCGACTTGCTTTCCGAGTCGGAGAACGCCGCGCTCGGTGCGCTGTCGGGAGTACTGTCACGGCTGCGCCCGCTCACCGAATACGATGGATTGCTGCGCGATACTATTGCCGTGCTCGAATCGGGGGAAGCGCAATTGCGCGAAGCCGCTTATGCACTGAGACATTACGCCGATCGCATCGAGCTCGATCCGAAACGTCTCCACGAGGTCGAGCAGCGTCTCGAAGCGGTGCACAATGCGGCGCGCAAGTTTCGTGCGCGGCCGGAGGCGCTGCCTGAGCTTCTGGCTTCGCTTCGGGTACGGCTGAAAGAGCTGGAAATTACCGCGGACCTCGAAGCCCTCGCCATGCAGGAGCAGGCTGCGCGTTCACGCTACGACGGGCTTGCGACACGGCTTTCGGCCGAGCGCACTAGGGCCGCGACGAAACTCGGCCGCGAGGTGAACGCCGCAATGAAGGAACTCGCCATGTCCGGCGGACGGTTCGAGGTGGAGCTGCGCTCGCTTTTACCTGACGGCAGCGTCGCGGGAAACGAACAGGTCGAGTTTCTGGTGACGACTAACCCGGGCACCGAGCCGCGCCCCCTCGCCAAGGTGGCTTCCGGAGGAGAATTGTCCCGTATCAGCCTCGCGATTCAGGTGATCACGAGCCGGGCTGCCGCGGTGCCTACGTTGATTTTCGACGAAGTCGACGCGGGGATCGGTGGAGCAGTGGCCGAAGTCGTGGGCAAGAAGCTAAGGACCTTGGGTGAGGAGCGTCAGGTGTTGTGCGTCACCCATCTTCCGCAGGTGGCCGCCCAGGCCCGCGAGCAGTGGTCCGTGGCAAAGGGCACCGAAAGCGGCAGCGCGCGGAGTCGGGTCGCCGTGCTCGACCAGAAATCGCGCATCGAGGAAATCGCGCGCATGCTGGGCGGGGTCGCGATCACTGCGACGACGCGCAAGCACGCGGCGGAGATGCTCGGCTTGCGGTAGTATTCACGGGTCAGTTGATTTCAATCGACCCGGGAGGACAGGGGATGAACGCGGCAAATCGTCAGAGGGGCGTAAGCCAAATCGTTCTGCTCGTCCTGATTGTGGTGGCTCTAGCGGCAGCGTATGTTGCGATCCACCTCTACACCGGGAGCGACAAAGACATGCTGACCGTCGAAACCCGCGGCGTGCGGATGATCTCCGCGCTTTCGGCGTACAAGCGCGACAGCGGCGCCTATCCGGAGGCTCTCGACAAGCTCGTACCCGAGTACGTCCCGGAGGTGAGCAAATGCCCGGGCGGCGCGCCGATGGGCTACCTTGTTTCGGGCGGTGAGTACGCGCTTTCCTGTCCGAACGTGGTCCTCAAGTCCATGCCGTACGGCTACGATTCGCGATCGAAGCGTTGGCGCGGTTGATTTTCATCCGGATTGCTTCATGGGTTTGTGTGGGTGGGACCGTTCGGCTAGAATCCGGCACTTCTCAGGCGCGTAGCTCAGTTGGCTAGAGCGCATCCTTGACATGGATGAGGTCGTTGGTTCGATTCCAATCGCGCCTACCAACTGTTAAAACGGCAGCCTCGATGGCTGCCGTTTTAACTCTGCGCGTCGGAACGGACGCGATGCGCCGTTCAACGCGCGGACGGATTTAGAAAACACGCCGATGCCCAAGTTTCGTCTGCCAGATGGCGCCGTCAAATCATTCGACGGCCCGGTCACCGTCGCCGAAGTCGCCCAGGCGATCGGACCAGGACTGGCGCGTGCCGCGCTCGCAGGCAAAGTGGATGGCAAGCTCGTCGACACTTCGCATCGAATCGACCGTGACGCTGAAGTTTCGATCATCACCGAGCGCGACCGGGAGGGCGTCGAGATCCTGCGGCACTCCACTGCGCACCTGCTCGCCTACGCCGTGAAGGAGCTGTTCCCCGAGGCGCAAGTGACCATCGGGCCGGTCGTCGAAAACGGCTTCTACTACGATTTTTCGTTCAAGCGGCCGTTCACGCCGGACGATCTCGACGCCATCGAAAAGCGCATGGCGGAACTGGCGAAAAAGGACTTCCCGGTGAAGCGAGAGGTCTGGCCGCGCGACAAGGCGGTTCAATACTTCAAGTCCATCGGCGAGCACTACAAGGCGGAGATCGTCGCCTCGATTCCCGCAAACGAGGAGGTCTCGCTGTACCGGGAAGGGGATTTCATCGATTTGTGCCGCGGCCCGCACGTCCCCTCCACTGGCAAGCTCAAAGTGTTCAAGCTGATGAAGGTCGCCGGCGCCTACTGGCGCGGAGATTCCAAGAACGAGATGCTGCAGCGGATCTACGGGACGGCCTGGGCCAAAAAGGAAGAGCAGGACGCGTACCTCCGCATGCTCGAGGAAGCAGAGAAACGCGATCATCGGCGGCTGGGTACGCAACTCGATCTTTTCCACGTGCAGGAAGAGGCGCCCGGCATGGTGTTCTGGCATCCGAAGGGCTGGGTGATCTGGCAGCAGGTCGAGCAGTACATGCGTCGTGTCTACCGGGACAACGGCTACCTCGAAGTGCATTGCCCACAGATCCTCGACCGCAGCCTGTGGGAGAAATCCGGCCACTGGAAAAATTACAAGGAGCTGATGTTCACCACCGAGTCGGAGAAGCATGACTACGCGATCAAGCCGATGAACTGCCCCGGCCACGTGCTGATCTACAATAGAGGCCTGCGCAGCTACCGCGAGCTGCCGCTGCGTTACGGCGAGTTCGGCGTGTGCACGCGCAACGAACCCTCGGGCGCTCTGCACGGCATCATGCGCGTCCGCGCTTTCACCCAGGACGACGGCCACATATTTTGCACCGAGGAGCAGATCCAGCCGGAGGTCACGGCGTTTACGACATTGCTGCAAAAGGTCTACGCAGACTTCGGCTTCACCGAGGCCGTCTACAAACTCGCGACGCGCCCTCCGAAAAGGGTCGGCGCCGACGAGCTTTGGGACAAAGCCGAACGCGCGCTGCAGGCATCCCTGGATTCGAGCGGCCTCGGCTACGACGTGCTCCCGGGAGAGGGCGCGTTCTACGGCCCCAAGATCGAATACCATCTGAAAGACAGCATCGGTCGCTCTTGGCAGTGCGGCACCATGCAGGTCGATTTCTCCATGCCTGGACTGCTCGGTGCGGAGTACGCGGCCGAGGACAATTCGCGCAAGGTGCCGGTCATGCTGCACCGGGCCATCGTCGGATCCATGGAGCGGTTCATCGGGATTCTCATCGAGCACTACGCGGGCGCCATGCCGCCGTGGCTTGCGCCGGTGCAGGTGATGGTGCTCAATATTTCGGAGGGGCAGGCCGATTACGCCACGCGGGTCGCGACCGCCTTGAGGCAGGCTGGCTACCGTTGCGAAGCCGACTTGAGGAACGAGAAAATAACCTATAAAATTCGGGAACATAGCTTGCAGAAGCTGCCTTACCAACTGATCGTCGGCGAAAAAGAGAAGGCAGCCGAAAAGGTGGCCGTGCGTACCCGCAGCGGTGAAGACCTCGGGCAGATGTCCCTGTCGGACTTCATCGCCCGCCTCCGCAGCGAGGCCAAAGCGGGGAGTACGGCTTAATTTTTAATTTTCTGGAGGAAGCAACATCGCCACGGAGAGAACGCAGCGCATCAACACCGAGATCAATGCGCCCGAAGTGCGCTTGATCGGAGCCGCCGGCGAGCAAGTCGGCATCGTGCCGATCGCCCAAGCCCTGAAAATGGCCGAGGAAGCCGAAGTCGATCTGGTCGAAATTGCCCCGCTTGCCAAGCCGCCGGTCTGCAAGCTGATGGACTACGGCAAGTTCAAGTACCGCGAGGCGAAAAAGGCCCACGAAGCCAAGCTCAAGCAGAAGCAGATCCACGTCAAAGAGGTAAAGTTCCGTCCCGGAACCGACGAAGGCGACTACAAGATCAAGCTGCGCAACTTGATCAAGTTCCTCGACGAAGGCGACAAGACCAAGGTTACTTTGCGCTACCGCGGCCGGGAGATGGCGCATCAGGAATTTGGCGTGCGGTTGATCGAACGGGTGAAGCAGGATCTCGAGCCGCACGCGGTGGTGGAGCAGTATCCGAAGATGGAAGGGCGACAGCTGATCATGGTGTTGGCCCCGAAGAAGGGCAAGAAAGAAATGAAGAAGCCGGTAAAAAAGGAAGCCAAGAAGGAACCCAAGAAAGAACTCAAGAAAGAACCGAAACCTGAGGTTTCGCCTTAGCGCTGCGGCAGGTTTTAGAAGAAGTGGTGCCGAGGTCGGAAAGCGCTCCGTTGGAGCCACCCGTCGCCATGCCAAAACAGGAGTCACGTAATGCCCAAAATGAAGACCAAGCGCAGCGCCGCCAAGCGCTTCAAGATTCGCTCCGGTGGCAGTATCAAGCGCTCGCAGGCGTTCAAGCGCCACATCCTCACCAAGAAAACCACCAAGAACAAACGCCATTTGCGCGGAACCGCGGAAGTGCACGCTACGGACAGGCAGCATGTCCGCGCGATGCTCCCGTACGCGTAAGGGAGAGCCGCCATGCCACGAGTCAAGCGCGGCGTAGCCGCGCACGCCAAGCACAAGAAGGTCCTCCGTCAGGCCAAAGGGTTCCGCGGTCGCCGCGGCAACGTTTTCAACATTGCCAAAGAAGCGGTGATGAAGGCGGGGCAGTATGCCTACCGTGACCGCAAGCAACGCAAGCGACAGTTTCGCGTCCTCTGGATCGCGCGCATCAACGCGGCGGTGCGCGAGCACGGCATGACCTACTCGGCTTTCATGCACGGCCTGAAGAAGGCTTCGATCGAGGTCGATCGCAAGGTGCTCGCCGACCTGGCCGTGGTTGACAAGGCCGCTTTCGCGCAGCTCGCGAGCCAGGCGAAAGCGAAACTCGGCGCGTAGTACTGAAAATCCCCTCCTTCCCGAGGAAGGGTGGCGCACGGCGCCGAGGTAGTCGACTCAGATGATCGATCTGGATAAAGTTGTTTCGAGGGCGATCGCCGAGTTCAGCGGCACGAACGACGTGAACGATCTCGATCACATCAAGGCACGCTACCTCGGAAGCTCGGGCGTACTGAGCGAGGCGCGGAAGGAGCTTGCCAGGCTCGCGCCGGGCGAGCGCCGTGACGCCGGTGCGCGTTTCAACGAAGCGAAAGACAAGATCGAGGCGGCGCTCGCCGCCCGCCGCGAGACGCTGGGCGCCGCCGAGCTCGATTCGCGGCTCGCGCAAGAGGCCCTGGATGTGACTTTGCCGGGGCGCGGCCTTGCCCGCGGCGGACTGCATCCCGCGACACGCACGCTCGAGCGCATCGAGCAGCTTTTTCGCTCGATCGCGTTCGAGGTGGCGGACGGCCCCGAGATCGAGACCGACTTCCACAATTTCACTGCGCTCAATCAGCCGCAGGACCACCCCGCGCGCTCGATGCACGACACGTTTTATCTGAAAGGCGCCGGGCAAAACTTGCTGCTGCGCACGCACACCTCGCCGATCCAGATACGCTATATGCAACATCACGAGCCTCCGATCAAGATCATCGCGCCTGGCCGGGTGTACCGCGTCGATTCGGACGCGACGCATACGCCGATGTTCCACCAGGTGGAGGGCCTCTGGATCGACGAGGGGGTGAGCTTCGCCGATCTCAAAGGCGTTCTCACCGATTTCCTGCGCAAGTTCTTCGAAGACGAGAAGCTGCGAACGCGCTTTCGGCCGTCTTTTTTTCCTTTCACCGAACCGTCGGCCGAAGTCGACATGAGCTGCGTTTTTTGCGGCGGCGCCGGGTGTCGCGTATGTGGACAAACCGGCTGGCTCGAGGTAGCTGGCAGCGGTCAAGTGCATCCCAACGTGCTCAAGGCCTGCGGAGTGGACCCCGAGAAGTACATGGGCTTCGCTTTCGGCATGGGTCCCGATCGGTTGACGATGCTGCGTTACGGGATAGACGACTTGCGACTCTTCTACGACGGCGATCTGCGCTTTCTCGCCCAGTTCACGTGAAATTTTCAGAAAACTGGTTGCGCTCCTTCGTCGATCCGAAGATACCGACGCAAGAGCTCGCGCGCGTGCTGACCATGGGCGGGCTCGACGTCGAATCGGTCGAGCCCGTTGCGCCCATTTTCGACAAGGTCGTGGTCGGGCGAGTCCTCGAGGCCGCAAAGCACCCCAACGCCGACCGGCTTACGCTCTGCAAGGTCGACGTCGGCGGCGGTACGACGCTTGCGATCGTCTGCGGAGCTCCAAACGTCGTCGCCGGAATGAAAGCGCCGGTAGCGATGTCGGGGGCGCGGCTGCCGGGCATGGAAATCAAGCGAGCGAAAGTCCGCGGCGTCGAGTCGAGCGGCATGCTGTGCTCGGCGAAGGACCTGGGTCTTTCGCAAGATCATTCCGGGTTGCTCGTCTTGCCGGCCGAGGCGCAGCCCGGGGCGGACGTGCGCCGGGTGCTCGATCTGGACGATCAGCTCATCACGCTCAAGCTTACGCCGAACCGCGGGGACTGCCTGAGCCTGAGGGGCATCGCGCGTGAAGTCTCGATTCTGACCGGTACACCGCTTACCGTGCCCGCCGTGGCCCCAGTGGAGGCTGCACTGGACGAAATACGCAAGATCCTGCTCCAGGATACGGCAGCGTGCCCGCGCTACTGCGGCCGCATCATACGCGGTGTCAACACAAAAGCACGAACGCCTGACTGGATGGTGCGCCGGTTGGAGCGTTGCGGGCTGCGCTCGATTTCGGCAATCGTCGACATCACCAACTTCGTGATGCTCGAGCTGGGGCAGCCCCTGCACGCTTTCGACAACCGCACGATCGAAGGCGAAGTGATCGTGCGGCGCGCCCGCAACGGCGAGCGCCTTAAGCTGCTCAACGGACAGGAGGTCGAATTGGCCCCCGATGTGCTGTTGATCGCCGACCGGAAGAAGGCGCTTGCGCTCGGCGGGGTCATGGGCGGAGAGGCGAGCGCGGTTTCCGGTTCGACCGTCGAGGTGTTTCTTGAGGCGGCGTGGTTCAATCCCTCCGCGGTCGCGGGCCGTACTCGACGCTTCGCGCTGTCCAGCGACGCGGCTTTCCGCTTCGAACGCGGCGTGGATTTTGCCGCCACAGCCGAGGCAATCGAGCGCGCCACGCAGCTGATATTCGACGTCTGCGGCGGTGCGGCAGGACCGATAAGCGAAGCTACAGCAACGCTGCCGCAGCGCAAGCCGGTCCGGCTGCGCTCGAGCCGCGCGAGCAAGATCATCGGCGTGCAGTTCTCGGACGAGCAGATCGCGGCGTTGCTCAAGCGCCTGCAGCTCCCGCATGCGCGCTCAGGCGGGGAGTTCACCGTGACCGCGCCTTCGTACCGTTTCGACCTCGAGATCGAAGAGGACATGGTCGAAGAAATCGCGCGGCTGCATGGCTATGACAATATTCCATCCCGGCCACCGCAAGCGGCGCTCGCCATGCTCGCCGCTCCGGAGGGCCGCAGAACCCTCCCCGAGCTCAAGCGGATTCTGGTGGGACGCGAGTACTTCGAGGTCGTGAATTTCAGCTTCGTGGACGCGCAGTGGGAGCGCGATTTCTGCGGCAACGCCGAGCCGATCGCGCTGGAAAATCCGATTGCAGCCCAGCTCGACGTGATGCGCTCCAGTCTCATGGGAAGCCTGGTGGCGAACCTGCGCTTCAACCTGGCGCGCAAGCTCGACCGCGTGCGCGTTTTTGAGGCTGCCCGCTGCTTTTTGCGCTCCGCCGCCGACGAGGATCCTCGCGATCCGGCCAGAGCGCTCGCCGGCTACTACCAGCCGCTCCGTATCGGCGGTCTTGCCTACGGGCCTGCTGCAGCCGAGCAATGGGGTGTTCCCACGCGCGCGGTAGATTTCTACGACGTTAAAGGCGACGTCGAAGCACTCCTCGCTCCGCGTGAGGCGCGCTTCGTCCCGCTCGTTCATCCGGGGCTGCACCCGGGCCGGGCGGCTAGCGTCAGCCTGGGTGCCGCCGTCATCGGATGGCTGGGTGAGCTGCACCCGCGCTGGCAGCAGAAATACGACCTGCCCCAGGCGCCGGCCCTCTTTGAACTGGATGTCGCCGGGCTGGTTGCGGTGGACATGCCGAAATACCGGGAAATCTCCAAATTTCCCCCAGTGATCCGGGATCGTTCCATGGAGTTTGATGAAGGGATACCGGTTTCGAGCATCCTCGAGGAACTTGCCCGGAATCGACCCCCTTTGGTTCAGAATATCCGGCTGTTTGACTTCTACCGGGGGAAAGGTGTACAAGGAGGTAGAAAAAGCCTTGCGTTTCGGGTAGTTATGCAAGATACTGCCAGGACGTTGACCGATTCGGAGGCGGACGCCGCAATGGCGCAACTGACAGAGCTTCTCGCCGCAAAATTCGGTGCTAAATTACGTACTTAAGTAATGAAGTGGAGGGGGATTCTCCTCTCCAAGGGGGCACAAATGACACTTACAAAAGCCGAGCTGGCGGACATGCTTTTTGAGAAAGTAGGGCTGAACAAGCGCGAGGCGAAGGACATGGTGGAGACCTTCTTCGAGGAGATCCGCCTGGCGCTCGAAAACGGGGAGAGCGTCAAGCTATCCGGGTTCGGCAACTTTCAGCTGCGCAACAAACCCCAGCGGCCGGGCCGCAACCCCAAGACCGGCGAAGAAATTCCCATCACGGCGCGGCGCGTGGTCACGTTCCACGCAAGCCAGAAGTTGAAGGCGCTGGTCGAGCAGACCCATGGAAAGCAAGGCGACCAAGGATAGCCTGCCGCCGATCCCGGCGAAGCGCTACTTCACCATTGGGGAGGTGAGCGAGTTGTGCGGGGTCAAGCCGCACGTTCTGCGCTACTGGGAACAGGAATTCACCCAGCTTCGCCCGGTCAAGCGGCGCGGCAACCGTCGCTACTACCAGCACCACGAGGTGCTGCTGATCCGCCGAATCCGCGAGCTCCTTTACGAACAGGGATTCACCATCAGCGGTGCGCGCAACCGCCTCGACGAAAACCTGAGCGCGGCCTCAACGCGCTCCGTGGCTTCGTCGGTCTCTGCACCGCGCGGCCACGAGACGCGGAGCGTCAATCTTACAGTACTGAAACAGGAGCTGAAGAACGTCATCGAACTGTTGCGCTGAAACGAGACGAATTGTCTCACCCGCTCTGATATACTTTTCACGCGTCGGGGCGTAGCGCAGCCTGGTAGCGTACCTGCATGGGGTGCAGGTGGTCGCGAGTTCGAATCTCGCCGCCCCGACCAACTTGAAACAACCTCCTCTTCGGCGCGTGAAAGCGATCGTTTCTCCCTTGACATTGATTTGCGCCGTTGCGCTGGCGGGTACGGCGGCGTCCGTATCCGCGCAAGGCTATCCGACGCGTCCCATAAGAGTCATGGTGCCGTTTGCCGCGGGTGGTGTGGCCGACATTACGGCGCGGGTGCTCGCACAGAAGATGAGTGAAACCATCGGCCAGCAGGTGCTGGTGGAAAACCGTCCGAGCGCCGGGGGCATCGTCGCTTCGGAAGCCGTCGCAAAATCCGAGCCCGATGGGTATACGCTGCTTTTCATCACCAACGGCAACGCGGTGAGCGCTTCGCTGTTCAAGTCGCTTCCCTACGACACGGTAAACGATTTTGCGCCGATCTCAACCGTCGGATTCTTCGATCTGGTGCTGGTCGTGGATTCAATTTCCAATATCGGCTCTGTCCGCGACTTGATCGCGGCCGCCCGGGCAAACCCCAACAAGTTCAACATCGGCACGATCAATATCGGGAGCACGCAGAACCTCGCAGCGGAACTGTTCAAGTCGATGTCTGGAATCGACGCGCAGGTCGTGCCGTTCAAGGCGACACCTGCAGTCATCCTGGCGCTGAAGGGCGGCGAAGTACAGGTCGCGTTCGAGATCCTCGCGCCGGTGATGGCGCAGATCAAGGGCGGGGCCCTGAAGCCGCTTGCCGTGACCTCGGCCAAGCGGTTTCCCGGCTTGTCGGAGGTGCCGACCGTCGCCGAGAGCGGCGTTCCCGGCTATCAGGCATCCTCGTGGAACGGTGTTGCAGCGCCTGCGAGAACGCCCAAACCTGTGATCGACCGGCTCAACCGCGAGGTTAACGCCGCAGTCGCCGCACCCGAAGTGCGCAATCGGTTGCAGGAGCTCGGCGTGGACGCACGCTCAGGAACCCCCGAGGCACTCGGTGCGCTGCTTGCGGCGGAGATCGCCAAGTGGCGCGCGGTGATCGAACGCGCCCGAATCGAAAAACAGTGACGCGGCACGGATGACCAAGGCGATCGCCGGTCCCGATCCGAATCCGGTCAAGCCGAAGTACGCACCACCTCCCGGCGCTTGCGACGCCCATTGCCACATCTTCGGCCCGGCCACGAAGTTCCCCTACGCACCCGAGCGCCGCTACACGCCGCCCGACTCCCCGAAGGAGAAATTGCGCGCGTTGCACGAGCGCCTGGGTCTTGCGCGCGCGGTGCTGATCCAGGCGAGCTGCCACGGCGCGGACAATCGCGCAATGCTCGATGCGATCGCCTGGTCCAGGAAGTTCGAGCCGGGCGGCGCCTGGCGCGGCGTGGCGATGGTCGGGGACGGGGCGACCGAGCGCGGGCTCGAGGCGCTGCACGCGGGCGGCGTGCGCGGTGTGCGCTTCAATTTCGTGCGGCACCTGGGCGGCGCGCCCGATCTGCGCGTGTTCGAGCGCACGCTCGCGATGATAGCGCCGCTCGCCTGGCACGTGGTGCTGCATTTCGACGCCGAAGACATCGAGACTCACGCGGAAATGTTCCGTCGCCTGCGCGTGCCGTTCGTTATCGACCACATGGGGCGCGTTCAGGCGCAGCACGGGATCGATCAGAAGCCCTTTCGCATGCTGCTCGATCTGATGAAAAACGAGCTTGCCTGGGTGAAACTAAGCGGGCCGGAGCGCGTGTCCGCTGCCGGAAAGCCGTTTCACGACGCGATGCCGTTCGCGGCGGCGCTGCTCGGGGCGGCGCCGGAGCGCGTGCTGTGGGGAACCGACTTTCCCCATCCCAACGTGAAGATCATGCCGAACGACGGCGAGCTGGTCGACCTCTTCGCGAAAGTGGTCCCGGAGGAGAAGCTCAGAAAACGGATCCTTGTGGATAACCCGGCGCGGCTCTATTGGGCGGGCACGCGGAGGTGACGTGTGGCGGTCGTTGCGGTGTCTGTGCTAGATTTCCGCGTACTTGGCAACGTCGATCGGAGCCGGCTCCATGCGGGTGGAACCCGTCGATTCGGACCTGAAAATCGGCCTGGTGGGCTACGGGGAGGTCGGGAAGATCCTTGCCCGCGCCCTGCGGGATCAAGGACTCCCCTGGGTCGGCGCTTGGGACGTTCTTTTTCGCGATCCCTCGCAGGGTGCCGCGATGAAGGGGCGCGCCAGGGAAGATCGTGTCGAAGCATGTGCATCGCTTGCGGCACTGCTTGCCTGCGCCGACATTGTCATCTCGGCGGTCACTGCGGCGAAAGCACTCGAAGTCGCAAGCGAAGCCGCCCAGTCCGTGCGCTCCGGCACATTTTTCCTCGACCTCAATTCCGCCTCTCCCATGACCAAGGCAAAGGCGGCGAGGCTCATCGACGGCGCTGGCGCGCACTATGTCGAGGCGGGCGTGATGACCTCTGTTCCGCCTCACGGAATTCACGTGCCGATGCTCCTGGGGGGCATGCGCGCCCGGGCGCTTGCCGAGAAGCTCGTGCCGCTCGGGTTCGACCTGACGGTAGTCTCGGAAGAAATCGGCGTCGCCTCGGCAATGAAGCTGTGCCGCAGCGTGTTCATCAAGGGGCTGGAAGCGATCATCGTGGAAAGCTACACGCTCGCCCGCTGCCACGGCGTCGAGCACCAGCTGCTCGCCTCGCTTGCGGAGACTTTTCCGGAGATCGATTGGGAAAAGCAGGGCACCTACCTTTTCAGCCGGGTGGCGAAGCACGGCAAGCGCCGGGCGGAAGAAATGCGCGAAGCAGCAAACACCGTGCGGGAAGCCGGGATTGATCCCTGGATGTCAGCAGCAAGCGCCGAAACGCAGGATTGGGTCGCCGCGCTTTCGAAAGGCGGCCTGTTTCGCGACCTGGGCGCACAACCAGGCTGGCGCGACTACGCCGATAAGATCATTGCGGTGCTCGAGAATCCCGGCGCGATTGCGACGAAACGTTCCGGTCGCGCCTGATCAACCCGCCTAAGGGCCCGCGGCGATCAACTTGAGTGAGAAGGCCTTCGCGACGGCGTGGCGCGAGTTGGCGGCACCCAGCTTGCGCCTCACGTTGGAGAGGTGGAACACGACGGTGCGTTCGGATATCTGCAGCGCCTGGCCGATCTCCAAAGTTGTCTTTCCGCGTGCCGATTGGATCAAACATTGGCGCTCGCGGTCGCTCAAGATCTTGCCGTTGGCCCTTTGTAACCGGAGTGGTGGTTCAAGCGAATCGAGGTCGCGCCGCGCGATGCGCGCCGCCGTGTAGTGAACGGCGCATGCCACGAGTTGACAATCCGAAAGAACCGCGAGGATATGGCGCTCCGCCGAGGAGCCGGTGCGTGCCAGAGCGAAGCTGGTGAGGCTCCACTGACCGTGCGGCCCGTGCACGGAACACGAAACCCCGGTCCCCAGCCCGAATTTGCCGGCCTTCGCGAAAGGCCTGCTCTGCCGAGCCGCGATTTTCTTCCAATGCAAAGGGGTGACTTCCTGCAGGGCGAGACGGCGCAGCGTACCGGGCAGGAGATCTTTGCCTCGATCGGCGCAATACCGGCGCCAGCCAACGGGAAAATTATCGAACCGGAAGTCGTGAGATGAACCACGCGATGGAGCAAGGCAGCCGCGGAACATGAAGTACTGAAAGCCCAGTTGTCCGGCGATGAGGAGAACTGCCTCCTCGAGGTCCGTCTTCGAGCGGTTGGCAAGAATCCGCTTGAGGCGCACGGCGCCCTTGTCGCCCATGTGGTCCCTCTCCCGTAGGGTCAAGTCCCTTATTCTGGTTGACACTTTACGCTTTCGCCGCTGCGCGAGTGCTGATTTCGAAGTCCGGACAGGCAGTTAGCTCAGAATCTTTCGTGTCGCGTAGTCCCTGCCTTGACTTCGTCGATTGTGCGGCGCAATATCCCGTCGCCTTCTCAAATATTTCAGGGTTTTAGCTACGTGACGGTCCCCACCCCCTCTCCGGAGCCATTCACAGTCGCCGCCCAGGCGCTCCTGCGGAATTTCCTCGGCTCGCTGGGTGTCCCGCCCGATTCCGAATTTGCCCGCTCGCTGCAGTCTGTAGGCGTTGACTCCGCCAAATTCGCGGCCCTTCAAGCGCGCTACTTCCAGCTGCACGCTGCGCTGTGGCAGTCTGCGCTTGCGCGCGAGGCCGGGCGCGACGCCCCACCCATCGCACCGCCCGATCGTGGCGACCGGCGCTTTTCGTCCGCGGAATGGCAGCGGATCCCCTGGTTCGATTATCTGCGCCAGAGCTACCTCATCAATTCGCGCTTTCTCTCGGATTGGATCGAAGCGCTCGAAGCGGAACCGCGCGCCAAGGAGCGACTGCGCTTCATCGCGCGCCAGTTTTCCGACGCAATGAGCCCGGCGAATTTCGCCGCGACCAATCCGGAAGCGCTCAAGCTCGCCCTTGAGACCAAGGGCGAGAGCCTTACCCAGGGAATTCGCCAGCTCATCGAGGACGTGCACAAGGGGCGCATTTCGACCACGGATGAGTCCGTGTTCGAGGTCGGCAAGAATCTGGCGGTCACTGAGGGCGCGGTGGTTTTCGAGAATGAGCTGATCCAGCTTATCCAGTACAAGCCGGTCACGCCGACTGTATCCAAGCGCCCGCTCGTGATGATCCCGCCCTGTATCAACAAGTACTACATCCTGGATCTTCAGCCGGAAAATTCCCTGGTGCGCTATGCGGTGGAGCAGGGCCATCCCGTGTTCATGGTGTCCTGGCGCAACATCACCGAGGAGCTCGGCCATCTCACCTGGGACGACTACATCGAAAAAGGCGTGCTCAAAGCGCTCGAAGTGGCGCGCGCGATCTGCGCCGCCGAAAAGGTCAACGCGCTCGGCTTCTGCGTCGGCGGCACCATGCTCGGCGCGGCGCTCGCCGTGATGGGCCAGAAGGCGGCGAAGCGCGTGGAGAGCGTGACTTTCCTCGCCTCGATGCTCGATTTCGCCGATACGGGCGACATCGGGCTTTTCATCGACGAGGCGAGCGTGGCGCTGCGCGAGGCGGCGATCGGCAAGGGCGGCATCATGCCCGGCCGCGATCTCGCGCTCGTGTTCTCGGCACTTCGCGCGAACGACCTCGTTTGGTCGTACGTGGTCAATAACTATCTGAAGGGTAAATCGCTCGAGGCCTTCGACCTGCTCTACTGGAACGCAGATTCAACCAACCTGCCCGGGCCGATGTACTGCTGGTACGTACGCAACGCCTATCTCGAGAACCGCTTGCGCGAGCCAGGAAAGACGGTAGTTCTGGGAGTGCCGGTCGGTCTCGGGAAGATCACGGTTCCGACCTATGTCCTCGCCACGCGCGAGGACCACATCGTGCCTTGGCGCACGGCCTACCGCACTACCCGGTTGCTTGGGGGCGACATGCGCTTCGTGCTCGGTGCGAGCGGCCACATCGCGGGGATCGTCAACCCGCCGTCCAAAAACAAGCGGAGCCACTGGTCCAACGGGAAGCTCCCCGAGGACGCGGACGCGTGGCTCGCCGAAGCAACGGAAAAACCCGGAAGCTGGTGGCCCGACTGGGGTGCCTGGCTCGAGGGTTTCGGCGGTGGGCGCGTCAAGGCAAGCACGCGGCTGGGCAATACGAAATTCAAACCCCTAGAGCCGGCGCCAGGGCGCTATGTCAAGCACCGCATCGTATGAGCGCCGCAGAGCAAGATTTTTCAGGGAGAGATCGAACCATGACCACCGCGGCAGCGCTAAGACGCGCAGGCACGAGCTCAGGCACGCAGCCGGTGCAGGAAGTTGCGAGCCCCCTCAAACAGCGCATTGCGTTCGTGAGCGGTGGTATGGGCGGAATCGGCACGGCAGTGTGCCGGCGCCTGGCGCGGAACGGCGTGAAGGTTGTTGCGGGCTGCCTGCCCGGCTACGAAAAGAAGGATGACTGGATCGCGAGGATGCACGGCGAAGGCCTCCAAGTCCACGCCGCCGAGGGCGACGTCGACGACTACGACTCCTGCGCCGACATGTTCTATCAGATCGGCTCGGTGATCGGCCCGGTGGACATTCTCGTCAACAATGCCGGCATCACGCGCGACGGCGTTTTCAAACGCATGTCGCCCGCCGACTGGTACGCGGTGATCAATACCAATCTCAACAGCGTCTTCAACGTCACGCGTCAGGTGATCGAGGGCATGATGGACCGTGGCTGGGGTCGCATCGTCAACATCTCTTCGGTGAATGCGCTCAAGGGCCAGTTCGGCCAGACCAACTATTCGGCAGCGAAGGCGGGAATGCACGGATTCTCCAAGGCATTGGCGCAAGAGGTCGTGAAAAAAGGTGTAACCGTCAATACCATCTCGCCGGGCTACGTCCAGACGGACATGGTCAGGGCGATGAAGCCGGAAATCCTGAACTCGATCGTCGAACAGATCCCGATGGGCCGCCTCGCTCAGCCCGAGGAGGTCGCAGGCCTCGTCTGGTATCTCGCCTCCGAGGAAGCGGGGTACATCACCGGCGCGAACATCTCGATCAACGGCGGGCTACACATGGTTTGACTCCGATCCGAACGGTGCAATAATCCCGAAGCATAATCGGGACGGCACCGAATCGAGGACGCAAGGAGGAGTCATGGCAACGCGGCTGGCGCTGATCACGGGAGGCATGGGCGGGCTGGGGGAGACGATCAGCACGAAAATGGCGGATGCGGGATACCGCGTAGCCGTGACCTATTCGCCCTCGAACAAGACGGTCAACCAGTGGACCGCTGAGATGAAGTCGCGCGGTTACGAATTCCGCGCTTATGCCTGCAACGTCGCCGACTTCGAGTCGTGTAAGGCGTGCGTCGAGAGCGTGACCAAGGACTTCGGCCCGGTAGACATCCTCGTCAACAACGCCGGAATTACGCGTGACATGACCTTCAGGAAGATGACCAAGGACGACTGGGACGCAGTCCTGCACACCAACCTCGATTCCGTCTTCAACATGACCAAGCAGGTCTGCGACGGAATGCTGGACCGCACCTGGGGCCGCGTCATCAACGTGTCCTCGGTGAATGGCTCGAAGGGCGCGTTCGGCCAGACCAACTACGCTGCGGCGAAGGCCGGCATGCACGGCTTCACCAAGTCCCTCGCTCTGGAAGTGGCGAAGAAGGGCGTGACCGTCAATACCATCTCGCCAGGCTACATCGGGACCAGGATGGTGACGGCGATTCCGAAGGAGATTCTCGACTCGAAAATCCTTCCGCAGATTCCCATCGGACGGCTCGGCAAGCCCGAAGAGATCGCCGGGCTGATCATTTACCTCTGCTCGGAGGAGGCCGCGTTCGTCAACGGCGCCAACATTGCCATCAACGGCGGGCAGCACATGGCGTAAGCGGGCTGGAGGGCCGACTGGATGGAACCGAGCGGGAAAGTCCAGTATCATGTGGCACCGCAGCACGACACGATGAGGCAAGGGTCCCCATGTCCGAACCCACCCGACTGATCAAGAAATACCCGAATCGCCGGCTCTACGATACCAAGACGAGCGTGTACATCACGCTCGCCGATGTAAAGAAGCTCGTCGTGCAGGGCGAGGAATTCCAGGTGGTGGACGACAAGACCAAGGAAGACCTGACGCGTTCGATCCTGCTGCAGATCATTCTGGAAGAAGAAACCGCCGGCGCGCCGATGTTCTCCTCGGACATTCTCACGCAGTTCATCCGCTCCTACGGCAACGCGATGCAGGGGATGCTCGGCGCCTATCTCGAGCGCAACATGCAGCTGTTCGGGGAAATCCAAAAGAGCATGCAGGAGCAGTCGCAAAAGCTCTACGGGGAACCCACCAAATCGAACGAGGACCAATGGAAACAGTTCATGAGCTTCCAGGGCCCGGCGATGCAGAGCCTGATCTCGGCGTACATGGAACAGAGCCGCAACGTGTTCCTGCAGATGCAGGAACAGCTCCAGAACCAGACGCGCAACATGTTCTCCGGCTTCACCTTCCCTGGATTCCCGGGAGTGCCGGGATTCGGCGCTCCGCCGAACAGCGCGCAGCCTCCCAGCGAAAAGAAGGCGCCCGGCGAGGAAAAAAAAACCTGAAATCTTCTCCAAAGGTCGGGTTCGTCTCGCTCGGCTGTCCCAAAGCTCTGGTCGATTCCGAAGGCATCCTCACGCGGCTGCGCGCGGAGGGCTACGCGATTTCGCCTTCGTACGACGGGGCCGATCTCGTCGTCGTCAACACCTGCGGGTTCATCGAGTCGGCGGTACAGGAGTCGCTCGGCGCCATCGGTGAGGCGCTCGCCGAGAACGGCCGGGTGATCGTCACGGGTTGCCTCGGTGCAAAGGGCGACATGGTTCGCGAGACCCATCCGAAAGTCCTCGCCGTCACGGGGCCGCACGCGCTGGAAGAGGTGATGGCGGCGGTGCACGAGCATCTGCCCAGGCCTCATGATCCCTTCACCGACCTGGTGCCTCCCCAGGGCATCAAGCTCACTCCGCGGCACTACGCCTACCTGAAGATCTCCGAAGGCTGCAATCACCGCTGCACGTTCTGCATCATCCCGTCCCTGCGAGGCGATCTGGTGAGCCGGCCGATCGGCGAGGTGATGCGGGAGGCGGAAAACCTGGTGAAAGCAGGCGTGAAGGAGCTGCTGGTGATTTCTCAGGACACGAGCGCGTACGGTGTGGACCTCAAGTACCGCACCGGTTTCTGGGGCGGGCGACCCCTCAAGGCGCGCATGGGCGATCTGGCGGCGGCTCTCGGAGAATTGGGGGTGTGGGTGCGGCTCCACTACGTTTATCCCTATCCCCACGTGGACGAGGTGATCCCGCTCATGGCCGAAGGCAGGGTCCTTCCCTACATCGACGTTCCGTTTCAGCACGCGAGCCGGCGGATCTTGAAACTCATGAAGCGCCCTGCAAGCGGCGAGGACAATCTTGAGCGCATCCGCGCCTGGCGCAGGATCTGCCCGGACATCACGATCCGCAGCACCTTCATCGCCGGGTTCCCGGGCGAGACCGAAGGCGAATTCCGGGAGCTGCTCGATTTTCTCGAGGAGGCCGAGCTCGACCGCGTCGGCTGTTTTGCGTATTCGCCGGTGCATGGCGCGAAAGCCAACGAACTGCCCGGCGCGCTTCCGAACGAAGCGCGCGAAAACCGCCGTGAGCGGCTCATGCAGCTGCAGGAGAAAATCAGCGCTCGGCGTCTGAAGCGCAAGCTGGGAAAGACCCTCGAAGTATTGGTGGATGAAGTGAAGGCGGGACGGGCTGTGGGACGCTCCGCCGCCGACGCCCCGGAAATCGATGGCGTGGTGCACATCGAGGACGGCTCGACGCTCAAGCCGGGCGCTCGGGTGCAGGTGAAGGTGCTGCGCTCCGACGCCCACGATCTATGGGGTGAGCTGGGAATTCGGCAGATGCGCCTGCGCGCGTCTGCCGCCAGCGAACGCCGGCCGTGATGCAACACGGCCGGCCGGGGTCCGGTTGGCAAGGAGGTATTTATGGCACAACGTGAAGTGGTCGTGACGAGCGGCGTTCGCACCGCGATCGGCGACTACGGCGGCTCGCTCAAGGACATTCCGCCGACGAAGCTCGGCGCGATTGCGATCAAGGAAGCGGTCGCGCGGGCGAGGATCGACCCGGCGACGGTCGGTCACGTCGTACTCGGCAGCGTGATCCACGGCGAGGCGCGCGACATGTACATCTCGCGCGTCGCAGCGATCGAGGGAGGGCTGCCGGCCGGCACGCCCTGCCTGACGGTCAATCGCCTGTGCGGCAGCGGGCTGCAGGCGATCGTCTCGGCGTCGCAGCATATCCTGCTCGGCGACACCGACGTCGCGATCGGCGCGGGCGGCGAGAGCATGAGCCGTGCCGCCTACTTCATACCCGCCGCGCGCTGGGGCCAGCGCATGGGCGACGCGCAACTCATCGATGCCATGACCGGGGCGCTGCACGATCCGTTCGGCAACGGCCACATGGGCGTGACGGCGGAAAATATCGCGGCGAAATACGGCGTGACTCGTGACGAACAGGATGCGTTCTCGCTCGAGAGCCACAAGCGCGCGGCGAAAGCGATCGAGACCGGCTTCTTCAAGAGCCAGATCGTGCCGGTGGAAGTGAAATCGAAGAAAGGACCCGCTCAGTTCGACACCGACGAGCATGTGCGCAAGGACCTGAAGATCGAGGACCTGCAGAAGCTGAAGACGGTGTTCAAGAAGGACGGCACCGTTACCGCGGGCAACGCCTCGGGCATCAACGACGCCGCCGCCGCGGTGGTGCTGATGGAGAAATCTGCGGCGCAGAAGCAGGGCGCCAAGCCGCTTGCGCGTCTGGTCGCCTACGCGCACGCCGGCGTCGATCCGCAGCTGATGGGCCTCGGACCGATCCCAGCGGTGAAGCGCGTGTTCGAAAAGTCCGGGCTCAAGCCCGCCGACATGGACGTGATCGAGTCGAACGAGGCCTTCGCGGTCCAGGCGATGGCGGTGACGCGCGATCTCGGGCTCGATCCGGCGAAGGTCAATCCCAACGGCGGGGCCGTCGCGCTGGGCCACCCCATCGGCGCAACCGGGTGCATCCTCACCGTGAAGGCGATTTACGAACTGCACCGCACGGGCAAGCGCTACGCGCTGGTCACGATGTGCATCGGCGGCGGGCAGGGGATCGCGGCGATTTTCGAGCGGATGTGATGCCGTATGTTCCATCAGTAAAGCCATGGCGCGCCGGCCCAAAATCGGATTCGCGCTCGGCGCAGGCTCCGCGCGCGGCTGGGCGCACATCGGCGTGCTGCGTGCGCTTCAGAGCGAGGGCGTCAAGCCGGATCTGATCGCCGGGTGCTCGGTCGGCGCGCTGGTCGGCGCGGCATTCGCGGCCAGCCGTCTCGACCAACTGGAGGCCTGGGCGCTTGCCTTCGACTGGAGGAGCATGCTGCGGATGATCGACATCCGCTTGCGCGGCGGCCTCATCAAGGGGGAGCGCGTCACCGACTTCTTTCGCCAGGAGCTCGTCGAGAGCGAATTTTCCGAGCTCGCCATCCCGTTTGCCGCGGTGGCGACCGATCTCCACTCCGGACAGGAGATCTGGCTGCGCGAGGGGAGGGTGTCGGATGCGGTCCGTGCTTCGATCGCTGTGCCGGGACTGTTCCGTGCCGTGCTGCGCGAGGGCCGATACCTGATCGATGGCGGGGTGGTGAATCCGGTGCCCGTGTCGCTCGCCCGCGCGATGGGCGCGGACATCGTCATCGCGGTGGACGTCGGCTCCGACATCGTCGGGCGCCACGCCCGCAGGAAGCGCGAGGATTCGAACACGCAGACGGGGCGGCACCGGCTCCTCGGCAAGCTGTTTCCGCGCCGCGACGGTGCCCCGGCCGAAGGCGAAACCGGCGACCCGCCCTCGATGCTGGAAGCGCTGATGGGTTCGATCGACGTGATGCAGGTCCGGATCGCGCGCAGCCGTCTCGCCGGCGAGCCGCCCGACGTGCTGCTCACGCCGCGGCTCGCGCACCTGGGCTCGCTCGACTATCACCGCGCGGCGATCGCGATCGCCGAAGGCCGCGAAGCGGTCGCGCGCATGCTTCCTGCGATACGCGACGCGATTCCTGCTTGAGTCGAGGCCCGGCCCTAGCCGGATTGCAGGTGACGAACGAACCCCTCGATCCCGCGCAATAACATCTCCACCGCGATCGCCGTCAACAGCAGTCCCATCAGCCGCTCGAAGGCCGCGAGCACCCCTTCGCCCACCCACCTGCTGATGCGCTCGGCGAATACCAGAGCCACCAAACACGCCGCTACGGCCACGGTCACTGCGAGAAGCCATTCCGGCAGGCGCTGCGGCTCGCGCGACACGAGCAGCACCACGGTGGCGATTGCCGCGGGCCCGGCTATGGAGGGAATCGCAAGCGGCACGACGAACGGCTCACCCGAAGCCGTTTCTCCGAAAATGCCCTCGGGGCCGTGAAAGATCATGCGCAGCGCGATCAGGAACAGGATGACGCCGCCGGCGAGGTTGAGCGAGCGCTCCGACAATCCGAAGAGCTCGAGGAGGGAGCTGCCGAAAGGCACGCATATCAGCAGCACGGCAAGCGCGATCGCGCACTCGCGCACGATCACCCGGACGCGGCGTTCCGGATCGACGTGTCGCAGCAGAGAGACGAACAAGGGGATGTTGCCGATCGGATCGGTGACCAGCAGCAGGATCACGACGGCGGAAGCGAAGGAGACTTCCATGGCGCGAGCTTACACTAGCCTATAGCGAGTGCGACGACACCCAACGCCATCGCAGCGGCGGCGGCAACGCGGCGCGGCACGTCGCCTTCCTGGAGCCAGTGGGCCCCCATCAGCGCGGCAAACAGGATACTGATCTCGCGCGCCGGCGCGACATAGCTGACCGGCGTGAAGACCATGGCGGTCAGCACGAGGATATAGGAAAGCGGGCAGAGCAGGGCAACCAGGATCACGGCCTTCCTCTGCCGGGTCCAGGCGGCCTTCACCTCTTCGCGGCGCCTGAGGGCGAGCGGAGCCATCACGATCACCCGGCCGAGGTTGGCGCCCCAGTCCTGCAGGATGGGCGGGATCAGCACGGCGCTCACCGCCTGTTTGTCGACGACTGTATACGACGCGATCATGCAGCCGGTGAGCAGCGCGAACGCGATTCCGCGCGAGGCGCCCGCCTCGCGCAGCCTGGCAGGGTTCCCCGCGAGGAAGAAAGCTCCCCCGACCACGAGCGCCGCACCGCACAGGGCGACGATGCCGGGCCGCTCGCCGAGCATGGCGATCGCGACCAGAACCGTGAGGAAAGGGCCCGTCGCTCGCGCGAGCGGATAGACGACCGAGAGATCGCCGTGCCGGTAGCCTCGGTCGAGCAGCAGGTAGTAGGCCGTGTGGAGCACCGCGCTCGCGAAAAGAAAGGCGAGCGCCTCGATCGTGAACTCGAAATGCTGCACGATGACCGCGCCGACGGCGAGCGGCGCGTAGAGCAGCGAGGACAGCGCGGCGAACGCCCAGACGAAGCCGATCCCGCCGCCGCTTCTCTTGAGTAGATAGTTCCAGCTCGCGTGGATGAGCGCGGCGCCCAGCACCAGCGCGATGGCGAGTCCGGTCATGCCGCGATTTTATTCCGCGGCCCGCCTTTTGCGAAACGCTCCCTCAAAAAAACGCGGGCATTCGCCCGCGTTCTCGCTGTGACTTCGTTAGCCGCGTGCCTGGATCACCCCGTCGATGATCTTCACCTTGTCGCCGGGACGCCAGCTCGGCGGCGTGGCCTGGGTGAACAGGCCCTTGGTGCCGTCCTCGTAGCGGATGATGATCTGGTATTCCACGGTCTTTTTCGCGTGCCTCGGCCGCCGCCCATCTGGTGACCGAGCACTCCGCCCACTACCGCGCCTCCGACCGCTCCGGCGCCCGACCCGGTGCCGGCTTTCTCAACCTCGCGCACTTCCTCGACCACGGCGCACTCGCGGCAGATCGCGGCGACGACGACAGGGGGAGGAGGCGGAACGGCCGCGCGGGCGGCCACGTGTGGCGGCTCCGATCTCACGACCGGTCTCGGCTTTGGCTTGGCCGCCGGCTTGGGCTCGGCGGGCTTTGCCTCTTCGGGCTGCGCTGCGGGCTGCTCGGGCGCCTGGGCAAGGGGCGTGCTTGCGGCGCCCGGGTTCCCGACCGAGGTCGGGATCCAGCCGAGAACGGCTCCGATTCCAACGAGGCTGAACAGCGTGATCGCGATCGCGGCGACGATGAGGAGAGGATGGGTCTGACGTACTGCTTGTGTTTCCATGGAAGCCTCCTGTTGCAGGGTGTCAAGCTTAACCGCATTAACGCGCGAGGCGCCAGACGGTTGATGTAACAGAGTGTTTCGGCCGTTGCAGAAGCTTCAGGTTTCCTGACGCAGATGGGGAAACAGCAGCACGTCGCGAATGCTGGGGCTGTTCGTCAAAAGCATCACCAATCGGTCTATGCCCACGCCCTCGCCCGCGGTGGGCGGCAGGCCGTACTCCAGGGCCCGGATGTAATCGGCGTCGTAGTACATGGAC
>WNFV01001058.1_pt1 | contig 37711 bp, 37 predicted proteins | sample 5400101 | NCBI WGS metagenome assembly WNFV01 (sample SAMN13153361, study PRJNA577476) | soil metagenome | isolation source: 115 cm soil or saprolite under grassland replicate 1 | place: USA:California | collected 2016-06-15 | reverse complement strand
CGGTGACCGTGCGGTCGCCGACCTCGAACGTTCCGCGCGCGCCGCGCTCGTCGGCATCCCAGGAACGCGGCTGCCCGAAGCGCCGGACCTCGACCTCGTCGCGGAGGAGGAACGGCTCGAGCTCCGGCGCGTCGTCGGGCACGATCGCGATCCCACCCGGAGGCAGGGCGTCAACGATCTCCGCCTTCGAGCGGGCAACGTTTTCGAGCGTGCCCAGCAGCTCGAGGTGAACAGGGCCGACCTTCGTGATCACTGCGACGTCGGGTCGCGCGATCCTGGACAGCTCGGCAATCTGGCCCAGCCCGCGCATCCCCATCTCGACGATGCAGACCTCCGTGTCGGGCTCGAGCCGGCAGACGGTGAGCGGCACGCCGAGCTCGTTGTTGAAGCTCGCCTCCGACGCCACCGTCCGAGCGTGACGAGCGCAGAGCGCCGCCAAGATGTCCTTCGTCGAGGTCTTGCCGGTCGAGCCGGTGATCCCGACGACTCGCGCGGAGCTCCGGTCGCGGACCGCGCCGCCGATCGCCGCGAGCGCCGCGAACGCGTCCTCGGGGAGGAGCGCGGCCGCCGCGCCGCGTGCGAACGCGTGCTTGACGAAGTCGCGGCCCGGCCCGACAGCAACGAAGAGGTCGCCCTCCTCGATCCGGCGAGAATCGATCTGCACGCCGGTGACGGCGTCAGCCCAGGGCGCCACCTCGAGCCTCCCCAGCTGCTCGAGCCGCGAGAGCTCGAGCGGGATCAAGCGCGGGCTCCCAGCACGTCCCTGATGGCGGCGCGCGCGACGTCGCGGTCGTCGAAGGGCAACGTGACGCCTGCGATCTCCTGACCCTGCTCGTCGCCCTTGCCGGCGATCAGGACGACATCGCCCTCCTCCGCCGATGCGATCGCGCGCTCGATCGCGCTCCGCCGGTCGGGTTCCACTTCGAGGTCGGGAGCCCCGGCGAGGACCTCTTCGATGATTGCGAGCGGGTCCTCGGAGCGCGGGTTGTCGGAGGTGAGGATGGCTCGGTCGGCGAGCTCGGCCGCGATACGGCCCATCAGCGGGCGCTTCCTGCGGTCGCGGTCGCCGCCGCAGCCGAAGACGCAGATCAGCTTGCCGCCGCCGAGCTCGCGCGCCGTCCGGAGCACGTTCTCGAGCGCGCCCGGCTTGTGCGAGTAGTCGACGATGACGGTGAAGGGCTGGCCCTCGTCGACCGTCTCGAAACGACCGGGGACACCGGCGACGGCCTCGATCCCCGCCCTGATCGCAGGCTCGTCGACTCCGAGTACCCGAGCGGCGGCGAGCGCGGCAAGCGCGTTCTCGACGTTGAACCGGCCGCGCAGCCGCAGGGCGATCTCGTCGAGCTCGCCTGGCTGGACGTCGGCATTCTCCGCGAACCCGAACGTGACGGCATCGGGCAGCTCGGCTGCGAGTCGGCGCCCGTGCGGATCGCCGACGTTGACGACGGCGGGGACGCCTGCGAACAGGCGGCGCTTGGCGTCGAAGTACTCGTCCATCGTCCCGTGGAAGTCGAGGTGATCTTGCGAGAGGTTGGTGAAGACGAGCACCGCGAAGCGGACGCCGTCGAGCCGCCCTTGGGCGGAGGCGATCGAGGTCGCCTCCATGACGCAGCTCTGGTTGCCGGCCTCGACCATCTCGCGCAGGAGCCGCTGGAGGTCGATCGCCTCGGGCGTGTTCAGGCTCGGACGACGGACCTCGCGGCCAACGCGCCGCTCGACGTTTCCGAGCAGTCCCGGCCGGCGACCGTCGGCATCGAGGATCGACCAGAGCAGAAACGTCGTCGTCGTCTTGCCGTTCGTGCCGGTGATGCCGGCCACGGGGAGCTCCGCGCTGGGGTCACCGAAGAACGCAACCGCGGCGCGCGGCATCGCGGCGCGCACCGAGGGGACGACGACCTGCGGCACGGGCAGCTCGAGCCGCCGCTCCACAACGAGCGCCGCCGCCCCGCGAGCCACCGCATCGGCGGCGAAGCCGTGTCCGTCGAAGCGCCCGCCCGGCACGCAGAAGAACAGCGTCCCCTCGGTGACGGTCCGGGTGTCGTACGCCAGATCCCGGATGTCCACGGACGCGTCACCCGCCACGTCGACCGGAGCGAGCGCGGCCGTGACGCGCTCGAGTCTCATCGGGCGGCACTGTACCTAGCTGGGCACTGCGGGTACGCAGGCTTCCGCAGATGCCTCCCGGCGAACCCATGGCTCCCCGGGTAGCCTCTCCTTCGGCTCGCTTCGGACGATGGTGGTGGGCGCAACCGAGCTGAGCTCGGCCGCGCGGCGCAGGTTATCTCGATCTCAAACGTTTGAGAATTGGCACGAAGTTGTGACAGACACGTCACACCTTCCTCGATACGATCGCAGTGGGTGGTGGGTTGGGGTGCCCCGGCGGAATTTCCGCAAAGAGCGGGGGTTCTACCGGCTCGACGGCGACGTCTCGGGCGCGTCCGGCGGGATCTCGAGGTACTGGAGATCGAACTTCGCGATGTCGCGGAACGCGGGCGCCGCGACGACGCCGCCCCAGATCACGCCGTGCGGGTTGTCGACCATGACGAGCACGACGAGCTTCGGGTTCGACGCCGGCACGAAGCCGACGAACGACGACACGTATCCGCCGCCGTAGCCGCCGTGACCGTCCGGCTTCTCGGCGGTGCCCGTCTTGCCGGCGACCTTGTAGCCCGGGATCTGCGCGTACGTCCCTGTCCCGGTCGCGACGACTCCGGTGAGCATCGCGCGGAGCTGCGCGGCGACGGTCCGCGAGACGATCCTCCGGCTGCCCACCTTCGACGGCGGGACGCCGGAGATCCGCTCGACGAGGTGCGGTTGCCGCCAAACGCCGCCGTTCGCGATCGCCGCGTAGGCCGCCGCCATCTGCACCGGCGACACCGCGATCCCCTGGCCGATCGGAACGTTGCCGATGGTCGACCCGGACCACTTCTCGAGCGGGATCACGAGCCCCGCGCTCTCGCCGGGGAAATCGATCCCGGTCGGCCTCCCGAACCCGAAGCGATCGATCCAGCTCGTTAGCCGTTCCGGGCCGAGCAGCTTCTGTGCCAGGGTGATCGCGCCGACGTTGGACGAATGCGTCAGGATCTTCGCGACCGACATCGTCTCCGTCGGCCGTCGCTCGGCGTCGTGGATGACCCGGTCCGCGACCTCGATCTCGTACGGGAGCCGGAACGTCGTGAACGGCGACACGAGCTGCTCCGAGAGAACGCCCGCGACTGTCACGAGCTTGAAGGTCGAGCCCGGCTCGTAGACGTCGGTCACGGCCCGATTTCGCTGCGCGGCGAGCGAGGACTTCCAGAACCGGTTCGGGTCGAAGCCCGGCGTCGACGCCATCGTGTAGATGGCGCCCGTGTGCGGGTCGAGCGCGATCGCCGTTGCCCCGGTCGCGCCCCACTTCCGCACCGTGTCGCGCAGCACCTGCTCCGCATATGCCTGCATCGTGTGGTCGATCGTCAGGTAGAGGTCCCGCCCCTCGCGCGCCGGCCGCGAGCTGATCACGTCGAGCGCCCGACCGACCGGATCCTTGACGACCACCTCGAAGCCGGGCTTGCCGACGAGGTAGCGGTCGTACTGCTTCTCGATGCCCGCAATGCCTTCGTTGTCGGTGCCCGCGAAGCCGAGCACCTGGGCCGCGACCGAGCCCTGCGGATAGGTCCGCCGCTCCTCCGCGTAGAACCCGACACCGACGAGCTTGCGCGCCTTGAGCCGCGCCGCCTTCAAGGGATCGGCCTTCCGCTGGATGTAGACGAACCGCTTGCGCTTGTCGAGCAGCTGCCTGTAGAGGCCGTCGGGCTCGACCCCGAGGATCTTCGACGCGGCGACGGCGACCCCACGCGGATCCCGCACTTCCTGCGGGTCGGCGTAGACCGTCGTCGCCTGTTCGCCGATCGCCATCTGGAAGCCCATCCGGTCGTAGATCGTCCCCCGGCCGGCCGGAAGCGTGACGGGCTGCCGGTGCTGAGCCGTCGCCCGCGCCGCGAGCGAGGACGCACGAACCCCCTGCAGCCACGCCGCCCTCGCGAGCGCAGCGGCGAACACGATCACGAACACCGCGAGAAGCAGGCGAATCCGGCGATTGGCCTGCTTCATTGAAGACTCAGGGAGCCAGGTCGATGTAAGTGATCTCGGCCGGGTCGGCCGGTCGGACACCCAGCCCGTGCAGGGCGAGCTTCTGGATCTTCGCGTTCGTCGCGCCGCTCGAGATCTGCGAGGCGAGCTCGGCGTTCTCGGCCCGGAGCTTCATCCGCTCCCGTCCGAGCTCGTCGGAGCGCAGGTTGAGCTGCAGGACGGCGACGTTGAGCGCCACGACGCCCGCGAGCAGCGTCGCGGCGAGGACGATCCAGAACGCACCGCTCGCCACGCGACGCTGGTTCTGCGCGCGGGACGCGGGACGCCGCCGTCGCGGCACGGGGACGGCGACGGCTTCCTGACCGACGACAGCCATCAGCGTTCGACCTTGATTCCGATCCGCAACCGCGCCGACTTCGCGCGTGGGTTTGCAGCCACCTCACGGCCGCTCGGCCGGATCGCCCGTCGAGGGATCGCGCGTAGCTCGGGCTCATGGCCGCAGATGCAGATCGGGAACTCGGGCGGGCACACGCACCCCCGCTCCTTGTCGCGAAGGAACCGCTTGACGATGCGATCCTCGAGCGAGTGGAAGCTGATCACCGCGAGCCGGCCGCCCGGGCGCAGCATCTCGAACGCGGCCGGCAGCGCCTCCTCGAGCGAGCCGAGCTCGTCGTTGACAGCGATCCGAAGCGCCTGGAACACGCGCTTCGCCGGATGGCCCTCGCCGAAGCGCGCCGGCGCGGGGATGGCGGCCTTGATCGTCTCGACGAGGTCACCGGTGCGCTCGAAGGGCTGCTTGCCGCGTCGCTTGACGATTGCCCGGGCGATCTGGCGCGAGTAGCGCTCCTCGCCGTAGACGCGAAAGATGTCCGCCAGCTCGCGCTCCGCCGAGTCGTTGACGAGCTCGCGCGCGGAGACCGGCGCTGACGGATCCATGCGCATGTCGAGCGGGGCGTCGACGACGTACGAGAACCCGCGCTCTGGTCGGTCGAGCTGCATCGACGACACGCCGAGGTCGAGCAGGATCGCGTCCGCGCGGACGCCGTTCGCACCGAGCTGCTGGAGGATCACCGCGAAGTCGCCGCGGAGGAAGCGCCCGTCCAGGTTGGTGCGCTTCTTGAAGCGCTCGAAGTACGAGCGAACCGCCGGGTCGCGGTCGATCGCGATGTACTTGCCGTGGCCGTGCAGGTCTGCGGCGAGCAGCGCCGCGTGCCCGCCGGCGCCGAACGTGCAGTCGACGACCGTCTCCCCCGACCGTACGGCAAGCAGCTCGCGTACCTCGTCGGCGAGGACCGGGGTGTGATCAGTCGCGCTTGGCCGCAAGACGTTCGGCAACACTCTCGGCACTCCCTTCGACCTCTTTCAGGTGTTCGCGCCACGCGGGTCGATCCCAGATCTCGAGGTGGTCGTAGACGCCCGCGACCACGACCTCGCGCTTCAGGTTGGCGCTCTCGATCAGCGCGCTCGGCAGCATTACCCGGCCCTGCTTGTCGAGCTCGGCCTCGGCAGCCGCGGAGAAGAAGAACCGCTGCATCAGCCGCGCCTCGCGGCTGAGCGTGTCGAGCTCGCGAAGCCGCTCGTCCACGAGCCGCCCCCAGTCCTCCCGCGTGTACGCGTAGAGGCAACCGTCCATCCCGCGCGTGAGCACGGCGCCCTCGCCGAACCGCTGGCGGAACTTCGCTGGCAGCGTGAGGCGGTTTTTCTCATCGATCGTGTGCTCGTATTCGCCGAGAAGCATGGTCCACTGCGGTCCACTTTAACCCACCGATCCCCACTCCGCAACACCTCGAAACCTATGCAGACGTGCGTTTCCGTGTTTAGCGATGTGAGCATTTCGTAAGAGACCGTCGCGTGGGCGTTCCGTGGCCGTCGATCGGGGCAGCCATCACCCGTACGCATCCGCAACCAAGGAGTTGACCCGTGAACAGCAAGAGAACGACGCTAGGACTGTGGGGCACGTCCGTCGCGCTTCTCGTCGGAGCCGTCGCCGTATCGGCGCTCGGCGCATTTGCGGCCTCCAAAGCTGCTCCGGTGAACACCAGCAAGCCAACGATCACCGGCACCACCCGAGAGGGCCAGACACTGACGACGTCGCGCGGCACCTGGCAGAACAGCCCGACCAGCTTCAGATTCCGCTGGCAGCGCTGTGACGCCGACGGCACCGGCTGCGTCAGCCTCGTCGGCGAGACGCTGAGGACGTACATCCTCGACGCCAACGACGTCGGTCACAAGGTCCGCGTAGTGGTGACGGCGAGCAACGCGGACGGGTCGGCAAGCGCCACATCGGACCCGACGGCGGTCGTCTCCTCGAGCTCGGGCCCGAAGAACACGGCCCGACCGACCATTTCGGGTACGGCCCGGGTCGGCGAAGAGCTGACGGCTGACAACGGCACGTGGGCGGGCGCGCCGAATCGATTCGCGTACCAGTGGCAGCGCTGCGACACGAACGGCGCGAGCTGTGGTGACGTGGCAGGTGCCACCGGCAAGACGTACGGCATCCGGGCGGCTGACGAGCAGCACCGGCTTCGGGTCGTCGTCGTAGCCACCAACGAGGCGGGCTCGACGAGCGCGACGTCGGAGCCGACTGCTGTCGTGACGAGCAACGCGCCTCCGCCTACGACAACCAACCAGCGGCCGACGATCCGCCTGATCTCGGTGCGCATCGTCGGTATCCGGGTCTACGCGCGCTTCCGGGTGTGCGACGACTCGGCGAAGCTCACGATCGTCCAGCGCGACTCGCGTCCTGGGAAGGCCTCGTACACGCGGCGCTTCTCGGCGCGAATCGTGCCGGCCAGCTGCGCCGCCCTCTCGCGGAACTGGGTCCCCGCGGCGCGGTTCCGTGGGCATGGTCGTTACATCGTGACCCTGCAGGCGCTCGACTCATCGGGTCGCGCCAGCTCGACAGTGCGGAAGGTGTTCTTCCGCTAGCGACAAGCTCGACGGGGAGCCGCTAGCCGGAGCGCTCGAGCGCTTGGCAAGGGGGGCAGCGGCGCCCCGTCGTTCGTTCTTTAGATCTGCTCCGCGGAAAGCTGGGCCGCGTACGGCCCACGGCCCGTGAGCACGGCCGCTCCGCATTTCGATGCGAACGCGAGTGCGTCGCTCTGCTCGTCGCCCCGAGCAAGCGCGAAGGTAAGTCCGGCGGCGAACGAGTCGCCGCACCCGTACGCGTCGACGGCCGGCCCCGGCAAGGGCGGCGCCCGAAACGGCCCCCCTGGCCGGGCCCAACCGCCGAGGGCGCCCGCTGTCGCGACGATCGTCCGCGGCGGCGGCTCGATCGCGACCTGGTCGAACCGCTCTCCCTCGTCCTCGCCGCTGCCGACGAGCGCGTCGAGCTCGACTCCTGAAGTCTCGAGTGCCGCGCCTGCACGCACCGTCGCCACCAGCACGCGGGCGCGGCGGGCAGAACGGAGCGCTTCCACGTCGCCTGCCGTGAAGAAGACGCCGTCGTGGTCGATCGGGATTGGCCCCTTCGGCGCCAGCCGCTCGCCGATGACGGTGATCGTGCGCTCGCCGGCCGCGTCGAGGAAGACGAAGCCACGCCGCGTCGGGTTGGCCTTCCACTGCACGTGAAGCGTGAGGCCGTGCGCCTCGAGCTCCTTGACCGCTCGATGACCGAGCTCGTCGTCGCCGAGGGCCGTGAAGAAGTCGCAACCGCCGGCGAGCTTCGCGAGCTGGACGGCGGCCACCGGACCACCACCCCCGGGCTCCTCCCACGTGTCGAGGGCGTGCGCGATCTCGCCAGGCGACGGCACCCGCTCGACGACCGCGAATTCGACCCATTCCGTGTGTCCGACGACTGCGAATCTCACAGCTGTGCAGGGTCGCACGTTTCACCCATGATGGAGACCATGACCGTCCCGCCCTTCGAGCGGTTCTACGAGGAGCATCGCGACGAGGTGCTGCGCCTCCTGCGAAGCAAGCTCGGGCGAGCCGGCGCCGAGGACGCGTTTCAGGAGACCTTCCTGCGAGCGCTGCGCGCCTACGGCCAGCTCCGCCATGCCGACAACCTGAGAGCGTGGGTGCTGACGATCGCGAGCCGCGTCGCCGTCGACACCTTCCGCCGCCCGCTTTGGCAAGGCGCTGACGTTCCCGACCTCGAGACGGTCGACGAGCGCCCGAGCTACCAAGAGCTCGAGCACCTGACGGGCGACCTGCCGCCGACCGAGCGCGCTGCTGTCGTGCTGCGGTACGGCTACGACTTGAGCTACGAGGAAATCGGCGACGCGCTCGGCTCGAGCCCCGACGCCGCTCGCCAGGCCGCGTCGTCCGGCGTGCGCCGCCTACGAAGGAGGATGACGACGTGATCGTCTCGCCCGACCTCGACCTGCGCTTCCGCGAAGCGGCCGCCCGTGAAGGGCTCGTCGATCTCGCCTACGACCTCGCCGACTCGCCGGTCGGCAAGCTCTTGCTGGCCGCCACCGAGCGCGGCGTCGCGCGGATCTCGTTCGACCCGGAGCCGGATCTGGACGAGCTCGCCCGTTCGTTCGGCTCGCGCGTGCTGCGCGTGCCGGGACGTCTCGACGCCGTTCAGCGCGAGCTCGCCGAGTACTTCGAAGGTCGCCGTCAGGAGTTCGACGTCACGCTCGACCTGCGCGCGACTCCATTCCAGGAGGAGGTCCTGCACGAGCTGGCGCGGGTTCCGTTCGGCAGCGTCGAGACCTATGGCTCGCTGGCCGCTCGTGTCGGCAAGCCACGTGCCGCGCGCGCCGTCGGAGGCGCGCTGAACCGCAACCCGATCCCGATCGTCCTTCCGTGCCACCGGGTCGTCGGCTCGAACGGCAGCCTCGTCGGCTACGCCGGCGGACTCGACCGCAAGCTGGCACTGCTGCGTCTCGAGGGGGCGATCCTCAGCGCGTGAGCGCGCGCTCGAGTAGGCGGTCCCGTAGTCGCACCGGCAGCCGCTCGAGACGCCGCCGAAGCCGGGCGTCCTTGCCGACGAGGTAGCGAGCGCGCGGACGATCAGCGGTCAAGGCGTGCTCGACCGCCTTCGCGACCTCGTCCGGATCGACGCCCGCAAGGCCTCGCGCCAGCGCGACTTTGCGGAAGCGCTCGATCGCGGCACCGTAGAGGTCCTCCGCGCCGGCGGGAAAGCGCGCCCGCAGCTCCTCTGCGCGAGCCGTCCCCTTCGTCCAGATCGGCGTCTTGATCGACCCGGGCTCGACGATCGAGACGGCGATCCCGAACGGCCGAAGCTCGAGCCGGAGCGAGTCGGCGATCGCCTCCAGGGCGAACTTCGACGCGGCGTACGGGCCGAGAAACGGCAGCGCGCTCTTGCCACCGATCGAGCCCATCAGCACGACACGCCCGCGGGCCCCCCGCAGCGCCGGCAGGAGCGCCTGCGTCACGGCGATCTGGCCGACGACGTTCACATCGAGCTGGCGGCGAACCTCGTCCAGCGGCACGAGCTCGAGCGGCGCAGCGAGCGCGACGCCGGCGTTGTTGACCAGGCCGTGGAGCTCTTCGCCAACGGCTTCGGCGGCGGCCGCGACCTGCTCCGGGATGGTGACGTCGAGCGTGAGCGGCCTGATCCCGTCGGTCCGGAGCCGCTCGGCGTCCTCCTCTCGGCGAACGCCGCCGAAGACGTCGAACCCGCGTCGGGCGAGCCGGCGTGCGCACGCCGCCCCGATTCCGGACGACGCCCCGGTGACGAGAACGACACGCCCCATCGAGGCGATCGTCGCACTGCGCGGCGTCATCCAGGCAACCAGGTGCCGACCGCTAGGTCCGCACGAGGCTTTCTAGCGATTGAGCAGTCGATAGCCCACCCCCCAGACGTTGACGACGATCTCCTCGCTCAGCTCGGGCACGCGCAGCTTTCGGCGGAGCCGCGACGCATGCGAGTCGAGAGTTCGAGTTCGGGCCGACGCGCGATAGCCCCAGACGTCGCGCAGGAGCTCCGCCTTGCTGAACACGCGACCCGGGTCGCTCGCGAGCACGAGCAGCAGCGAGAACTCCTTCTGCGCGAGCACGACGCGGTGGCCGTGCACTGTCACCCCTCGCGTCGGCAGATCGACTCGTATCGGGCCGGCCTCGATCAGCTCGCGCCGCGCGTCGTGACCCACCCGCCGGAGCACGGCGCGGATTCGAGCGAGTAGCTCGTCGTAGTGGAACGGTCTGCCGACGTAGTCGTCGCACCCCAGCTGGAAGGCGCGCACGCGATCGATGACGTCGGCCTCCTCTTGTCCGAGCACGATGACGGGCACCTCTCCGCTCCACGCCTCGACGGTGTCGAGGTCACCCGCGAGGACGAGGTGCGGCCGCCCCTCCCCGGGCTTCGACAGCACCTCGAAGCCGTTGTCGATCAGATGCTGCTCCAGAAAGGTCCGGACGATTGGCTCGGACTCAGCGAGGAGAACAGCTGCTGACATGGCGACGACGCTACCAGCGGCTTCGTCCGGCGCCCAGATGTCCTTTCGGTCGATTTCGCAACGATTTTTCCTCAGCCGGCCGGAACGGACGCCGCCGCTCTGGCCACGCCGTCGCCAAGAAACCGACAAGCACCTCGCGGCTGCGGGGAACAGCGAACGCACCCCACGCGCCGTGCCACATCAACCGCCGGCAAACGATCATCGCCACAAATCGATTGTCCTTCAGCCGGTCAGCGCGTTCTCACTTTCTTGTACCTCTGCCCGTGGAGCGGGCGATCGGCGACGATCACGCGTTGTGGGATTTTGAACGGCTCGAGCCGGTCTGAGCAGTGACGGCGTAACCGCTGGCTGAACTCAGCAGAAGTCTCAGCTGTCACTAGGACAACCTCTAGGCGGACGTGATGGCCGGTCAGCGCGTTCGTCTCCCCGCTCACCCGCGCCTCGGCAACTCCGTCCAGTTCGAGAATCACGTTCTCAACCTCGGCCGGTTGAACTTTGTTCCCCCCAACGTTGATCAAGTCGCCGGCACGGCCGAGGACGCGGATGAAGTCGCCGCGACTCTCGACGAGGTCGCCCGTGTCGAACCAGCCATCGGCCAGCATTCGCTCCGATCTGCCGTCGAGGTAGCCGAGCATCGTCGTCGGCGCGCGCACGTGGAGAACGCCGGCGACGATGCGCGTCTCGACATCGGGCGCCGTGATCGCGAACCAGACCGAACCGTCTTCAAGAGAGCGAGTTGCCAGGATGCCGGTCTCGGAGAGGCCGTACGTCTGCATGAGCCGCACCTGCGGCAGCCATTCGCGTAGTCGCCTCAGCGTCGGCGTGGGCATCACTTCGGTGCCGTACGTGATGAGCGCAAGGCTGGAGAGGTCGAAGCGTTCACATGCACCAGAAAGGAGCAGGAGGTTGAGAAAGGTCGGGGTCGTCGGGAGCACCTCGACTCGCTCGCTCTCGATCGTCTGGCAGACCTCGGCGGGTGAGCGGCCGCCGGGCACGACAAGGCAACCGCCGTTCGCAAGCGTGTAGAGCAGCGTGTTAAGGCCGCCGATGTGATCGATGGTGAGGAAGGCGCAGATCCGTGATGCGCGTCCCGGCCGCTTGTAACGAGCGCCGAGGCAGGCGAAGTCGTGGACGGCTGCCTTCGGGCGCCCGTCCGAGCCCGACGAGAAGAGCACGAGTCCTGGATGACCTGCGCAGCGCAGCTTTCGGTAGAAACTGTGGCCCGCCGTGACACCGGTCTGGATCGCAACGATCTGGTCGCCCGCCTCCAGCTTCAGCCGTACCTCGACTTCGGCTCTCCGGCGGAGCTCCTGCCTGTCTGAGGCGTCGGGTCCGAGCGGGACCGCGATCGCTTCGTGCGCGAGGAGCGCGAGGAACGCCGCTGCCGCTCGCGGCGAGTAGTCACCCTCGAGGGAGACGACGCCGCCACGCGGCACGTCCGCGTCCACGAGCATTCGCCCAATCTTCTCCGCCTCGTCTAGCAGGAACCCGTACGTGCACCGCCTGTCTCGCCAGATCAGCGCCGGCTCTGACACGTCCGTTGCGCAGACGCGCTCCAGCAGCCCACGGCTCACCCAACGCCTCCGAGGTAGACGTTTTGACCCGTGACGAAGCCGCTGGACGGCGCCAGGTAGAAGTCGACGACGCTCGCGACGTCTACGAGCGTTCCGAGGCCGCCAACTGCCTGCCGGGCAAAGACTTCGTCTAGCACCGCCTGCGGCATGCACGCGAGCAAATCGGTCTCGACCGGGTTCGGCGAGACGGCGTTCACGGTGATCCCGTACGGACCCAGCTCCCGCGCCAGCACCCGGGTGAGTGTAAGGACGGCCGCCTTCGATGCTGCGTAAATCGCCGTCCCCTCGGGGGCGAGCGCGACAGCCACGCTGCCGAAGTTCACGATCCGCCCGCCACCCGTCCGCGCCATCAGCTTCGCCGCCTCTCGACAGACGACGAACGTGCCGCCGACGTTCGTCCGCAGAACGTCGAGGACGCTGCCGAAGGGGGTTAGCATGGCAAGGTTCCGTAGGCCGATCCCGGCGTTGTTCACGAGGTGATCGAGCCCGTTATGGCGCTGGCGAACCCACCGAAAGAGCGCGATCACGGCTTGCTCGTCGCCGATGTCGAGGCAGCGGTGATCGTAGCGCTCGTGCTCGAGCGTCGCTCCGCCGCGGCTGCAGCCGACGACGTAGTGCCCCTGCTCGATGTAGTGCTCTGCCAGGTAGCGGCCAATCCCTTTGCGCGTTCCGGTGATCACGGTCACCGGCGTCACCGTTCCCTCCAGCCTGCCTCCTGAAGGAGGGTCTCGACGAACGCGGCGAGCGTTCCGATCGTGCGGAATGGGCTAGTGGTCTGCGAGACCGCGCGCTCATCCGCCAGGGTGACGGCGATCCCAAAGCGCTCCTCGACCGAGTCTTCGACCGCGAGTACAAGCCGTACGAGGGCAAGCGAATCAAGGACGCCGTCTGCGCCGAACAGCGGAGCCTCGTCTCCCAGTTCGATCGGGATGCGTTCAGCGAGCCCGTCGTTCAGCTCGGCCGCAGAGTCGATCACGAGAGCGTGGACACTTCCGTTCATCGCGTCGGCGGCCCCACTCCCAACAGCGGGAGCAGCGACGCCCTGGCGTCGGCGACGAAATGCGGTGGCACTCCGCGACCGATCGTTTTCGCGTAGCGCTGCGCCCGGATGGCGACCCAGGCGGCCTTCGCGGCTGCGACGCGCGCGCAAGTGGTGCGAGGCAGCTGCTTGGTCTCAGCCAGCTCGTAACCGGTGCGGACGAGCGTCGGGCCCACCAGGTACTGGACGACGGCGACCTCGTCCTCGGCGAGCTGGCGACGGTCACGCCAGCGGCCGACCGGACTCGCACTGATTCCCCTGAGCTCGGGCTCGATCAGGCTGTTTGCCTCGATCTCACCGCTGCGGCGCAGCCAGCCCGCAATCGACTCGTTGTCGCCCGGCAGGCCGAGGAAGGCCGCCAGCCTCCGGAGCTCGACAGGCGGCTCGCGGACGAGGGACTCGTAGCTGACGGCCAGTACGGCGGGTGCGAACGTCGGATCCGCAAGCACGCGAAGGCCCGCGAATGTCATCAGCTCCCATAGGACCGCGCCAGCGACGACCCTTGGCTGGCGTCCTCGCGCATGGGGCAGGGCCCACGGCGTGTGCAGGATCGACGTGACCACGTCGCGGGCGTCGCGGACGATGTAAACGATCCGGGCGCCGGGGAAGCAAGTGACGATCGCGCGCGCGTGGTAGACGTGCTCGGGCGACTTCTCGACCCAGCATCGTGCGCCTTGCCGGCGGGTCAGCTCGTCGACTGCTGCGGTGAACCGTGCCACGGCATCGCCGTTAGCGCGCACGCCCGCCGTCAGCGCCGCGTACTCGGCCGGGTGGTCGAGCGTTCGCCCATAGCGCACGCGCGAAAAGAGCTGCGTCTCGAACCCCGGTCCCGCGAGCTCGGGGTGGGACAGGAGAACGCGCTCTAGGAGCGTCGTCCCGCCACGGAAGCAGCCGACCACGAAGATCGGAGGCTCGAGCTCGCTCACTCAGGAGACCTCGGGTCTGCGGATCTGCGTCTCATCGAGCGGAAGATAGAACGAACGCGGGCGCTGCAGGTACATCGTGTTCGCAGGAACGTCCTCGCTGACGATCGCGCCGGCGCCAATCACCGCGTTGTCTCCGATCGCGACACCGAAGAGCACGATCGCGCCGCTGCTGATCCACACATTCGTGCCGATGATCGTCTTCTCCCTCGCGAGTCGATCTTCCAGCGGCGAAGGCTTGCGCGGGCCGAGGATCGCCACGAACTGGCCGGTGGAAAGGTCGTCGCCGATCTCGACGGGCCCCATGAGCACGTTGTTCAACCCGAACCAGCACCGCCGCCCGACGACGATGTTGCCGAGGGCAGCATTCCAGACATTGAAGTCTTCGACGATCGTCCGCGTGCCGACCCGCGTCGTGTAAGGCTCCCGCCGGTCGTAGCGAAACCGATAACCAAACTCTACGAACCGCTCGCGTTCGATGAACCGCAAGCGGTTGTAGCGGCGCCGGATGCGATGGTAGACGCGCTTGCTCGCCGATTTCACAGGAGTCGGAGTGATCGCCTCGATCCGCTCGTAGAGCGGTCCGCGATCACGAGCGAGCAGAGGCATATTCGTAGCGCCAGCCTGGCGGCGATCGCTCATCTGCCCTGCTGCCAGACCATTCGTTGCGCCCGGGATACCACGGGCCTGACGGGCCCGAGCGTGCCACTCCCTCAGCCTCTGCCTCCTGCGAATGTACCCGGCCGCGCCCGCGTCCGGGTATTGCTCGAGCCTCCTCACGATCGCGCTCGCATACCCAAACGCCATTGCCGCGGCGGAAGGTTCGCGCCAGGCGCGGTACAGGACTCGCAGGAGGAGGTATGGAGCCCGGTAGTGGAGGTAGTGGGCAGCGAGGCCCTCGTCCCACCAGTAGCTCCAGCGACCTTGTCGAGCCCCTTCGCGTCGATGGTGGTAAAACGCCGCGTCCCCCAAGACCGCCGTTCTCCAGCCATTCATTCTCGCGCGGACATGATCGACTCCGTCCCATCCGATGTGCTCTACTAGGGGTAGGACCTCGTCGAGGCATTCACGACGATAGGCTCTGAGCGGCGCGGCAACCATGCTTCCGACCTGGTGCTGAGCTCTCCACTTGCCGCGCACCCACTCGAGCTGCACACCGCTGGCCATCCCGAGGAGGCGATCGCCCTCGAAAGCCTCCATCACCCTTTCAAAGTAGTCCGAATCGAAGGAGACGTCTGCGTCCACCTTGACCACGACGTGACCAAGGGCGATATCCATCGCCACTCCGGCGTGGAAGGCTCGAACCACGCGCGCACCACGAGCAGGCGCTGTTCCCTCCGCAGCCCTGACCGAAGTGATCCAGGCATAAGTAGCCGAGAGGCCGCTCGCGAACTCTTGCGTTCCGTCGCTTGACCCGTTCACTACGATCAACCAACGCCCGGGACGCCGACGCTGTCGTTCAAAGCATGAGAAGAGTCGCTTGAGATTCTCCAACTCATCGAATGCTGGTGTTATCGCAACGTAACTGAGGCCCGAATCGTCGCAATGCTCTCGGCCCTCTTGCCTGTTACCAACGGAAATGAGCGAAGAGCCCGAACCCGTAATGATCAGACCTCCTCCGCGCGGCGGGTACGCTGCTGAAGGAATTCGGCGACGACTAGCCGGACGTAGCGAGAGTTTCCCACTAGAAACCTCGGTCCCAAGCGCCGCGGTTCTTGCACCAACCTTGCCAGCCACTCGAGCCCGGCAGATCTCATCCAGCGGGGTGCGCGCCACCGCAATCCAGCGACCACATCTAGGCTCCCGCCGACTCCGACACAAAAACGGACGTCGAGCTTGCCTCGGTTTCGTTTGAGGAAGAGCTCCTTCGCCGGCGTCGGGAGCGCGACGAAGAGCAGGTCTGATGACGACGAATTGATCTCGTCGACGACCCGGGCTTCCTCGCCAGACGAGAAGTACCCGTGATGCGCGCCGGCGACCACTACGCCACGATATGTTTGAGCAACCACTTCGAGCGCACGATCGAGAACGTGCGGTTCGGCCCCGAGAAAGTAGACGCGATATCCAGTTCTGGACGCTTCAGCGAGGAGGGCCTCCATCAGATCGATGCCGCTGATTCGATGCGGTACTTGATAACCGAGCGCGCGAGCGCCCCAGACGATGCCCTGACCATCCGCGGTCACGAGGTCGAAGCTCCAGAACGCGTCACGTAGCACTGAGTCGGACTGAAGGCGCGCGAGAACTGCGGAGCTCAGGCAACCCTGTTGCCAGCTCTTGCCTGTCGCAATCGCCTCGGCGGCTAGTTGTACCGCGCGCTGCATGGTCAAGACGCTCAGTGGTGCGCCGAGGAAGTCGACCTTATGGGGAAGCCCGGGCGACTGCACAAGAATCCTCGGTCAGATTTGACGCTCAGCTTGTCTATCGACGAATCCGGCGACGCGCTGCTTAGGTCGCGATTCCCGACGCAGCCCCTCGTACTCGCTATGAGCGAACAGAAGCCAACCCCACTCATATGTGTGACTGCGACGGTCGAGGACTGCCCGCTGCCGGGGCCGCACTTGCTGCAGGTCTTTGCTTCTGGCCCGCCTGATTGCCCGTACGTAGCGCTCAGGTCGAGGAAAGAGCTCGCGACGTTTGAGCGACCTGTACATGAAGGTCGGCGATTCGAGGAACATCGGTAGCCCCAGCTCATTGGCACCCGTCACCCAAGCTGCCCCGCGCGCGAGAGCAGCGCCAGCTGGAGCTATTCCGGCCTCGAGCGCGGGAACCAAAAACAGGGGGGCCATCCCGACCTGATGGACTGTGAAAACCGGATAACGCTCTAGCGCTCGACCCGTCGCGGCGCTAATGAGCCAGGGCCACGCACCATCTGGCTCCTGAACTTCGAGTGCCGCTTGCACACCCCGCCAGAAGAGCTCGCGCGGTCCCTCTTCCCTCGTCAGAACCGAGTACTCGTGAATGGCGCGAAGGTAGTACGAAAGTCCCCCGAACGAGACAAGATGTTGGCGCCACCACACGGGCCGGTGTTCAGGCAGGGCGCTAGCGGGCTCGACGTAGTCACGTACGAGGCGGTCGTATACGCATGCCGCGAGAGCGTGAGCCCCCGGAAGACCACCACGCGCGGCATCTGCGGCCCCCCAAAGCATCCAACTAAGGTCCTGCACGTTCAGTTCATGACGGCCGGTCGAAGCGACTACCCGCCGCAGTCGCCGTATCGAACTGGTCGAGTGCACCCGCAGGTCGGCATTGGGAGCGGTAAGAACAAGCAGTAGACCCAGATCGCTCGGTCTAGTCACCGCCGAGGATTCGCCGCGCACGAAGGACTCCACTCGGGCCTCGATTCGATTGAGCCAATGCTCGCGCGCGTACCGTCCTCGGCTCGCTGCCCGGAGTCCCAGAAAACACGTTATCGAATAGCGAAGCACATCTTCACGTGACGAGAAATCAGTGCGGTACTTCCCATCAACAATCCATACTCTTGTCGGAAACACTTGCCGCTCGTGGTCGAGCACTTCTCCCAAGAATCCCACCGCACGCCCCGCGACGTCCTCGGAGACCAACTCGCGCGGCACGGAAGCTCCTACCACTTCCCTGCGCCGGCGACCACAGGCGTCGTCATGTCAGCCGACCTCAGGACGCTGTACAGCCATCCCACAGTCTCCGGCAACCCCTCCTGCAGCAGAGTCGTAGCCCGGAAGCCGAGGCCCCGTTGTGCCCGACTTATGTCCGCCTGCCTGTGCGCTACGACGTCCCAAGCGCGTCGAGGTTCATAGACCACGCGGCTACTCGAGCCGGTAAGCCGAACGATGGCGTGTGCAACGTCTTTGATTCGTGTACGACGACCAGTTCCGACGTTGTACGTTTGCGGAACCTCACTCGATCGTGCTGCGGCCGCAAGAATGGCGGTAACGGCGTCGTCCACGAACGTAAAATCGCGCGTCTCGCTTCCACTACCCGTGATGACAAGGGGCTCACGGGAAAGAGCGGCTCGAATGAAGCGCGTGATCACACCACGCTGAGGCGTGGGATACTCGCCTGGCCCGTAGACGTTGAATAGACGTAGTACGACCAGGGGAAGCCCGTGAGCCCGGCTGACGTATTGCAGGTAGTGCTCGCCCAAGAGCTTAGATGCGGCGTACGGCGTTCCGGGGTTGGTGGGAGCGGTCTCACTCACGGCGCCTCTGCAGTTGCCATAGACACATGAAGTGGATGTATAAACGAGCGCCTTCACCCTCGCCGCTTGTCGTGCGCTCACTATCTGCTCGGCCAGTCGCAATGTGCCCAAAGCGTTGACTGCGAGATCGTGGTCTGGATCTTCAACGGACGCCGAGTTCGCGAACGACGCAGCCAAATGGAAGACCCAGTCGAAACAGTTGCCGTTGAAGAGAGATGCGAGCGCGCGACGATCCAGGACGCTCGCCTCAATGACCTCCGCGTCCTCAGGGAGGTTTGCGCGGCAGCCAGCCGACATGTCGTCGAGCACCAAGACATCGTGCCCTTGTCGCACGAGAGCCGTGACGAGGTGCGATCCGATTACGCCAGCACCGCCTGTTACGAGTGCGCGCACAGTCGCCTAGCCATTGACCGCAGATATCTGCGGCTCATAGATCTCGGGTGATCCGATCTCTTTTATGCTCACCAGACGGGGTAGGACGTCCATACCGCGTATCCACGCGAGACCATCGCGCAACGGATTCTTGGAGTGGCGGTAGGTGACGCGCTTTCCTAGTACCAAGTCGACGTAGAGCTGGGGCATATTGAGACCCGCGCGAGTGAAGAACTCGTGTGTCGTGAAGAAGCGACCGGGATTTACCTCAGTGACCGCAGGTTCCCCTCGTCGGTCGAGCGTCATATCGACTCCGAAGATCCCGTGCGGGATAGGCGCTACAACGTGGACGGCGCGCTCCGCGAGCTCGTCTACCTCAGAGTTGCTCCACGTTACGCCGACCGCCGTTATGCCACTAACTCCAGAAACCGAATTGTTTGCGTAGGCCCAGCTGAGGCGGCGCCGAGTTTGAGCGACCACAAGCTCGCCCCCGAACCAAATGGACTGCCAGGTTACGCTGTCGGGAGAGAGATAATCCGCAGCGGTGAAGCGGCCCCATCCACCGCGATGCTCAATCCAGGCCTTAGCGAAATCGAAACTGGAAGTTCGCGCCGACCCAAGGCCGGCGGCTCCTCGCCGCTCGCGCAACCATAGCGGCATCTCGAGGTCGCGGAACGCGGCACGCAAATCAGCTTGGCTCTCGATCAGCCGGGTGCGAGGAACTCTGACCCCAGCTGCGTCGAGCGCCAGATAGGAAGACCATTTGTCCTGACATCGAGCCACCACGGACGCAGGCGGGATGAGGATCCCGACGCCTACCTGCCGAATCGCAGGTGCAAGCGCCGAGATGGCTCGCACTTCGTCGTCGTTTTGAACGTGCAGCACCTCGGGGCGCACGCTTTCGAGAAGCTGAAGAAGCGCCTCCGCGTACGACTCCGAAGTGGCCGGCGGGACCGCGTAGCGCTCATCCACCTCCGCAAGCAAGAGATCTGCCGGGCTCGAGTTCGTGCCGATGATCTCGTAATCAGAGCCGGATGCGCGCAGAGAGCGGATGAAGCCGTTTGATGCAGCACCACCCGCGCCACCAACTACGACGCGAACAGCCCGCCTGCGGCAACCCGCGCCGTTAGCGCGGACGCTCCTCTCGTTCGTCTGCCGCATGTCGAACACGCCACCCGCCTGACTAGCCAGGGTTCCTACGCTCTAGCCCCCGGATCCCCACGCCCTCGCTGTTAGACATTCTCCTCAATGTGAAGACACACGTCGCGGCCTACGCTGCTAGCTCCCTGCTCGTTTGTACAGGCGCCGGCCCGACTCGAGACGCCACTCCCAACCCGACGCCTCCACCCTACACTCCGGTGCGCGAAAGTTCACCCTCACACGCACTCGAGCGTTACACCCAGAGCCCGCCGAGTCGTCGCTCGTTCAGTTGAGCATCGGTCACGGCAACTGTTGCACTTAGGACAGGCGCGCTAGAGGCGTCCCGACCGGAACACGCCCCAGAGCAGCCAGGCCCCGAGGATCCCGGAGAGGACGAAGCCGATCACCGACAGGATGTTCACGCCGAGCAGCTGCGGCCCCTGCGTGGCGAAGATCCCGATCAGGCTCGAGCCGATCAGCCCACCGACGACGACGAGCGCAACGACCAGCCGGTTGAAGGCGACGTTCATCCGGGCGAGGAACTCGTCGAGCCCCTTGTGCACGAAGCCGACCTCGATCGAGCCGTCTCGCAGCTCCTCGAGGACGTCGTGCACCTGATAGGGCAGCTCCATCGCGATCTGCCCGAGCCGGACCGAGTCGCGGCGGGCGCGGGCGGCCATCCGCCTCGGCGTGAACCGCTCGAGCATCAACGTGCGCGCGTACGGCTTCGCAACCTCGAACACGTTGAAGTCCGGATAGAGCTCGACCCCCACGGCGCCCAGTGTCGCGATCGCCTTGTCGAGCATCACGAAGCGCGTCGGCAGCCGCAGGTTCAACGAGTAGATCAACTGAAACGCCTCGCGAATGACCTGGATCGGGTCGATGTCGGAGAGCCGGACGCCGTAGTACTTGCCGTAGAGCTCGCGCAGCTCGCTGACGAACCGGTCCTCGATCTGGGGTGGGTAGCGCACGCCGAGCGCGGCGAGCCGCTTCGGGAGGATCTCGATGTTTTCCTCGGCGGCGTCGATGAACAAACGCGTCAGCTTCGACATGTCGTCATCCGACAACCGCCCCGCCTGGCCGAGGTCGACGAGGCCGATCCGGTCGTGTGCCAGGACGAGGATGTTCGCCGGATGCGGATCGCCGTGGAAGAAGCCGTGCTTGAAGATCATCGTCATCCAGGCCTGGGCGATCAGGTACGCGAGGTCGCGCCGCTCCTCGAGCGTCCACACGGCGACGTCGAGGTCGCGGACCTGCGGTCCCTCGAGAAACTCGAGCGTCAGCACGCGCGAGCGCGTATAGCTCCAGTAGACCTTCGGGACGCTGACGTGCGGGTGCCCGGCGAAGTTGTGGTGGAAATGCTCGGCGTTCCGAGCCTCGCTGCGATAGTCGAGCTCCTGACGAATCGAGCGCGCGAATTCGTCGACCACCTCGTGCGCGTCGATGAAGTCGAGCGCGTGGACGCGCTCCTTCGCGAGACGCGCCGCCTGGAACATCAGCGTGAGATCGGCCTCGATCTGGCGTGGCGCGTCGGGACGCTGCACCTTGACGGCGACCGTCCGGCCGTTGGGGAGCACCGCCCTATGCACCTGCCCGATCGACGCCGCCGCGATCGGGACCTCGTCGAACTCGAGGAACAGCTTCTCGAGGTCGAGCCCCAGCTCGCCCTCGATCACGCGCTCGATGTCCGCGAACGGGACCGGCCTGACGTCGTCCTGCAGCCCGCGCAGCTCGGCGATGATGTCCGGCGGCACGATGTCCGGCCTCGTCGACAGCAGCTGTCCGAACTTGACGAATGTCGGCCCGAGCTCATCGAGCATCTCGCGCAGATGCCGGCCGCGGTTCGACCGCACAGCCTCGTCCGGCTTGCGTTTTCGCCCGTCGACGACGTACCCGAAGCCGTGACGGACCGCGATCTGCGCGATCTCCGAGAGCCGGCCGAGGCTGCGCGTCGTCGACTGCGCCATGCGGTCAGTGTTGCACGGAGACCGCGCGAATCCTCGGATAAGCGGTGTTGCTAGATCTTGCGGCGCGGTCCGCCGGCTGCGCCCCAGCGCGAGCCGCGGCGTCGCCCCGAGTAGACCAGGCGAGCCTTCGCGGCCTTCATGCCCTCCGCCTCGAACTGCTCCCCGTGTCCGAGTACCGCGGCTACGCGGCCGACATCTGCCTGCTGCTCGGGCAGGACGAGCGTGATCCCGGTGCCGCTGCGACCGGCCCGACCGGTGCGGCCCACGCGGTGGACGTACGCCGTCCGCTCCTCCGGCGGGTCGAAGTTGATCACGTGGGTGATGTCGTCGAGATCGAGCCCTCGGGCCGCGACGTCGGTCGCAACGAGGGTCGAGACAGCCCCGGCGGCGAAGCGTGAAAGCGCCTTCTCGCGCGCTCCCTGCGACATGTCGCCGTGGAGCGATGCCGCTGCGACCTCGCGCCGCTCGAGCTTCTGGGTGAGCCGCTCAGCGCCGCGCCTGGTGCGCACGAAGACGAGGCTGAGCCCGTCGGCGGTGCGCAGCAGGTCGACGAGCGTGTCGATCTTCGTTTCGGCCGTGACGGGGACGAAGCGATGCTCGACCTCGACGTCGGCGACGATCGGGAGCTTCGCGTCGTAGCGGCTCGGATTGGACGTGTACGCGCGCGCCAGCTCTCCCACCTCGCCGTCGAGCGTCGCCGAGAAGAACATCGTCTGGCGGTTGCGCGGCAGGAGCCGGACGATGCGGTCGACCTGCGGCTTGAAGCCCATGTCGAGCATCCGGTCTGCCTCGTCGAGAACGAGCGTCGTGACGTCGCGAAGGTCGATCGCGCGGCGCTCGACGAGATCCTGGAGGCGGCCCGGCGTCGCGATCAGGATGTGAGCGCCCTGCGCCCGCTTCGCCTGCGGGCGGATCGGTACGCCGCCGTACACCGCGGCGACCGCGAAGCCCTTGGCCGCGGCGAGCGGCTCGAGCTCCTCGGCCACTTGCGCCGCCAGCTCACGCGTGGGCACGAGCACGAGCGCGGCCGGGGTCTTCCCCCCTCCCCCGGTGCGCTCGACTACGGGGATCCCGAATGCGATCGTCTTGCCCGACCCGGTCGGGGAGCAGGCGAGCACGTCGACGCCGGCGAGCGCGTCCGGGAGGACAAGGCTCTGGATCTGGAAGGGATGCTGGATGCCGCGCTCAGCAAGCGCGTCGACAACGAGCGCGGACACGCCAAGCTCGGAAAAGGATGCTCGAGACAACTGGTTCTACTCCTTGGTTTCGAACGGTCGAGATCCACACACTCGAAACCGCCGCAAGGAGGAACGAGAAGCTGACCTCACCGAGCGGCAGGATTGCCACCCGTGCACACACCGTAGCTGAGATATCGGCCAGGAGTGCCGGAAACGTGAGCGGGCGCTAGCCGATCTGCAGCAGAACGCCCTCCGGGCCGAGGTTCATGACACGCGTCGACCCGATCCGCGACTCTCGACCCCAGCACTCGTGGACGTGGCCGCAGACGGCGAGCTCGGGCCGCTTCGCCTCGATGCTCTTCAGAACAGCGGTGCTGCCGAGGTCGTTGTCGACGTGCCCCTTCGGCGGCGAGTGGACGATCAGCACCGCGCCGTCGGGGCACCGCTCGAGCTGCGAGGCAGCCTCCTCCTCGGTGAGGTCGAAGCTCCAGTCCCACGGCGTCACCGGGACGCCGCCGCCGAGACCGAACACGTGGACGCCCTCGAGCTCGACGCCCTCGCCGTGCAGAACCGTCGCCGACGCCCAGCCCTCGCAGGCGGCGCGAAGCTCCTCGTCGGTCTCGTTGTTCCCGGGGACGAGGAACGTCGGCGTCTCGATCGCCGACAGAACGGCCACCGTCTCGTCGAGCCCGCGATGCACCGAGGCGAGATCGCCGGCGCAGAGCACGACGTCGGCGTCGGTTGCCCGCTCGACGAGCCTCCGCGCCTGCTCGAGATCGCGGTGCAGATCGCTGAAGGCGAGCGCCCTCACAACGTCCGAAAGCCTACGAAGCAGGCGGCCGCGGCTCGGCCTCGACCAGCCGCAGCCGGTGCTCGAGCTGGGACACACGGAGCTCGAGCTCGTCGAACTCGTCGCGCGTGACCAGGCCGAGCTCGCGGAAGAGCTTCTCCAGCGAACGGCCCGTCGTCTCGGTCACGCGCGTGGCGTCCCCGCGCCAGCGTGCGGCCAGGTCGTCGATCGCCGCCCGCGCCTCGTCGCGACGGATCCCACCTGCCTTGGAGAGCTCGTCCGTAAGCGCGTCGAGCCGCTCGGCCGAGAGCGCCAGCGCCCCGAAGCCGGCGAGGAAGAGGCGCTCCAGCAGATCCCGCGGACGGCTGTTGTTGTTACCTGGCTCGTCCATGCGGCCGCGACTTGCGCCTCTGCTTTCTGCGCTCGCGCTTCGACTCCGCCGTGGCTACTGGTGCCCCGACTGGAGCAACGGCCTCCTCCGGGACCGGCAACGCGACCCCGACAGGTGCCGGCTCGGAACCGACCGACGCCGCCAGCGCCTCCTCGATCGGAACATCCTTGCGACGCACGTAGTCCGGCTCGCGCTCCTTCCAGAGGGTCAGCAGTGGCGCCGCGACGAAGATCGACGAGTAGGCGCCCGAGGCGATGCCGACGAGGAGCGCGAAGGCGAAGTCCTTGAGCGTGTCGCCGCCGAACAGGAGCAGGCTCGTGACCGGGAGGAGCGTGATGAACGTCGTCGCGAGCGAACGGCGGATCGTCTCCCAGAGCGAGACGTTGGCGATCGTCGCGAACGACGAGCGCCGCATCAGCGGGATGTTCTCGCGGATGCGGTCGAAGATGATGATCGTGTCGTAGATCGAGTAGCCGAGCACGGTCAGGATCGCCGCGACCGTCGACGCCGTCACCTCTCGGCCCCAGAGCGAGTAGATGCCGACGGTGATGATCACGTCGTGGAGCATCGCCACGATCATCGGCACGGCGAACGCGATGCCGTGGAAGCGCACCGCGATGTAGAGCGTGATGATCAAGAGCGAGAAGATGATCGCGAGGATCGCCGCGTTCGCGATCTGCCGGCCGAAGCTCGACGACACGTTCTTGACCCCGAACTTCGTCGCGCCGAGCGTCTGCTCGAGGTCCGACGTGAGCTTGTCCTGCTCCGCCGTCGTGAGCGACTCCGTCCGGATCTGGAAGTCGCGGTACTTGCCGTCGGCCTGCGCGCCGCGGCCCTGGATGACGGCGTCGCCCTTGCCGATCTTGTCGGCCTCGGCGCGGACGTCGTCGACGAGCCGCGGCGTCGGGGTCGCGAACGTGATCTGCGTGCCACCCTTGAAGTCGATGCCGAGGTTGAGCCCGCGGACGCCGAGCGAGACCGCGCTGATCAGGATCACGGCCCCCGAGATCGCGAACCACGTGTTGCGCCGGCGCATGTAGTCGATCTGGAGGAACTTCAGCCCTTGCGAGCCGGCTGCGCCCATGAACTGCGGGTTGTCGAACCAGCGGAAGCCCGCCAGCAGCCCGAGCATCGCCCGCGTCGCTGCGACCGCGGTCACGAGCGAGATCAGGGTTCCGATCAGGAGCATCAGCGCGAAGCCCTTGACGCCCGCGGTCGCGACCGCGAACAGGACGAGCGCCGTGATGCAGGTCACGACGTTCGCGTCGATGATCGTGTGGAAGCCCTTCTGGTAGCCGGCAGCGATGGCGGCGCGAATCGATTTCCCGGCTCGGTACTCCTCTTTGATGCGCTCGAAGATGACGACGTTCGCGTCGGCCGCGACGCCGATCGTCAGGATCAGGCCCGCGAAGCCCGGTAGCGTCAGGGTGACGTTGAGCAGCAGGATCGCGGCGTAGAGGAAGGCCGCGTAGATGCCGAGCCCGATCACGGCCACGAGGCCGAGGAAGCGGTAGAGGAGGAGCAGGAAGAGCGCCACGACGACGAGGCCCGCGATCGCGGCTTTCTTTGCCTGCTGGAGCGAGTCCTTGCCGAGCGTTGCCGAGACGTCCGTGCGCTCGAGCGTTACGAAGCGAACCGGCAGCGCACCTGTCTGCAGCACGATTGCCAGGTTCTTCGCCTCGCTGAGATCGCGGAGCCCGGTGATCCGCGCCCCGCCGCTGATCCCTCTTGAGAGCGAGCTGTCCGTGTAGTCGATCTGCGGAAAGGAGCGGATCTCGTTGTCGAGGACGATCGCGAAGTGCTGCGGCGATTGGCGGATCTTGCCGCGGAGCCACTCGGCCCGCGTCACCTTCTCGAACTTCCTGCTCCCTGAACCCGTGAAGTCCATCAGCACTTCCGGCTGGTTCGTCTGGGGGTCGAAGTCCTGCCGCGTGCCCGAGAGCTTCAGGTCCTTGCCGGTCATCTGCGGGTACGGGCCCGGGTCAGGGGCGGCCAGGTCCTTCTTGAAGAGGTAGAAGACATTGCGGGTCGGCTGAATGCCGCCCTGAGGCCCCGGACAAAGGGCCGCCGAGTCGAGGCTGCACGAGAGGACCGTCGTCTTCTCGGGCAAGACGAAGATCTTGTAGCCCTTCGGCAGCTTGCCGCCGACGAGCAGCCGCTTCACCTTCGGCCCGGCGAGCAGGTCGGCGCGCGTCTCCTTCGGCCCCGCGACGAGGCGTTTCTTCGCGTCGAACAGGTAGACGGCCTGGGGCTTGCCCTGCTTCGCCTTCGACTGGATGCCCGCGAGCAGCTGGTAGAGCGTCGTCGACGGCACCGGGCCGCCTGTCGCGCTGATCGACGGCGGCAGGAGCGAGGTCTCGAGGTCGTAGAGCTCGAGCTGCGCGGTCTTGCCGAGGATGTCGGCCGCCTGGGCCGCGTTGTGGACGCCGGGAAGCTCGATCACGATCTGGTTCGAGCCCTGCTTGCGGATCTCGGGCTCGGAGACGCCGAGCTTGTCGACGCGTCGCCGCATGACGTCGACCGACCTGTCCAGATCGGAAGAGGTCAGCTTCTGGTTCTTCTCCGGCCGCGCCTCGAGCACGACCTCGAGGCCGCCCTGGAGATCGAGGCCGAGCGTCGGCTTCTGGTGCGCAGGGGAGCCGGGAATCGCGAGCAGCGCGACTCCGACGACCGCGACCAGGATCAGTCCGACGAGGAGAAGCTGGGAACGGCGAGTGCTCACGCGGCGATCAAGGTTACCGCGCTTTGGCGTCCTCGCCCGCCTCGGCGCCCTGTTCCTCGAGGGCCGGCTCGGCCTCGTCGAGCTCTGCCGGCTCTTCCTCTTCCTCGAGCTCCTCCTCGTCGAGGTCGCGCGCGACCGCGGCGACCGCGCGACGGTCGAGGCGCACCACGACATCCGGGGCGATCTCGATCTGCACCACGTCTTCTCCGAGCGAGACCACCTCGCCGTGCAGCCCGCCGGCGGTGATGATCTCGTCGCCGACGACGACCGATTCCTGCATGGCGGCGTGCGCGCGTTGCCTTCGCCGCTGCGGCATGACGATCAGGAACCAGAACAGGATGAACAGGATCAGGATCAGGAGGTAGGGCACGAGAGACGCTCCAGGGAGTCGGACGTGAAGGACTCGAGCCTGCCGCCGGCGATCGCCTCGCGAGCGCCTGCGACGAGATCGAGCAGGAAGCGCAAATTATGCAGGCTCAGGAGGCGCAGGCCGAGGAGCTCCTGCTGGTTCACGAGATGCCGGATGTACGCACGTGAGAACTGGGCGCAGGCGGGGCACCCGCAGCCCTCGTCCAGCGGGCGCGGGTCTCTGGCAAACCTCGCGTTCCGCAGGTTCAGGCGTCCCTCCCACGTGAGCGCCGAGCCGGTGCGCGCCGTTCGAGTCGGGAGCACGCAGTCGAACATGTCGACTCCGGCCGCGATCACCCGGAGGATCCCCTCCGGATCGCCGATCCCCATGAAGTAACGCGGCTTCTCCGCGGGCAGCAGCGCCGCTGACCACGCGGTCGTCTCGAACATCAGCTCCCGGTCCTCGCCGATCGCGAGGCCGCCGATCGCGTTCCCGTCGAAGTCGAGGGCGACGATCTCCTCGGTCGAGCGGCGCCGCAGCTCGGGGTCGGTGCCGCCCTGCGCGATCCCGAAGCTCAGCTGCCCGTCCGCGCGCGGCGCACGGCGCTGGCGCTCCGCCCAGGCGGTCGTCCGCCGCACCGCCTCGGCGAGCTCGCTCCTCGAAGCGTCGGCGGGCGGAACCTGGTCGAGGCACATCGCGACGTCGGAGCCGAGCTTGCACTGGATCTCGGCGGAGAGCTCCGGCGTGAACCGCTCGGCGCTCCCGTCGTAGACCGAGCGGAAGGTGACGCCGTCGTCGTCGACGGCGAGCAGCGTGTCTCGGAGCGAGAACACCTGGAACCCGCCCGAGTCGGTGAGGATCGGCCCGTCCCAGCCCGAGAACCGATGCAGCCCGCCGAGCTCGGCGACCAGGTCCTCGCCCGGCCGGAAGTGGAGGTGATAGCTGTTGCCGAGCACGATCGCCGCCCCTTGCGCGCGCACCTCGTCGGGAAGAAGCGACTTGACCGTCCCCTTCGTCCCGACCGGCATGAACGCCGGCGTCGGCACATCGCCGTGCGCGGTGCGCAACACCCCGACGCGGGCGACGCCGTCCAAAGCGATCAGATCGAAGCAGGAGATGCCGCCAGCGTAGTCACGCGCATCCCATCCCTTCCTGCCAACTACCACAGTGGGTTACTTCGCTCAAAGGACGAGCATGGCGTCGCCGAACGAGTAAAAGCGGTACCGCTCCTGGACTGCGATCCGGTACAGCCGCCTGGTCTCCTCCACTCCCGCGAAAGCCATCACGAGCGCGAGGAGGGTCGTCCGCGGCAGGTGGAAGTTCGTCAGGAGCTGGTCGACCCGCCGAAACTCGAAGCCCGGCGTGACAAAGAGCTCGGTGCGGCCCTCGAGGGGGCCTCCCCTCGCCAGCGTCTCGACCACCCGGACCGTCGTCGTTCCGACTGCGACTACCTGCTCCGCATCGCGAATCCGCTTCCACGACTCGGGGCGAACGATGTAGCGCTCGCCGTGGATCCGATGAGTCTCGAGCCGCTGCTCCGTCACCGGCCGAAACGTGTCGAGCCCGACGTGGAGTGTCACCTGCTCGACGTCGAGCCCTGCGAGCAGGTCGTCCGTGAAGTGGAGCCCCGCGGTCGGAGCCGCAGCCGAGCCCGGCTCGTGCGCGTACACCGTCTGGTAGCGCTCCGGATCCTCGAGCGGCTCCGTGATGTACGGCGGCAGCGGAGTCTCGCCCTCGACCTCCCCCTCGAGCCGCACACGCCAGCGCCCTCCGCCGAGCGGCTCGAGGAACTCGACAGGACCGAGGCGTTGCCCTTCCCGGAGCCGCTTCGACGGACGCGCGAGCGCCTCCCAGATCGTCGCTTCGAGGCGCTCCAGGAGCAGGATCTCGGCCTGCCCCCCGCTGGGTCTGCGAACGCGCAGCCTGGCAGGGAACACCTTCGTATCGTTGACGACGACGAGGGCGCCCTCCGGAAGCTGCTGGGGCAGGTCCCCGAACCGGCGATGCCGAATCTCACCGGCGGCACGGTCGAAGACGAGCAGTCGCGACGCGTCGCGCCGCTCCGCCGGGTGCTGCGCGATCAACTCCGCGGGGAGCTCGTAATCCAGCTCGGAGACGTCCATCCGACGGCCACGTTACTGTCCGGCGCGATGCAGAACGAAGCCATCGAACGGGCGACGAAGCGACTGCGCGAGGCCGCCGAGGGGCGTACCTCCTCCTCGGACGTCGAAGCCGTGCTCGAGCGCGCGCGCCTGCAGATCGAGGCGCTGGCGCAGACCGCCGACGAGCTCCAAGGGGCGCTCCCCGACGCGGTCGGAAACGCGGTTCGCGACGGCCTGCGCTCCGAAGCGCTGCCGGTCGCGCGGCAGATCGCCGAGGTGCGCGGGCTCTCGAATCAGCTGATCCGCCGGCTCGAGCGGATCGAGGGCTCGATCACCGCCGAGCGAAACGAGCGTGTCGACGACCTCGCCCTCCTGGTCGACCTCGTGGTCACGGGCTGGCGAGCGATCGACGAGCGACTAGCACACGTCGAAGAGCAGCTCGGCTTCGACGAGCGGCCCGAGAGCGCCGAAGCTCCGCTCGCTCAGACGGACGCCGGCGCCGGCCGCGCCGCCGCCTGATCGTCGACCGGTAGCAGCAGCACGAAGCGCGAGCCCTTGCCCGGTGCGCTCTCGAGCTCGATCCGCCCGCCGAGCGCGACCGACAGCTCACGCGCGATCGGAAGCCCGAGCCCCGTGCCGCCGTCGTCGCGGGACCAGAACGGCTTGAAGATCCGCTCGCGCTCCGTTGGCCCGATCCCCGGCCCTGTGTCGGCAACTGCAACGCTGACGTGCCCGTTCGTGGCGTCGAGCTGTAGGTCGACCCGGCCGCCGTCGGGTGTCCAGCGGAACGCGTTGGCCAGCAGGTTCGAGATGATCTGCAGGAGCCGGTCGCCGTCGGAGGTGACGATGGGCTGCGACCTGATCTCGCTCCGGAAGTCGATCGAGCGCCGGCGGGCCTCCTCGGCGAACGTGGCGTACGCCCGCTCGACGAGACGCTCCATGTCGACTTCCTCGACGAGCACCGTGAACCGCCGCGCGTCGAGCTTCGCGAGATCGAGAACGTCGCCGACCAACCGCTCGAGGCGCTCGGTCTCGGCCGCGATCACGTCGAGGGAGTACTCGCGCAGCTCCTCGTCCTCTACGAGCCCTTCCCTTAGCGCCGAGACATGGCCGCGAATCGCCGTGAGCGGGGTGCGGAGCTCGTGGGACACGGACATCAGGAAATGGCGCTCGAGCTCCTCGGCCTCCTTCAGCCGTCCGGTCATCTCGCGGAAGCGATCGGCAAGGTGCGAGACCTCGCTGCCGCCCTTCACCTTGGGCACCTCGACGTCGTACCGCCCCTTCGCGACCTCGTCGGTCGCACGCGAGAGCGCGAGCACCGGCTTGGCGACGCGGCGCGAGAGGAACCAGGCGAGGGTGCCGGTGACGACGAGCCCGATCAGGAACGCGATCGCGAGGCGCTGCGAGAGCTGGACCCAGCTCGTACGCAGGGCAGTCTGCGGCTTCGCCACGACGAGCGCACCGACCGGGTAGGACTTCTGCAAGACAGGCCGCGCGACGGCTAGGTAGCTCCGCTTCTCTCCGGGAGGCGTGAACTCGAACGTCAGCTCCTTGCCGGAGCTCCAGTCGATCGTCTGCTCCGGAAGCGGGCGGAGTCCGGTCTCGCCGGCGCCTGGGAACGGGTTCGCCCCGACGTAGAAGAGGCGGTCGCTCGTCGCCAGCTCGAGCTTGCTCGCGGCGAACGCCGGTGACTCCTTCCCCTCCTCCAGAACCTTTCTCGACTGCTCCGTGTACAGGCGCGCGATGCCGTCCGCCTCGCGCTTGAGCTCGGCGATCGCCTGGTCGTGGGCGAAGTCCTGGAAGAGGCGAACCGCGATCGCGATCGAGACCAGGCCTGCGAGAGCCATCCCCGCCAGGACGAGGGCCGGGATGCGGAAGCGGAGGGAGCGCATGCCGCCTCCGCTACGAGGGGGCGCCGTCCCGCGAGGGAGAGACCTTGTAGCCCACGCCCCACACGGTAACGATCGGCGACGCATCGCCGAGCTTGCGGCGCAGCTGTCGCACATGTACGTCCACCGTGCGGGTGTCGCCGGCGAACGTGTAGCCCCAGACGCGCTCGAGGAGCTGGTCGCGGGTCAGGACGAGCCCGCGATGATCGAGGAGCTCCCACAGGAGGTCGAACTCCTTCGGCGCGAGCTGAATCTCCTCTTCGCCGACGCGCACCTCCCGCCGGCCGGCGTCGATCGCCAGGTCGCCATGCGTGATCACAGCGCTCTCGCGCTCCCGGCGAGCGGGCGCAGCGCGCCGGAGGATCGACTTCACACGGGCGACGAGCTCCCGCGGGTTGAACGGCTTCGTCAGGTAGTCGTCGGCGCCGACCTCGAGCCCGATGATCTTGTCGACGTCCTCGTCGCGCGCCGTCAGCATCAGGATCGGCAGGTCGGAGCGCTGACGGATGCGCTTGCACACCTCGATCCCGTCGATGTCCGGCAGCATCAGGTCGAGCACGATCAGGTCCGGGTGCTCGGCCGCGACGGCGGAGAGCGCCTCCCCGCCCGTCGCCGCTGTCCGCACTGCGTAGCCGGCGTTCTTCAGATAGAGGGCGACGAAGGAGGCGATCGAGCTCTCGTCCTCGACCACGAGGACGGACTGCGGCTTGGTCGACAACGGAGCGCCTACCCGCCTATAGCCGGCAGGGCCTGGCCGAGGGTGAACTTCGTCTCGACTGCAGGAAGTGGCAGCGGCAGGCCGCCGTTCAGGGAGTAGGTGCCGTCGTCGAGCGTCTTCCGGCCGGCGATCGTCCCTCTGCCCTGACCGACCACGGTGATGTCGATGCCTCGTCCGTAGATCCGAAGCTCGTCGGCCTTGGCGAGCACGAACCGGAAACGCAGATTGGCGCCCTTGCATGTCGTGGTCGTGTCGGTAACGGTCGGGTGAACGCACGTGCCGAAGTCCTCGAACGCCGTCTCGTCGGTCGTCACGATCTTGAGCGTGCCGCTGTCGACACGGCCGAAGACGATTCCGCGCGTGGCGACGAACGTGACCGCGCCGTTGCCGTCCGTGACGGTGAGAGTGCCGTCGCCCTTGGCGCTCCGCTCTGCTAGCGCGGCTACAGGAGCCGTCAAGACGACTGCGACAAGCAGGAGAAAGGGAACGATTCGCACGCCGCTTCCAAGTATCCAGACACGCGTTGTTGTGTGAATGAAGGGGATGTAAGGAAAGTGTAAGCGGCTCACCGGAACGGCACCTGAACGCGGTTCTCGTAGATTTGCGGCGTGAGCGAGATCGTTGACTTCGGGACGGTCGTGCTCCTCGTCTCGGGAGGGCTGATGCTCGCGCTCCTGTCGACGAGGCTCAGCGTAGCGCTCTCGATCCCTGGGCCGGCGATCTTCCTGGTGGCGGCGGCGATCGCCTCCGACGTGTTTCCGCGCCTCCGCGAGGAGGTCTCGATCCGGAGCGTCGAGCGGATCGCCGTCGTCGCGCTGATCGTGATCCTCTTCGACGGCGGACTCTCGATCGGCTGGCGGCGATTTCGCGTCGCAGCGGTTCCGATCTTCACGCTGGGCATCCTCGGGACGTTCGCCACCGCGGGGATCGTCACGCTCTTCGCCCATACGGCGCTCGATCTGGAATGGGTGACGGCGGGCCTGCTCGGCGCGGCGATCGCGCCGACCGACCCGGCGGTGATGTTCTCGGTGCTCGGCAACCGCGAGATCGGGGGCCGGACCGGAACGATCCTGGAGGGCGAGTCCGGCGCGAACGACCCCGTCGGCATCGCGCTGATGATCGGGATGATCGAGCTGGCGACACATCCCGACGCGTCGTTTGCGACCGTCGTCGAGGAGCTCGCGCTCGAGCTCCCGATCGGGCTCGCGGTCGGCGTCGCCGCGGGCTTGCTGCTCGCTGCGGTCGCCCGGCGGATCTCCCTTCCGGACGAGGGTCTCTACCTCGCCCAGCTGCTCGCCGGAGCCGGGGCGACGTACGGGATCGCGTCCGCCCTGCACGGATCGGGGTTCCTCGCCGTCTTCGTGGCCGGAATCGCGATCGGAGACCGGCGACTGCCGTTCAGGCGGCAGCTGGAGATCTTCCAGAACGGTCTCTCGAGCCTGGCCGAGATCGTCGTCTTCCTCGCGCTCGGCCTGACGATCGACCTGGGCGGCATCGCCTGGGAGACGTGGGTCGACGGTGTGCTGCTGGCGCTCTTCCTCGCGCTCGTCGCACGGCCGCTCGTCGTCGGGCCGATGCTGCTGCCGGCACGGATGAGGACGGGCGAGCGCCTCTTCGTGGTCTGGGGCGGCCTCCGCGGGGCGGTCCCGATTCTCCTGGCCGCGTTTGCGCTTCTCGAGCAGGTCGACGACGCTTCCCTGATCTACGAGCTCGTGTTCATCGTCGTCGCGTTCTCGGTGCTGGTCCAGGGCGCCAGCATTCCCTGGGTCGCGGAGCGGCTCGGCGTGCCGATGCGCCGCATCGTCCCGCAGGAGGGCGAGGCCACGTCACGAAGCCGGGGCGACGATGGAGCCTGAGCTGGTGAGGCGCCTGAGCTCCGACCTGGAGGGCCTCTCCTCGGCGCTCCACCGCGCCGGAACGCCACCCGAAGCCGCGACACGACTGCTCGAGCTCGCCTCGGCGGCGATCATCGAGGCCGTGACCCTGAGCGGGCTAGGCGACGCGCCGTACCGTCCGGGCGAGGCCCGTGGCGTTCACCCGTTCGACCGGCAGGTCGAGCCGTCGCCACGCGAGGCTGCGCGCATCCTCCTCGCACAGCAGACAGACCGTGCGCTGCCTGGCTTCGCGCTCGAGCCAGACGCGAAACCGCTCGCCGGTGAGCAGATTGCGACGGCACACGCTGCACATCGCCATTAGCCCGCGACTGTAGGCGAGCTGTCGGACGGCGCTAGTAGGTGAAGAAGCCTTCGCCGGACTTGCGCCCGAGCTTGCCCGCGTTCGCCATCCGAACGAGCCGCGGCGGCGGCGCCATCCGCGGCTCGCGCGTCTTCTCGTACAGCGCCTCGGACGCGTGCACGTGGATGTCGATCCCGACCAGGTCGACGAGCGCGCAGGGGCCCATCGGCCAACCCGCGCCGTGCCGCATCGCCGTATCGAGGTCCTCAGGCGTGACCCCAGCCTCGTCGAGGACCCGGATGCAGTCGTTCAGCACCGGGATCAGCACGCGATTGACGACGAACCCGGGTGTGTCGTGGCAGCGAATCGGCTCCTTGCCCAGCAGGTGCGCGAACGCGTACGCCGCCTCGAAGACGTCGTCCGCGGTCCGCTCGGCGCGCACGATCTCGACGAGCTTCATCAGCGGCGCAGGATTGAAGAAATGCATGCCCACGACCCGCTCCGATCGCTCGCACGCGGCGGCGATCTCGGTGACCGACAGCGCGGAGGTGTTGCTGGCGAGGATCGCGTCGTCCCCGACCACGCGCTCGAGCTCGCCGAAGAGCTCGTGCTTGACCTGGAGATCCTCGAATGCCGCCTCGATCACGAGGTCGCAGTCGGCAAGCTCGGCGATGTCGGTCGTGATCCCGAGTCGCTCGACAGCCGTGTCCCGGTCGCCCTGCGCGAGCTGACCCTTCTCGACCTTGCGGGTGAGGAAGCCGCCGATCCGCTCCTTCGCCCGCTCTCCGAGCTCGAGCGAGACCTCGCGGCCCACCGTCTCGAAGCCGGCCTCGATGCAAACCTGCGCGATGCCGGCACCCATCGTTCCGAGCCCAATCACGCCAACCTTGCGGATCTCCCTCGTCATTGGCCGCGCGATGCTAGTTCATCGGTCGAGCGCGGGGAGCGGCAAGCTTCCCCGCCGCTCTCGCTGGGTGAACCGATGGTTCCCCACGCAGCCCCCTCCCTCGCGTGGATTGCACCACGGCCGTCCCGAGCCTCCCGTCCGGCAGAGCCGGCCTCCGGCAGCAGATGTCTCGCCCCTGCTTTGCCGGCGGGCTACCTGCGATTGGAAAGTTGCGCCGCCGTCGCTTCGATGAGGTCACGAGCCTCCGCGAACCGTTCCGGATCAAGGCGAATGTGCGAATGGCGCCAGATGCTCTGCGGGAAGATGCCCGCCGCCTCGACCGGCGGCGCGAGCTCGAGATCCTCGATCGCGACGAGGGGTTTGATTGCGAAGCGCCACGACCATCGCTCCTTCGTCGGGTCGTGCTCGGGATCGCCGACGACCTCGACGACGCCGTAGAGCGCCTGCCAGACCGCCGCATAGAGGACGGCGAAGTCGCCGCGCTGCACGGCCGGGCGGCGCGACGAGCCGTGGGCCGCGATCTCGGCCGCGGGCACGCGACGCGGCAGCGGACGCTTGCCGCGGCCGCGCACGAGCAGCCAATACGTCAAGTCACAGACGCTCGATGACTGCGGCGATCGCCTGGCCGAAGCCGATGCACATGCACGCGATGCCGTAGCGCGCGTCGCGCCGCTCGAGCTCGTTGATCAGCGTTGCGGTGATCCGGGCTCCGGTAGCGCCCAGCGGGTGTCCGAGCGAGATCCCGCCGCCGTTCGGATTGACGTCGCCGGCGCGCTCGCCGAGCCCCGTGTCGGCCAGGAACTGCAAGACGACGGACGCGAACGCCTCGTTCACCTCGATCACCGAGATGTCGTCCCACGCGAGCCCGGCCTTCGCCAGCGCGCGCTCGCACGCCTGCGGGTTCCCGTGGAGCATCCGGTACGGATCGACGCCGGCAAGCCCGAACGAGACGAACCGTGCGCGCGGCTCGAGGCCGAGCTCCGAGGCTTTCCGCTGCGACGCGATCAGCACCGCCGCCGACCCGTCGACGATCTGGCTCGAGTTTCCGGCCGTCACCACCCCATCCGGGATGAACGCCGGCTTCAGGCCGGCGAGGGCCTCCGCCGACGTTTCGCGCCGCGGCGCCTCGTCGACCGCGAAGATCGTGCCGAGATGAGGATTGGTGAGGTCGATCGGGACGATTTCGTCTTCGAATCGGCCCTCGTCGCTCGCTGCGATCGCCCGGCGGTGCGACTCGAGCGAGTACGCGTCCAGCTGCTCGCGTGAGAGCCCCCACTCCCGCGCGATCGCCTCCGCCGAGATCCCCTGCGGCACGATCTCCCACTTGTCGAGCAGCTTGTCGGAGAGGTCGCCGCCGTTCGAGCCCATCGGCACACGCGACATCATCTCGACCCCCGCCGAGACGACGAGATCCTGCTGCCCTGCCCAAACCGCGCAGGCCGCGTTCATGTTCGTCTGCATCGAGGAGCCGCATTGACGATCGACGGTCGTGCCGCAGACCGTCTCCGGCCACCCAGCGACGAGCGCGGCCATGCGGGCGATGTTCCACCCCTGCTCCCCGATCTGGGTGACGCATCCCATCTGCACGTCCTCGACCTCCGCCGGGTCGACGTCGTTTCGAGCGAGCAACCCGTTGATTACCTGCGCGGCGAGCTCGTCGCCGCGGATCGAAGACAGCGTCCCATTCCGCCTGCCGATCGGGCTGCGGACCGCGTCGACGATGAGCGCATCGGTGGCCATTGACTCGCCAGTCAATCTAGCACCGTCACGGGAGGCCGCGGATGCTCTGAGCGAAGCGAAACACGTTGTCCGGGTCGTACCTCGCCTTCACGGCCTGGAGCCGTCGGTAGTTGGCCCCGTAGTACGCGTGCTCCCAGGTTCCAAGCTCAGGATCGATGTAGTTCTGGTACGCGAACCCAGAGACGTGAGGGCGCATCGCCGCACGCGTCTGCCGCAGCCAGGCGAGGCTGTCTGCCCCGGACGCGCCCGGGCCCCACGACGTGAAGTATTGGAACGAGAAGAGCGCATCGCGATGGACGAACGCGGTCGCCGCCCTCGGAACGCGGCTGATCGCGCCGCCGTAGGAGTCCAGGAGGACGGTGCCCGATCCGCCCATCCGCTGTCTCGCGTCGACCGCGCGCAGCAGTGCCGCGATCCCGCTCGTCCTCAGCGGCTGGTTCGCGTAGTCCGACTTCCCGGCGAAGGTCGACCGCCCGAGCATGCCGTGCGGGGACAGATGGCATTCGGCGATCGTCCCGGGGCAGCCGGCCCACATGCGGGCCGCGTCGAGATACGAGCGCTCGCTCGAGGCGACTCGCGTCGGTGTTCCCGCGCTCACGAGCGGGCGCAGGAGCGCGTCGAGGCCCGTCTTCGGCCCGAGCAGCTGCCCCACCACCCGGATGCGGGGCCGGGACGCACCGACTCCTACGCTGAGCACCGAGAAGAGCCCATCCGGCGCTCCCGGCGCCCAGCGCTGCCAGGCCCCCACGGCGCGCGCCGCGTCGCTCCAGGCCCAGTCGACGACGAAGGTCGTCACCGTCCCGACGGGGTGGACGCGAAACCGGAACGAAGTGGCGATCCCGAAGTTCCCGCCTCCGCCGCCGCGACACGCCCAGTAGAGGTCCGAGTGCTCTCGCTCATTGCAGACGAGCAGGCGGCCGCGAGCGTCGACGAGCCTGACCTCGAGGACGTTGTCGCAGGTCGTCCCGAGCTTGCGGGAGGAGAACCCGACCCCGCCTCCGAGCGCGAGCCCGGCGATCCCGACGGTCGGGCACGAGCCCGCGGGAATCGTCCTTCGGCGCTGCCACAGCCGGCTGTAGACGTCGATCAGCCGCGCGCCGGCGCCGATCGTCGCCGTGCGTCCGT
>WNFV01001053.1_pt1 | contig 37752 bp, 36 predicted proteins | sample 5400101 | NCBI WGS metagenome assembly WNFV01 (sample SAMN13153361, study PRJNA577476) | soil metagenome | isolation source: 115 cm soil or saprolite under grassland replicate 1 | place: USA:California | collected 2016-06-15 | reverse complement strand
CCAAACGAACCCAACGGGTGAAAGCCCAATGATTACTGGCCTACTCCCGACTGGATTCCGACCCCGCGCTCAACCGGTCAAAACCTCTGTGTCAACCAACTAGGGCATGGGACAGCGGGGCAGCGCCATTAAGTATTGTTCCGACAAGACTTGTGCTGTCCCAATACCAGACTTGTACTGTCCCAGCCGGGTCCTCCTCTGGAAGTCCGTAGTCCCGTAGCCCGGATGGAGCAAAACGGGGTCTTGCCGCGCGGCGAAACCGCCCCGCATTCCGGTCGCGGTGGGGACGCGAGTTACCTCGCGCCCCCGCACAGATCCGTACATGCAGCTTTCCCGCATACGGCTCCGAGACACATCACTTCTTCGTCGCCTTCTCCAGAAACTGCATCAGCGCCGCGCGGTCCTCGGGCGAGCCGATGCGCTGCTCGGGCATCTTGGTGCCGGGCGTATATGTCATGGGGCCGACCTCGAACAGCTTCGACACTGTCTCGGGCGTCCACACGATGTCCAGCTTCTTGAGCGCCTCGGAGAAATTGTAGCCGGGCAAGGTCGCGATCCTGCGCCCGAAAATGCCGGCCAGCGTCGGGCCGGCGCGCACGCCGTCGGCGGCGTCGAGCGTGTGACAGGCGACGCAAGCGCGGAACACTTCCGCGCCCGGATCGCCCGCAAAGGCGGCGAGCGGATCCTCGGGCGAGCCCATCACCACGGTGCCGAGCGGCTCGCCGGTGACCGCGTCCCAGCGCCGGATCATGCGGTCGGTGCCGCCGGTGAGCAGCGTGCGGCCGTCCGGGAAGAAGGCGACCGACCAGACCGGCAGCCCCGGTCCGACCAGGGTGCGTTCGAGCCGGCGCGCGGCGCGGTCGATGATCGCAACCGAGCCGCGGATGCCGGCGGCGGCGACGAGCTTGCCGTCGCCCGAGACCGTCACCGCGATGATCGGGGTCGGCCCTGCCTCGACCTCGCCTTTGAGCTCGCCCGCGCCCGAGAGAAAATAGACCTTGCCGTCGGCGCCGGCGGTGACGATCTCGCCGTCGGGCGCGACCGCCACGGTGTTGAGCGGCGTCGGCAGCGTGGTGACGACGGGCGAATCGCTGCCCGCGAGCGGCGAGACGCGCAAGGTCGCGTCGTAGCCGGCGGTGACGAGCGCGCGGCCGTCGGGCGTGAAGGCGACGCCGTTGACGTTCTGGGCATGGCCCTCGATCACCCGCGGCACGCCGCCGGCGAGCGGCCACAGCCGCGCAGTGTGGTCCCACGAGGCGGAGGCAAGCGTCATTCCATCGGGCGATAGAGCCAGCGCGACCACCGGGGCCTTGTGGCCTTCGAGCACCGAAGACGGCGTCGCCGCACCGGGGGTCCAAATCGCGATGCGCGCGTCCTCGCCGCTGGTGGCGATCCGGCCGTCCTTGAGCAGGGCGACCGCGTTGACCGCGCCCTCGTGGAAGCGCAGCACCTGCTCGGCGGCGTTGCGTTGCAGCGACCAGCGGATCACCGAGGTATCGAAGCTGCCGGAGATCGCCTGCGTGCCGTCGGGCGAGATCGCCAGCGCCCGCACCGGCCCGCCATGGCCGCGCAGTTGCGCGTGCGCCGACGCGAATGACAGGACCAGAAGCGCGGGAACAACGAGGACGCGGAGCATCATCGCGAGACTATAGACAAATCAGGCATCCGCGGGGCGCATGCCGAGCGCGCGGATTTTCCCGCGCACGGTTTCGTCGCGCAGCGCCGCCAGGAAGGCCTGCACAGCGGGACGCTCGCGGCGGCCTTCGACCAGGAGAAAGTCGTAGTCCTCGGGCGAGATCGGCAGGAAACCGAGGCCATAGAGCCGCGCGACCGGCTCGATCGCGATCCCCCAGTCCGCCCGCCCCTGCGCCACCGCGGCGGCAACGGCATTGTGCGAGCGCGGCTGGTTGCTGTAGCCCGCCGGCCGCGCGCCCGCGAGCAGCCGGTCGATCAGCACGCGGGTGCCGGCGCCGGCGTTGCGGTTGACCATCAGACATTTTTCGTCGGCGAGCGCGGCTTTGAGCGCGTCGGTCGCGCTGCGGCCCACAAAGCGCGCGTCGTCGAGCCGGTGCACGAATCCTTGCATCCGCTGCCAGCCCTTCACCAGCGCGAGACCTGGGCGCAGGAGATGGGCGTTGTAGGCGCCGCTGGCCGGATCAATGAGGTGCACCGGCGCGAGGTCGCATTCGCCGCGCTCGGCTGCCGCCACGCCGCCGAGGCTGCCGACCGCGATCGTGCGCGCGGCGAAACCCTGCTCGGCGAGCGCGCCGATCACCACGTCGAGCGCGATGTCATGGCTGCCCATAACGACGAGATCGGGCATAACGGCGGTCTGGCCGATCAGCGTCACCCGGGCGCGGGTGCCGGCATCGAGCGCAGTTGCGAGCGCGTCGATCTCCAGAAACCCATCGGCCTGCGAGAAGCTCGTGACCGCGCCGGAGCCCTTGGCGGTCGGGAACGCAACCGGTCCCGCGTCTCCTGCGACCAGCGCGACTAGCACGAATTCCTTGCGGCCGAGCTCGGAGGCGATGCGCACCGGCACGTCGGCGTCCACCGTGCGCGCCGCTTCCGGCCCCAGCCCGGCGCGGGCGCGGATCACCGGCGCCACGAAGGCGTGGAAGGTGAAAATCGCCGAGGTGGGGAATCCCGGCAGCACCGCGAGCGGCTTGCCGTCGACCACCGCGAGGCAGAGCGGCTTACCGGGCTTGAGCGCCACGCCGTGGACCAGAATGCCGGGCGCGCCGAGCCTCGACACGATGCGGTGCGAGAGATCGCCGGCGCCCTTCGAGGTGCCGCCCGAGAGCACGACCAGGTCGCAGCTTTGCAGCGCCGTGCGCACCGCGACCTCGAGCGCAACCTCGTCGTCCGGAAAGGCGCCGAACCGCACCGGCTCGCCGCCGGCCTCCGCCACCGCCGCCGCCACGATCGCGCCGTTGCTGTCATAGACCTTGGCGGGCCCGAGCGCCGCGCCCGGCGCGATGAGCTCGTCGCCGGTCGAGAGCACCGCCACCTTGGGCTTGCGCACCACCTCGGCCGCGGCGAGGCCGCAGGCTGCCAGCATCCCGATCTCACGCGATGAGATGCGGGTGCCGCGCCGCAGCACCACCTCGCCGCGCGCGATGTCGGAGCCCGCATAGGAGACGAACTGCCCGGGCGCGACCGCGCGGCGCACGTCGATCGCGGGCGCTCCGCCCTCGTCGACCAGCTCGGTGTGCTCGATCATCACCACCGCGTCGGCGCCGCGCGGGACCACGCCGCCGGTCGCAATGGTGGTTGCGGAGCCCGGCGCGACCTCGAGCGCCGGCGCATGGCCGCACACGACCACCTCGCCATTGAGACGAAGCCGCCGCGGCGCGGTGTCGCTCGCGCCCGCGGTGTCGGCGGCGCGCAGCGCGAAGCCGTCGACATTGGCGCGATCGAACGGCGGCACGTCGATCGGCGCGCTCACGTCGCGGGCGAGCACGCGGCCGAGCGTGTCCGCGAGCGCAACGTCCTCGCCGGGAAGCGGCGACAGGTCGATATGCCGCGCAAAGCGCGCGCGCGCCTCCTCGGCCGACACCACTTCGAGGAATTGCTCCTGCCGCGCCGCGCGGCGGATGGCGGCGATCAGATCGTGCTCGGCCGATTTCGGTTCGAAGCGCGCAGTCATGGCCAGGGTCTTATCACGACCTCGGCGCCCGGCGGATATCCTTCGCTGTCGGCCGGCACTAGGATCCAGCCGTCGGCCTGTGCGAGCACCGAAAGCGGCACATAGCCCGAGGCTATGGGCTCCGCCGCGCCGCCGCGCATGCGCACCGGCACCATTTCGGCGAGCCCCAGCGTCGAGGCGACCTTGCGGGAGAGCCTGGCTTTGGTCGCAGTTTCCACCTCGGTACCGCCGCAGAGCCGCGCCATGAGGCGCCGCCCGATCACCAGCCACACCGCCAGCGCCGAATCGAGGCGGCCGGGCAGCAGCAGGACGGGCCGCGGCCCGACAGCACCGAAGGCCGCGGTCTCGCCCGGCGCCAGCGCGATCCCGTGCACCTCGACCCGGCCACAGCGCGCGAGCGTGCGCACGGCCACATCGTGCCGGCCGCTGCCGGTGCCGCCGATGGCGACGATGGCGTCGGCGGCGTCATCCTTGAGCGCAGTTTCAAGCTCCGCATCGCCGCGCGGCACGCACCCGCCCGCCGCCGCGATCTCGCCTGCGATCAAAGCAACAGCCGCATCGATCACGTCGTCGCCCACGGCTCGGGCGCGCACCACGCGCACGCGCGGTTCGCAAATGTGAAGCCGCGTCACCCCGGCGGCGGCGAGCACCGCGGCCTGGACGCGCGTGAGGCGCCGACCTTCCTGCACGAATGTCGTCTGGCGATCGGCATCCGCCCCGGCCGGCAACACCCCTTCACCGGCGCCAATCGGCGCGATGATTTCCGCGCGGCCGCCACGCATCACCACCACGTCGAGCGGGGCAACCGCGTCCGCGCCGGCCGGCATGGGCTCCCCGGCATCGATCCGCGCCGCGGCCGGCAGCGGCGCCGGCGCATAGGAGCTGGCGTCGGTCGTGAGGTCGGAACGCACCGCCCAGCCGTCGCGCAGCGCCAGCGGCATTCGCGGATTGAGGACCGTGTTCACGTCGCCGGCAACGACGCGGCCGATCGCGGCGGCGGTGTCGACCTCGCGCGGCGCCACCGGCTTGACCAGCGCGTCGACACGCGCCAGCACGTCGGCGAGCGGCGTCAGCCGGGCGATGCGTTGCGGGGATTCTGTTTCATCGGCCATTGCGAGCCAAGTATATAGTGTCACGCCCGGCAAAAGCGGAACGAGCGGATAAGAGACGGAATGGCCGAGAAGACCATCAATCTGCGCGGGCTCAAATGTCCCTTGCCGGCGTTGCGCGCGCGCAAGGCGCTGACCGGCCTCAAGGCGGGCGACCTGCTGATCGCCGAATGCACCGACCCGCTCACCGCCATCGACATTCCGAATCTGCTCAACCAGACCGGCGACAAGCTCGAGTCGAGCTCGCGCGACGGCGACGTGCTGGTCTTTCGAATTCGCAAAACCTGAAGCCGTCAAAAGCCCCGGCAAGAGGCCGGGGCTTCTGTCTTAATTGATCGCGGTGGAGCCGCCGCGGCGGCGAAACGCCCGGCGCCTAGGCGACCCCATGCTCGGGCGGCGTGATCCGGTAGGTCATGCCGCCAACCGGCAGGCCGTCGTGCAGCACGGTCAGAACGATGTCGTGATCGCGCTCCTTTTCGAGGACCTTCTGGTCGAACGGTTTGCCCTTCGTCACTGCGATCGTGGCCTTGAACAGTTCGCCCGGCTTGCCGACCGCTGGTCCCTTGGTGATTTGCGGAACGTCGAACTTCCAGCCGAGCCTGGCGAGCCAGTCCGGCAGCTTGACGTCCACGCCGAGCCGCACCGGCTGCCTGCCGTTGTTACGAATCCAGAACGGCAGCTTCTCCCAATCCACGTCGGCAAGCTTCAGCTTGACCGGGTGAACATTGCGCTGCGCGATATTGTTGTCGTTCGGCACGAGCCGCCATTCCGGGATGGCCCCGGTAATGGCGCCGTCGATATTGCTGGCGTCGCCCTTGGCGGAAACGCTGAAGAACATGCATTCGTGCCCGACTTGCGCCGGTGTCCATTTGAACGGCCCGACCACGACGCCGACATTGTCGCCGGCTGCGAGGCTGGGCGCGTTCAGCTGGGGCGTGGTCATCGGCTGCCAGTCGGTTGGATAGACCAGCCCGACGCCCGGCAGGGCGTGGAAGCCCCTGACGACGACGCTGTTGGCCGCCTTCGTGCCGCGGTTCTTGATACGCACATAGGCGAAGTTGGTTTTCCCGACGATGGGCTCCTGGTGCACGCCGCCGCCGGCGCCGACGGTGACCCGGTTCCAGATGTCGGTGCAGCTCCAGTGGTTCGGCAGGAACGCATATTCGCCATGCCGGCCGTCGTCGATATAGACATCGACGTCCGGCGGCACGCCTTCTACCGTTGCCGGCGCGCCGGGCGCGCGGAACACGCCTTGTTTCTCGAACGCCCAGCGGATCACCTTGTGATAGGCGCCGCCGGCATGGGTTTCGGCCGGATTGGCCGAAGTCCACACGCCTGCGTCGGCCGTTTCGAGCTGCTGCTCCCAGGCGAGCGCGTTGGGCGGATTGGTGGCGGGCGTCAGCTGACCGACGCCGCGCAGGATGAGATAGACCGCGGACCGCGCGGCGAAGACACGGCGCGGCAGGTGGGTCGAATCGCCCCCGATCGATCGATAGAGACGGAAGTGGCACGTCGCCAATATTTGTTCGCTGCCATAGCCGCCGTTGTCGTTGACCCCGCCCCATCCCCAGCCGTTCACCGGCCGATCGTGCCGGCGGCCGATGTTGACCCAGGGGAAGCTGACGAAGCGATCAGGCGCATGCGTATCGGTATCGTTGAGGATCACGGCGATGCTGTCGCCGGCGCTATGCGCGAAGCCGAAATTCGGCGAATTCACATGGTCCCAAAGAATGCCGTGACCGCCGAGTTCGTGCAGGACAACCCGCCAGTCGGCCGCGATCCCGATCGGGTTGCCGACGTCGCCGAGATCGGCGAGCGCGAAATTGACGCTGCCGATGCCGTTGTTCATGGCGTTGCCGCGGCAATCGGCATTGATGATGTTGCCCTGGTCGGCCATCGTGCCTTTGCCGCGGTGATCGATCGGCACCGGAAAGGCGGTGCCGTCGAAATAACTCGGGATATTGAACCCGAGATCGCTGACCGTGCGGAAGAAGCGGTCACAATGGAAATAGGCGTTCACGGCGGCGAACTTGTTCGTGCGTGAGACATAGCCGAAGTTGAACGGCGCGGGCTCCTTTGGCGCAGTGATGACCGGCAGGGTGACCTCGGCAATCTGCACGAGAGTGCCGGCCAAGCTCTGTTGTCCGCCCACCGGCGCGCTCAGGTCGACGAGCGTGACATTGTCTCGCACCGCGTCGAGCGTCGCGCTGATCGCATTCGGCAGATTGGCCAGATTGCCGGTCTTGGTGATCGGGTCCCGGTCGAAGACCAGGCCGGTGACACCCTCGACGAGCGCGCGCAGGAAGAGCACCGCGCCGGTCTCGGGCTCGATGAAGGCCTGCCAGTTGAGCACGCCCCAGCCCGGCAGCGGCAACGAGAATAGCGCCTCCACAACGACGTAGTGCATGCCGTCCCGGATCGAGCCCGGTACCGGCGGCAACGGCAGGGTCGGCGGCTCGGATCCAAAGCCGCTCTCGCCCTTACTCTCCGGATGGCGGTGGACCCGTTTGGCGACGTTGTAGCGGTAGACCAATAACCGGGTGTGATTGATTCGCATGTCCGCGGCGGCGGGGATCGCATTGCGAACCAGATTGTCATAGCCGCCGGTGGCAGCGGCAGTCGCGAATTTGGAAGTCACGGCATCGCCGGGAGGCTGCGCCGCGATGTCGTAGTGCAGCGTCGAGGTCGCCGCTTTCACGCTGTTGTCCGGCTGGTGCAGCGTCACCGACACGCCGGCCTGGTAGATCGGCAGGCCGAACATCGTCTGCGAGTAGCTGACCACGGTCGAGTCCATCAGGCGCTTCTCCGACTCGAAGCGCAGCGACTCGTCTTCGCTGATGGGAGCGATTCCGGGCGCCACGTCGAGAGATCGCATGGCGTCGTGCGGGACCTTCAGCACGTCGGCCTGGGCCCTCAGGAATTCTTTGGCGACATCTTGCGGCGTGCCGCCGGTAAGGCCGGCCGCTCCGCGTGGGAAATTGAAGTGTCGCGCATGACCTTGGTCGTCATAGAGAACGTTGTCAGCCATCTGAACCTCCTCTGGCTGCACTGACCGCTCAGGGCGGGGGTACCTGGATACAACCTATAGATTATCATATCTCATAGCCGCAACCAATAGACGAGCATATTTTTCTGCTTAGAGCGGTGGCATCCGCGTGAGCAGATCAAACGATTTCAATGACTTGAAACGGGGACGCGGCACCCAAATAAATTTTGCATCGAGGCGCGTGCCCGGCCTGGACACGGGACGCCGGACGCCAGCGTGCCTACGCGCTAGATCCTGAATTCGTCGCGCTTGCGGCCCTCGGAGACGTTGAGAAACAGCTCGTCGAGCGGGATGCGGCGCCGGATCAGGCCCTGCTCGTGCGAATAGGCGACCAGCCGCTCGAAATTCTCGGCATTGCGCTTGCCCAGGCCGTATTCCCACGGATCCTTGCCGAGGATGCGCTCCTGCTCCTCCCACGCCTCCCGGTACCAGGCGAGCGGGACGATGCGCGGGTTCTCCATCCGCCGCATGGCGATCGCCTTGGCCTCGTCGAACGCCTTGTACATGTTGACCGGCACCCACGGATATTGCTCGACGATCTCCTGCTTGATGCCGACCACGTGCATGATTGGAAAGATGCCGGTCCGGCGATAGAACGCGATCTCCTCCTGCTTGTAGTCCGCGAACAGCCGGCCGACACGCGGATTGCCGGCGAGCAGCGGCTTGATCAGGTCGGGCGAGAGCAGCGCGTCGATCTCGCCCGCGACCAGCATGTCCTCGAGCGATGCATCCTGCGACACCTGCGTGATCTTGAGGTCGGGCGGCGGCGTGAAGTCGACGTCCTCGTCGAGCTCGCTGAGCCAAGTGATCGATCGATGGGGCACGCCGTAGTCGTGCTCGAGGATGCCGCGCATCCACAGCCCGGCGGTGAACAGAAAGCCCTTGGAGCCGACCTTGCGGCCGATCAGATCGGTGGGCTTGGCGATACCCTTGGCGGTGTTGACGAAGATGAAGCCGTGGCGGAAGCGGCGATGCGGAAACACCGGAATGGCGCGGAGCGGCAGATCCCGGTCGCGCGCCGCCACGTAGCCCGAGCCCGACACTTCGGCGATGTCGAACTCGCGGTTGCGCAGGAAGCGCCAGTGCCGCGACGACGGGCCCATGTCGGTGAGGACGGTGAGCTCGATGCCTTCCGGCCGCACCGCGCCCTCCTTCAGGGCGCGCATGATCTCGTAGTCGCCGCACGCGAAGGTGAGCGGAATTCTCCGCGACATCTCAGCCCTTCGCGGTGTTGGTGAGGTGAATGACCTCGAGCGCGTTGTCGTCGGGGTCGTGGAAATAGGCGCTGCGGCCGGTGAACACGCCCTCGCGCCGCTCGTCCTCGCGGAACACGTCGACGCCCTTGGCTTTCAGCTCGGCGACCGTGGCGTCGTAGGCGTCGCCGTCCACCATGAAGGCGTGATGGATGATGTCCGAGAAGCGGCCGCGGGTCGCCTCGCGGCCGAGCACCACGTAGTCGGCGCCGGACTTGAGGAACACGAAGTGCGGATTGTCCTTCGGCACCTGGGCGATGAATTCGAGCCCGAGCACGTCGGTATAGAAGGCCCGGCTGCGCGCCAGGTCGCTAACCGGGATCGTGATGTGCAAGATGCCCTTGGTCTTGATCATGGGAAGCTCCTCGGCCGGCGCTCGATTGTCGTGGCCGCACGTTTTTTCATCAATAGCTTGGAGAATCTTTGCGACGCGATCAACACGCCGTGCGAGCCATGATGGTTGACAATTGGCGGTTGAAACCATTTTCTGCACATCATGTCGAGCTCGTGTCCCGGATGCGATGCAGCGCGAAGCTCTTGCGTAGCGGTGCACCGCTGATCCGGGACCGCCACGGACCGGAACGGTCCCGGGTCTGCAGCGCACCGCTACGCGCTGCACTGCGCCCGGGACACGTGCTTCATGTGAGGACGCCATGGGCGCTATGACTCGTCGCACGCTCCTGATCGCAGCGAGTCTGACCCCGGCGATCGCGCCTTCGCTGGTGGCTGCGCAAACCTGGCCGGCGCGACCGGTGACGCTGATCATCCCGTTCCCGGCCGGCGGAGCGATGGATTTGCTCGGCCGCGGCGTCGCCCAGGAACTCGGCGACAAGCTCGGGGCGCAATTCGTGATCGACAATCGCGCCGGCGCCGCCGGCAATATCGGCGCGATGGCGGCCGCCAAGGCGCCGCCCGACGGCTACACCATCCTGATGGCCGGCGCCGGATCGCTGGCGTTCAACAAATTCATGTTCGCCACCATGCCGTACGACCCGGAGACCGAGCTCACGCCGATCGTGCTGGTCTCGAAGCTGTCGCACATTTTCGTCGTCAACCCGAAGATCGAGGCGAAGACCCTGCGAGAGCTGGTCGACACCAGCAAGGCCAATCCGGGCAAGCTCAATGCCGGGGTGCCGGGCATCGGGACCACGGCGCACGTCACGCTCGCGGCGTTCATGAAGGAGTCCGGCGCCAAGCTGACCGTGGTGCCGTACCGCGCCGAGCCGCAGATGCTCACCGACCTGGTCGGCGGGCAGCTCGATTTCGCCTGCACGCTCGCAACCAGCCCGGGGCCGCACGTGCTGGCCGGCCGGCTGCGCGCGCTCGCGGTGACCAGCGCAACGCGCACGCAGCAGCTGCCCGACATGCCGACCGTGCACGAGGCGGGCTTCCCGGGCTTCGAGGCCACCGCCTGGTTCGCGCTCGCGGCGCCGACCGGGACACCGCCGGAGATCGTCGAGAAGATCAACGCGGCGGTGAACGCGTTCCTGCGCAGCGACAAGGGCAGGCAGGATTTGAGCAAGCTCGATTCGCTGCCAGCCGGCGGCACGCCGGAGGAAACCAAGGCGTTCATCGCCGGCGAGATCCGCAAGTGGGGCCCGATCATCAAGGCGGCAGGGATTCAGATGTAGGCCCACAGTGTTGCCGTCATTCCGGGGCGCGGCGAAGCCGCGAGCCCGGAATCCATAACCACAGCCTGTGATTATGGATTCCGGACAGCCGCCACGCGGCTTCCGGAATGACGGAGAGGGTTCGGAGCCAGCCTCACGGCGTGTTCAACTTCCGTAACCGATCAAGCACGCCCGGCGGGCTGCGGTAGGCGCGCTCCATCACATCCTGGATTTGCGCGCCGGTGCGCGGCGCGTTGAGCCCGAGCCCGATCTTCTCGCCTTCGGCCAGGAATTCGGGGTCCGCCATGGTGGCGGCGAAGGCCTGGCGCAGCGCCGCCACCCGCTCGGCCGGCACGCCGGGCGGCAGCAGGAACGGCCGGCCGAGCGCAAGCGGCGCGAACGCCGCCGCCATCACCAGCCGGTCCTCGGCGTTGCCGACCAGGTCGGGCGCGAACGGCACGTGGCCGAGCTCCGCGTGCTTCTCGGGTCCGTACTGCACGATCGCCTTGGCGGTCTTGTCCCGCAGCCAGGTCGGACGCGTCGAGGTGAGCGCGCTCATGAACGCGCTCGGATGGCCGTCGAGCTCGCGCCGCTCCATGGCCAGCAGCACGTCGTTCTGGCCCGGATAGCCGTTGATCGGTTTCATCCGGGTGCCGAGCGTGGCGTTCAACAATCGGGTGAAGAAGGCCGGCGTCGAATTGGCGCCGGAGACGCCGACCGCGACCTCCCGCTTGCGCAAATCGTCCACCGAATTCACCGGCACCGCATGCCAGAGCAGCACCATGGCGGTCTCGACGCTGGGCGAGCCGAGCCAGTTGAATTTCACCGGGTCGTAGCGCGCCTCCTTGGTGCCGAACAGCGGCTCGAACGGCGTGTTGTTCTGCACCAGGCCGATGACGCTGCCGTCCTTGTCGGCATTGTTGTAGAGGAAATTGGTCGCCGTCATGCCGCCGGCGCCCGGCATGTTGCGCACGACGAAGACCGGATGGCCCGGAAGATGCTTGCCGATGTGGCGCGCGAGCGCGCGCGCCAAGGTATCGTAGCCGCCGCCCGCGCTCGACGAGACCACCATCGCCACCGTCCTGCCCTTGTAGAAATCGGCGACGGCATCGGCGTCGGCCCGTGACGCGCACGCGCAGATCAGCGCGCAAAGCGCGAGCAGAAGTCGGCGACCGGTCTTCTTCCGCATGATGCCAGCTCCGGGACACGAACGACCGCGGCGGATATAGTCGGGTGAATCATATCACCGGAGGCTCTCGATGTTCACGTTACGCATGCGAGCCGCCTTGATCGGGCTCTGCGCCGCCGCGACCGTGAGCGTGCCGGGCGCTGCCGCCGACGAGCCGTTCTACAAGGGCAAGCGGCTCGCGGTGCTGGTCAATTACGCCGCCGGCGGACCGACCGACATCGAGGGCCGGCTGCTGGCCAAGCACATCGCCAGGCACATCGAGAGCCAGCCGGCCATCGTCGTCCAGAACATGGACGGCGCCGGCGGCCTCATTGGCACCGGCTATCTCGGCGAGATCGCGCCCAAGGACGGCACCATGATGGGCTATCTCACCGGCGCCGCCTGGGTCTACGCCACCGAGCCCGACAAGCTTCGCGTCGACTTCAAGAGCTACGAGTTCATCGCCTATCAGCCGGGCACCGCGGTCTATTACGTCCGTACCGACGTCAAGCCGGGCATGAAGGACGCCGCCGACATCGTCAAGGCCAAGGGCCTGATCTCGGGCGGCCTGGCCATCGACAACGCCAAGGACCTGCTGATCCGCCTCACGCTCGACATCCTCGGCGTGCCGTACCGCCACGTCACCGGCTATCGCAGCAACGCGGCGGCGCGGCTCGCGCTGCAGCGGGGCGAGATCAGTTTTTTCTCGGAATCGCCGCCGGGCTACCGCAGCGTGGTCGAGCCGAGCATGGTCAAAGCCGGGCAGGTCATTCCGCTGTACTACGACCCCGGCTACGACGGCGAGAACCTGAGCGTGCCGAAGCAGGTCGAGGGCCTCGCGATGCTGCCGTTCCACGAGCTCTACCGCAAGATCAACGGCAGCAAGCCGTCCGGACAATTGTGGGACGTCTATCTCGCCGGCCTGACCATCAACGCTGCCATGCAGCGGCTCATCGTGCTGCCGCCGCGGGCGCCGCAAGCCGCGGTCGAAGCCTTGCGCGCCGCCGTGCTGCGGCTCAACGCCGACCCGGCGTTCGCCGAAGACGCCACCAAGGCCATGGGCTTCGTGCCGCAATACGAGGCGGGGCCGCAGACCAACAAGCAGGTGCGCCAGGCGCTCACGGTGCGTCCGGAGATCCGGGCCTTCGTGGCGGATTACATCAAGAGCGGGAAGAAGTGAACGGCGTAGCCCGGATACGCTTCACATGGTCAGCACGATCTTGCCGAAATGCCCGTTCGCCCGCATATGCGCCTGCGCCTCCGGCGCCTGGTCGAGCGGGAAGCGGCGGTCGATCGGGAGCGATAGCTTGCCGGCCGTCACCGCGTCCCAGAGGTCGGCGCGCATGCGGCGGCCGATCTCGCGCACCTCGTCGAGGGTGCGGGTGCGGAAGGTCACCCCGATATAGTCGATGCGGCGAAGCGCATGCAGGTCGAAGTCGAACTCGGCCCTGGTGCCGGCGAGACGTCCGACATTGACGATGCGGCCGAGCAGCGCGGTCGCCTTCATGGTCTGCGCCACCACCGGCCCGGAGAGCATGTCGACCGTGAGATTGACGCCCTTGCCGTCGGTGGCCTTGAGCACCTGGTCGGGCCAGGCCGGATCGCGGGTATCGACCACGAGGTCGGCGCCGAACTCCTTGAGGCGCGCCCGCCGCGCGTCGTTGGTCGAGGTACCGATCACCAGCTTGGCGCCCTTGAGCTTGGCGATCTGCAGCCCCATCAGCCCGACGCCGGAGCTCGCGCCCTGGATCATCACGCTCTCGCCCGGCTGCAGGCGGCCGGCGGTGACCAGCGCGTTGTGCAGCGTGCTGAGCGCGACCGGCAAGGTCGCCGCCTGCTCGAAGCTCATGCCGCTCGGCATCGGGTGCACGCGGCCCCAGTCGCTGACCGCGTATTCAGCGTAGCCGCCGTTCCCCGAGCACATGACGCGATCGCCCGGCTTGAAGCCGCCTTGCACCTCGGCACCGGTCTCCACGACCTCGCCGGCCCAGTCGATGCCGACCGGCGCGCCGACCCCGCCGTGGCTGCCGTGCGGCAGTCCGCGCGCGGTCGTGAGATCGGCGCGATTGAGGCTCGCCGCCCGCACCTTGACGAGCACTTCGTGGGCTTTCGGCCGCGGTTGCGGCACGTCACGCACCACCAGCCCGTTTTCGCTCGCAACGCCGGCCTTCATCGTGTCTTCTCCTGATTGTTGCGTTAGTCGACCGACACATTCGCCGCCTTGGCGATGTCCGCCCATTTGCGGGTCTCGCCCGCCAGGAACGTCGCGAAGTCCTGCGGCGAGCCTATCCGTGCCTGCGACCCGAACTTGGTCAAAAGCTCCTGCATGTCGGGAGCCTTGAGCGTCTCGTTGATCACGCCGTTGAGCTTGCCGACGATGGGGGCCGGCGTGCCGGCCGGCGCCACGATGCCGGTCAACAGGGTCGCGGTAAAGCCGGGCACGCCGGCCTCGACCATGGTCGGAACCTCGGCGAGCTCGGGCTTGCGGGTCGCGCTGGTGACGCCGAGCGCGCGCAGCTTGCCCTCGCGGATCAGCGGCAACAGCACCACCGGGCTCTCGAACAGGAAATGAACCTGCTGGCCGAGCAGGCCGGTGATCGACTCCGCGCCGCCGCGATGGGGCACGCCGAGGAACTCGATCTTCGCCAGCGATCGGAACATCTCGCCGGTCAGATGGGTAACGTTGCCGGCGCCGGCATGCCCGAAGTTGAGCTTGCCGGGGTTGGCCTTGGCGTAGGCCACCAGCTCCTGCACCGTATTGGCCGGGAACGCGGGATGCACCACCAGGATCGTGTAGCTGTCCGAGACGCTCGCGATCGGGGCGAAATTCTTCGCCGGATCGTAGCCGGGATTCTTGGAGACCGCCGGGATCACCGCCAGCGTCGAGGTATTGCCGTAGAACAATGTGTAGCCGTCGGGCTCGGCGGCCGCCAAAGTCCTGGCGCCGAGCGCGCCGCCGGCGCCGGGACGGTTGTCGATGATCACGTTCTGTCCGACCGCCTGCTGGATCTTCTGCGCCAGCAGCCGCGCCAGCACGTCGGTCTGTCCGCCGGCCGGCGCCGGCACGATCATCTTGATCACCTTGTCGGGATAGCTGCCCTGGGCCTGCGCCGGTCCGGCGGCAGCGGCGGCAACGCCCGTGGTCGCGATAGCCAAGAGAAAAATCCGTCGCGTGATCATCATCCTCTTCCCTGCAAGCGTGTCGAGCAACGCGCGGCTTGATCTCCGCGCATATCCGCGCCGCAGTCTATATGAGTAGCGCGAAAAGTCGTGTGCTATCGTTCGCCGAAACCAATCGAGTGGGCGACTGCCCCGGAGACGACCATGTCCGAACGAGTAAAGCCGCCCTTCCGCGCCGACCATGTCGGCAGCCTGATCCGGCCGCAGGCGCTGATCGAGGCGCGCGCGGCGGCGGAGCGACAAGAGCTTCCCGACGCCGAGCTCAAGCGCATCCAGCACGCCGCCATCCGCGAGGTGGTGCGCATGCAGGAAGACCTCGGGCTCAAGCTGGTCACCGACGGCGAGTTCAACCGCCACTCCTGGCATCGGGACTTCATGCTGAAGTTCGCCAACGTGAAGCTCGTTCCGTCCAAGATGAAGGTGCGTTTCCACACCGCGGAGGGCGACCGCGACAACAGCGCGCCGGCACTGCACGTCATGGGCAAGCTGGCGCGGCCGCAAGGCGGCGGGATTTTCGTCGACGACTTCAAGTTCCTGGTCTCGGTCGCGCGCGCGACGCCGAAGATCACCATCCCGTCGCCCACCTTGATGCATTTCCGCGGCGGGCGCGAGGCGATCGACACCAAGGCCTATCCGGACATCGCGGCGTTCTACGGCGATCTGGCGCGGCTCTATCGCGAGGAGATCGCCGACCTGGCGCAGGCCGGCTGCCGCTATCTGCAGATCGACGAGGTCAACCTCGCCTATCTGTGCGATCCCGAGCTGCGCAGAGAGGTCGCCAATATCGGCGAGGACCCGGCGACCTTGCCGAAGACCTACGCCAAGCTGCTCAACGACACGATCCGGGATCGCCCGCGCGACATGACCGTGTGCATGCATCTCTGCCGCGGCAATTTTGCCGGCGCCTGGGTGGCGGAAGGCGGCTACGAGCCGATCGCCGAGCTCCTGTTCAACGAGATCGAGGTCGACGGCTATTTCCTCGAATACGACAGCGTGCGCGCCGGCGGCTTCGAGCCGCTGCGCTTTTTGCCGAAGGGCAAGGTCGCGGTGCTCGGGCTCGTCACCACCAAGAGCGGCCAGCTCGAATCGAAGGACGATCTCAAGCGCCGCATCGACGCGGCGTCGAGGCATGCGCCGCTCGAGCAGCTGGCGCTCTCCCCGCAATGCGGCTTCTCCAGCGGCATCGGCGGCAACACCATGGATATCGACGGCGAGGTCGCCAAGCTCCGCCTGGTGGTCGAGACCGCGCGCGAGGTGTGGGGCTCGGCGTAACTGTGTCCCGGGCGCGGCGCAGCACGAGCGAAAGCGAGGTGATGCGCTGCAGACCCGGGACCGTCACGGTCCATGGCGGTCCCGGATCAGCGGTGCAGCACTTCGTGCTTCGCACTCGCGCCGCACCGCATCCGGGACACGAGCAACACGATCACTCCGCCCGAATCCCCGTCCGCGTCACCACGTCGACCCACTTGTCCCGCTCCTTGGCGAGAAACGCGGCAAAATCCGCCGCCGATCCGGAGCGCACCTCGGAGCCGAGCCTGCCCAAGGTGGCCACCACCTCGGGCGGCTTGACCGCCTCGTTGATCGCCGCATTGAGCTTGTTGACGATGCTCGCGGGCGTGCCGGCCGGCGCCACCACGCCGGTGAAGGTGAGCGCGATGAAATCCGCCAACCCGCCCTCGATCAGAGTCGGCAGCTCCGGCGCCAGCGCGTTGCGCGCCGCGCTCGAAACCCCGAGCGCACGGATTTTCCCCTCACGCACGAGCGGGAGCAGTCCCGCGACCTCCCCGAACAGGATATGCACCTGGCCCGTGACGATGCCGGCGACCGCGTCCGGCGATCCCTTGTAGGGGACGTGGACGAAGTCGGTCCCGGTCTTGAGCTTGAACAATTCGGCGACCAGATGGGTGAGATTGCCGTAGCCCATGGAGCCGAAATTGAGCTTGCCGGGATTGGCCTTGGCGTAGGCGATCAGCTCCTGCACGTTCTTCGGCGGAAAATTCGGCGCCACCACCAGGACCTCGTAGCCCTCGGTGACCTTGGCGATCGGCGTGAAGTGCTTGATGGTGTCGTAATCGCGGAACCGGTAGACCGCCGGCCCGACCGCCAGCGCGCTGGCATTGCCGAACAGCAGCGTGTAGCCGTCGGGCTCGGCGCCGGCGACCGATTTGGTGCCGAGCGCGCCGCCGGCGCCGCCGCGGTTCTCGATGATCACGGTCTGGCCGAGGATCGGCCCGAGGCGCTGAGCCACGAGCCGCGCGGTGGTGTCGATCGGTCCGCCCGCCGGGTACGGTACCACCATCTTGATCAGCCGGTCGGGATAAGTCTGAGTCAAGGCGGGACCAGTCGCGCCGACAACGGCGCCGATCGGCAAGAACCCACACCAGAGCACGCAGAGGACAAGACGGTGAGCGGCCAAGGACGGCCTCCCGCGCTGTTCCATTGCCGGTCATCATCGCCGGAAGCTTCGCGCTTGGCTAGCTGGCTCAACCGCGCGCGGCTGCTATAACCATGTGCGCCAGAGTTCCGGCAACAAGAAACGCGGCTTAGGAGGACGTTTCGGTCATGGTGAAATCAGCCAAGAAGCACAAGCAGCCCGCGCCGTCCAAGTCGCGCAAGCCGGCCCGCACCGCGGCCAAGACCGCCGGATCGCGCGGCGCCACGCCGAAGCCGGTGGTGATCGACGTGCATGCCCACGTCCTGGTGCCCGAGGTGATGAAGCTCACCTACGAGCATTCGCAATACGCGCGGGCGGTGGCGGCATCGGGCGGCATGCCGGAGCCGTTGCTCAAGCGGATGACCGAGGTGCCGCTGCGGCTCAAGGAGATGGATGCGACCGGCGTCGACATTCAGATCATCAGCCCGAGCATCATGCAGCAATGCACCTACGGGGTGGAGCCGGAAGCGGCGATCAAGATGGACCGCCTCGGCAACGACCGGGTCGCCGAGGCGGTGGCGCCGCATCCCGACCGGCTGGTGGGCTTAGGCTCGCTGCCGCTGCATGACGTCGCGCTCTCGGCCGCCGAGCTCGAGCGCTGCGTGCGCGACCTCAAGCTCAGGGGCGTCATCATCTCGTCGCACGTGAACGGGATCGAGCTCGGCGATGCGCGGCTGCGGCCGTTCTGGGCCAAGGCGGAAGCGCTCGGCGCCGTGATCTTCATCCACCCGGCCGGCAATTCCGATCCGCGCATGAAGCGCAACCGCCTGATGATCACCGTCGGGCAGCCGCTGGAGGAGGCCTACGCGATGTCGTCGCTGGTCTACGAGGGGGTCATGGACCAGTTCCCGAAGCTGAAGATCCTGGTCGCGCATGGCGGTGGGTATCTGCCGTTCTACACCGGGCGGCACGACAATGACTATCGCTACGGCCGCTCGCCGCATCTCAAGGGCGACTTCTCGAGCTACCTGCCGCGCTTCTTCTACGACACCGTGCTGTTCAATCCCGACATGCTGGAATTTTTGGCGACCAAGGTTCCGACCAGCCATTTGATGCTCGCCTCCGACTATCCGTTCGCCGAGAAGCAGCCCGTCGAATATGTCCGCCGCGCCAAGAAGATCTCGAAGAAGGATCAGGACGCGATCCTGGGCGCCAACGCCGCGCGGCTGTTCGGCGTATCGATCTGAGCGCGCGGCCGGAACAGCCGTATTACGCCGCACGAGGACCTTGCTGATGGCCGACGTCGAGATCGTTCTGCATCCGATTCCGAGTGCGGACAGCAAGCCCTACATCATCGTGCTCGGCCCCGACCGGCACCTCTGGTTCTGCGAGAGCGGGGCGTCCAAGATCGGGCGCATGAACCCCGGCAACGGCAGCTTCGTCGAGTTCGACACGCCGATGCCGGATGCCAGGCCGATCGGGATCACGCTCGCCGCCGACGGTGCGCTGTGGTTCTGCGAGAACGCCGCCAACCGGATCGGGCGGATCACCACCGCCGGCGCGATCACCGAATTTCCGCTGCGCACGCCGGGCGCCGGACCGGACGGCATTGTGGCGGGGCCGGACGGCAATGTGTGGTTCTCGGAAGCGCATCTCAGCCAGGTCGGCCGCATCACGCCGGGCGGCGAGGTGACGGAATTTTCCGAGGGGCTCACGCCCGGCTGCCGGCCGCTGTCGCCGGTGGTGCGCAACGGCGATATCTGGTTCAGCGAATACGAAGCCGGACAGATCGGCCGCATCACCATGGACGGCCAGGTCACCGAATACCAAATCCCGACGCCGAATTCCGAGCCGCGCGCCATGGCGACGCATCCGGACGGCCATATCTGGTTCGTCGAGACCAAGGCCAATGCGCTCGGCCGCATCGACGCCGACGGCCGCGTCACCGAGTGGCCGGTGCAGACGCCCAATGCTTCGCTGCGCGGCGTCACGGTGGCGCCCGACGGCGACCTCTGGTTCACCGAAAATTTTTCCAACAAGATCGGCCGCATGGCGTCGGACGGCACGGTGATCGGCGAATATCCGATCCCGGTCGAGGGCTGCGGCGCCCGCGCCATCATCGCGATCCCGGACGGGCGGCTGTTCTTCTCGGCGCACGACGCCGGCGCGATCGGCGAAGTGATCCCGCGGCGGTGAGCGGAACAGGCGAATAGCGAATGGCGAATAGGGAGCGGGCTTTTCTACTCGCTATTCGCCATTCGCCGGACTACGGAGTGAACCATGACTGCCTCAACCAATCGCAGCCTCGAAGACCGCATCCGGGCGATCGAAGACCGGTTCGAAATCTACAACCTGATCGCCAGCCATCCGCCGAGCGCCGACACCGCCGGCAGCGACCACATCGCCGCCAGCTGGGTGGAGGACGGCGTGTTCGATCGCGGCGAGAATCTTTCGAGCCCGCGCGGACGCGACACCATCGCCAAGCAGGTGCTCGGCCCCGATCACCAGGCCGCGATCGAGCGCGGGCTCGCGCATTTCACCGGCCTGCCCCATGTGGCGATCGACGGCGACACCGCGATCGTCACCTCGTACCTGCAGATCCTGGTGCCGCAGACCCAGGGCGATCCGGTCGACGTCCCGAACCACGGCAGCGGCAGGGGATTCCGGGTCCATCGTATGACCGCCAACCGCTGGCAGCTCGTGCGCACGCCGCAGGGCTGGAAGATCAAGCACCGCACGCTCCGCCAGCTCGACGGCTCGGAGCCGGCGCGCAAGATTTTGCGCGGCGCGCTGACGAAGTAGGCCGCTGGCTGCCCCGCAGACGTGGTCATCGACTCAAACCGGCACGGGCCGCCCAACCTTTTGGGCGAGCGCGCGCTGGTACACCAGCTCGCCGAAGGCCACGTCCTCGAGCGCGATGCCGAGCGATTTGAACAGCGTCAGATCGGACGGCGACGCTCGACCCTTGGCCTTGCCGGTGACGAGCTCGCCGAGCTCGCGGATGTCGGACCAGGCGAGCTTGCCGGCCGCCACCAGCTCGCGGAACTCGCCCGCTTCGACCTTCGCCTGCTCGACGTGATCGGTCACCTTCACGGCGGCGCGCAGGACCGTGTCGGCGTCGACCTCGCGGCGGTCGCCGGAATTGGCGCCGGCGGCGTTGACGTGCGCGCCCTTGGCGAGCCAATCGGCCCGGCACACCGGCTCCGCCGACTTGGTGATGGTGACCACGACGTCCGCTGGCGCCACGCAGGCTTCCGCCGAGGGCGCCGGGCGCACTTCGATGCCGAGCTCCTTCTCCATCTCGCGCGCATAAACGTCGCGATGCTCGGGCGTGCGGGCGAACACCAGCACGCGCTGGATCGGCCGCACCGCGCAAACTGCCACCACTTGCGTGCGCGACTGCCGGCCGGTGCCGATGACGCCGAGCGTGCGCGCGTCCGGATTGGCCAGAAGCTTGGTGGCAAGACCGCTCGCCGCGCCGGTGCGCAACTGCCCGAACAGATCGGCCTCGATGATCGCCTTGAGCTTGCCGTCGCTCGACGAGAACAGCAGCGTGAGAAACGTCGCGCCCTTCACGCCCGCATAGGCTTTCAGCCCATGCACGTTCTTGGCGCCGTAGGCGGCGCCCATCAGGTTGAAGGCGCCGCCCGCGAGCCGCGCGCGCTGGCGCGGCAGATTGCCGGTGCCGGGCTGTCCCCAGGTAGCAAACAGCTCCTCCAGCGTCGCGATCGCGTCCTTGACGGTGACGAGCCGCGCGACGTCGGCTTCGGTGAGGTAGATGGCGCTCATGTGCCGGGCCTCAATGTGTCCTCGATCCAGTCCCACATCGCATGCACGCCGATGGTGACGTTGTCGACCTGACAGTGATGGAAGCCGCCCTCCTCGCGCTCGAACACGCGCAGGGTCTTCTGCTTCGAGCCGACCGCCGCGAAGCATTTTTCCGCGAGCGATAGCGGGATCTGCTCGTCGCCGGCGCCGTGCAGCAGCAGGAACGGACAGGTCATCTTCTGCACGATGCCGTCGAGGCGGAAGCCTTCGAGCTTTTTGAGCGCCGCCTCCTGGCTCGATACCCCCAGCACCCATTGCAGGTGCTCGGGCGGCACCGAAAGCGCGAGCACCTTGCCGGAGGCGAGCTCGTCGAGCCGCTTCGCCCAGATCGCGTGATAGTCCCACTGCGCGCCCCAGGCGACGCAACAGGCGAAGCGCGGCTCCAACGACGCGGCACGCGGCGCGTAATAGCCGCCGAGCGACAACGCCATCACGCCGATGCGCTTTGGATCGAACTCGCGGCGCCCGGCGAGATACTCGTAGGCGGCACTGGCGTAGCGCTCGGTCTCGGCGATCAGCGGCAGGTTGCGGAAGCGCACGCTCTCGCCGTTGCCCGGACCGTCGACGATCAGGCAGCCGATGCCGCGCGCCGCCAGGTCGGGGACGCCGTAACCGTATTGCAGCTCCTTGGTGACATCGAAGCCGTCGAAGAACACCATGGCGGGCGCCGGTTTCGATCCGGCGGCGGCGGGATCGGGATGCACCAGCAGCGCCGGCAGGCTGGTGCCGTCGTACGGCACCTCGACCGGCTCGATGCGCGGATGGCGGATGATCGCGGCCGCGTCTTTGAAAATCTGCACCGACTTGGCATACACGTCCATGCTGCGCTGGGAGCGCGGATGGATGAAGCGTTCGCCGGTCTGATAGTAGCGCGATGCCCGCAGGAAGCAGGAGGCGGCGGTGCGCCGGTGGCCCTTGCGCTCCTCCTCGCGGCCGCGCGCCTTGATTGTGTCGCCCATGCGCGTCCATTGCTCGAACCAGGCATGGTCGTCGCCGAGGTGATCCTCGAGCGCGCGGCCGACGCGATGCACCTCGTCGATCTCGACGCCGGTCCAGGGCGCGGCGGAAAGGCAGATGAGCAGCCCCATCGACCAGCGGTAGTTGGTGGGGAAATAGAGGAAGGCGGGATCGTCTTTGCGGCCGATCACATGTTGCTCCTGATTTGCGGAAAACAAGCTGATGTGTCCCGGGCGCAGCGCAACAGGAAGCGAAGCGGTGCGCTGCAGACCCGGGACCGTTACGGACTGTGGCGGTCCCGGATCAGCGGTGCACCGCTTCGCGCACACGCAGTCAAGCGTGCGCAGACTGCGTAAACTTGTCTGCGTGCGCTCGCGCTGCACCGCATCCGGGACACGAGAGTCAAACAGGCTTTTCACCCAGGATGGTCACGCGCCGCATCAGGCGGCGCTCGTCGGCGCTGAAATCGGTGCGGGCGTGCAGCGCGCAGCGGTTGTCCCACATCAGCAGGTCGCCGGGCCGCCAGACATGCTCGTAGACGAATTCGCGCCGTTCCTGGTGGTCGAACAGGAAGTCGAGCAGCTCGTCGCTCTCCGCCTGCGGCAATCCCTCGATGTGCACCGTCATCAGGCGGTTGACGTAGAGCGCCTTGCGCCCGGTCGCCGGATGGGTGCGCACCACCGGATGCGCGTACGACGGCACGCCCTCGGCGACCCGCGTGCCGCGCTTGGTCGCGGCGCTGTCGTAGTCGTAGGCGTTGAGCGCCTTGCGGCCGTCGATGCGCCGCTTGATCTCGGCCGGCAGCGTCTCGTAGGCCTTGTAGCCGTTGGCGAACAGCGTGTTGCCGCCCTTGCTCGGCACCTCGATGGCGTACAGCATCGACGCCATGGCCGGCCGCTCCTGGTGGCACTGGTCGGTGTGGAAGTGCATCTCGCCGTCCGGCAGCGCGCCGATCGGCTTGCCGTCCTCGCGGATGTTGGAGATCAGCATCACCGCCGGATGCCCGCGCACGAACTGCTTGGTGTGGATCTTGGCCGGCGGCCCGAATTTTTCCGCGAAGCGGACCTCGTCCTCCTCGCTCAGCTCCTGGCCGCGCAGCAGGATGACCAGGTTCTGGTGCCAGATGTCCCGGATCTGCGCGAACACGCGGTCGTCGTTCTCGCGGCGCAAATCGACGCCGATGATCTCGGCGCCCAGCGCCGGCGACAGCGGCCGCCATGCCAACGGCGCCGCCTTGGTATCCAAAGCAGCGGATGTGGGGTTGGTCTGCATGGCGTCCGCTCCGATCCTTGTCGCTTGCGGCAATTATACGCGCCGAGCCGGCCTCGTTCCATGCCGAGAGCTCACGGCTCCTTCGAATCGATCAGGATGAAGGCGATGCGGCAGGGCTCGCTGCCGCGATTGACCCAGGCGTGATTGGTGCCCTGCTGGACCAGAACGTCGCCGGCCTCGAGGTGGATTTCCGAATCGTCGAGCAGCATGTCGATCTCGCCCGCCATCACGACGGCGTAGTCGATGGTGCGGGTGCGGTGCATGGCCGGATGCCGCGGCGGCAGGCCGCGCTTAGGGGCGCTGTCGCCGAGGCTCGCGTGCATGGTGCTGGGATCGAGATTGCGCATCTCGGCCGTTTCCGGCGGAAACTCGACGATGCGGAACACCGTGCCGTTGCGCGGCGGCTGGATGCCGATCTCGACCGCGCCGCGGTCGGCGGTGCCGGACAGGTCGGCCGGCGTCTGGTCCGTCACCCAGATCACGCGCGATACGGTCTGCGCGTGCGGCCGCACTCTCTTGTGCGGGTTGGGGCCGTCGAACAGCACCACCGCCTTGTCGTTGTTGTCGACCGTCGTGACCACGCGGCGAACGTTTGCACTGAGAGCCATGATTGCGTTTCTCCTCCTGGGGACGTCATGGCCGGATCGTCCCGGCATGCACGTCTTTCTTGCCACACGTCCGCTAAGACGTGGATGCCCGGAACAAGTCCGGGCATGACGGAGTAAACATTAGAGAACGTGGTCGGGACAAGCCCGGCTATGACGGTGTGCCCTATACAGGCTCGGCGTCGATCAGCACGAAGGCCAGATAGGCCGGCGCGTCGGTGCGGTTGCTCCAGGCGTGATTGGTGCCGCGCTGGATCAGCACGTCACCGGCCTTGAGCAGGACCTCGCCCTCGTCCATCAGCGCGTGGATCTCGCCGGACAGCACGATCGCGTAGTCGACCGAGTGGGTCTTGTGGAAGCCGGGATGGCGCGGCGAGCCGCGATCGAGCGCCGAAATATGTCCGGACCCGTCATCGCCGGCGGCGCGCTCTTGCGCCAGCGCGTTAAGCCGCTCCTTGTCGGGCGGATATTCGATGATGCGGAACACGGTGCCGGTCTGTGGCGGCGCCAGCCGAAACGGATGGTCGGTGACCTCGGCATGGCCGCGGTTGTCAGCCGGGGAGCCGCGCGTCTCCCACAACTCGGTGACGACCGCGCTGCCCGGGCTGCGGCAGTAAACATGCGACGCCGCCCCATCCATGACGAACACCGATTTGCCGGCGGCGTTGTGGCCGGTCACCACCCGGCGGATCGGCTTGGGCATGTTTTCATTCCCCCGTGAAATTCAAATCTCACCGTCGTCATTCCGGGCTCGCCGCCATCCAAGTCGGCTGTAGCCGACTTGGACACTTAACGCCGATCTCGGGCAAGCCCAAGATCGGTGGCGCCCCGGAATGACGGCGACATCGGACGTTGCGGAGATGTCTGGCTTGCGAGCGCCGCCCGGTCACACCTGCCGCTCGACCATCATCCGCTTGATCTCGGCGATCGCCTTGGCGGGGTTGAGGCCCTTCGGGCAGGCCTTGGCGCAGTTCATGATGGTGTGGCAGCGGTAGAGCCGGAACGGGTCTTCGAGATTGTCGAGCCGCTCGCCGGTCGCCTCGTCGCGGCTGTCCTTGAGCCAGCGGTTGGCCTGCAACAGCGCGGCGGGGCCGAGGAAGCGCTCGCTGTTCCACCAGTAGCTCGGGCACGCGGTCGAGCAGCACGCGCATAGAATGCACTCGTAGAGGCCGTCGAGCTTCTGGCGATCGTCGTGGCTCTGCTTCCACTCCTTCTGCGGGGTGGGCGAGGTGGTGCGCAGCCACGGCTCGATCGCCGCGTGCTGGGCGTAGAAATTGGTCATGTCCGGCACCAGGTCCTTGACCACCGACATGTGCGGCAGCGGATAGATTTTCACCGCGCCCTTGATGTCGGACATCGCCTTGGTGCAGGCGAGCGTGTTGGTGGCGTCGATGTTCATCGAGCACGAGCCGCAGACGCCCTCGCGGCAGGAGCGGCGGAAGGTGAGCGTCGGATCGATGTGATTCTTGATCCAGATCAGCGCGTCGAGAACCATCGGCCCGCAATCGCCGGTGTCGACGTAATAGGTGTCCATGCGCGGGTTTTTCCCGTCGTCCGGGTTCCAGCGATAGATGCGATATTCGCGCACGTGCTGGGCGCCCGCCGGATAGGCCCAGGTCTTGCCTTCGGTGACCTTGGAGTTCTTGGGGAGGGTGAATTGGGCCATATCCGACACTCTAATCCGATTTAGGGTTGGGTTGATGGTGCTGCTGCGCGTCGAGATTGCTTATCTTGTGAATTCCTCTTTGCACATAGGGGAGAAGCGAGCCTATGTATCGGAGGTGCATCTTGAATCAGCGAGGCCGTCGAAACTACCCCATCGAAAAAACCGGGCAGCGCGCGGCAAGCTCTTTCTGCCTGTTCTGACGTCACTTCGCCTCTTCGTAGCTTCTTCCACAATACGTTCGCAGTCTCGGAAAAGATCAGATCCGGAGCGACTATTCCCAGCCCCTGCTTCAGCAGACTCAATGCCGGTAGATGCCCATCCTCAACGACGAACCATTTCACGACGACCGAAGCGTCGACGACTATCACCGCGATCGATCCTGACGCAGCAATTCGACGGTGTCAGTTTGCCTAGCACCCTTCGGAGTCAGGGCAGCAATCTTGCTTGCGCACTCAGACAATGGTTCCGCCGGCGTCGCGACAATGGCACCTTGATCGGAATTCTTGCCCTCCGCCCTGATCGAAAGCTTTTCGATCAATGCATCGAGTTTTCGGTCAATTTCCCGGAGCATGTGAACCGTCACGTCGTCGGAGGCGGACATGGGCAACCTCAATCCATCTCGATTCACTGAACTTCGCCGCTTGCATCAATAGACGCGCGCCTTCGGCTCGATATACGTCACCTCGTTGGTGAGCGTGTAGGTGTGCACCGGCCGGTAGTCGACCGTCACCACGCCCTTGGCGTCGAGCCAGGCGAGCGTGTGCCTCATCCAGTTCTTGTCGTCGCGGTCGGGGAAATCCTCGCGCGCGTGGGCCCCGCGGCTCTCGGTCCGGTTCGCCGCGGAATCCATGGTCACCACCGCCTGCACGATCAGGTTGTCGAACTCGAGCGTCTCGATCAGGTCGGAGTTCCAGATCAGCGAGCGATCGGTGACCTTGATATCGGAGACGCCGGCAAAGACCTCGTGAATGAGCTTGTGGCCTTCCTGCAGCACCTCGCCGGTGCGGAACACCGCGCAATTGCTCTGCATCACCTTCTGCATCCTGGCGCGCAGTTGCGCGGTCGGGGTCTTGCCGGCGGCGTTGCGGAACTTGTCGAGACGCGAAAGCGGGAGATCGGCGGAATCCTTCGGCAGATCGCTGTGCTTGTCGCCCGGCTGCAGGATCTCGGCGCAGCGCGAGGCCGCGGCGCGGCCGAACACCACCAGGTCGATGAGCGAGTTCGAGCCCAGCCGATTGGCGCCGTGCACCGACACGCAGGCCGCCTCGCCGAGCGCCATCAGGCCGGGCACCACGAAGTCGTCGGTGCCGTTCTTCTTGGTCAGCGCCTCGCCGTGATAATTGGTGGCGATGCCGCCCATGTTGTAATGCACGGTCGGCACGATCGGGATCGGCTCCTTGGCGATGTCGCAGCCGGCGAAGATGCGCGCCAGCTCGGCGATCCCCGGCAGCCGCTCGTGCAGCATCGCCGGATCGAGATGATCGAGGTGCAGGTAGATGTGGTCCTTGAGCTTGCCGACGCCGCGGCCCTCGCGGATCTCGATGGTCATGGCGCGAGAGACGACGTCGCGCGACGCCAGGTCCTTGGCGGAGGGCGCGTAGCGCTCCATGAAGCGCTCGCCCTCGCTGTTGACCAGGTAGGCGCCCTCTCCGCGCGCGCCCTCGGTGATCAGGCAGCCGGCGCCGTAGATGCCGGTCGGATGGAACTGCACGAATTCCATGTCCTGCAGCGGCAGCCCGGAACGCAGCATCATGGCGTTGCCGTCGCCGGTCTGGGTGTGGGCGCCGGTGCAGGAATAGTAGGCACGCCCGTAGCCGCCGGTGGCGAGGATCGTCATCTGGGCGCCGAAGCGGTGGATCGAGCCGTCGTCGAGCTTGATCGCGACGACGCCGCGGCAGCGGCCCTCCTCGTCCATGATCAGATCGATGGCAAAGAACTCGATGAAGAACTCGGCGGCGTGGCGCAGCGCCTGGCCGTACATCGTGTGCAGCATGGCGTGGCCGGTGCGGTCGGCGGCGGCGCAGGTGCGCTGCGCGGTGCCCTTGCCGTAATGCGTGGTCATGCCGCCGAACGGGCGCTGATAAATCTTGCCGTCCTCCCGGCGCGAGAACGGCAGGCCCCAGTGCTCGAGCTCGTAGACCGCATCGGGCGCGTTGCGGCAGAGATATTCGATGGCGTCCTGGTCGCCGAGCCAGTCCGAGCCCTTGACGGTGTCGTACATGTGCCAACGCCAGTCGTCCTCGCCCATGTTGCCGAGCGCGGCGGCGATGCCGCCCTGCGCCGACACCGTGTGCGATCGGGTCGGGAACACCTTGGTGATGCAGGCGGTCTTGAGCCCCGCTTCGCTGCAGCCGACCACCGCGCGCAGGCCGGAGCCGCCGGCGCCAACCACGACGACGTCGTAGCTGTGATCCTCGATCGGATAGGCGCGGCCGTTGACGGCCGGTCCCTTGCCATTCGATGCGCCGGTGGGTGCCACGGTTCAGACCTTGAAGCTGAGCATGAGGATGGCGAAAGCGCAGGCGAGCCCGACCGCCACGGCGAAGAACGTGTTCGCCATCAGCAGGATCAGCTTGGCGACCTCGTCATGCACGTAGTCCTCGATGATGACCTGCATGCCGATGCGCATGTGGACGGTCACCGACGCGATGAACAGCAGCATGATCACGGCGACCAGCGGCGAGCCGAGGATCTGTACCACCGCGGCGTGGTTGCGGCCGAGCAGGCCCACCACGATCACCACGAAGGCGATGGTCAGCGGCACGTTGGCGACCGCGGTGAGGCGCTGGCGCCAGAAATGCTCGGTGCCGGATCTGGCCGAGCCGAGGCCGAGGACCCGCGCCAGCGGCGTGCTCATCTTGCCGACGGCCATCAGCGCGGCCCTCCCATGAAAAGATAGCCGACCACCCAGGTGATGATGGTCAGGCTGACCGATCCGATCAGCGTCGCGTGCGTCAGCCGCTCCCGCTCGAGGGGACCGAAACCGTGTCCGGTGTCCCAGATCAGGTGGCGGATGCCGCCCAGCATGTGATGGATCAACGCCCAGGTGTAGCCGAACAGGATGATGCGGCCGAAGAACGAGCTCATGAACGACCCGATGCCCGCATAGGCATTGGGGCTCGACGCCGCCGCGATCAGCCACCAGGCCATCAGCAGCGTACCGAAATAGAGGCCGGCGCCGGTGACGCGATGGACGATGGACATCGTCATCGTCAGCGTCGGTTTGTAGATGAACAGGTGTGGAGAGAGTGGCCGCTCAACGGGCGCCTTGGTTTCGGCCATTATTCTTCTCCGGACGACCCAAGCTCGGTAGCCAAGCTTGGACCTGTTCCTAGCCAATGTCGGAGCGCGCCGCAATCCGCGGCCAAAGGCTGGCCAGAGCGGCGCTTGCTTCGTCAATTGCGAATATGATACTCAATTTTATCGAGGACAATAAGCTTTTTACGTACCCTACCTTCGTAAATTCCGAAGGCTCGCATGCGCTTCGATCTCGCCGATCTCAGCCTGTTTCGCCACGTGGTGGAGGCCGGCAGCATCACTGCCGGCGCAGAGCGCGCGCATCTCGCGCTCGCCGCCGCCTCGACGCGCATCCGCAACATGGAAGCGGCGCTCGGCGCCGCGCTCTTGGTGCGCGGGCGTCAAGGGGTCTCCTTGACGCAAGCCGGGCGCACGCTGCTGCAGCATGCGCGCGCGATCCTTCGCCAAGCCGAGCGGCTGCGCGAAGACCTCGGCGCCTATGCGGGCGGGCTCGCCGGCCAGATCCGCGTGCTCTCCAACACCAATGCGTTGACCGAGTTCCTGCCCGAGGCGTTGAGCTCGTTCCTCGCCGCGCACCCCAATGTCAGCATCGACCTCGAAGAGCGGCTGAGCGACGAGATCGTAGGCCTGATCGCCGAGGGCGTCGCCGACCTCGGCATCGTCGCCGGCACGGTCGACACCAGCGCACTCGAAACCTATCCGTTCCGCAAGGACCGGTTCGTGTTGGTGGTCGCGCGCGACCATCCGCTCGCCCAGCGCTCGAAGGTCCCGTTCGCGCAGGTGCTCGAGCACGACTTCGTCGGCCTCGATCGCGCCAGCGCGCTGCAGCGTTTCCTCGCCGACAAGGCGGCGCGCATCGGCCAGCCGCTGCGGCTGCGCGTGCAGTTGCGCAGCTTCGACGCGGTCTGCCGGATGGTCGAATGCAATGTCGGGATCGGCATCGTGCCGGAGACCACCGCCCGCCGGGTGTCGCGCACCATGGCCATCGTTCCGGTGGCGCTGACCGATGCTTGGGCGGTGCGCGAACTGACGATTTGCATTCGCAGCCTGCGCGAGCTGCCGCCGTTCGCGCGCCAGCTCGTCGAGCATCTGCGTAAGAGCGAATAGACGCGCCTCGACTCGCCCATCGTGTTCTTGACCTCGACTCGCCGATCGTGTTCTTGACCACACTGCGCATCCGCAACCGCGCAAATGGCTAGCGATTCACGGACCGCGCCGGAACCGCGCGGACCGCGAACGGTTGCCCCAAAGCAATCACTCCGCAACGGGCGATTCCCGGCGGCGAACGCGTGTAGGAGAGCAAGTCATGAATATTTTGAAATACTTAGGGACGGCGAGCGCCGCCGCTTTACTGGCAACAGGCTTGGCTCTGCCGGCCGCCGCCCAATCGGCGCAGGCCATGCTCAAGGACAAGAACGGCAAGGACGTGGGCACGGTCGAACTCTCGCAGACGCCGGCTGGCGTCCTAATCAAGCTGTCCGTCAAGGGACTGCCGGCGGGCGAGCGCGCGTTCCACATCCATGCCGTCGGCAAGTGCGAGCCGCCGTTCACGTCGGCGGGCCCGCATTTCAATCCGACCAACCAGAAGCACGGCATCATGTCGGGCCCAGGCCATGCGGGCGACATGCCGAACCTCCACATCCCGCCGAGCGGCGAGCTGTCGGTCGAGCTGGTGAATGCGGCGATCACGCTGGAGAAGGGCAAGCCCAACTCGATCTTCCACCCTGACGGCACCGCGGTCGTGATCCACCAGGGCAAGGACGACTACAAGAGCGATCCGGCCGGCAATGCCGGCGACCGCATCGTCTGCGGCGTGATCAAGTAGGGTCTCAACGCGGCATCAGCACCCAGTAATCGAGATCGAGCAGGACGGCGGGATCATCCTCGCTCCCCGCCTGCAACGGGAAGTCGTGGCAGGGCCGATCCTTGGCGGCGACCGTGCGCAGCCGCAGTGCGCCGACGTCGGCGCGTCCGGGAAGATCGGCCTTGCCCAGCACCTCGGACCACGCGAACACGGTGGCGCCGGCAAACAGCGGCGAGACGTGCCGCCCGCCGTTGATCGCCGCGATCTGGAAGGCATTGGCCAGCCCGTTGAAGGAGAGCGCGCGAGCGAGCGAGATCACGTGGCCGCCATAGATCAGCCGCCGCCCGAACCGGCCCTGCGCGGCGGAGAACTGGTCGAAATGGATGCGGGCCGTGTTCTGGTAGAGCCGGGTCGCGATCTGGTGCTCGGCCTCCTCGACGGTCACGCCGTCGACGTGATCGATTCTTTCGCCGACCGCGTAGTCGCCGAAACGGTGCGGGCTGCCGGCCAGCGTGAAGTCGTAGGCGCCGGCATCGATCGGCGGGCAGGCGTCCCCCAGCATGCTCGGCAGCACCGCTTCCGGCACCCGCGGCACGTGATCGCCGGGCGCCGCCGCCTGCTCGTCGCGCTTTCGCACCATCACCCAGCGCACATATTCGAGCACCTTGCTGCCGTCGGGCTTGAAGCCGGTCGAGCGCACGAACACGATCCCGGTCTTGCGGCTCGAATTCTCCTTGAGCCCGATCACCTCCGACACCGCGTTGAGCGTGTCGCCCGGATAGACCGGCGCCAGGAACCGGCAGCCCGCATAGCCGAGATTGGCGACCGCGTTGAGCGACACGTCGGGCACGGTCTTGCCGAACACGATGTGGAACACGAGGAGGTCGTCGACCGGCGCGCGCGGATAGCCGAGCGCCTGCGCGAACGTGTCCGAGGACTGCACCGCGAAGCGCGGGCCGAACAGCCCGTTGTAGAGCGCGACGTCGCCCACGGTCACGGTGCGCGGGGTCGCGTGCTGGATCATTTGGCCGATGCGGAAGTCCTCGAAGAAATTGCCGGTGCCGGTCTTGGTCATGTTGTGCTCGTCACTGATTACTCTCATTTCTCTTCATGCCGGGCAAAACTGCATCCGGCCTGCTCGTCATCACGTAGCTGTGTTTCGGCGTCAATGGCGTGTGCGATGACGTTGGCGGACCGAAACGATAAGCTTCGCTATAGACCAGCTCTAGACGTTCAGTTGCCATCACTAAGTGCAACAGCCGGCCATGACCATCGAGGCCACCCACGACGACACGATGACGGCCGCCGCGCCGGTGGGCGGCGCGATCCATCCGGTATGGGTGCGGATCACCCATTGGGTCAACGCCGTCGCCATGGTGGTGATGATCGGCTCCGGCTGGGAGATCTACAACGCCTCGCCGCTATTTCCGTTCAGGTTTCCGCAAAACATTACGCTCGGCGGCTGGCTCGCGGGCGCGCTGCTCTGGCACTTCGCGGCGATGTGGCTGCTGGTGGTGAACGGGCTCGTCTATATCGCGCTCGGGCTCGCGACCGGGCGGTTCCGGCGCAAGCTGGTGCCGATCCGTCCCGGCGAGGTCCTGGCCGACACCAAGGCGGCGCTCACCGGCAAGCTCTCCTACGACGACCTCTCGGTCTACAACGCGGTGCAGAAGCTGCTCTATCTCGGCGTCATCTTGGCCGGCATCGTCATCGTGCTGTCGGGCATCGCGATCTGGAAGCCGATCCAGCTGCAGGAGCTGACCGCCCTGTTCGGCGGCTACGAGGCCGCCCGCTACGTGCATTTCCTCGCCATGGCGGCGATCGTGGGCTTCATCGTCATCCACGTGGTCATGGCCTTCGTGGTGCCGAAGAGCCTACGCGCCATAATCACCGGACGCTGAGGAGAGAAGTCATGCCGCGCTTGCGAAAAAGCCCTCCCGGCGTCGATCCGAAGCTGCTGATCAAAGACGCCGCCAAGCTGATGCCCGATCCGACGCGGCGGCTGTTCCTGCGCGGCGGCGCGAGCCTCGGCGCGCTGGTCTTCCTCACCGGCTGCGACATCGTGGACAGCCTGTCGGCGGAGCGGGCGCTGATCAAGGTGTCCTACTTCAACGACCGGGTGCAGGCCTGGCTGTTCAATCCCAACAAGCTGGCGCCGACCTATCCGGACAGCGCGGTGACGCGGCCGTTTCCGTTCAACGCCTACTACCCGGAGGACGAGGCGCCCGAGGTCGACAAGGCCGACTACGCGCTCGAGGTCGGCGGCATGGTCGACAACAAGAAAACCTGGACGCTCGACGAGCTCTATGCGCTGCCGCAGGAGACTCAAGTTACCCGCCACATCTGCATCGAGGGCTGGAGCGCGATCGGCAAATGGACCGGCGTGCGGTTCTCCGAATTCCTGCGCCGCGTCGGCGCCGACACCCGCGCGAAATACGTCTGGTTCCGCTGCGCCGAGGGCTACTCCACCTCGATCGACATGGCGACCGCGCTGCATCCGCAGACGCAGATGACGTTCCGGTTCGACGGCGAGATTTTGCCGCGCAAGTACGGCTTCCCGATGAAGGTGCGGATGCCCACCAAGCTCGGCTTCAAGAACCCCAAGCACGTGATGGAGATCGCCGTCACCGATAAGTATCTCGGCGGCTATTGGGAGGACCAGGGTTACAACTGGTTCAGCGGAAGCTAACCCGCCAACAAGAGCGCAACCCCGGCGACGGTGAGCGCCACCGCCAAGGCGAGCCGCGCACCGCCGTCGCTTCTGCCGAGAATGAGCATGGTCCCGACCACCGTCACCAACGGGTAGGTGGCGACCAGCGGCGAGACCAGCGCGACCGGCCCGTGCGCCAGCGCCGCATACAGCGACAGCACCGCGAGCCCGTTGCAGAGGCCGACCCCGACGAACCACATCCGGCCGCGCAGCGGGGCGTTCGCAACGAAACGTCCGGTGCTCATCCTCAAGGCCGCGATCACGATCGCGGCGGAGACCACGTAGCTCACCAGCGACGCGGCGAACGGTGACGGCCAGATTTCGAGGCCGAGCTTGATCGTGGGCTGGATGAAGCCGCGGATGGCGGCCGCGAGCAGTGGCAACAACAGGTACCAGGAGCGCCAGCGCCCGGCGTCCTCGCCGCGCGACGCGGTCAGCAGCACGACGCCGGCGACGATCGCCACCAGGCCGCCGAGCTGGGCCGGGCGCAGCGGCTCGCCCAGCATGACGAAGGCGAGCGCGACCGCGAACAGCGGCGCCAGATTGCCCAGCGTCCCGGTGATCACCGGACCGAGCGCGCGATTGGCCGCGAAGGTGAGCAGCGTCGCGGCGCCCGGGTAAAGCAGACCGACGGCGGCAAAGACCAGCACGGCGTTCCAATGAACCGTGCTGCCCGCCAAGGCGAGCGGCGCCACGCAGATCAGGAGCAACGTCGAGGACGGGATGGCGATCGCCGCCCCGGCAAGCGGCGACAGGTGCCGCAGGCCGAGCTGCGTCAGCACCAAGCCTGCGCCGAAGCAAAACGACGAGGCGAAGGCGAGGACGATGGCGGCGCTGGTCATCCGGAGTGGCTCAGGCCTATGCGCCGCCGCGCGCTCACCGGAACGTGTAGGGATTGAGAATGTCAACGCCGAAATCTTTGAAATCCCTGACATTTCTGGTGACGATTTGCAAGCCGTGCACCCGCGCTGTGGCAGCAATCATCGCATCCTCGATCAGGGTGTCTGAGCGTCGGTGCATGAGCTTCGCCCAGGCCCGGAATGCGGCGGCATCCATCGGCAACACATTCCACGCGGCGGCGACCTCGTTGGCCCAAGCTTCGATCTCTGCCGCCTTCTCCGGGTCCTGCTCGCGCGTGATCTCGATGCCCGCCTGGATCTCCCCAAGCGTCACGGCTGAAAGATAGAGATCACGGTCGTCGACGGTTTGCAGCCAAGCCAGCACTGCGCCGTGCGGCCGTGGTCGTCTCAGCTCGGATACGACATTGGTGTCGAGGAGATACATCACACGCTACGCGGCCGGGCGCGCCGCTCGACGGCGTCGTCTGCCGCGCGGCGGAATCTCGAGTTCAGTCCGCCCCGCGTCGGTCAGCAGCAACTCCTTGAGTGTCGGCTTCGCCGAGTGACTAAGCCGCTGCCATTCCGCAATAGGAACCAGAACCGCCGTCTCGGTGCCGCGCCGCGTGACGAGTTGTGGTCCTTCGCGCAGGCAGGTTTCGAGGAGTTCGCTGAAACGGGCTTTGGCGTCCTGAACCGGCCATGTCTTCATGATCGCCTCTCTAGACTAGTCAGGTGACTAGTCTATCAGCTATGGCCGTAGTCCGCAAGGACACGGCCGACGAGCAGTTGCCATCAGGCGGGCGCGCCTTTAGCACTTCGTCGGCATTTGCACGATCATTCCAACAAGGTTGTTACGCATGGCCACCCACAAGCTGCTCCTCCTTCCCGGCGACGGCATCGGCCCCGAGGTGATGGCCGAGGTGAAGAAGCTCATCGCCTGGATGAACGCGCACGGCATGGGCACCTTCGAGACCGAGGAGGGGCTGGTCGGCGGTTGCTGCTACGACGCCCACAAGGTCGCGATCACCGACGACACCATGGCCAAGGCGCACGCCGCCGACGCGGTGATCTTCGGCGCCGTCGGCGGGCCGAGATGGGACGCGGTGCCCTACGACGTGCGGCCGGAAGCGGGGTTGCTACGGCTGCGCAAGGACCTCGGCCTGTTCGCCAATATCCGCCCGGCGATCTGCTACCCGGCGCTCGCCGACACCTCGTCGCTCAAGCGCGAGGTGGTGGACGGGCTCGATATCATCATCCTGCGCGAGCTCACCGGCGGCGTCTATTTCGGCGAGCCCAAGACCATCACCGATCTCGGCAACGGCCAGAAGCGCGCGGTCGACACCCAGGTCTACGACACCTACGAGATCGAGCGCATCTCGCGGGTCGCCTTCGAGCTGGCGCGCAAGCGCCGCAACAAGGTGACCTCGATGGAGAAGCGCAACGTGATGAAGACCGGCGTGCTCTGGCACGAGGTGGTCAATGCGCTGCATGCGCGCGAGTTCAAGGACGTGACGCTCGAGCATCAGCTCGCCGACGCCGGCGGCATGCAGCTGGTGCGCTGGCCGAAGCAGTTCGACGTCATCGTCACCGACAACCTGTTCGGCGACATGCTGTCCGACATCGCCGCCATGCTGACCGGCTCGCTCGGCATGCTGCCGTCGGCCTCGCTCGGCGAGGTCGATTCGAAAACGAAGAAGCGCAAGGCGATGTACGAGCCGGTGCACGGCTCGGCGCCCGACATCGCAGGCCGAGGCATCGCCAATCCGATCGCCATGATCGCCTCCTTCGGCATGGCGCTGCGATTCTCGCTCGACATGGCCAAGCAAGCCGACCTGATCGACCAGGCGATCGCCGCCGCGCTCGCCAAGGGGCTGCGCACCGCCGACATCAAGTCGGAGGGCGCCAAGATCGTCGGCACCAAAGAGATGGGCGACGCGATCATCGGCGAGATCGAGCAGCTCAGCGCGTAGTCGGAGCAAATTCTGCGATCCGGCCCGCACCCCCATTGCGTCCGGACAGATCACTCGCGAATATACTACCGACGGTAGGGCAAGCTCTGACTTGCCAGCAAGAGCTGTCGGGAGATCTGCATGGCAAAGTCGCGGAAGCGCCGGAAGCTGCTGCGCGGCCTGAAGGCGGCGCCGCACGTCGAAACGGTTGCAGGACCGAAGAAGAAACGGCGTTCCGGTCCACCGGCGCCGCGAAAAACCACGCATAAAAGGCGGTCGGCCTGGTTCCGGGCCCGCGTCGCCTGGCCGCTGCGAGAAGCTCGCGTCCATACGCTGGTGCGCGAACGTGCCCGAGTTTCCGGCACGATGGCGCCGCAGCCGGGCGTTGCCGAATGGGAGCTCGTCGGCCCCACCAATGTCGGCGGACGTATGACCTGCGTGGTGTGCGCCGCGCACCGGCCCGAAACGATCTGGGCCGGTGCCGCTGGCGGCGGCGTCTGGAAGAGCGATGACGGCGGGGCGCACTGGCGCGCGCTGTGGCATCGCGAAGCGACCCTGAACATCGGCTCGCTGGCCATCGACCCCACCAATCCCGCCACCCTCTATTGCGGCACCGGCGAGGCCAACCTCTCCGCCGATTCCTATCCGGGGGTCGGCATCTTCCGGTCGATCGACGGCGGCGAGAATTGGCAATTGCTGGCACCGGCGGACACCAACCGCATCCCGACGCGCATCGGCGCCATCGCCGTCGACCCGTTCGATCCCAGTCACATCCGCATCGGCGGCGTGACGCACGACTATGACGGCAGCGACGGATTGTTCGTATCGCGCAACGGCGGACTGAGCTGGGGGCGCGAGCCTTTTGTCGGCAGCGCGCCTTACCGATGCCACGCCGTGCTGTTCCACCCGACCACGCGCGGCACGCTGTTCGCGACCATCGCCGCCCGCGGCAGCCGAAGCGGCATATGGAGGTCGACCAATGGCGGAGCTTCATGGACGCAGCTGACGAATGGCCTGCCCTCCGCCGACTTGATCGGCCGTACGTCCTTGACGATCTCGCCGTCCAAACCGGCCGTCATGTATGCGCTCGCCGAAAACACGAGCGAGGGCGTGCTCGGCGTATTCAAGTCCGTCAATGGCGGCGCCAGCTGGATCGATATCGCGGGCATCCATTTCGCCAGGGAAGAGCAAGTGTCCTACAATAACACCATCGCCGTCCATCCGGCGAACCCCGATCACGTGCTTTGCGGCGGTGTCGACCTCCATCGCACGACCGACGGAGGCACGACCTGGCACCGGGCCACGCGATGGGACGCTGACCGCAAGGACAAGCGCCAAATCAAGCACTACGCGCATTCCGACCACCATTGCCTGCTGATGCCGCCGGCGCGGCCCGGTTTGGTCTACGACGTGAACGACGGCGGAATGGACGTCAGCACGGACGGCGGTCTGACCTGGACGAACCGGAGCAATGG
>WNFV01003776.1_pt1 | contig 37768 bp, 45 predicted proteins | sample 5400101 | NCBI WGS metagenome assembly WNFV01 (sample SAMN13153361, study PRJNA577476) | soil metagenome | isolation source: 115 cm soil or saprolite under grassland replicate 1 | place: USA:California | collected 2016-06-15 | reverse complement strand
CGAAAAAACGGGCGAGGACGATAAACCCGGCGAGAATCCCAGCTAAGATAGCCCAGTTACGACGCCATAGGCTGAGCATGATGGCGGGGACCAGCCTCAAACGAGAATGCTCGATAATGGACAATTCTGTGACAAGAATTGACGACCGGCGCCGCCGGGTCGTTTCTCACAGAGAAATTCAGGTAACTCACGCTGGTCTTGAGCCGGCAAGCCGCGCTCTTCGGTTCGTATAAATCATAGCCTGGATCCTGCTGTCGCCATTCTATCCGCCGGTCCGTCGAGTCCGACGGGAAATACCTTTTCTCTTCTGTCCTGAACCTTGGATCATAGACCATCCATCCACGCGCACGCGATGCAATGAATCCGTGCCGGCGTCTCCATAAACTCTGGTTCCCAGGTCAGATATCCACCGCACGTTGGGCATCGCGCCATTGTTGGCCCTCGAGTTCGCTCAATTCACGCGACCAATAAAAAACGCGCTCGTATGCTAACACACTGCGGACGATCAGCAGCAGAAAAATCGGTTGCTCAAGGCGGAAGAAATCGCCGCGATCGAGAAATGGCAAAATAGACGGCGCTTAGCGACTCAGTCGGAAAGCGGAGCGTCTTTCGAACTCTTTTGAATCAACCAGTTACAAAAAAGGAATGTGGCCAGGGACAGAATCGAACTGCCGACACGAGGATTTTCAGTCCTGCGATGGTACCGGGACTATCGGTCGCTATCGGTCGTCAACTGAATGAATCCAAGCGTCTGAAGCGGGTCCGAAACTGCCGATTTTCCGATTCAAACCGATTCGAGCAAATGATTCTGGCAAAGTTGTAGCAAAGTAAGCTGTCTGGTGAATGGATTGCGCGGTAACATTGCCATTGTAATGATGCCCCGCTTGGCTCGGTGCGCCGCCATCAATGGCTGAGCCTTGCACGAGACTTCGCCACAGGGCGACCGCCTCCGCGTGACCGGGATCCTGTAACTGCCTGCGCACCGCGGTATGAACCATAACGAGTTGACTGGCTGGATCGACAAAGATCGCCTGGCCACGGCTGCCGAGCAGCATGAACATCCTCCGCTCACCCCCGAATATCCAGACCTGATAGCCGTATCCGTAGGATCGCAGGAAGGTACGGGAACCGGGCTGGAGGTGCGGTTGGTCTAGGCGCACACGCGTTGCCTCCTCGATCCAGGCTGAAGGGATGATCTGTCGGCCGCGCCACTGCCCGTCGTGAGCGAGCAGCAGTCCCAGCCGCGCATAGTCGCGCAGCACTGCGTTAAGGCAGCAGTAGGTCGCTTCCTGGCCTGTGCGGTCGATGAGCCATGTAGCGTCAGCTTCGGCTCCCATCGGCTCCCAGACCTTCTCCTGCAAGTAGTCGGCGACCGGGCGACCGACCGCATAGCGGAGCACGAGACCCAACACCTGTGTATCGCCGTTGGCATAGGAAAATTTCGTGCCGCTCGGCGCGTCTCGCACGTTGAACGGTTTTACCGCGTCAACGCCTCCCGCACCGACCTGCCGAAACGTGTCGGCGTCGAGCTGCGCACCACCATCACGTCCCGAGTACTCGTCAACGAAACGCACACCTGAGGACATCTGCAGCAAATGCCGCAACGAGGTGCGCCCGTACACAGTGTCGGCGAGCGCGGGCACGTAGTGGCCGGCGGGATCATCCACTGAGCGGATACGACCCTCCTCGATGGCAATCCCGATGAGCATCGCTGTAACCGTCTTGGCCATCGACCGCGATGTGAAGCGGTGCCGGTCGTGCCGCGCGTACTGATAGCGTTCGATGAGGATCGTGTCACCACGGGCGACAAGGAGCCCCGTGGCCGGATTGCGCGCGAGATAGTCCTCAACGGTGAACGTTTGGCCCTGATATTCGTACCGAACTGCCGGTTCCGAGGCCGCGCGCGTCAATGGCGACGGCGTCTTGGCACGGCGCACCAGGCGCCCCTCATAGACCTGGTCTAAATGACTATAGCAGCCGACAAAGAATACTAAGGCCACGCTAGGACCGCGATAACACGTCGCGCGGTCACCTATGGGATAGCCGCGGCTGGCACCGTAGTCCTCAGCATCAGGGCCGCCTTCGGCAAACCGAGCCCTTGTGGCTGCTGACGATTCTGCGGCGGACGATTCGGCCTCGATGGTATCGCGCGGACCTTTCGTCGCCGGCGATGCACAACCGGCAAGGACGGCGGCGAGCATGCAGGCAACCGCCAGCGACTCGACGACGATGCGTAGCAGCCCAAACCGGTCGGCGTGCAACACCTGCCCGGCTGTCGTCGTCGCCTCGGATGCGTCCGCTCGGCCGAGCACATCACCGCCAATGATAGCGCAGATCTTCTTCAGGCCCCTAGGCATTAAGCACCTCCGATTAGCGACTCGAAACCCAAATGCATAGCCAGTACACCGTATTGACTTGGGTCCGTGAGGAGCTTGCTCGTATCAGGGAACGAAAAAGCCAGCACACTATAGTGATAAATCGCCGAAGTGGCTAGCTCTAAACTCTTCTTTTCATATCCCATTCCCTAGGAACGTCTTTGCATGCGTTCGATTGGCCACAGATCATACGGGAACCTGCTCAATGTTGGGAGAGACTTGTTACGCGCGGAGAAATAACACTGCATGCGCCGTTTCTGGGGTAGTTGGCAAATGTCAAGCAGCGAAACTTAACTCCCCCAGCTCCACCACTGATCGTTTCCCCGTTTGGGAGAGAAGTCGTCTTTTGTTTTTGTGCTGATTCCTTCCGTCGAACCTAGCAAACCGATTAAAACTCCGCCGATTCCGGTGATTAGCATCCCGATAAAGAACAGGGTCAGCCACACTGCGCGGTCTCCGAATAAAGCCAGAGGAATCGACCATAGACCCGCCATACCGCTACTTCCAAATCCTAGTATCAGCGATCTTGCTGGCTGGCGAACTTGCCTTATGGATGAAAAGGTAACTAGAGCGAACGCAGCAAAGATCGTGACGAAAATAGCGAGCAGGTACACAGCCACAAGCATGCTGGTCCTCCTTGGGCGATCCGAGCTATCGGATTCAAATCTTTGGTGTCAAATGGGCACAATTCGCCTTACCATTGCATAGAAAGATTGATTGGCCTAATCACTACTTCACGGGGTGTATTTGTCTTTCCTGGAGGCTCCGGGATTCCATTCTCAACTTGTTGCCTTTACACTTTACGCTGATTTCATCGGTAGGGTGAAAGTGAAGCTACTGCCCTTGCCGACTTCGCTCTCCACCCAGATCTTTCCGCCATGCAGTTCGACAAATTTTTTGGCCAAGGTCAGCCCAAGCCCCGTTCCTTCTGTCTTATGCGAGTAATCGCCGCCCACCTGACGGAACTCTTCGAATATCTTTGGCTGATCCTGCGGGGCAATCCCAATCCCGGTGTCGCTGACCGATATTTCTATGGCGCCGTTGATCTGTCTGGCGTCAATTCCGATCCGTCCTCCCTCGGGTGTGAACTTCACGGCGTTGGATAATAGATTGAGAAGGATCTGCTTGATCTTGCGCTCGTCTCCTTTGTAGTCCCCCAGACGCTTGTCGATATTCACATCGAGGCTGATCCCGTGTTTGGTGGCCCGCTCTCTCACGAAGGTGCGGGCATTATCGATGGCCAGGGGAAGATCGAAGGTTGAAAGCTCCAGTTCCATCCGCCCGGCTTCCACCTTGGAGAGATCGAGAATCTCGTTGATCAAAGAGAGTAAATGGCGGCCGGAGGTGAGAATGTCGTCAGTGTATTCGGCTTGCTTTTCATTGAGCTCGCCAAAGAGCCTTTCCTGGAGAACTTCTGAAAAGCCGATGATGGCGTTGAGCGGGGTTCTTAACTCATGGGACATGTTGGCGAGAAACTCGGATTTGTGCCGGTTGGCGGCTTCGATCTGGCGGCTCTTCTCTTCGATCTCTCTAAACAGCCGGGCGTTTTGAATCGCCAGGACCGACTGGGTGGCAAAGGTTTTCAAAAGCTCGATCACTTCGGGGCGAAATTCCCCGGCCGACTTTCGCCGCACCACCAGCCCGCCGATGATCCGGTCTTCGCGCAGCAACGGGACGACCAGGCTGGCACGGAAACCGAATCGCTCGAGCATCTGACGCATGCGCGGGGCGTAGGCGCGCTCTTCCAACATATTGGGCACTTCTACAGGTTGGCGGCTGATGGCTGCTCTCCCAACCACGCCGTCCCCTAGACGCGGCGGGTTGGCGCGCAGGGCGTCGATAAGTTCGTCCTCCATATGATCGGTTGCCCGGAGCAAAAACTCCTCGGATTCTTCGTTGTATTCATAGATCGCTCCACCGTCGGTGCCGCTCAACTGAACAGCGTGGGAGACGATTCTGGTCAGCACGGTTTCGAGATCCAAAGTCGAACTGACCGCCTGCCCGACTTCTCCCAAGGCTTTCAGTTCTCCCACGGATCGCATTAGCTCATGGGTTCGCTGTTGTAATTCTTGGAACAACCGAACGTTCTCGATAGCGATCACCGCTTGGTCGGCAAAGGTCTTCACCAGTGCCATCTGCCGCTCGGTAAACGGTTCAACAAAGTCACGCCAAATCGTGATGCCACCGATTGGTGCTCCTTCTCGTAGTAGAGGCGTAGCTAGCAGCGTTCGTGCGCCGGTCTGGCGAGCCATCGAAGCGGCCGGTTCAGGTTCTAGCTGCAGGTCCAGAATGTGAACGGGCTTGCGCTCGACCAACGCCCGGCCCATCGGCAAATGCGGGCTAGCCGGTAGCGGGTTAGCGCGCAGGAAGCTGATCCTTTCTGGGCTCTCTCCGTAGTGCGCTATGACCCTGTAAAATTCGCCGTCGACTTGACGAATGTGACCCATAGTCGCACCGGACAACCTCACCGCATTAGCCAGCAATGTATCGAGAACCGGTTGAATCTCCGTAGGTGAGGACGCGATCACACGAAGAACTTCGCCAGTCGCGGTCTGCTGCTCCAGCGCTTCAGTGAGATCGCGGTTGCGTTCTTGCAATTCTTTAAACAACCGCACGTTCTCGATCGCGATCACCGCCTGGTCGGCGAAAGTTTCAAGGAGCTTGATCTGTTTCTCAGAAAAGGGCCTGACCTCCGACCGGCGGATCAGGATCGCACCTACGGCAACGCCCTCGCGGAGCAAGGGTGTAGACAGCGTCGTACGTTGACCCGTGGCTTGCTGGATAACCTTCGCTCCAGCGAATTGCCCGTCAACCTCGGCTGCGAGATCTTCGACGTGAACACTTCGACGGTCAAGGACGGCACGACCGACAACGTTGTCACGGCGGATCGGAACGCCTTCTACCCGCACGCTCGAGGGCACGGCCATGGCTCCATGAGAGGCAATAACGCGAAGGACATTGCCATCGACTCGCACGATTTGCGCATCGCTGGCATCGCAAAGCCGGGCTGCGTTTTCTGCAACCACATTCAACACCGGCTGGATGTCCGTGGGCGAGCTGGCGATGACGCGCAGAATCTCGCTGGTCGCCGTCTGCTGCTCCAGTGCCTCGGTGAGATCACGGTTGCGCTCCTGCAATTCCTTGAACAATCGGACGTTCTCAATCGCGATTACGGCCTGGTCGGCAAAGGTTTTAAGGAGCGCGATCTGCTTATCAGTGAACGGCCGGACTTCCGTGCGGCGGATCAATATGCCCCCGATGGCAACACCCTCGCGCAATAGAGGCACCGCAAGGCTAGTACGAATGCCCGCTCGTTGCATAATAGCTACCGTCTCGGGAAATTCCGTCGCAGCCACAGCGGACAAATCTTCAACGTGGATTAACTGTCGATCAACGACCGCTCGACCGATAACTGAATTGCGGTCAATGGGTCGTTCTGATTCATCGGGTGTGATCGATCCGGAATGCGCCAGTCTGATTAACTTGTTACCCTGGACAAGCCGCACCATTGCATCATCGGCGCTGCACACCCGAGCGGCATTCTTGGCGACAGCGTCGAGAACGGGCTGAAGATCCGTCGGCGAGCTAGCAATAACGCCTAAGATTTCGCTCGTAGCAGTTTGCTGCTCCAATGCTTCTTTGAGTTCCTGAAACAACCGGACGTTCTCGATGGCGATCACCGCCTGGTCGGCAAAAGTCTCCAGGAGCTTGATCTGCGCGGCAGTAAAGGGGCGCACCTCAGTGCGACGCGCGTTCATTAATCCAATCAGTTCTCCTTGCTGTCGAAGAGGAACGGACAAGTGCGTGCGGAAATGCCTTTCGGTACCCAGCTGTTGAAATTCAGTCTGCGTACTTACGTCGGGAACGTGAAGCGTGCCGTGGTCGCGGACCCAACGAAAATTTGACTCATCAATATTGATCTCCGCACGGACTATGGGTATTGGGCCAAAATGGGCCCGCGAAACCATCACCTCTCGGTCACGAAATCGTAGATGGACGTCATCAATGCCACAAACCCGCGCGGCGCTTGCCACAATCTCATCAAGAACCGGCTGCACGTCAGTGGGCGAGCGGCTGATGATACCGAGCACCTCGGAGGTTGCTGTCTGATGCTCCAGCGCCTCACGCAATTCCGCGTTGCGATCTTGCAATTCTTTGAACAACCGCACGTTCTCGATTGCAATCACAGCCTGGTCAGCGAAGGTTTTGAGGAGGCTAATGTGTTTCTCTGAAAAGGGGCGAACCTCCGTCCGGCGAATGGCAATCGCACCTATGGGCGTTTCTTCTTTGAGCATCGGTATGGCGAGAAAAGTGCGCGTGCCGGTGCGAGGCAGTATATCCCTGCTTTCGGGAAATTCTGCTTTTGCCGCCTCCGCCAAGTCTTCAACATGGATGGGCCGACGCTCCAGAAGCGCCTTGCCTGTGGGATTGGTTGGGCGTGTAACGGTGAAATCAGGCGCAGCACTCGGCCCAAACGACGCAACCAATTTAGTCCCCTCCTCTTGGACGAGCCGAATCTGGGCATCAGATGCTTCACATAGCCGTGCAGCATTTTTCGCGACAATATTTAACACCGGCTGAATCTCGGTCGGCGAACTGGCAATAACCCCTAAGATTTCACTCGTCGCAGTCTGCTGCTCCAGCGACTCCTTTAGCTCGCTGAACAATCGCACATTTTCTATGGCGATCACGGCCTGGTCGGCGAAGGTTTTCAGCAGCTTGATCTGCGCCGGGGTGAAGGGTCGTACCTCTATGCGACGGGCGTCCAGTGATCCGATGAGGTCCCCATGCTGACGAAGGGGAGCGGCCAAGTAAGTACGCCAAACGCCGACTGTACCCACTGTCGGAAAATCGTTCTGCGCGCGGACATCCGGGATGTGGAGCGCGCCATGCTCGCGCATCCAGCGATGCTGTGGCTCATCAATACTAATCTCGAAGCGGCGAACGGGTATAGGACCAAAATGAGCGCGCAAAACCGAAGTGTCTCCCTGGCGGAGTCGCAGCCCCAGGTCATCGATTCCACAAACCCGCGCCGCGCTCTCGACGATGGCATCGAGGACCGGCTGCACGTCTGTCGGCGAGCGGCTGATGATGCTGAGCACCTCGGCGGTTGCAGTCTGGTGTTCCAGAGCTTCACGCAATTCTGCGTTGCGCTCTTGAAGCTCTTTGAAGAGCCTGACGTTCTCGATCGCGATGACGGCTTGGTCGGCAAAGGTTTCGAGCAATTTGATTTGTCTATCTGAGAAAGGACGAACCTCCATTCGCCTGATGTTGATCAAACCAATCGGAATCCCTTCTCTAAGCATCGGCGCACTCAGAAATGTCCGGATTCCTCGGCGTAGGCCCTCACTTTCTGGAAATTCCGTCTTAACTTCCTGAAGATCATGAATGTGCAACGTCTTTCGCGTAAGAATGACTCGACCAGAGGGAACTCGTGGGTTCGTGGGCCCATACTCTCGCGCCGGGAGAGTTCCGAAGGAGGCCGCTAAACGGGTCCCATCCCTCTCAACGAGACGAATCTGTGCATCCGCTGCCTCGCAGAGGCTGGCAGCATTTTTAGCGACGGTATCGAGCACCGGCTGAATATCCGTCGGCGAGCTGGCAATGACGCCTAAAATCTCACTCGTGGCGGTTTGCTGCTCCAGGGATTCCTTGAGTTCGTTGAACAACCGCACGTTCTCGATAGCGATAACTGCTTGGTCAGCAAAAGTCTCCAGTAGCTTGATCTGCACGCCGGTGAACGGGCGCACCTCGGCCCGTCGCGCGTTAAGTGCTCCAATGAACTCGCCCTGTTGCCTGAGGGGCACACCTAAAAAGGTGCGGACCCCGATCACTGAACCTAAAGCTGGAAAATCCGGATCCTCGCGAACATCAGAAATGTGCAGCGTTCCATGCTGGCGCATCCAGGAAAACCGCGAATCGTCCGTGCTGATTGCTGCGCGCGCCGCCGGTATTGTGAGAGGACCAAAATGCGCCCGGGCAACCATCGCATTGCCTTCAACGAGTCGCAGCACCACATCGTCGATCCCGCAAACCTTGGCGGCGCTCTCGACAATGGCATTGAGCACGGGTTGCACGTCCGTCGGCGACCGGCTGATGATGCCGAGCACCTCGGACGTTGCAGTCTGATGCTCCAGGGCCTCGCGCAATTCCGCGTTGCGCTCCTGGAGTTCTTTGAACAGCCGCACGTTCTCGATGGCGATGACGGCTTGGTCTGCGAAGGTTTCTAGCAGTTTGATTTGCGCGGGAGTAAAGGGACGGACCTCCATCCGACGGATCATGATCGTTCCAATCGGCACATCTTCACGCAGCAATGGCGTGGCGAGTACTGTCCTAACGCCGAGACTTCTGGCAAAGCGCGCTCGGAGGTCATCCTCTCGCTCGGCTGCAAGGTCATGAATGTGAATGGTTTGCCGATCAATCACAGCTCGGGCATGAATATAGAGCCCGCGGTCGATTGAGAGTAGTTCCGCTTCCCCACGCGGTGAACTGGGCAGGGGTCCATAATTAGCCACATTCTTTAAAAAGTCTCCATCGATCCGATGAATCAAAGCATCGTTCGCCTCACACAGCCGCGCGGCATTTTCGGCAATTGCATCCATCACGGGCTGTAAATCGGTAGGTGAGCTGGCGATGACGCCCAAGATTTCGCTCGTCGCCGTTTGTTGCTCCAACGCTTCAGCGAGCTGCTGGTCACGATCCTGCAACTTTTTGAGAGCTGCGCTCTCCCGCTCCAGAGCTTCCGCGAGTTGCTGGCGTAGCTCCGCATTCGTCTGAGGTCGTTTAGCTGGCGACGTCTTTACAACCGGACTGCGCGGTTTTGCCTTTGTGGTTTTTGACCCTTTTCTGGTCGGGGTTGCCATAAACAAAAAGACCGAGACGGAGAAATTGGTCGCGGGAACGCTGTGACAGCTAGCTTCCCCAGCGGCTGAGCTGACTTTTACTTCAGGTGGTCGGTCGCGTCAAATGAAGCAATCTCAGCGAAGGTTTGCCTCGACCTGATGTAATCGAGTCGACCGACACGAGGATTGCCAATCCTCGGCCCGCTCTGTTCGGTGGCGTGCACTTGATTTCGAGTCTCGTGATGATCGGCCAGACCGACAAAAACCAGCAAGAAGCAACAGAAAATCATTGCCTCTCTCTCCTCTTCTCTGTTCGTGCTTGCTCTTGTTTGTCGATTGCACTAGCACAAAACAAGCACAGCAAATCGGCACTCAGCTTGCGCGCGGCGTTTGCCGATATTATTCTCCGCAAAGCTGGTCTATTTATTATTAGTTTAGGTGGAGTAACCAATGACGAGCGACTCCGATTCGAGCCTGGATCTCACAGGAATGGGCAAGTTGGCGAAAGCCATTCCTCCGAAAGCCTGGGATAAACTCGTTACCACGGCTTGTGAAACCTTCAAGGAATGCGTTGCCCCTATCACCGCCACAACCGGGGGACTAGGACGGCTTATTGATGCGTGGTTCGACCGACTCGTGGACGCACAGAAAGTGTTGGCCGCAGACACGATGTCAAAGGCGGCGAAGAAGGCATCGACGGCTCAGAAACAAAGAAAGGCTCAATCAAGCGGATCTGTTATGATCGCAGCACTCGCCGCCGCCTCGAATGAGACAAATGACAGTCTCCGCGAACTTTGGTCGAACCTTCTTGCTCAGGAAATGGCGGCGGGCGAGGTTCATCCAGAGTTCGTCGAGATCCTCAAACGCATGACCGTCTCCGACGCAAAGACGTTAGCGCAGGTTGCGAAGCAGGGCGACCTCACAATAAGTCGCCTTGCGTTGAACATCTTCCTAAAGACGCTCATACGCGCAGACTTGGTGCACTTTACCGAAGGCTCTTCGTTCTCCCACGAGCAGCTGGAAAAACTCAACTTAATCGGTCGGAGGGAAGGTCTATGGAACCTCACGGCGACCGGGCACGCCTTTATCGAGGCAGTGAGTGATCCGTCGGTGGTCGGCGAAGAGGGGCCGGAGCTTGATGACCGACGAACCACCTAACAGCCGGTTTGTTGACCGACGCCTAACCCAGCAGACAGAGAACGAACTTGATTCTCAATCAAGTGGTTACCACCCAGCACATCGAACCAAACGACGATGATTCTCAATCCTTGTCGCACTATTGCTCTTCACCTGAATGAATCCATGCGTCTGAAGGCCGCTGCACTCATCGAACCGGAACGACACGAGGATTCTCTATTCTCGTAGCATCTCTAACCGCTAGAAAATACATACGAATCTTTTAGCTTTGCCATTACTTTGCTAGAATGAATCCCGGCGTGAAAACGAATCAAATTGCCTGGGACAAAACGAATGCCGCTGGAATGACTGTCATTCCGGCGCAAACGCCTGTTAGAACCAAAATGGACCACGACCAGACGGGTATTTAGGGGCTATTCATGGGCTGGCAAGAAGGGACGGAGCGGACCTCCAGGCAATGCCAATGCATTTCAACACGGCCGTCTGACCAGAAATCCTGTTTTCCTCCAGATTCCCATCTCCGCCTTTCGTTTGGATAATGAGGCGATATAGTTTGTTAGATACTATTGGGCAGCAACCGCATGACCGACGAGATCGAGACAATGTCGAATCGTCCAATACCCCTACGCATTCACGCAGTAAAGATCGGCGCCCAGGCAGTGGGTGCGCTGGCCTTAGGCGCATTCGCAGTTGGTGCACTGGCTATTGGTGCGTTAGCTATAGGCAGGCTCGTGATTGGTCGCTCGCGAATCCGAAGACTTGAGATCGATGAACTTGCCGTGGGGAGGCTCTACGTCAGGGAAACACTCACGGGCTCCGAGCACACCCGCCGATGACAACATCGTGGCGACGAAACAACAAAGCGTACGATTTAATCGACCCACAATGGTCGATCAGGCCATCAACAAGGTCTTCGGGCTTTTCGTTGGGCTCGGGCTAGGACTGCGCCACAACTATCTCCTCCAAGTACGTGGTCGAAAGACCGGGCGAGTCTATTCGACTCCGGTGGATGTGCTTGAGCGAAACGGCAAGAGATATTTAGTAGCGCCCCGCGGCCAAACGCAGTGGGTGCGTAACGCCATCACAAGCGGTACGGTATCCCTCAAGCGAGGGCGGCGCTCCGAAAACTTTGGCGTACGCTTACTATTAGACGAAGAAAAGCCGGAAATTCTGAAAGCCTATCTCGAACGTTACAAGCTGACAGTGCAGCGGTACTTCCCGGTTCGAGCCGGTTCTCCGAGCGAAGCATTTATCCCGTTGACCGGAGGCTACCCGGTCTTCGAGCTGATACCCCAGCAGGCGGTATAACTTTTACACGCAAGCATTTGTGAGGATACCTGTTATGGTCATGAATAAATTGTGGAGCATTGGTTTGCTGCTATTTCTGGTATCGATCGTTGGTTGTGCCAGCGAGCTTCAGCCGCGAGAACCGGCTCAATCGGTCAGAGAGAAAACACAGGAGCAAGAATCGCAAAAACCAGCGATGCCAACATTCACCTATCGCCCTGGGGCATAGGTTTCAGATTTACAGCGCTCCTGAAAATCTATTCCGTCAAGTTTTGCATGACTTTTAGGTTGTCTCCGCCGTCGGGTCAGCAGCGCTGCCCGATTCGTTCTCTTTGATGGAATGCCGGGCGGGTTCTTTAACAGCACCGTGTCGCTTTGCGCGGCATACGCGACCGCTTCCCACCCCTCGTGCCCCAGATTGTTCAGAATCTGCTCGTGTTTTTCTCGTTGATTCGGTTCGGTGGCCTCAACGAGAAAAAATCCGCTCCATTCGTTATACTATATCTATGGCGGGCATACGCGGCAGATCCGGCCCCGCAGGCAACCAGAATGCATTCAGACATGGTCTGGCGAGCATTGCACAGCGCCGTACTGACGGCGCACTAAATCCAACCGAGCAATCAATCCGAGAAGAAATCCTCGCCGGTCTAGTCGCCGACAAGGGCGGTGAAACTCAGATCAGTACCGCCATGCGCGTGCTGGCCGAGATCATCGCCAGCGACTGTCGCTGCTGGTCACATTCAATCAGGCAATCGACAGTGTGATCCAGAATAATCAGAAAGCCAGAGCCAATCCCAAGGCGCTGGCCCAATTGGACGGCTATAAAAGGCCGTTGGTGGGGTCGTTGTCGGCCAATCTTCAGCGGTTTGGGATGGAAAAAGTCGGCAAAGTCGAAACCCTGCAGGAAATCATCCGAAATGAGCGAATCTGCAGATCATCCCGCCACAGAATAATACGGCCGCTTCGAAGCAAGGACGCGGACTACCGCGCTTTCGCGACAGTTAATAGTTCGTTCCATCCGGCAGCAAAGCATTGTCAGGGTTGACTTCATGGCGCTCAAGCGCTCCTCAAAATTATGATTGCAATTCACCGCGCACGGCGATAAACGGCAGGCACTTGCTCAATTGGACAGTTGTAAGAGACCGCTGTCTCTCTGGCAATCTTTAGCGATTCGGAATGGAGAGAGTCGTGCCGTTCGGTTTGCGGTGTCAATTCGCGGGATTAAGAATCCCGCAGTAATACGCGCATGAGTTGACGTTGTCGAGGTGCGTGGTGGCGTGATACTCGTCGATAAAGAGGGGAGCATCCATTTTGGCGGGAGGCTATAGCATGAAACGATTTGGATGGGTCGCGCTTTTTATGGTGGTGAATCTCTGTGGCTGTGCTGTTGCCGTACCGCCTAAATACAAAATCGCTGTATCGAAGCAAATAAAATCGCTGCCCCCCGACGAGTGGTGTTCTCTTACGTTCACTCTTACAAACACTCGTAGTGTTCTGGCCAACCCTTGGATAGAAGCTCGTGTTTTAGACGCTGAAAACAACACCGTTGATGAGAGGTTCGTTACCTTCGGCATCCCCCAGGGGACAACAGATCAGCGCGAAACGATTATCTACGCGAGCTGCAATCGTGTTAGACAAGTTGCGATCACCGGAAACGGCCAGATTGTAGAACCTAATATATTTGCTTGGAAAGAATGATGATCTGCGCGCACGTAGTGACTGTCACCGGATTGTAACTGACGGTGTAACCAAACTGCGGAGTAGTGAGAGACTGTAAGGGACTGTGCGAGTGCCGACGCTGACATCGGTGTTTAGCCGAATAAGCTAGTACGAACGGATTTCTTCGAGTAATGCCCCAGGATTGCGTATCCGTGCAACTAAAAACCCGTCGACAAGAACCAGTAAGCCGAACGGCGAGATCACGGAATGGAATATAAGGCTCGTACCGCCATCAATCGCCTCCCCCGGGAAGCCGTCGCGGAAGTGATGGGGGGCGTTTCAAACTCCCACGACAAAGATTACCAACTCTGGGTCGGACCAAGGCAACTTCTTGATTTGACAACACAAGTTGGCATAAAACGCATTGTTTAAGAGCTTAGAGGCAGCTTTTTGAACCGAAAAAGCGACCTCTAAGAAAAACAATGCCACGCGCAAATCGCCACTTCCTTCCAGGTCACGTCTGGCACACCAAATAGGCATGAGGCGTGAGGCAACAGGCAACAGTTCGGACTTCAAACGTTCAATCGTTCAATCGCTGCGCTGGGTTCAAGTCGTTCAATATCCTCACAGACCACGCCGTTATCGAGCTGAGCAGGCGGGGATTAGAGCAACGAGATATTGACGCGGTGCTAAGAAACCCGGAGCAACGGTTGGACTTGCGGCCGGGTCGAGTTGTCTTACAGTCCAAATATCTGGAAGGTGGAACTGAATATTTGCTGAGAGTGTTTGTTGACATCGACCGCACGCCTGCCGAGGTAGTGACGGCCTACCGCACAAGCAAGATTGCCAAATACTGGAGGGATGAGCCATGAAGGTTTTTTACGATTCACATACCGATACGCTGAGCGTCATTCTAAAAGACAACGTCACCGTTCACGAAAGCGACGAGGATAAACCCGGCATCATTCTCGATTACGATAAAGACGGCAATCTTATCTCACTGGAGATTCTCGACGCTTCGAAGCGAGTCACAGATACCCGCAAGGTAGATTTTCAACTGGCTGAATGATGATTTCTCCTGCAAAAAGAGGACAGACTCTTTCCCGCCATGAGGAGCTTGTGAAAATAAAGTTATGATTGAGACGAGCGAACAGCTTTACCAAGCGATTGAACAGATGGGACGCATGCAGCGTATTCTCGAATCCTATCGCAACGAGATTTTGACCCAGAACCCACGTAACTTTGTGGTGCTCGCCGAGGGTCCCTTGGAGCAACTTCGGCAATTGGCGCACATTGGTACATCAACTCGGGGATTTGGTTATGACGGGGGTATCCTTACGGTGAATTCCTGCCCGCCTCCGGTGGAGGTGAACGCAGATGGGGACAGTGAGTTCATGCTTGCAGTTGTGGTAGTCACCGAGGAGACCCAGAAGGGTACCGCTCGCTCAGCTCAAGAATACATCAATCCATTGCTAGTTCTTTCTGGCCGACAGTACGCGTCAATCTCGTTTGTCGAGTTACACGCAAAAATCTGCGACGCTTTACGAGGCACAGGTCCACGCGTTGTGGCACAGTCGTCTACACCTGATGACGGCGTTCAGCTTGTTCTGTCTGACGGGCGGGTCCTCGACACCAGGAAGCGATGAACGACAACCCCGGCGACGCGCTACCTCACCAACGCCGCGATGAGGAAAACAGGCGCTGGGTCGGACCTAGGCAAGATCTTGATTCCCCAATATAAGTTTGGTCACGGCTCGTTCCGGGGTCGGACCAAGACAACTTCTTGATTTGGCAACATAAGGTCGCATAAGAAGGATCGTCTAAAAATAGGTAACGGGCAATAGTAGAACAACCGATGCCGCGCGCTAACCATTCACCAACGCGGCCGGTTCCAAACGTTCAAGTTCGTTCAATCGCTTGCTAACTACTGCGGCCCGTTTCAAACGTTCCACCGCTACGCTCTGTTCCAGCCGTTCCAATTGTTTAGCAGATTAAAAAAACGGAGTACTTTCACGTTTCGGGAATTCTCGAACGTCGAAACTTCAAATAAATTAAATTGCCAGGTAGATGTGCGTAGCCGGAGGACAATCCGGGGAGCCGACGAGCATCTGCATTGTTGCCTCGTGTACATTGACTTGAACATGGTTCGTGCCGGCGTGGTAAATCATCCGTTAAAGTGGAAGCACGGCGGTTATCGTGAGATTCAGGAGCCGCGCGATCGCTACACGATAATCGATCTCCTAGGCTTGACTGCACTGTGCAGCTTTGCGGATTCGGCAGATTTTCAACGAGCCCACTGCCAATGGGTTGAACAATCATAAGGCGCGGTGAGGAAAAAAGGTGTCAGGAACCTTTTCGCTCTCTGCGCCGGGTTATCATTGAAGGGCTCGGCCCCACTCATGGAAATTAGATCAGCATGGGTTCCTGAACTGAGATGGACATTTGCCACCGGTTGCGGTAGGGAGGTTTTAGTTTTCCATTTTCGGCAACACCTTCTATGCGCGCGTCGTCCGAGCGATGTAATTTGAATATCCAGACCCTGGAGGAGTAACGGTTATGAGAAGCCTGAGTTTTGCCGTGGTCGCGGCATGTGTGTTGGTAACGTCGGGCTGCTTTGTCGAGACCCATCGTGGCGATCCGCACCGTGTGTGGTGGGAAGAGCGCCACCGCGGAGAAGCGTACCAAGCCGAGCGCGCGGAGCGCGAGCATCGCGAGCACTGCCGTCGGTCCTATGACCGAAGCTGCGAGGGTTGGTATCGATAGCGCGAGAGGCATTGAAACGGCGAAGTGCCGCTAACTTAGTGCCGAGAATTGCGCGACAACACAGTAGGGTGGCGACGCCTATTCTCAGCAGAACCGTATCCGTCGTTATTCGTCTTTAATATCCACGAGCGTTATCGCCCCAGGAAGAGAACTGATTGCCGCACCTTATCAGGCGTTGAAGACCTCGAAGCCGCCCTCGAACAATTCCGTAAATTGCCGCTGACCTAGGCGCTTGCACAGTTCCGCCTTGATCTGCACGATTAAATGGGATTCAATCTAGGCCAGTGGAATCATCCCGCAAAAGATTGGTTGGGCTGTGGACCATTTTCTTTTTTGCCGCGGCAATCCTGTGTAGCACGATGAGTGTTGCGCGACCGGCTACGGCATCGGAGATGCCCGATTGCCACAGCAGAAGCGCCGCGCCCGAGCCACTCAATGCAGATGCGTCTTCGGCGTGTGCTTTCCAACCGGGTTAGGCCTCCTTTCCAAGCAGCCGGACATTCAGACAACTTTTCTACTTTCGAATTCACTGCCGAAAATCGATTTTTCGCGCCTCTGCGTCAGCACCACTCCGCAACCCCAACCTGCTTGTTACAAGCCCAAGGAAAAGATTTATCTTTTCAATTCCGTTCTCACTCTCTGATTTCTCCTGCGCTCCGCGCATCCCAGTTACTTGGATCGTTTCAAAACTTTTAGGAGGAAACAATGAAGAAGTTCGTCTTCTTATTTGCCGTCTTGTTAATCGTCGCGGGCTTTGCCGTAGCGCAGGAGTCTGGAACACCCATGCAAGGAATGATGAAGGGTGACGACGGTGGAATGCGGGGCGGCATGGGGATGATGAAAATGATGGAACAATGCAAGGACATGATGAAAATGGGTCAGGCTAAATCGGTAGGCCAAGAGAGGCCGGAGAGCGCCCTCGATATTGTCAAAAAGCGCTATGCGCGAGGCGAAATTAACCGCCAGGAGTTTGAAGCGATAAAAAAAGACCTTCAATAGCAACACTGAGGGGTGAGGATTCTGTTGCAATACGAAAGCCGTTGTCGTGTGATTTAATAAGGTATTGGGATATGAACAGACGAAAGTTTCTTTTGCAGAGTTTCTTGTTGGGCACGGCTGCGTTGACCGGCGAGCATGCCTTCGGAGCGCTTGAACATCGTTATAAGTTGGCCCCGGAGGCATTGCTTCCGAAAGATATCAGAAGCGCGTCTGTGGAAGTCCGCGAGGCTTACCGCTTCGCCATCGCCAATCGGGATACGCTTCGCTACATTCCATGTTACTGCGGTTGTGGATCAGAGGGCCACACGAGCAACGCATCGTGTTATCTAAAGGACGTTTCGACGCCTGGGAATCTTCAATTCGATCGAATGAGCCTGGCCTGAGGGATCTGCATAGGCATCACGCGTGACGTGATCAAGATGATCGATGAAGGCAAAAGCCTCAAGGAAATGCGGGCGCACGTCGAGCAGAAGTACAGCAAATACGGACCTCCGACGCCAACGCCACCGGTTCCGTAGCATTTAGGAATTCCGCGTTTTCCTCTTCAGTGCTTATGATGAGCTTCCTGTTTGGCACTGTGTTTCAGGCGCCCGGAAAACTCATAAATGGTTCTCACCGCCGTGCAGCCAAATACAGAGATAAATCGGATCAGGCAAGATGGCTGTAGACTTTACATCCCGAGAGATATCTCAGAAGTATGACCAATTTGCTCGTTGGTACGATTGGGTTGAAGGCGTTCCCGATGTGCTGGGCGTGCGCAGACTTCGACGACGGTTGTTGCGGAGGGCGTCAGGGAACGTTTTAGAAGTTGCCGTCGGAACGGGAAAGAACCTGCGATTCTATCAGCGAGACTGCCGAATTGTCGCCGCAGATGTCAGTGCTGAAATGTTAAACGTCGCACGAAAACGAGCAGCGAAATTGTCCATGGATGTTTCCTTCTTGTTGGCGGACGCAGAAGCACTTCCTTTTCCTGATAAGAGCTTTGACACGGTAGTCTCCTCTCTTACCACCTGCACATTTCCGGATCCTGTAGCTGCCTTACAAGAAATGGCTCGGGTTTGCCGATCTGACGGACGCATCCTTCTCCTTGAGCATGGCCGCAGTAATTGCGAATGGCTTGGACGATTTCAGGACCGCACGGCCGATCGGCTTGCGAAACAACTCGGCTGTCACTGGAATAGAGAGCCGCTGGAGCTGGCTAGAAAAGCGAATTTAAAAGTCAACGAAGCACGACGACTCTTCTTCGGAGTTTTTCATCGAATCGAAGCAGAACCCGGCCTAGTGGAAAAAAATTGAGCGTGAGACCACATCAACCGAAAACCTCTAATTGAAAATTGGGTTTTTCTAACAGTCTTGAAATGAGGACAACTTATTGTCGTTAATGAGAACCGCTTTCGGGAACTGAGATCGTTGCAAAAATTCAATATCATCTCCCAAGTCCCTGTCTACTTGGCACATTCATTGCGCTTTTAAACTTTTTATGTTCTAGCCTGAGCTCTGGTGATCGATCCAGCCGCGAAAGATATAGGGCATGTTTATGTGGTTAAAAACAATCTATTTTTTTAGCCTCTTATTCGCGGCTCTGGCTCTTGCGCCTGCGATGGCGCATTTATTGGAGCTGCCGAACAAAATCAATCTTTCTCGCGAAGATTACTTAACTGTGCAGCAAATCTATCGAGGCTGGGCGCTGCTCGGTTTTGTTGTCGGCGGCGCGCTGCTTTCGACTCTAGCTTTAACGATTGCGGTTCGCCAAGAACGCATGGCTTTTATCTTCGCCTCAATTGCTCTGCTCTGCATCGTGGGAACGCAAGTAGTGTTTTGGACCTACACCTATCCGGCTAATCAAGCGACAAACAACTGGACTATGCTACCTGATAATTGGATAGAACTTCGTCGGCAATGGGAATACTCCCACGCGACTAGCGCAATTCTGAATCTAGTTGCGCTAGTGATGCTGATATTATCTGCTCTGGAGAGAGAATAGAAATGGAACCTTCTTGACAGCACTTCTCCAAGTGATATTTGTCCGTAACAAACCTCCCCATCATTGCCAGAAATAGAAATGGAACCTTCTTGACAGCACTTCTCCAAGTGATATTTGTCCGTAACAAACCTCCCCATCATTGCCAGAAGACTTCTACCACGCAGCGGGGTCTTTAATGAACATTCTACTTCTCTCCATGCCGGATTCTTTCGAGCATACGCCGACTATTAGTATTCGTATGCCTAACGGCGCTCTCACTTCTCTCGCCGGCAACGTTGACCCGCACCATCGAATCGTCGTTGCCGATCTCGTTCTAGTCCAGCAGCGCATCCGGGCAACTATAGAGCAACTCATGGACGAGATTCAGCCAGAGCTGGTGGGGCTCTCGGTAATGACCTTCCAACGGAAGACCGCCAAAAAGGTTATCGAGCTGCTGCGTTCGCTGAGACCGGGGCTTCGGGTCATCGTGGGCGGATATGACCCGAGCATGGCTCCCGAAGCTTATACCTATAATGACATTGACTTCATTGTGCGTGGCGAAGGAGAGATCACTTTTCGCGAACTGCTGCGGGCGATCGAAACCGATACTGGCTATGAGCGCATTTTAGGCTTGTCCTACCGAGAGGCGAACAGTTTCTACCACAATCCGGATCGACCGGTCAGCGGTCTCGACAACCGCGAGATAAGGCTGCCCAACCGCGACGCGCGCGTTCTGAGCGGTTATACCATGCTTGGGCGCCAGGTCGACGTCGTCGAGACCTCTCGTGGTTGTACGTTTGATTGCAGTTTCTGCTCGATCATCGCGATGCGGGGTCGCCAATTCCACACTTATTCGTTCGACCGGGTACTCATGGACATACGCGACGCCCGATCCCACGGCGCTCGGGCGATTTTCCTCATCGATGACAACATCACTCTCAACGTATCACGCTTCGAGGCGCTTTGCCGGGCAATCATAGACGCCCAGCTGAACCACTTAGACTACATTGTGCAGGCGATGACTTCAGCCATTGCAAATCATGGGGAGACGCTCGTGCCACTGATGCGCAAGGCGGGTTTCCGCTATGTCTTTCTCGGAATCGAGAACATCCTGGAAGAAGATCTAAACTTCCTTCGCGCCAGTTCCAAAAACGCGCGGCGCGAAAAGGGGCGCAAAGTTGGCAATGCCGCAATCCAAGCCATCGACGCCCTCCACCAGCATAAAATGTATGTCGTCGGCGGGCTCATTGTCGGCAATCCGGGAGACACGCGCGAGTCGATAGAGACCAATCTGGATTTCGCGCGCCGCTACGTCGATTGGCCGTACATTCAGCACCCCACCCCTTACCCTCGCACACCCATGACCAAAGATTTTTATGAACGCGGGCTGATCATCAACGAGAACTCTGAAGAGTACGACGGCACCACCGCAGTGGTCCGAACCGATCACCTGCCGGCGGAGGGGGTTGAGTTTCTAAGGTGGCGGGCGGAGCGATGGATGAAACTTCGTCACCTGCCGGCGGTTCTATTTCATGCGCCCAAGATGTTGGCCTATATATTTCGCGGCGTCACCATCAAGTTCCTGCTTGGCCTGGAAGACGAAAACAAGGTTTTCGAGCGCTACCGCGCGATCCGTAAAGCCGAGCGGGCATATGTCTGACTTGTAAATTATGGCAGGCGGTTTTTCTTGGAGTCCCGGCCAGTTGGCCTGGACGCTGATCGTCTTGGCCCTCGGCGCCGACGACGACGCTGGCGCCGGAGCGTTTACCATAGCGATTCAAAAACCTCTTCGTGCGGAGCGGATCTTGTGAGTTGTACGTGGCCTCAGCAATCAGTCCAGAAATAATTCTGGCCGCGCGTTCCGATTTTCCCTTAGATCTGCTGAGCAGCGTTAGAAAGAGATGAAATGTCCGACGAGGTTTTTTCTCGTTCGGTTAGGGCGACGCCGGCGCTACCGTCGGCACCAAGCGCCTGTATCACTCGATTCATATAGCTGAAAAAACCAACAACGTGAGTAGCATCTAAAATCGCTCGGTCAGAGAAGCCGTTCGAGCGTAGCTTTGCGATGTCATTAGGAGTGACTTGGCTGGGATCGCGCGCCACTTTTTCGGCAAAGGATAGGAGTTGCTTCATCTCTGGATCGACGGGAGCAGTACGGTAATCTTTCATGAGCGCATCGGCCAATGTCGCGTTGTTCAGTTCTTCACGGAGAAACTCTCCGTTGGACTCTGTTCAGTAAAAACAATTATTCACTCTAGAGGCTACGATGGCCACCATTTTCCGCTGTGCCCGGCTCAACGGCGAGGGTCCTTCCATAAGCGTGCGAAAGAGGGGGCCTAACGTCGCGAGAAGACGTGGGTTGAGACTTGAGACTTTAACAATATTGGGAACCCGCCCCCGCCTCCACCGCGCCACCCGATAGACCCAAGTTAGGAATCCTCGCGCCTCGTTCTCCTCGAATGTTCTGATCCACGCCATTTTTGGATCTCCTTTCAGATAAGTGGTCTCTCAGCGCATAAGAAACGTGGTGACATAGGATGTCGACTGGCTAGGAAGTGACATCGGCCTGTAAAAGTCCTGCCTATATCTAGAGCGTGTTACTTCCCAAAGAAATGATGATGACCGACGGCGAAATAAACTGTCGCCCGCCAGAACTAACGCTGATTGGATGGCCGCTACTAGTTACAAAACCCGAAGAAAATCCAGTGCGGATGGAATGACCAGCTGCAGTGTAGGGCTCAGCGTTAGCAAAAAGAGAAATGCCAGGAGAAAAACAACATGCTTCTTCACTGTCGTTCCTCCCTTTAGTTACGAGTCTAAGCACTGCCACCTGGCGTTTTCAAGAGCCGCTCTTTTCCGGGAAATAAGAGACAACGTATATTTTCGTTAACAATCTCTCCGCTCGGATTAACATAGCAGCCCCAGATACATTGGAGCGGTTACAATGGAATGCGAGGCCAGCCCAGGGCTCGAAAGCTGCCTTGTGCGATGATCTTGTTGGTTTGGTAAAGCAATCGAACCGGTACAATCACTTCTCTTTGGACTCCATGGAGCTCAAGCCGTCCCTTGAGTGTGATTTGCCACGGCTCTTTGAGAGAGTGAGGTCGCTCGCTCTTTTGAATACCGGTGCTGTCTAGCCGGATCACAGGATACTGCTTAACTTCCAAGTAATATTCCTGAACGTCTTGATCCCTCAATCCGATATTACTGTTGTAACTGTTGGCATCGATCACCAGGCTGACGGAAGCTGTCTCCGCCAAACGATCAATGTCGCCCCACGCCTCACCTTGGCGAAGACGAAACATGCCGTTTACGAGATTGCCAAACGGATCCTTGGTCTTCGTGGCGATTTGGCTCTCCTTGGGATCTAGGCGAAAGCGCTGGACTTCGGCGAAAGCGGACGGGGAAAGAAGAGAAAGGACAAATGATATGAACAAAAAGAAATAAGACCAGCACGGCACGAACCTGTTTTACGCACCATAAACGTTTCAATGCAATAGTTCGACCCCAGGCCAGCGCAGTTTCATCGAATCAACGGCGATAACACAGGGTGTAGCCAGACTTGTTTGACCGTCAGAGTATTGCACGTGGGCGGCGGGTGGCTTGGAGCGCAACTGTCTTAAACAGAAGCAGCACCCGATACTCCTCGTCGTGGGGGGTGAAAAAACGCGCAGACGTGGCTTTGCGCGTCTAGCACCGAACCAGCGAAGCAAATCGGGGTTTCACTCCAGGGAGATTGATTGCTCATGGTCTTCAAGTTCAACCCGTTGAAGCCCGTTCAACCGCTGCGCTCAGTTCAAACCGATTGAACTATTTGAACGATTTGAACGTCTTAAATCTTGCCGCGCCAGGCGCCGGTCTCTCTGCCACGCGCTTCGATGAAATCCTTGAAGCGCTCGAGATCGCCTTGCACTCGATTCGACAGGATCCCGAGCTTATCTCCGGCCTGCTCGATAAATCCTTCGGGTTCATAGCCGATACGCAACGTCACCCGAGTGATATCCTCGTTAATGGGGTTGAACGAGACCATGCCGTTGCGCACCGGACCGTTGGCGCCGTACCAGACGATTCGTTTGTCCGGGACCTGCTCGGAGATTTCGGCCTCCCATTCGACGGTTTTTCCCGCGATCTTGGCAACCCAACGCAGACCGGTTTCGTCGAGTTGCTTGACGCTTTCGATGTTTTCCATAAATCGGGGAAATTCCTCGAACTGGGTCCATTGATTATAAACCGTGCTCACCGGGACATTAACGTCAATGCATTTTTCGATCGTTTCCATAATTCATTCCTCGTCAATGAAAGATATTCTTCAGCTATTTAGCGACATCGTCTTTGTCGGCGCCATACGTCGAATCGTCAATCGAGTGCCGCGCCGGTTACGGAAAAGCATCGTCACTCGCAACGAATACGAGTTTGCTATTTTTTCGCCCAACTTATGATTGCGCCCCAGATGACAAGAAACAATCCGATCAGCATCAGTCCGACGCCGACTGGTGCGATGATCAAAGTGAAACCAGCGCCCAGAAGCGTCAACAGAATTCCCCCAGCCAACGGATTGACGCTACGTTGGGCAAAATAGTCTTTGGCTGGCTCTGCCTGCGCCGCGATCGTCGACATTTCTTCGTGCACAAGAGTTTCTGCGAGTTCCTTTAATTCACCGCGCCTTTCCGGATCGGCCGTGCGGATTACACTGCCGATTTCCGCAACCAATTTCTCGACTGCCTGCTCGGTGGTGGCCGAAAAATCAGAATTGGCGTGCTCATGTCGCGGCCCGCTGTATACATATTCGCGTTTCGACATAATCGATCTCCGTTTACTAAATACCGCAAAACACAGGCCAGCAGAAATATGCGCCCTAATTCCAAGCCCTTCAAACTATTGAGCGGCGTCGTGTCCGATCCGAGAAGGAAATTTCCTCACAATGAAGAGGTAAAAGAGTTCTCCCTCTATGGACTTACTCAGCCAGAGCGGCAATCCCACTATCACTCCGGACTAAGTTTTTCGGACTCTAATGAATTACTCGACTGATTAGAGTTTGAAAATGCCTTCAGTCAGTCTCTTGCGCTTTTAGCTCTGCGCCTCAGGTCGTGCGATGATTCTTCGGCGCGATCCTGTTGTTGCGGCGCTAAAACTGGAAGCTCGTCGCCCGTGATCAGTCGTGCCGCGCGATTACGGCTGAAGTAATACCAGCCCCATTGAACCAAAACGAGAATTTTGTTCTCGAATTCGACCAACTGTACGAGATGAACGAACAGCCACATGAGCCACGCAATGAATCCGGTAAACTGAAACCTGCCGACATGCGCAACCGCTGATGCTCGTCCGATGATCGCCATGCTGCCGCGATCGCGGTAATGAAATGGAGCGACGCTTTTTCCTGTGATTCGGTTCTGAAGAATTCGCCCGACGTATTGACCTTGCTGCATCGCGACCGGTGCGACACCGGGAAGAGGCTTGCCGGTTTGATGGGAATAGTTGGCTAGATCGCCGATTACGAAGATCTCCGGATAGCCCGCAAGGGTGAGATCAGGCTCAACCACAATTCGTCCAGCCCCATCCAATTTGACTCCGGTCGCTTTAGCAAGCACTTGGCCCAGGAATGACGCCTGCACACCGGCAGCCCAGATCACCGTCCGGCACGGAATGCGCTCGAGGCTCTCTCCGCGCTTGACCGTAACCGAGCCGGGATGGAGTTCCGTAACAACCGCGTTCACATCGGCTTTAACTCCCAGTTTGGCCAGGAAGGCGGTTGCTCGTTCGGACAGTTCTGCTGGATATGATGGAAGAATGCGATCGCTCCCCTCGATCAATAAGATTCGCGCCTTGGATGGATCGATATTGCGAAAGTCATGTCTGAGAGTGTCATTCGCGATCTCGCCCAATGCGCCGGCCAGCTCGACACCGGTAGGTCCGCCGCCGACTATAACAAAGGTCAACAACGCCTCGAGCGTTTGCGGATCGCTTTCTCGTTCGGCGGCCTCGAATGCAATGAAGATACGCCGTCGAATTTCCGTCGCGTCCTCGACGGTCTTGAGTCCGGGGGCGATTTTTCCCCAGTCGTCATTGCCAAAATAGTAGTGACGGGAGCCGGTTGCGACAATGAGCGTGTCGTAGTCGACCACTCCATCGGTGAGCAGTACCCGACGCCCTTCGATGTCAATATCGATTACTTCGGCCAAAAGAACGCGAGCATTCTTCTGCCGTCGAAGCGTTGCCCGTAGCGTCGAGGCGATGTTCGCGGGAGAAAGCCAACCCGTCGCCACCTGGTAGAGAAGCGGTTGGAATAGATGAAAATTGCGCCGATCGATCAGCGTGATTTCGACCGGGGCATTCTTTAAAGCTTGGGCGGCGGCCAGGCCACCGAATCCACCGCCGATAACCACGATGCGCGATGTCTTTTTTGTTTTTGGATCCGTACTATTTATATTTGCCTGCTCGATGACAACTTCACCAATCACGCGGTTTGGCCAATTTGATTAATCCCATGATACTCGATGCGGTGCCGGACTAGACAAGCTCGCGCAACTTTTCCGACAACGCGATCCGTTCCTGCCTGAAGAATTGACGGGTTATCTGGAATGATCTGCCAAGCTCCGGTAATGACGCTGTCCTCGCTCGTATCCGCGCCGAAAGGAGTCCTTGCGGTAAATCTCCGGGTGGCGCGACCGGAGATACGCCGATGCCTCGTCATACGAACTTCCGCGCGTTGACAAGTGCAGCGCCGCTTCGAAGCCGAGCCGGTATTCGTTCTCGTCCTGAAAAAAATCTTGACCCTCTCGAGTATAATGCTCCTGCTCGGCGTCGCGCATGCCGACCCACCACTGTTCGCGGGCCGCATCCACGCTTTCGGCGCCATTGCGTTCGAAGATCGTCCGAGCGGTATCGGCTTGTTCGCTATCATCAGCAAATATGAACAACACCGTTCGTCCTTGCTTGAGCGCGTCTTCGTAGACGAATATCTCGTCCTTGGGCAACCCTTCCGTTAGCGCGTTTTCCAAACTTCCGCCTACGGCGGCGCCACCAATCGCTCCACCGATACCCAGTAGCGCCGACGCCGCAAGTCCGATGGCGATGGCCGGCCCAACTCCCGGCAGGATTGCGCTCGCGAGCGACATTCCCAAGGGCGCGCCGGCGGCTGTCCCAGTGGCAGCACCCACCACTCCACCAACGGCTTTTCCCATGCCCGGCTGTTCGCCGCCGGTGGACGGAATAGAATCGATCTTCGCCGCGGACGCCCCGGGAGTTAAAAAATTGATGCGATCGTCTGGAATTCCGGCCGCAGTGAGTTCTTCGGCGCTTTGTCTCGCCTGTTCGAATGAAGCGAAAATACCAGTGACTGCTTTCATATCATTCCTCTCGATATTTCTAAATATCAGTCGCGACACAACCAATTCTGAAGTTTCGTCAGCTACCTCTCTTTGCCGAGCTCGACCACCGGTGAATTACGTGATTTATGAAACCGCTTTCTTGTTGTGAGTCCGGCAAGCACCAGAAGTCTTGGGCTTAGACTTAACACTGCGGGCGGTCGTCTTTGTGCGGCGGAATTTCCGACGGGGGCGCGCCATAAAAAGTCCAACTAGAGCACCGCGACTTGGGCTATGTGGCCCAATCCCACGACCGCATAGCGAATCTTTCGATTGTCAAATTTCATTCAATTCACAGGATTTCACGCCTGCATAACTGTGGATCGTGCGTATGTGGCGTCTACGTTCGATTCTTGGATCGAGATTCCGCCTCCTTGGTGAAAAGCGAAGCGTGGCGTTCATACCATTCCTCTGCCCAACGATTTACTTCCGGGTTTCGATCACCGTATTTTTTTTGTACGATACCAAGAAACTTAGCGTAGTCGCCCTCCGCTTCCAGAAGATCCTTATCCGTCAACCGACCCCATTTGTTCTTAACCTCGCCTTTGAACTGTTGCCAGCTCCCTTTAAATTGTTCCTCGTCCATAACAACGTACCTCCCTCAGCTCTACGTGATCGCAAGGCGTTCGGTCCTGGTCCAACATAAGCGCACATAGAGTGCCAACGGCATAAGGTACGATGTATCGGCAAGTTACAAACTTTTGATATCTTTAGAGGCATTGGTCTGCAGGATGACCTCCTACAACTGAGGGAATTACCATTACTCTCTTACCCGACAAAATTCCCCGGCGTGTAATTCGCTGCCGTTCGTCGCCGTGACGCTCAGGTATTCGGAACCGAGCAAAAAACAATCCCTCGGGGCTCATCTTCCACCTTGTTTCGTCGGAGCAGAACCTTCGATGTCTGCGGGCACGCCCAATGAGCGCAGCGCATTCAAGACTGAATCCAGAATGACGGGTTGGGGATCTGCTGGCGCCATGCCCTCCTCGTCGGCAACTTGGAGCTCTCTCGCGTCATATTCCCAGCGCTTGAGGATTTCGATTTTTTGCTCCCGTGACAAATCATTTGTCTCGACAACCTCCTGGGGTTTTGAAAAAATCGCAGTCGGATCATTCAACGCTTTCTTGATATCGATCATCGCCCCCTCCTATCGATGGGTAAAGGAGTTGCGGGTTACTCTTTGACCTGCCGTCTGGACGATCGCTTGGATTCACTCGTAATCGTGCAAATCGCGTCTGGCGCTTCGATCTTCAAAACCAACGATTCGCTGACGGCGAAGTGTTCATGTGCGGCGTCCGAAGTGAGATGGCTCACTTGCAAGTCTTGGCCAAGGACGATGGATCCCACGTCGCGAGCTACTAAAACGCATCCTTCGATCGCGGCTTTGACGATACCCCGCGTGCAAAGGCGCTTGAGATGTTCGATTTGAAGAAGATCGGAACCGGCATAACGCCGGAACAAGCTGTTGTACAGCTCCGGCGCCAGAGCGAGTCCATAGGGGCCGCGGTAACCTTTACCGTCCAAAGCGTTCACCGCAGTGATGACGTCCCCAAGCACTTCATCGACGTTGTCCCAATCGCCGGCGTTTACATTCTGCCGACCCTCGACTGTCAATAAGCCGCCCAAATGAAAATCCGATTGGCCCTGATAAATAAACTCTTCCTCGCGGGCAGCGACTGCTTGGGCTGCATCTTCGGCAACCTTTAAATTGAGTGGCTGTCCCGTTTCTTGAAATGCTGCGATGCGCCGCTTTGAAATGGCAAAGCGGCGATAAATCATCGGAACTGAAAGCGCGCGACTGACCACCGCACTGGCTTCGTCAGGTCCCGGCTCGCGGCATCGATCATCATTTCCTACCTCGACGGTGGTTAGGCTGACACCATAAGGGCCTTCAACATCGATGATTCGCCGGCCGCTCAGGATCTCCCGAGCCGCCGAAATCGCAGCTTCCTCGATCCGCTTCATCAATTCTGAAGTGATGACTCCAGATGCGCTCTCTTCCCCCATCCTCAACTCGCTTTCATGTCGCCAATCGTGAGCCGGAGGCTGCTTCGCTCCGGCCTGGCTATTTCTTCTTTTTTTCCTTCGTTTGTATCTTCCTCGATCTCGGTTATTTCCCCGCTCGTGAACAGAAACAATTTCAATGCTTCGTCGAACTTCGGGACGTTGCGGCGTATCCATTCAAGCGTCATGCTCGCATGCTCGATTTCTTCATCCCTATTGTGTTTTAGGACTGCTTTTAGTTGTGGATCTTTACAGGCTTCGGCTCGCTGATTGTACCAATCTACCGCCTCCAGCTCTTCAATCAGTGAGATAACCGCGCGATGAACATCAATCGTCCGCGCGGTCAATTGTTCAGCGGGTTCATGCAATGAGGTTGATGACATGCCATTCCTTCCGAGTCTTACAGTCTGTCGAACTAATCGAAGTTTTATTGAGCAAACTGCAGGTCAACGTACTTTAAATGAAAAAGTCTCGATCCCCGGCCAACGCCACGTCTCCGTCGACGAAGGCGAAGAGATCGAGACTTATTTCACTCGGCTGGCCGAATGACGCGAGCGCAGCAACGTCTCACGGCATTCCGCCAACCTAAACTGGCGGTCGTCTTCCCATTACCAAACCAACAAGAAACAGAACCAAAAACACTACGAACAATATCCATGCGATTTGCGTCGCAGCGCCGGCGATTCCGCTAAGTCCTAGAATCCCGGCAATGAGCGCTATCACAAGAAAAGTTATCGCCCAATTTAACATTTGGTTATCCTCCTTTTCGCGGAAAACATTTTTGTTGCTGCCAGTAAGTTATGATTCCTGAAAACAAGACCTCGCTACAGTTTTACCAGTCCCAAAATTCCTATTACGATCAGATAGATGGCCACGATGTAATTCAGCAGCCTGGGAATCATTAAGATCAGTATTCCTGCTATCAGCGATGCTATAGGTTGCAGCCCGATGTAGACTTGCATCGTTTCGGCCTCCTCATTCCGATATCGTCTTGCAGTCCAAACACGCCCATCTGAAGCCGCGGTGAGCCACTTAATTCACTCCGCTATGCCGAGATATTCTGCTGGAATCAGTAGTCGTATCGGGCCCTGCTTCATTTAAGCCTGCCGCTCTTAATTTATTGCGCGACTGCTCCGCTAAGTTCAGATATTCCGCCCGTATGCGATCCAGATCCTTTTCTTCCAGTTCCTCCAGATTCAAAAGAGCGTTCTGGGCAGTATCAACGGCACGAATCAGCTCGTCGAGCTTTATATGCATCGCTTCGGCATCTCGGTTTTGGGTATTTTGAATCAAAAACACCATTAGAAATGTGACGATCGTTGTGCCCGTATTGATGATCAGTTGCCACGTATCGCTAAATCCAAAAATCGGTCCGCTCAGCAACCATAAAATAATCAGCGCACATGCGCCGCCGAAGGCGACCGGTTGCCCCACAGCGCGGGCCATCCATCTTGAGAAGTGGCCAAACCGCGATGCTGGTCGGATCCCTCCCATCAGAGGTTTCCTTTACGTACAACCACGAATCAAAAACAGAATGAACAATACGGGTATCGGCACGCCGAGAGCCCATAAAAGAATCCAGCCGACCTTACCCTGCTGATTTAAGATTCTTCTCATTCGTGATGCTACCGGATTTACCTCGCGTTCAGCCAATTCGTCTCAGAGCCGATCGCTTACTCAGCCGCACCCGCCGCTTCAAAAACAAATCTTGCAAGATATACGACACCAGCGCGTTGGTCGTAACGCGATTAGCCGTTAGCGGTGCGACCTGGTCGGTAACCGCAACTATCAGCTCTCCCAACGTCGTGTTAACACGTTTCTCCGCGCTCATGTTCCGCTACCCTCCTCGTCATTTTTTCTTGCTATCCCCTTAGCTAGCGCTGCCCCAGAGTATCTGCAGTCGCACCGCTTCCCGTCTTGGTGAAATCAGTGAGCAACGGCTGTGCCATGCCTCGATACTCGGTGGTTTCCCTATATTATTAATATCTTCTTGATCGATGCCGAGGTTCGCCCGCTATGAAAATCGAGCAGTATATTTCCGACAAATTGTCTGAAATACTCCTCAAACGAGCCAACTGGGACATCGTGATTCCTTATCGAGTTAAGCGGTCGCGTGACGCGCGTCGTTGAGCAGAAGGAATGCAGCAATCGGTGCAGGCTCGTCGGTCTAGGCTTGCGCGAGTTACAGCTCTCCTAAGTGTCTCCGCTTGATTCGTCTAAACCGTCGCCAAGCCAAAAACGCGACTACATTTTCCCTGCGGCGCGTGTCCGATTAATCGATCCGGGGATCACAAAAAATATCGGCGCCGGTCTGTTGCGGTTACAGGTTGAACTCATGTCCGCCCGCTGTTGACCAGTCTTTTTCATCCTGCTTTTGTCGCGAAAGTCAGACAGACTTTTTTGATCAAATTTTCATCTCCCTGTAAGTGCTTAGAAGCACGGTGCTATCGCCAAGATCGGTCGTGGCACGTGATTTGTTTAAAGATCATTCGGGCCTAAAGCAGAAAAAAACAGGAGGAATAAAAAGATGAAATTCAGTACTTTTTCATTCGTTGTTTTATTGACTGCCTCGACGGCCGTGTCGATGGTGGGCTGTACGTCAATGACCGGTCAATCCGCCGGTCAATATGTCGATGACCGAACAATTACTAGTTCGGTGAAAGCTAAGCTGGTTGCCGACAAAGCCACTAACTTAACGCGAGTTGACGTTGATACCACCAACAGAGTGGTATACCTCAATGGCATCGTCCAATCGCGCGAGCAAAAAGCCCGTGCCGAGCAACTTGCTATGCAGGTCAGCGGAGTAAGAGAAGTCAAGAACAATTTACAAATCCAAGGATCCAGATAATATGATCAACAGGGATCGGCTCGCGATCAATACGCATCTCCGATCCCTCGCCGATGGTAGCATGCGCGCCGCATCTTGGAATGCAAATGCGGCGCGCATGCCGGCCTGGAAGAAAAATTCTCGACGCCTCTCTAGTGGCTCAGTTTCGCCAGCGGACTCATTGCGGGAATCGCTCATTCGTTTCCACGAAGATAATCTTCCCTATGATGACCATCATCCTCGTGATTGTTCTTCTGCTATGGCTGATTGGAGTCATTACCGCGTACACTTTGGGGGGCCTGATTCACCTTCTCTTGCTTCTGGCTCTGATTGTTTTGCTCATCGATATCCTCGATCGCCGTAAGGTGCTGTGAGCAAGAATCCAGGGGGTATTATGAAACCGATACTGCTGATCGGAATTGTCTTGATCCTATTCGGTATCGTCGCTCTTTCCTACGAGCAAATCACGTACAAAACCAAGGAAAAGATTATCGACATCGGGCCAATACAAGCTACAGCTGAACGAGAAAAATCAATTCCTTTGCCCCCGTTATTGGGCGGGCTGGCGCTGGTCGCGGGTATCGGCCTAGTCGCAGTCGGATACAAGAAACCCTAGCAATCGGATACAGCATCAAACGGACCGAAGAGTGAATCGGACATCGCTGTTTCCGTTTGGCTGAAATAATTCTCACTTCCGTTTTTTATTCCATTCTCGAAATCCGAATCCGTCCATGCGCGCTGGGCTGCTTTGGGTTTTTTATCATGAGCACTATGGCAGCCTCGGTTAGTTCCGCCTGTGCGAGTTCTCGTCGTCCATCCGTTTGTGCCTCGATACACTCCCACTGAATACCTGGTTGGCACGGCATTAATCCGATCACAAACCGTTGAGCGTGGCCTTCGACGTCCTGCAGCTGGTTTCAGCCGAACCGCGCTAAGAAAAATGCGCTACAATCTTTATGAAAATTTAACCTTCATCAGCTAAAAAAAATTGAACATTGAAACGGACTAACAGTAACATTGGCTTTGCGACTTTTGCTAGTTCGGTAGGTACGTCTCGAGCAAGTGTACGTATTCGATTTCGGCATGTGGGACCATCGTTGATTGCTCGCCCAGTGGACGGTTAGATTTAAAGAATCTGTCTCTCCGGCGACCCGCCTCCCATCCCTGCAAGCGTCGCAGGCCAAAAGCTATGAGTAGATTCACGCAAACGTTGATCCTCGTTGTGTGTCTTTGGCATCGAATGGCATTGGCGCAAACGGGTTGGCCGGACCCTTTGTCGACAGACAACCCCATCTCACTGAGCTTCTTTCCTACTTCGTACACTGAGTTTGATAGGATTCGGAACGACGTCGATCTGACGACGAAGAGAACTTTCTCCTTGGATCTCGGCCCCAAATTAGTCGAGCTGAAAGCTTTATTCCTGGAAAAGCAGCAAGACGGCCGCGCTCTTACAAACGAAACGAGCGTCGGCACTGGCAAATGGGGGAACTATCTCGATCTTCTCGCCGCGTCTTCAGGATTCGGAGGCAAACTAGTTGGCGAGGGTGAGCTGGCCTATAGCACGCTGGGGTTATCGACGGTGCCCGATCAGCGACCCACGATGTCGCGATTGGCGCTCCGGGGAAATTGGGGCAAGGCTGGCTATGGTTTCCTTTACCGGTCCTTGGGCAGTGGATTCGTCTCCATGATAGGAACTAAGGTCGACCACGCTCGCGACGAAAGCCAGATTTGGGGAGAGTATGATTTCGGCCTTTTTCGGATGCGAGGGAACAGTCGGTGAGTCCTGGGAAAAAAATGACGATACGAACGATCTTACCCTCACACGAACGGCCGCCACTTCTTTCCAGCTGAACAAGCCGAGCTGGAGCGCGGTACTGTCTTCGAGCTATTCGTTAATTGGACAAGAACAAGACTTGAGCCAGCAAACCATCGCCTTGACAAATACGCTCTCGATCGCCTATCGCCCAACGGGCTTTTTGACGATTGAGCCCGCTTTGAATTTTACTGAGGAGTGGGACAAAGCCACTGGATTAAAGACTGATACGCCGTCCACCGGATTTGCCCTGGCCTGCTCGCCGTTTCGAGACCTACAATTGACCGGACGCGCAAGCTACGCGAGAGGCATGAGCGAAGATCCGCTCAAGGAAGGTTCATCCGTAAACACTGCGGCCGCATTAAATTGGAAAGTCGCCAAGTCTTCCCTCGGCGAACAGTTTGTCCTTTCAGGTTGAATACAAAAATGAGCTTCGCCCGATCTCGTCGAACAACGCGCAGCCCAATCTCACCGGACTGATTCAATTCAAGATGGTTGGCTTTTGAGCCGCTCAGCCGGCACCGTCTACCGATTCGCTCCTAATATCCTTTCTCCAAGCACCAGTTGGCGATCTCGATACGCCGTGCAAACCAAACTTTGGAAAACCCCTTGACGTGACGAATAAATTCTTCGACGATTTTGGTTCGGAACGGAACGCCAGAAACGAAGGGGTGCAAATTAAAAGCAAAAAACTTCGGTGCGCCCTGCTCGCCTTCCCAATAGAGATAATCGAATTGATCCTTCATGATCTGCAGCAAATCTCGCGGTGTGCGGCCGGCACCGTAAGTGGAGTAGTCGTTGCAGCCCGGCACATTATACGGCACGACAACGACTTTTCGTCCCTTCGACTCGACGGTGTAGGGATTGTCGGAATTCAACGGATCGGCCCACCAGACAAAGCCCGCTTCAGCGACCAACTCTAATGTATGCGGCGTCGAGGCGTGCCCCGGCGAAAGGTATCCGGTCGGCTTTTCCCCCAAAACTTTTTCAAAGGCGGCGACGGTTTTTTGAATCGAGTCCCGCTCTTGCTCCCGCGTGTACATGAACGAATACTCGTGCTCGTAGCTTTCCGAGGAGAATTCATGTCCCTGCGCTTTAAACTCCTTGCATTCCTCGGAAAACTGCTCGACCTTGAGACCGTTCATCAGAAAAGTGACCTTGAGACCGTGCCGGCTGAACATATCCATGATGCGCCAGATGCCGATGCGGTCGCCGTATTCTCTTTCAGTCACTGCCGCCAGGTTCTTCTTGAATACTGCATTGGCTGGAGGGATCGTGTGCGTGCCTTGGCGCTGCAATGACTCCCTCGTGGCAAAATTCTCCGGCCATACTTCCCACGGAATGATGAAGGTAACGCAAATTTTGGCTTTGTCTGGCCATTCGATGATTCTCGGTCTGGGCATTGCCTGATTCTCCTTTCGTAGTCTCCGCGCTTTCCGAATAACGCGGCACTCTTCAACTCCTGGGCAATTATCAGAAATTTTTTATGAACTCCAGCGCCCATTTCGGGCATCAGATGGTTTAGTTCTTAAAATAGACCCGGTACACTGTTAGATACAACTAAGTGGAACAACCAGGGATGTTGCTCTGGCACGCAAATTTTTAGTGAGAACCGATTTTGATTGAATCGTTGCTGTTGGCCGTAACCCGGGTTTCGACGTTGCGAGAACAGACGCTCTTGACCAACGCGACTGGCTTCTTTTTCGAGCGGGATGACCGCTTGTTTCTCGTGACCAGCCGCCATGTGGTTCTGGACGAGGCAACGAGTCATCGGCCGGACCGATTGGAAATCGAGCTGCACGTTGATCCCGAAAATGTCGCGGTCACTACGCAATATATGGTCCCGCTTTATCGCCAGGACAAGCCACTCTGGCGCGAAGGGACCGACGCGGGCGGGACGATCGATGTCGTCGCCGTGGAGCTGGAACACTCATGCCTGCCGCAGACAATCTCGCTGCACGCGTTTACGCCGACGCACCTGGTGCAAGAGCTCGATCAGATCGAAGTGGGGACGCGGGTGCTGATCATTGGCTTTCCGCTGGGCTTTCACGACACCGTCCACCATCTGCCGGTCGTCAGGCAGGCGGTCATCGCCTCGGCGTTTGGAATCCGGTTTCAGGGTCAGGGATATTTTTTGACCGACGCGCATCTCCACCGCGGCACCAGCGGCGCGCCGGTTGTGGCGCGAATGACATCGGCGGAATCCGGCCGTGGCCACCTGCCGTGGATGCTGCTCGGAGTCCATGCCACTCGCATGGACACCACCAACCGCGATGCGCAGCAAGACGAGCGGTTAAACCTCAACTGCGCGTGGTACGCCGATATCGTAACCACACTCACTCAACAGACCTAGACCGGTCCTGTCAAGAAGCCAGTTTCCCAATAAATGGATTAAGACCCGCCACGCTTTTAACGCGTGGCAAGCTCTTTCACTTGCCAACTCCGAGCCTTTACGGTTTTTCCTGCTATTGACACCTTGTCGTGGAGGCAGCTATGACGAGAGTCGCTCATGAGAATGCTATTCCGAACGCCAACGCATCCCGTCGGCACAAGAATTCTTAGCATTCTCGCGTATCTGCTTCTTCTCTTCATGTCCTTGCCGGCAACGCAAGCCGCCGAGAAGATCAGAATCTCCGTTTCCGGCGGCTATAACATGATCTTCCTCTCGGCCGGAGTCGCCCATTATAAAGGATTCTTCAAGGACGAAGGCCTCGATGCGGACATCGTGGTCATGGGCGCGGCGCCGTCCATCGCCGCCCTCACCAATGGCGATATCGATTACACGATGCTCACCGGCACGGTCATAAGGGCCGCCATTCGCGGCTTGCCGGTGCGTTTGGTTGCCGGCCTGCTGTCGAGCTCGCCGCATGTGCTACTGGCGCGACCGGAAATCAAATCCGTTAAAGAGCTCAGCGGCAAAAAAGTCGGACTCGCCGGCTTCGGCGACGCGACCCATGTGCTGGCGAGATTAATCCTCGCGCGCAATGGCATCGATCCAGAGAAGGAAGTCCAATTCGTGCCTTTGGGATCTGATTCAGGACGCTTTGCGGGGCTTCAACAGAAACTCGCCGACGCCGTGGTAACCTCTCCGCCGTTGGATTTCGAGGGGAAAAAGCTCGGCTACAATATTCTTGCGCGAGCTTATGAATACGTGAACTATCCGCTGTCGGGCGTCGGCGTGAATATTAAGTCCATCGAACAAAATCGCGATCAAGTAAAAAAACCGATCAGAGCGTTGATCAAGGCCAGCCGCTTCATCCGTGAAAATAGAGAAGAAGCCGTGAAAGTCTTGATGGCATGGGCAAAAGCCAAATCGGAACACGCTTACGCTTCCTATGACGCGACCGTGAAAGTGATCAGCCACGACGGCGGCATCCCTGCCGACGGCCTGAACTTGCTAATCGACCAGGCGAAGAAAGATGTGAAGATTACCCGAGAGATTCCACTAAGCGAGATCGCCGATTTCACCATTCTAAGGGAAGTGCAGAAGGAGTTGGGGCTGCGTTGATCAGCATTTAAACCTCTCAAATTGACTCGAGAACGTAATGAACACGGAGGTCCACTGACCTGCCAACGCCGCTTGTCGACGGGAGAGAAGCGCAGACACCATTTGCATGAATCCGTCTTGTAAAGAGCATTCAAAGAGGCACGACTCGGAGCCGGAATTTCCAAACCGGCAAGCTGCCATACATTGTGCGACTGCGCCACTCTCATTCGCCACTCACCTATTGGAAGACGGCTACGATATCCGAACCGTTCAAGAGTTGCTCGGGCACCGAGATGTGAGCACCACGATGATCTATACTCATGTCTTGAACCGTGGCGGTAAAGGAGTTCACAGTCCGGTGGATCGACTAGGGATTGATTCGGACCGACTGTAACTAGCAAAGGCTGCCATACGTGCAGTGTTTGCCGGGGACGGATTTTCGTTGTTAAGTCACGAAAATGTTCATAGAATCGCTCACAATTATAAACCTGTCGGTCGGCAAAAACTGACCGACTCACTCAATAGTTAGAAGCCGGGGGATAGTGCCGTGGAGAAGCGTCAAGGGAAGTGTCACTGTGGTGCGGTCGAGTTTGAGGTCGAGCTTGAGAACGGAATAGAGGATCTCAGGCGCTGCAACTGTTCCTTATGCCGCAGGAAGGGCGCCGTCATGGCGAGCGTGCCGCTTGAGCGGCTGAAGATCTTGCGCGGTGCCGACAAGCTCTCAATATACCAATGGAACACGATGACAGCGAAGCACTACTTCTGTAGCGTCTGCGGAATCTATACGCACCATCAACGCCGAAGTAATCCGCGTCTGTTTGGTTTCAATGTGGCGTGTATCGAGGGCGTCAACCCGTTTGAGCTCGGTGAAATCCCCGTCCGCAATGGCGCAGCGCAATCCTTAGTCGGGTGAAGGCCGTGCGATCGGGTTTAAACAGACGTCCGGCTTCTAACAAGCCCGTTGCAGGGGACCCGCTTGCCAGCGTCGCTACGCGCCGTTGACGCGGCCCCTGAACGGCAACGTTAGCCAGCCACGACGTGATTTGGAATGAGCGAGATCGGCAAAGTCATCGACCGCGTCGCCGTAGACGCGCTCGCCGCTCCGCTTAAGGCTGCGGGCTACCGGAGGACCGGCCGCACCTGGCGCCGGCGCCTCGAGGATGCCGTCCAGGTGGTACACGTGCAGGCGTCGCGCTCGAACGTCGGCGCCGACGGCCGGTTTACGCTTACCGCCGGCGTGTACTTCCC
>WNFV01002679.1_pt1 | contig 37784 bp, 30 predicted proteins | sample 5400101 | NCBI WGS metagenome assembly WNFV01 (sample SAMN13153361, study PRJNA577476) | soil metagenome | isolation source: 115 cm soil or saprolite under grassland replicate 1 | place: USA:California | collected 2016-06-15 | reverse complement strand
GACATCAACTCCAGAGCAGCGCGCCTTATACAACTTGCTCAGAGTCAAGACAATTTATCCTGATGAAACTTTTAATAAGGATGATTTTGCCCTTTACCCTGGCTGGAGAGAATACCTTCAAATAACGGATATGCTTTTTTCGATAAGCAGAACTCAAGAAAACTAATTGGACTTCATTATGGAACCTATGGATCGTGAAAATTTCATCAACCTTTCCAGTGAAGAGATCGCAAAAATTGTCCGTGCGGGTGGGTCGCAAGCCTGTGTATTTCCGTTCAATGGTACACGCCGCTGGTTCTTACTGGAATATGGGCGAGAAAACCATGCGGACCCGGCACAGGCCTATATTGACCTAACCAGCAAGCGCTACATTGAGATGTATGAGATGCTTTTCGATCACGGCCTAGACACAGTCATTGCCCCGGTCTTTGGCAGCGAAATTTTAACTCGTGGTGAAGAGTATATGGAACAAATCGGCTGTGGCATGGCACTATTGGCCGAGCATCCTTATTTTCTATCTTTCTATGATAGATACGATGTGCGTGTCCATTTTTATGGGGACTATCGCAAGTCGCTGGCCGGAACACGTTATGCTTACTTAATCGAGCTTTTCGATGAAATTAGCCAAAAGACAGCGGACAACAAATCTTATCGGTTGTTTTATGGTGTTTTCGGAACCGACGCGACAGAAACAATCGCTGAACTTTCGGTGCAATATCATCAGAATACCGGAGGCATTCCAACCCGGCAGGAATTGATCGAGCTTTATTACGGTGAATATATTGAAAAAGCAAATATTTTTATTGGCTTCGAGAAATTTAATGTATTCGATTACCCGATGTTGAGCTGGGGCGAAGAAAGCCTGTATTTTACAGTCGCACCATCTTTGTACATGAATGAACGCCAGTTACGTAACATTCTTTACGATTACATGTATTTGCGCCCAATTCAAGATCCCAATTATTTTACTATGCCGACAGAGGATTTCGAAGCTATGCGTCTATTTTACGAAGTAAACCGCGAAACCACACTTGGAATTGGCGAAATGCATGGTGGGATTTGGTATCCTGTCACCAAAAATTTGGTGGAAAACAAACTTACATCTTGAACAACCTAAAGGATCAATAATGGAGACAAGGCTTTCCGCACTGATAGATAAAATCGGCACCAGCGACATGCTCACTACAGCATATGATACTGCCTGGGTGGCTCGCATGAGAGAAATTGACGCCAATTTAGCCTTACCCGCCATTGAATGGCTGTGTCAAAACCAACTTCCCGATGGATCATGGGGGGCAGCACAGTCCTACTATTATTATGATCGTGTCATTTCTACATTAAGCGCGATGATTGCCCTTACCTATCAAGGTAAACGGAGGAGCGATAAAAGCCTTATTGAAAAGGGAATGTTAGCGCTGGAAAAAATTACAAACAATGCTGAACAGGGTTTAAGCTTGTCGTATAAGGGACCATCTATTGGATTTGAGATGATAGTCCCGACATTAGTTGCTGAGGCTGAAGCTTTAGGACTTATCAAACAACAAAAGGAAAGTATTTTAGGACACATCGCGCAACAGCGCGCGATTAAACTTTCCCATCTAAAAGGGAAGATGATTAATCGGTATGTTACTGTAGCTTTCTCTGCTGAAATGGCTGGTGTTGATGGTAAGCAAATGCTAGATAGCGAAAGATTACAAGAAGAAAATGGTTCTGTAGGCTGTAGTCCATCGGCAACAGCTTATTTTGCTTTACAAGTTAAACGAGAAGATTCAAAGGCAATGGAATATTTATATAAAATACGCGGAGAAAATGGAGGAGCACCAAACGTGGCTCCATTTGATGTATTTGAAATTGCTTGGACTTTATGGAATCTAAGTCTCATCCCAGGATATATAAACTTCAAAGACAAGGTCCAGCCTCATATTGACTTCCTCTCTCACGTCTGGGATATGGGAGGCGGAGCAGGATTTTCATCCGAGTACTCTATAAATGATAGCGATGGTACTTCCGTAGTATTTGACACACTATTTCGCTATGGAGTTATCAAAAAAGAAGACAATGTTTTGTCTTATGAAGAAAAGGACTATTTTAGATGCTTTGCGTTGGAAAGTGATCCGTCTGTGAGTGCTAATATTCATGTCTTAAGCGCATTAAGACAAGCGGGGTATAGTAAAGATAATCCTTCAGTACAGAAAATAATACAGTTTCTTCAGAGAACCAAGAATAAGGGTGGCTACTGGGACGACAAGTGGCATATTTCTCCATACTACACTACATCCCACGCCATTATGACCTGTTCAGGCTATGCTGACGACTTGGTATCAGAAGCTGTTACATGGCTAATAGAGACTCAGAAACCTGATGGAGCCTGGGGAATATTTAACCCCACTGCCGAAGAAACAGCTTATGCTATACAAGCACTCTGGCTCTGGAATCAACAGAGTGGTGAAGTACCGTCAGCGTGTCTTTCTAGAGCCAAACAATGGTTAGAAAATCACAAATCTGAATATGAACCATTGTGGATTGGAAAATGTCTTTACAGTCCCAGATTAGTAATTGACTCCGCTATTCTTTGTGCCCTCAGTTTGAATTAATCATATGCAAACACTAAATCGATTAATTACCATTCCTACTTTGGATCCCGACGATGCCCGTCGGAGAAAGTTGCTCAATATCCTGCTGTTGGGGACAGCTGTATCTCTACTGTTTGCTGATATTCTTAGTTTTATTGTCATAGTAACAAGAGATATAAAAGATTGGGTAAATACGGGTACTGGGTTAATTTTCTTGGGAAGCGCAGTTCTTTTTATTGGAATGGTTATTATATATTTTATTAATAAATATCGATCTGGAAGAGTTGCAGCAATACTATTCTTAATTCTAATAACGATTGTGGTCACCTTTAGCGATACATCAATTGAGGTATCTACTGGGAGAAGTCTGTTTATATTCACGATCCCCATCATCATGGCTAGTGTTCTGCTATCGCCCGCATCTAGCTTTATTTTTAGCGGCTTGAGCAGTGTTATTATTTCGGCCGTTGCAAGTTCAATCGATCGTGTGCCTAATATACCTGCAATTGGTGGATACTTTGTAGTGGCCCTAATTGCTTGGCTTTCTGCTCGAAGTTTGGAGCAAGCCCTGCGAGATCTGAGAGAAATCAATGCAAATCTAGATAGACTTGTGGCGCAAAAAACACAGGAATTGGCTAGCGCGCTCTCCCGTGAAATGATCGTAGCTGGGCGCAACCAAGCCATTCTTGATTCGATTGCTGATGGAGTGATTGTATTCGATGCGAACAACGTTGCCATACTGGCAAATCCCGCTCTAAGCCATCTTACAGAGATGCCCTTGGAAATACTAACTAAGATCGAGTTAAATGATTTCATTCAAACCAGACAGCTTTCACGTTCCAGTCAAGTCATCATCATGGATCTGATTGAACACCCTGATAAGACAGTGCCTGGTGTTCGCGTTGAATGGGGGAAAAAGACACTCTCTACAAGCATTGCTCCCGTACAAAACATCTCTGGAGAGAGCATAGGTACAGTGGCCGTTTTCCGTGATATTACCAGTGAAGCAGAAATTGAAAAGATGAAAGAGACTTTTGTGGCTATCGTTTCACATGAATTACGCACCCCGCTCAACGCCATTATGGGCCATACAGAAATGCTCAAGGAAGAAATATTTGGTTCATTAAACGAGAAACAGTTATCCATCGCAGAACGAATTATGGTGAACGTGGGACGTCTGCTAAGCATGGTCGGTGATTTATTGGATGAGGCACAAATCAGAGCAGGAAAACTTTCAATAAAACTAGAGAAATTTAAGACCGCCTCCCTTTTAGACGTGCTGCATAACACTATGGATAAAATCGCTGGAGATAAAGGCCTCTACCTTACCAGCGAATTAGATCCTAACATGCCTGAAAGACTCACCGGTGATCCCCAGCGATTGCAACAGGTTCTTGTAAATTTGGTCAATAACGCGGTCAAATTCACGGAAAAAGGTGGGGTGCACGTCAGCATCACTTGTGCTGGGCCAGACCGTTGGAAAATGGAAGTAACCGACACCGGTCTGGGTATCCCCGAACATGAAATCCCATATATATTTGATACTTTCCGGCAGGTTGATAGCGTCACGACACGCCAGCATGGCGGCTTTGGGCTTGGACTTTCTATCGTCAAGCAACTGGTTGAATTGATGGATGGCGAGATCACCGTTAAAAGCAGTAATACGAGTGGGAGCACATTTACTATTCTCCTGCCTATGGAAAACGACTAAGTAAAAAGGAAACAAAATCATGACGAAAAACTTTGCTATGGTTATTGAAGATGATGTGGATCTATCGGAGATCTTCACCAAAGCCCTGCAAACAGCTGGGTTTGAGGTTGAAGCAATTCGCGATGGAGAATTGGCTCAAAAACGCCTATATGAAATCGTTCCACAAGTCATCGTGCTTGATCTACATCTTCCGCACGTAGATGGCTCAACACTGTTCAGGCAGATCCAATCTACTGAGGCGCTTGACAATACAAAAACCATCATAACAACAGCGGATAACGTGCTGGCTGAAATGTATCGCGACAAGGCTACTATTGTTATGGTTAAGCCAATTTCATTTGCTCAATTACGTGATATTAGTGCGAGATTGAAAGTTTGAGTAAAGCCATCATGAAGCCCACTCCTTCAGGGATTGGAGTGGGCTTTGCATGAGTCGTTTATTGATCTATCAATCATAATACGCCCAGCATGAGAATTCTTCTCCCTGTGGGGATTTGACTGTAATTGGCCAATCTGTATTGTTAATTTTATAGCCATCGAGCGTTTTCTTCATCGAGGCAAAAGCTTTATCCGCGTTGAATCGCGCCAGATGAAACCATTGCCAAGTGACCTCGCGCGTGTTGAGGCTACGTTGATAACGGATGCATGCCAGGGAAGCGGCAACTTTGTCTTTAACAGAATCAGGCAGAGACGGAGTGTGAAGCGCAGACGCGAGTTCGGGGACGGCGTCATCTGATAAGTTGAGAAAATATTCGGTATCGAGAGCAACTGCATCGGCGTCTTTATCTGTTCGAAGCTCGCGTTGGATATTTTGCTGCACGATGAATGCATCCACGTTAAGAATCGGCAGGGACATTGCAAAGCCAAATGAAGCAATCAGAGCCGCCAGGGCGAAGGCACGCTCCTTACGAAGGATTTCTAGAACGATTGTTGCGATAAGAAGCAAGCCAATCCAAATAAGAAAGACATGGGTGTACGTACGCAGACGAGAAAAACCATACGCCGCTTCATATAGGACGAGGCGCTGGTACGCCGAAACGAGCATGACCAGCACGAGAGCAACAACCGCAACACCAAGACCAGAGAATATCCGCCGCTGGAATTCGGTCTCACGCTTTGTGATTCCACTCAAAGTAAGAAGCATCAGCAGCGAGAAGAATGCAACGGCGACCAGCTCGCCAAACCCCTTACGCGCATATTCTGAATAAGTGTAACCATCAAGATGGACGTTCGTTTGGCCGCCAAAAAAATATTGGAACTGGATCACGACAAAGGCCGTGAAAAGCGCGACGACACTTCCCAACACAATCGCAGATTCTATGAAACCCAGAAACGCGGGGATAAAAGGCTTATCTTCACCTATAAGTTTTTCATCTTTAGATTGAGACGCAGCATACAGGATAACTCCCGCAAGAGCATAAGCGATGACGAGGATGTAGATGAGGCGAAAGATATACTCGGGAAGTTTTTCAAGGTTGAATAGTTCAATGAAACCGGTAAGTTTCTGACTAAAGACGAGGTCCGCGGATGCAAGCAGGGATGCAAAAATGACAACGACTGGTAACGCTATGACCATCCCGCGTGCAACCGGCCAGATGTTGCGTTTCGTCGGTGCAATCCCTGCTTCAGCCTGCGCTTTGCGGAAATCACTGGTATAGTTCAATGGGCGAACAATGATGCTCCCCGTAAGACTCAGAAGCTTGGCGACATAATCTGAAATAGTGTAGTAGATCCAACGCCCGCCGAGATAGGTTACAGCGAGAATGGTCATCGAGAAGAGTGTGAAAGAGTAGGCAAGGAAAGCTGTCATCGGCTCGGCACGGATGAAGGTGACAACTATGAAGAAGCCAAATAGGGGTAGCAGGATCAAACTATAGCGATTGGGTTTGAAGCCTTCGCTGAGGAGAAAATAGAACCCGCCTACAAGACAAAGTGTAGCAAAAATGGCAAAGTTTACGCCGGGAGTCTTTTTCCAAAAGAAGAAATCAAAAAACCAGCCAAGAGCGATAACGAGGATCCAGAGTTTGTTCGGATTGGTTTTCATGTGCAGCTCCTATGTGTTTGCGAAGCATAAGCGCGATAGTCTAGCGGAGACTCTCAAAGGCTATCATAAATTTTCGAGATTCGTCGACCTACTTTTCAATATTACAATTTTGTGAGAATCGAATTTGGCCTATTGACATCCGAATTGAAATATGACATACTTCGAGCACTGCACGGGGGTTCGTCAATCTAGCCTGCCATCCTATAGAAAGGAGGAGGTGATGTCTAACATGGATAGTAGTAACAAACCCAGCGCTGTGGCATCCCTCCTCAAGTAAGAAGGAAGCCACAGCGCGAAACCCAGACCGCCGCCCGTGTTCGGACGGCGGTCTGGTTTAACATGTAAGGACGGGCGGCTGCCCGTCTCTACACGTTATTCGTCCCCAAATGAAATACCTATACCGCGGGCAGTGATGACGGTATCGTCATCAGTCTTAACGCGCTTGGGTGCGACAATTACTTCTTCGCGGGAAATATCTGTAATTTGGCCGTTGTTCAATGAGACCATCCGATCAAAGCCACGATTCGCTGCCAAACGAACTGCCGCCGCACCGTAGCGTGTTGCTAACAAACGGTCAAACGCAGTAGGCGTTCCTCCGCGCTGGAGGTGTCCAAGTACCGTGACGCGCGTCTCAAAACCTTGTGACTCGACATAATCACCGACCTTATGTCCTACTCCGCCTAAGCGTGGCACGTAGACTTCATCTCCTTTACTTGAAAACACTTGCTTGCCGCCTTCCATTTTTGCACCTTCCGAAACTGCCAGAATGCTGAATAAACTTCCTTTCTCCACGCGGCTGCGGACTTTGGCAACAATGGCCTCAAATTTGAATGGAAATTCCGGGATCAAAATCACATCTGCACCACCGGCAATGCCCGCGTGCAAGGCGATAAAACCCGCGTCGCGTCCCATGAGCTCGACGACCATGACGCGGTGATGCGCTTCGGCGGTTGTGTGCAAACGGTCAATGGCTTCGGTGGCAATATTAAGGGCAGTATCGAAACCAAATGTGACTTCTGTTCCACCGATGTCGTTATCAATGGTCTTTGGCACGCCAATAACCGGAACGCCTTTTTGATAGAGTTCATGCGCGATACGAAGCGTGCCATCCCCTCCAATGACGATCAACGCATCCAGATTTAATTTCTTGATCCCTTTGACAATCTCATCTGAGACGTCAATCGTAACTTCTTTGCCATTACGAATCACATTGCGCGCATATGGGTTGCCGCGATTAGCCGTACCGAGGATTGTCCCACCGCGCGGCAAAATCCCACGGACGGATTCCATATCCAGCGGAACGATACCTTTCTCTTCAATACACCCATCATAACCATCACGTATCCCAAATACTTCACAGTCGAACTTAAGAATGGCAGTCTTCACCGCTGCACGGATGACTGCGTTTAATCCCGGCGCGTCACCGCCACCTGTCAGGATACCGATACGTTTCATAACGTGCTCCTTTCCAACGTCGGGCTCCACAGGGGTGCTCACCTGCACTGCACCGAACGCCCCGTCCCCTGGACTGTCCGTCCAGGACAGGCTGGCCCAGACGGGACAGGGCAGTGCGGTGCAAGTGGCGCGAAGACGTTGGACTCCAGATACGTCAAATCATACCTCACTCCTATAACTTTTCTTGCGGCCGGACGTTAATCCCTATATAATGTGACCCATGCAAACGCAACTTATATCGTCTCGCTTTACAAGTATTGCTCGCTGGTTGGTCCCCATCGCAGCGGCTCTTGCAATTGCTGCATGGTTTTATATCGCGCCAGAAGGCGCGCTTGGCAAACTGGATGCGATTGGTTATGCCGTCTGTCACCGGATCGACGCGCGCTCATTTCATATTGGCAATCGCCAACTTCCTCTTTGTGCGCGCTGTACAGGCGAATTCTTCTCCGCAGCAATCGGGCTCATGTTTATGGGATTTGTGAGCGGCAAACGAAGCAAACTACCTGCGCGCGGTATCATGGCAATGCTCATTCTTTTCTTCCTGGCCTTCGGCATTGACGGGAGCAATTCATTTCTTTATCTCCTGAAGCAAACAGCCAAAGGCTCGGTTGACCAGATTCCCAATTTGTATGTTACAAATAATACCTTGCGTCTCTTCACAGGCAGTGGAATGGGCATTGTACTCGCGGCGGTGCTCTATCCGATTGCCAACCAAACCTTGTGGCGTGAACTCGATGACCGTCCCGTGCTCGAATGGAAATCCTTTGGTCTCCTCATCACGATCACTGTCGTTTTGGATTTATTAATTTTGACTGAACATCCGGCTATCCTTTACCCAGCAGCATATATTAGCACGCTCGGCGTTTTATCTTTACTTGTGATCGTCTTCGGCATATTATGGATCACCATTATGAAGATGGACAGTACATATGAGAATGCACGACAACTTTGGGTGCCTATTGCCTCCGGCTTGACCCTCAGCCTACTGCTCATCCTTAGCATTGACCTATTTCGACTCACACTCACAGGCACGTGGGGAGGGATTCCCGGAATTAGTGGTTAACAATGAAGAGTAGTTGGCGTTCTCTTACGCCAACGGATGCGTTAGCCTGTCCTAGACGGACAGTCCAGGGAGAACGCATCTTACGCAAGTAAATTAAGGAGAACGAACAATGGACGTATTACTCGGTATCTTTTCAGCCTTCGGCCTTTCGGCCAGTGCGGGACTCAACGCCTATATTCCCTTGCTGGTCGTCGGTGTCGTTGCACACTATTTCCCGAATATGTTAACGTTAAATTCGCCCTGGAATACACTTGCCAATCCGTGGATATTGATTCTACTGGGCATATTGGTCATTGTCGAAATGCTCGCGGATAAAGTCCCTGCTGTAAATCACGTCAACGACTTAATCCAGACCGTTGTACGCCCTGCAGCTGGGGCAATCGCATTTGCTGCCAGTGCCAAAGTCGTGACCAATATGAGTCCTGTGCTCGCCTTGGCATGTGGCCTGCTTGTGGCTGGAAGCGTACATGTGGTGAAGTCTGCGGCAGTTCGTCCGATGGTCACAGCAACTACCGGCGGCGCGGGGAACGTGCCCGTCAGTATCGCGGAAGATATTATTTCAACGGTCGTATCTATCCTTGCGATCGTTATCCCTCTCGTAATGGGAATCATATTGGTTCTCTTAGTATCGCTCTTGATTTCGTGGTGGTGGAATCGTACAGACAGGACACAAGCAGCCTGATATAATCAATAGGTGTTCATCACCGCGCACGGCCCGTTCATCCGCGTGGAACATCTATCCTAAATAGAGGAGAAGCAATCATGAATGAAACGCCTTTCACCCCAGCTCCAGAACAGCCAAAGAGAAACAATACTTGGATTTGGATTGTTGGAGCTGTTGTTTTACTATGCTGTTGCTGTGCAGGCGCTGTTGGCGTCTGGTGGCTTTGGAACAATGGCGACAGGCTTTTGCAAGGCACTAATCTACTTCTGCAATCGCTTGCATAAAAATCGAATTTATTTGCAACAAGCCTCTGTCGTCATTTCGGAGGCTTGTTGCGTTTAAAGTAGGTTTTTAATTCGCCCAGTGCGCTATAGGCTTGCTGGCGTGTTTTTGAGTCCAAATTCAATTTTTCAAATTCATCTTCATCCAGAATAGTCTGCTTTCCATCGGCACTGACCCATAAATCCAATGCCAGATCCACGTATGAAACGATACCATCTTCAATCACGGCAGGTTCGCCAATGTTGCAATAATATCCTTTGAGTTGTTTATCCTCGCAGTCATAAATCTCAAAAATGTTATACCAACGGTCACTATAAAACGTTTCTACAAAGCGATCATTTCTTTTTAGCACAACATCCATAAATGGCATATCATCACGATTGAAAAGAGCTTCGAGAGTCACAGAATGATCTTCGCGGCGCAAAACAATGCCTTCGTATTGCCATATTACTTTACCCGCTATATCTTTCTTCAACACTTTGATTTTCATGGTAAGCACTCTACTGCGACACGCACCAATATTCGGCTTTCAACTTTTGGTGCATCTTTCAGATAGAAATAAAGACCATTTTCGAGCGTGACCTTGTATCCATCTTTCTGAAACAATACATCAGCAACTCGCCCTTCAATTACATTTGACTCTTTCCGGGCTTCCAGCGGGCGCACCAATAAATGAACAGTTTTCCCTTCTTGATAATTCGGTGAGCAAGACGCTGTAAAAGTCCCAAAATCCGTTTTTACCTTTTTCCCGTCTGTTACAACGCCATCGATGATGTTGCCTAATCCTAAAAACTTTGCTGTCCATGCTGAGCATGGATTTGTAGTCACATCTTCCGGGCTACCTTCACAAACAATCTTGCCTTCATGCAAAATCAGGATGCGGTCTGTAATGGCGAAGGCTTCTTCCTGGTCATGTGTGACATAAATTGCGGGAATATTTGTCCGCTGCAAAATAGCGCGCAGTTCATCGAGCAAATCTTCTTTCAGGGCACGATCAAGTGCACCAAGAGGTTCGTCAAACATCAATAAGCGTGGATACGGTGCGAGGGCACGTGCCAGAGCCACGCGTTGCTGTTCGCCACCAGAGAGATCGGTCACTTTGCGATGTTCAAATCCCTGGAGGTTGACCAAATCTAACACTTCCTCCACCCGCTTATTTTGGAGTCCGACGGCTTGCCGTCGGGAACCCGGGAGCAAGCTCCCGGACTCCATATGCATTCTCAAACCAAATGCCACATTATCAAAAACGTTGAGGTGAGGAAAAAGCGCGTAGTCTTGAAAAACCAGCCCAAAGTCCCGGAGATGAGGTGGTGTGGAGGCGAGGTCCATATCATCCCACAAGATATGGCCGGATTCAGGAGCTTCTAGTCCAGCGATAATCCGCAATAGAGTGGACTTTCCGCTTCCCGATGGGCCGAGTAGACAAACAGTTTCACCCGCATCGACGGTAAATGAAACGCCAGAGAGTAGTGGTTGGCCTTCATAAGATTTAACGATGTTGTCAACTTTGAGCATCAAAACTCTCCGGCACCAGGCAGACGCAACTTTTCTATGAGCAGAATCCCAAGTGTTGTAATTACCAGGAGAATCGTCCCCATCGCCATGGCTTGGCCGTAGTTAAGGCCGCCAGGTTGTGCGAGGAAGCGAGAGATAGCAACAGGGATCGTTGGATATTCGGGGCGCGTGAGCAGTATTGCAGCGCCGAACTCGCCGAGAGAAACGGTGAAGGCGAAGGTCGCGGCGGAAAGTGTGGCACGGCTGAGGATGGGCCAATCCACAGTTTTCCAAACCTGAAACGGTGATGCACCCAGAGACGCAGCCGCGTAACGAAGTCTATCAGGAATGGAAGCAAGAGCAGGTTGAAGTGTGCGAATAACAAAAGGTAGAGCGATGAGAGTATGTGCAAGCGGAACAAGGAAGGGCATGGCGAGCAAGCGCGGAAAAGCAATGAGGAATCCAAGCCCAAGTGTAACCGCCGATGCGCCAAGCGGAAGCATAAGGAGTGGATCGAGCACGCGTTCGAGGCGCGTTGGTTTGGCGAGTGCGGACGCGGCAGAGAGCCCAAGCAAAAGCGAGAGTATCACAGTAGTGACTGCATATCCGAGTGAATTGAGCGTCGCTCGAATTGGCGGAACGTAAAAGACCGAGCCGCGGCGGTTGATAAAGAGCTCCGTGTAATAATCCGCTGTAAGACCATAATGCACTTCGCCGCGCTGGGCACGGTCCGCTTCGAGGCGTGTTGCAGAACGAAAAGGCAGGGCAATAAGAGGGGAAAGAAAAAAAATAAAAAGCAGAAAGCTGAAGGCAAATGTAAAAATACGTTCCTGGAGTGTACGTGGCTTACGAATATTTGATTCAGCCGAGCGCGGCGCCGTCTGGGTTGTGTTGCGCGAAATAATACGCGTATATAGAATGGAGAAAGCTAAGGTACAAAGCAACTGAATAAGCGAGAGCAACGCAGCAAGAGGCAGATTGAGTCGCTTGACCGCTTGAATATAGATCGCTACCTCAAGCGTTGAAAACGACGGGCCACCTAATAAAAGGATCACACCGAAACTTGTAAAGTCGAAAAGAAAAACCAATAATGTGGCAGCCAGGAGGGATGGCCTGAGCAATGGCAAAGTGACATTCCACCAGACGCGCAGGTCATTCGCACCAAGGGTACGCGCGGCATGTTCTAGGCGCGGGTCGAGGCGCGCGAGAGCATTGCCAACGATGCGAATGACAATGGTTGTATTGTAAAAAATATGCGCGAGCAAAATGGCGCTCAGTGTGTCGACAAATGGAATTGGATGAGATTGGAAGAAAGTTAGGTTGAGCCAGCCACGGGGGCCAAGCAGGGCATTGAACCCCGCAGCAACGACGACAGTTGGTAACATGAATGGCACAGCCGTGAGAGCACGCAGCAGGGATTTGCCAAAAAAGTCAAAGCGGGCAAAGAGATATGCTGAAGGAAGGCCAAGGAGAACAGTAAGAAGCGTAGAAAGAACTGCTTGGTAAAGTGTGAATCCTAATATGGAGGACGTAAGTTGAAGATTTTCGGCAGTCAGGGTGGCAAGATTGAAAGTAAGGGAGATGATGCGCGCAAAGGGATAGAAGAAGAATGTGCCGAGAAAAGTCAAAGGGAGGAGCCAGAGGAGTAAACGAGGTAAAAAAGTAGACAAGTAGACAGGTAGACAAGAAAACAAGGATAAGCGTTTGCCCGATTCCATGTTTACCTATCTACCTGTGTAACTATATACCTGTTTACCATTCACGTTCCTGATTGACCTATACATCCACCTACTTAAGCACAACCGCTGTCCATTCGTCAATCCAAGCATCGCGGTTCGCGGCAATTTCTTCGGGCGGCAGTGTAGCGGGCTCTTCTGCAATCTGCGCATATTTTTGAAAAGCGTCTGGTAATTTTGCAGAAGGATTTACAGGATATACAAACATTTGCAGAGGAACATCCTCCTGAAACTGAGTCGAGAGCATGTAATCAATAAACTTTTCGGCGAGGGCGCGGTGCTTTGTCCCTTTCAGGATGCCAACAAATTCAATTTGACGGAAACAAGCGTCAGACCCGGTGATGGACGCGGTCGGCGCGTCCTCAATAGGAGGCTTCGCGTCAATCACTTCCGCCGCAGGGCTCGTCGCATACGAAACGACCATCGGTTGTGGGCCTTTTCCGGAAGAGCCGCTGAAGTTGGTGTAATATGCTGTCTCCCAGCCATCCACAACGACCACACCATTATCCTTAAGTGATTGCCAGTAATTAAGGAAACTATCGCCGAAGTGCGCGCGAGTTGCAAGCAAGAATGCAAGTCCTGGTGAAGAAGTGGCTGGATTCTCAACGACGAGCAAATCTTTGTATTCGGGCTTTGTCAAATCTTCGAGAGTTTGCGGCACAGCCAAATTGTTTTGCGCGAAATAAGCCTTGTCATAATTAATGCACACGTCCCCATAATCAACAGGTGTCACTTGATTTGTCGAATCAAGTTTGAATGGATCCGGAATATCAGCAATTGAAGGCGATTGATAAGTTTCAAAAATACCGGCTTCCAAGGCGCGCGAGAGAAATGTGTTATCCACGCCGAAAAGCAAATCTGCGAGGGGGGCATCTTTCGTGAGGATAGCCTTGTTGAGAGCTTCGCCTGCGTCACCGCTGGCAAGAAAGGAAACCTTCGCGTTATTTTCTTTTTCAAATGCCGCGATCTGACAGGGCACGCCGATGCGAGACGGCAAACTCAGCACAAGCGTCTGCCCTCCGGTGATTAAGATAAGCGCCGGTGAACAATCAAAAGCAATCCGGATTTGATTTTTATCGATGCCTCTCCGGCAAGCATCTCATTGCTTATGCCGCGCGTTTTGTGTGGATACAATGTTTCATTGCGCAAAGGCCACTTAAGATTTTCGGTGGCGACACCTGTAACTTCACTGCCCCATGGGATTAACGAAACGATGTCACCGCTTCTTCCGCGGACTTGGACCTGGTCCCGGCAAAAAAAGATTTCCTCTACCCCGTCATCAAAGCGGGCGTCAAGGTGCCCTTCGGTAGGCAAGAGATGAGCGTCCGTAAGCAACGAGAGATTGCTAAGAGTTTGGTCAATGCGACCGCCCAACCCGGCGACGATGAGGGTTTCTCGATAGCCCTCTGTAATCACATAATTCAACGCAAGCTCAAGGTCAGTCTCGTTTTTATCCGCTGGATATAAGTTTATTTCAATGTTGGATGATGTCAGCTTGCGCAAAGTGGATTCTTCTAATGAATCCATATCCCCAATGACCACATTAGGGACCAAGCCCATGTTGAAGATGTGAATTGTTCCTCCATCTGCACCAATGAGGAAATCATCAGGGCGGATAAGAGACTGGGCTGCTCTTATATCGGGCAATTGACCATTGGCAAATATGACGGCACGCTTCATATCTCTTTTAACGGGTTCCTGAAAAAAAGCCATCCTCGCGGCGGAGGATGGCTTGATTGGAAATATGTTCCCTCCGCTGGTATTAACCAGATCAGGTGTTGCGGGTCGAGCGATTACGCTCCTCTCAGCCTGTAGTGAGCAGGCTCCCCGTTTAAAATTGTTGTGAGGTGAGTATATGACTCGGGCGGAGTGCTGTCAAGTAAAAAAAGCGCCGCCGAGGACGGCGGCTGGAGCATAACAAAATGGAGATTGCTCACCGCACTGCAACGAATACTGACGTCGTGCAGACGTGGCACGGTGCGCAGTTCGGTGCAAGTGTCGGAGGAAGATCAGCGCCTCGCAACCCTGCCCGCAATCCCGCACATTCCACCGAGTTAAAATCAAAATGTGCAGGACGATCGACGGGGCAACGACATATCTTAACGTACTCTTCGCTTCCACTCCTCTTTCAACTGCAATTCGCGTGGGCTCAGACCGGACTCTAGGGCGAGGAAATCAGTCAGCAGGCGATTGAACTTGAGTGAATCATCGAGCATAGGGAAATGGCCGGAACCTTCAAGGTAGATTTGATGCATGTGCTGCGGCAGGATATCATTTTCCTGTGATGGGATGGTCAACGAAGGGTCGTTTGATCCATAGACGAAAAGGCATGGCACACCCAGGTTTCGAACTTCGCTGAACAAATTATTAGCTTGGAATCCCGCCATGGAAGCGATAACAGCTTGAGGGTCCGCTTTGGAGGCGTCTGCGAGGGCAGTAATTGTTTCAGGTGTGCGAGTCCCCAGCCAATCCACTAATTCAGTCACTGAGGCGGTCGTCAAGCGCGCGTTGAGAGCATCATAACTAAGCGGGCAATTGATAGCCATCACACGATCGACACTGGTGGACCATTGTTTGAGGAATGAGAAGCCCACGAGTGCACCTAGGCCATGACCAACAATCGCGACTTTGCCGATACCCATTTCTTCAAGGAACCGGTTGACCAGGTCAGCTTGTTTTTCGAGTGAGTAGCGCAGAGGATCGCGCGCGGTATCCCCAAAACCAAAGAGGTCGATTGCGTAGGCGCGAAATGAGGTGGATGCGACTTGCATGGCATTGATCCAATAACGCCATGAGCCGACCCAGCCGTGCAGAAAGACAATAGGACGTCCACGCCCTAGAGCCTCATAATGCACTATTGAACCATCAAGAATAATCGCGCTCATTGGTAATTTCCATCACCCCAAGCCCCTCTCCCAAAACCCCGCAAAATCATCTGGGCAGGTGGGAGAGAGCAAGAGGAGAGTGGTTAGCAATTCATTTTCCAAATTTCGCCAGAATAGCTCTTACACGATCAGTTAATTCATCAGGAGCAAATGGTTTAAGCAAATAATCTTCTGCACCGACTTCTAGACCTATTGCAATCTCAGATTCCTGCCCTTTTGCAGAAAGGAACACAACAGGAATATCCTTCAAACTTGGGCTGGCTTTCATGAGACGGCAGGCATCATAGCCTGTCATACGCGGCATGCGAACGTCCATAAGGATCAAATCCGGGATGAGTTGGGATGCCATCTGAACTGCCTCCTCCCCATTCGAAGTGGATGTCACTTCATGCCCAGCAAAACGTAAGGTAAAAGCGACTAGTTCTCGAATATCTGGTTCGTCTTCTGCGATCAAGATTCTTGCCATGCATACCTCATCATTTGTGTAGGGGCAATGTAAAGGAGAAGATGCTTCCCTCTCCCGGCACGCCTGTGCTTTTCATCCAAATTCGGCCTTTGTGCATTTCAATCAACTGACGGACAATCGGCAGGCCTAGGCCTGTTCCAGGTGTTGATAGCACAAGTGGGTGTTCGCCACGATAAAAACGATCAAACACTTTTGCCTGATCCTCAAGGGCAATACCCACACCGTTATCTTGTATATCCACTTGAATTTCTCCGTTTTCAGCATGAATACCAATGCGGATTGTGCCATTTCCAGGTGTGTAGTTATAGGCATTATCCACAAGATTACCCATGATCTGTCGTACGCGTTCAGTGTCACCTATCACAGGAGGCAAATTTTTGGGTGCATCCAAAGACAAAGCCATCGGCTTATTCTCTTCCTGTGAACGGCGCAGGACTTCAGCAATGACGTCCTCGGCCACCTCACGCAAATCCACAGGCTGACGGCTGAGTGTCACGCGCCCGGATTCGATGCGCGAAATATCAAGCAAATCGTTGACCAGAATATTCAAACGTTCGATGTTGTTGCTAACAATATCAAGGAAATGCGCCTGATTTTCATTCATCGCACCTGCTGCGCCCATCATTAAGATATCAACATATCCTTTGATCGCAGTCATAGGAGTGCGCAATTCGTGACTTACCGTCGCCACAAATTCAGATTTCAAGCGGTCTACCTCGACCTCATGCGTTATATCGCGGAAGATGGATACTGTACCTAGGAAATCATTTTGAAACATCACTGGTGCTAAGTGGACAAGAGCAATGCGTCCATTTTCGAGTTCGATTTGCTCCGCATACGTATCACCCGAATGATAGGACGAGGCATTCTCTGACCAGATGCGAATCGTTTCCATCCACATGGTGGAAGCTTTACCGAAAAAGCCTCCAAACACCTCGATTGGATTACCCAGTACCCGTGCCTCCTCCACCTCAAGAATGCGCTCTGTGGACGAGTTAATGAAGGTGATTCGATTGTCAACACCCGTGACAAGGACTCCGTCTGCAACAGCTTCAAGAATAGCTTGTGAACGGCTGGCATCTTCCTGCTCCTTACGAAGCATTACACCAAGACGTTCAGCCTGATCACGGATCAATTCATACAAGTGTGCATTGTTGATCGCTACCGCAACCTGACTGGCTATCGCCTTGACCAAATTTAATCGTTCCGCGCTGAAGAATTTCTCCTTACGATGGAAGACCATTAATACACCAATCACATCTTCACCGACCATCATAGGTACAACAATTGAACTACGATGATCCTGACCGGAAGTTGTAGATCGCACCCAGCGTGGGTCCTGATGCAGATCATCAACCAGAACCGCTTCACGATTCTGTACCACCCAGCCTGCAAGACCTTCACCGACTTGCAAAGTAAAACCAACGCCGCCTATATTTTCAGTCTTTTCAGAAAGATACCCATACCCCGCGCGATAATGTAAAAGATTATCATCTGCCTGGAGCAGCATGATCGTGCCTTGTTCCGCGTTGATGGCATCATTCAGCAAAGCCAGCGTGCGATTAAGAGCCCGGTCGAGATCCAGACTAGCGGAAACCTCAGTGAGGATCCGAAGGAGTGTCTCTGTATTTTGCTGTTCATGTTGTAATTGAGCTGTGCGTTCGATAACGCGCTGTTCAAGTTCTTGGGCAAGGCGCTGTGTTTCGGCAAAGAGGCGGCCATTCTGGATCGCGACAATTGCTTGGTTCGCAAGTGTACCTAGGATCTGTTGATCTTCTTCGCTATATACATTAGCCCGGTAACTTTGCACAGATAGCATACCGAGAGTCTTGTTGCCCAAAGTCATGGGCACGGCAAGGATCGAAAGCGGTGTATCTGCACCACCATAGGAAATACCACCCATCGAATCGATTCGCTCTTCACCATGCACAAGGAATGGTGTGCCACTGGCGATGACTTGGCCACTCAAGCCTTGGTCTTTCGGGATGCGGCTAACAGGAGCGCGGACTTCACCATCCACCAGATAAACACCTTCGATCTCCTCTGTTGTTTCATCCAGAAGACTGATGACGAAAGACTCAACCGGCATAAGACGTTGTGCCGCTTTATGTACCGCAACGTAGATTTGCTCTGGGTCGAGGCTCGCACTGACCTGGGAACTGCTTTCGTTAAGAATGGCAAAACGCTCCGCTGTGAGTGCGGTGGACTGATACAAGCGGGCATTTTCAAGGGCGATAGCGGCCTGGTTCGTAATCGTTCGTCCTAACTCAATTTCATTTACCGTGAAACGGTTATCGTTCTTCGTCTGGGCGAAAGCGAGTGCGCGCAGGTTCGAACCGCTGGCAAGTGGAAGGATTAACAATGATGAAGTCGTCTCACTCAGCATTTCGGCAAGAGGTGCAAGATCTGGCTCATTCCTTGCATCATCGGTATTGAACACCCCACGAGATTCACGCAAGCGGTCATAGATAGGTGAATATGGCAAGGCCTTTGGAAGTTTATTCCGCCCACGGGGGATTGAAAGTTTCCAAAATGCCTGATTCCGCTCAAGTGTTACGATTGAAATGCTTTTAACCTCCAGCGCTTTCAGAAGTTCATCGGCGGTCAACTGCAAAATTTGGTCAGTATCCAGTAAACCGCTCAAGGAAGAAGAGAAACGATTAAGTAATCCAAGGCGTTGTGAACGTTGATCCAGTTCGGTCGCGCGCCTAAGACTATCCTCATAAAGACGCGCATTATCCAGCGAAACTGCGGATTGACTTGCAAATGTGAGTGCAACCTGTAATTGCTCACGTGAATAAAAGTGCGCCTGCCATTTTTCAAGCGCGATCACACCCACCAGTTCACCCTTTGAAATCAATGGGATCCCCATCCATGAGAGGCGCGGCGCTTCTACAGGTGGAAAGCGAGGATCTTCGCGCACATCACCAATCGATACAGCTTGACCTGTATGCACCATCTCTTTGAACAGGGCACTGTCGGAAACAGCAATTGTCAATCCAAGGCGGTGTTCATTATCCGGAAAGCCACGTGCCGCAGCAACCGTGAGACGATCTCTATCACGTAGCCAGAGTGTAGCTGTGTCGTAAGGGATGATGGCAGGTAACTGATCGAGCAAAGATCCGATTAATTCATCGCTGCGCAAGCTTGATGTCAATGATACGGCGGCTTCATTGAGTGCTTGTAATTGTCCCGCGCGCTCTTGAGTCGTCTGAACCAAACGCACATTTTCAAGCGAAAGCGCAACCTGTTGTGTCAGAGAAAGCAAAAGCGCTTCATCTTGAACCTTAAAGGCAGCCGGCGTATTGAAGTTATCCAATACAAGTACACCTAAGCTTCTTTCACCCGCAAGAATAGGAATAAGCAAGCTTGATACTGGAAGACGTCCACCGGTGGCTTGGCGATACAAGGCCAAGTTATCTGTACCGAGATTGTAATCGCGCGCAAAGTTGATTTCATCCACCCGGCGAGCAGTCTTCTGAGCAAATACAAGGCCCGGCAGTGATTCGCCCGAACGATAATTGATGAACAACATGCTGTTGTTATCAGCATATCCTGAGACTGCGCGCGGTGTGAGCACTCCGTTAAGTGGATTCCAAATCAGCACTGCACCAGCGTGTGCGGCCTGAATGACCCGACGTGCACTTTCGAGCAAAGCATTGACAACCGCATCAGGATCCAGACCTGATAACCGATGACTAAAGTCAAGCAGCAGATCCACTTCCTGTAAACGCCGCCGTGTTTCGTTGAGCAGGGAGATATTTTGTAAAATGACAGATGTCTGCCTGGCAATCTGAATGAATACCTGACGATCTTCATCCGTCAGAGAGGACATCGGTTCAGGACTGACGGCTAGCATGGCTGCGACCGTTTTATTCTCCAAAATAATCGGCAGGCAGATCATTCCTTTGGAGCGCATTGCGGTAAGCAAGGGAGCATCACGCCATTCATCATCTTCATCAACGTTCGCACTGAGAATAGTCTCACCCGTTTGCAGGCAGGCGCGCAATGGGTTGCGCTGACCGAAAAGCGCTTCCACATTTGTGGAACGCGGCAAGCTGCCCATCACATGTAGAAGTCGGGGACCTTCCGCTGTATTCTCTGCCACCAAAGCCACTGACATCTCCAACTGGGTCAGAGTTTCGCGGCCAAGTGCCATAAGAGCGGATGAAGCATCCAACTGACGACTGACAGATTCGGTAATAGCTAGGCCACCATGTACACGTTTGGCACGGCGATCAAGATTGTGAAGTGAAATGGTTTGATCGAGATCCTTACGAAGCATGATGGGCAGATCATCCTGCGTTACTTCGAGAAGTTTTTGTTGTCTCTGCAAACCCGAATAAAGTGAGTCGATCCGTCCGCGCAATTCGTTCAACCGCGCTGAATTACTGACTAACAAGGAAGCTTGCGCGGCAAAAACTTCAATTGTCTCAATCGTTGCTTTATCAGGCCGCAGCCCATTGGATGGATTATCAAGACTGATCAGCCCAAGCGGATTGCCCTTTGCATCCTCAAGTGGAACAAGGAGAAAATCATCCGGATCCCACGCATTCTCCTTCGCAACCTGGCCTTCTGATTCTGGCGGTACATAGATGTAATACACTTCTGCAGGTAAAACAGGTGTTTGATTGGCCGGGATAAAAAAGGACCTGCTGATCTTAAACTCGGGCTTCATGATTTGCTGAAGGCTTGCATATGGCTGTTTTCGAGACATCAATTCATTCAAAGTCTCTTGAGGGATTCCCACAGCCGTGACACGCCTTAAGAGGCCATTTTCAGGCTCGTATAAGCTGAACAACACTACGCGGAATGGAGTCGATTCCCGAATGGCTTTCGCCATCGCCAGTAATGCCTGTTCAAGCGACTGGTCTACACCAAGGGTGTAACTAACCTCGGTCAATCGCGTGAGTGTGTCTGCGCGGCGGCGTAATAGCTCGGCACGCTGCCGTTCGTTTTGATAACGTTGTGCATTACTCAAAGCGATCGCGGCCTGCATGGCTATCGCCTGAATAAGTTCAGAATTGTCCTGGTTAAAGAATTTGGGTCGCCTGGAATGAAGATGGATGATGCCGAGCGTACGCCCCTGGTGTGCAATGGGCACTGAAATACCAGAGCGAACATCTTCATGTGGAGGAAATATGTGTTCCTTTGAATAATCCTCAATGATACGCGCCTCACCAGTTTGAAGTACAGCCCGCTCAAGCGGAGAAGACAGCTCCCGTACTTCCTCACAACCAAGAGACATGATCACGCTCGGATCAGCAGGATCATCCTCCGGATTAAACAACATGATTGAAGCACAATCAGCATGAACAGTGTGCAACACTTCCTCATGCAGCACCTGCAACACATGCCGGCTCTCTAAGGATGCGCCCAGTTCATGGCTAATGCGCGCCATGGTTGTAAGTTGATCGACACGGTTGCGCAGGGACTCATCTGTTTGCACCATAAGTCCGGCAGATTCAATCGCCGTTGCCAGTTGGTCAGCCGCAGTAGAAACGAGTTGAAGATCGTAGTTGTTGAAGTAATCTGTTTTACTGCTTCCAAGCATCAATTCGCCAATGCTGCGTTCCCGCGATATCAATGGTACAACAACTGCCGATTCCATCTGCAAAGCTGATGTTAGAGGACGATACGTTGTAAGAACACGGCGGTCAACACTAAGACGTCCAGATATAAATGGGCGCTGGCTCCCAGAAACGGTTTTGCGGAATTCCGGATCATTCACATAAATCTGTGTAAATGCTTTTGTGGCCTCATCTGAAATTCCAAATAGCGATTTACGGTGCAGGCGAAGTTCGCCGCGTTCTTCATCTATAAGAAAAATCGCGCCGATATCTGCATGATACAAGTTCGCTAGTTCCTGGATAGAGAATTTCATTATCTCATCAAGAGTTCCAGACGACGTGGAAAGGCCAGCGATACGGCGCAATGCATCAGCACGATGAGCCCGTGTCCGTGCCTGCTGAACCAGTTGCACATTTTCAATAATTGCTGCTGCCTGATTTGCGACAATATTCATTAATCGCAATTCATCGGTTGTAAAAGAGGACGCGCCCCGCTTGTGGTGTGCCGCCTGCAAATATCCCAAGATTCGTCCCGCGGAGAGCAGAGGGATAAAAGCTGAATCACGCAGACTGGCCGCCTGGGCGATATCTGTCAGACCAAGCGCGCGCCAATTCTCATCGTTGGCTGCATCGAGGGTCAGCACAGGTTGCTGGTTGTTCAGCACGCGTTCAGCGGGACTATCGGCTGGAATGGAGGCACGATAAATTTCAACAAAATGGGGAGGTAAGCCGCGGAAAGGCACCTGTCCTTCGAGAGTCCGCTTTTCTTCATCATATATAAGAAAGCCAATCACTTCCGTATCGAAGAGAGGCGCTATACTGTCTACCAATCGCGCGAACAGATCTTGTGGATCACGGATTGCACCAAAGGATTGGTTAAGCTTAGCAATGCCCGTCAGTTCAGAGACGCGGCGTTCTTCCTCTTCATAAAGTTTCGCATTACGAATGGCAACAGCCGCCTGACCAGCCACCAGTTGCAATAAATCCATATCATGCTGGCCAAATATTCCGATTCCAGTCTGACCTGCTTCCAGTGTACCGACTAATTCACCGCCGGCCAGTAATGGTAAACCCAAATATGATTGAATGGACGATAACCCGCCGTTAGGAGGTACTTTGGCCTGCGTGGGCATCTTTGCTAGTAAGATCGGTACACGCTGCGCAATCAACCCCGCGGTCAGCCCGCCGAATTGTGACTGTGAAGCGCGTGTGACACGCTCGGTGGTGGATTCTTGAAAGCGATATGGGATCAACGCCTGATCACTGGAATCCCATAACTTCAGCTCGAGCACATCTGAAGGCACAAGACGGTTGACATTCTCGAGAATTGATTTTATGGTCGTCTCTAAATTTAGGTTTGCAGCAATCGCCTGTCCAAATTCAGTGACTACGGTCAGGATTTTCCTAGAGGCCTCATTCTCCTGTTGAGCGAATGCAGGAGACAGGTCAATGTTGCGCAAAGAAAGCAACATCGATGGATATACGCCGGGCACTTGATAGGATGTAACCTCAGTTAACCTGCCACCAATAGAGATGCGCTTCTGTCCTGGGTAAGCACATAAATCCAAAAAATCATTTGAGGGCCGTGCGCGGCGCGCTAACCGTTCTAGATCGAAAGGCTCATTTTCACGCAAGTCAAAATATGTGCGTGCCAGCTGATTGATATACTCCACTCGCCCACCTGGCTGGATATGAATGAGTGCATCAACAGAATTGGCTGGCTCTGAACGTTTAACGAGAACTCCATTCGCCTGAACGATATCCAGGGAACGCGGCAAAATACGAATCAATATCCAGATCACCAGGACAAGTACTAGTCCGGCGATTAGAAAGCCGATGCCCAGGTTTAGCCCGGCAAACATGGAAAACAAAAGCCTCTATCAGGCGGCTGAAGCGGCCGCTGCGTCCTGACGCCGCGCTTCGGCCGCGAGTTCCGTAATCTCACGGATATCCGAGAAGGATTGCAGACTGGGTGAAACCAGTCCGACAGAAAGCGTCATAAATGGTGCCCTTTCCACACCCCCCTCGGTCTTCGGCACCTGAATAAACCCTTGCTGGCGATCAATGAAGTTGTAATGGGTCAATACTTCTCCAGCAAAGCGTTCCTTCAATCGCTCACGTATTTTGCCTGCCGCATCATTTGTCGTGATAATAATGAAGTTGTCACCTCCCGCATGACCGATGAAATCGGTTGTAGTACCGATTTCATCCACCACTTCGCTAATTAACATGGCGGCAAAACGCATCACGTCATCTCCCGCCACAAAACCATATACATCTTTAAATTGCTCGAAATAATTTATGCGCACATCTAGTAATGCCCAATTCTTTTCGCGAATAATGCGGCGCAATTGCTCTTCAATCAATCGGCCGGCTGGCAAACCAGAACGTGGGTCGGTGAGACTTTCGCGCTCTGAGCGGCGGATCGCACCCTGTACACGTAATTTCAATTCTTCTATGTCAAATGGCTTGGTAATGTAGTCATCCGCGCCAAGCTCGAGACCTTGCAATTTGTCACTGCGCTCATCTTTCTGCGTCAGGAAAATCACCGGGATATGGCTGGTGCGTGTACTCGTCCGCAGCGTGCGGCAAACCTCATAGCCATCAATATCCGGCAACATAATATCCAGCACAATCAAATGCGGCAGGACTTGCTTGGTCTTTTCCAATGCGTCTGAACCACGATTGGCTACATCTACGTCAAAATGCAATCCTGTGAAATAGATTTTGAGCATGTTGGCAATATCGGGGTCATCTTCCACAACCAATAGACGAGAGTTTCCCATACGAGCCTCCTCTATACGCGCGCTTTGCGTAGTTTTGCATTTCGGCGCACATCTTCTATTTGTTCAGCTGTTACTTCACGCTCAAACGAGCGGAAGCCACTCATACGAAAACCATGCTTTCTGGCAATCGTAGCGATCTCCTTTACCCGTTCGAGCGTAATATTCTTGCCCACGGTGTAATCCTCAAAGCGGCCCTCGAGCGCAAGTGCAATTGTCTCAGCCATGCAGGCGTATGCCTTTCCTTCTGGAAAACCAAAATTAAAATGGAAATTCACGGGGCCTGGCACGTCCACCATACCACCGTCAATCACTAATATATCATTTCTTACTGCCGCCACCATTGCAGAAACATCACGGGGACGCGCGACATCGCAGACCACACTGCCAGCCTGCAAATCTTCCGCATGGATGACGTCATGGATTGCACTGGTGACCGTCAGGATTAACTGCGCTTCCTTCAAAATATCCATTCTCGTGCTGATGAGAAGCTCGCTGCGCGCACAAGCCTTGAGCCTGTCGCGCAGAACTTCGAGTTTTCTCTCATGCCGGGCGACGAGAACGAGTCGGGCGGCCTCAGCAGACAAAAGGTCGGCACAGACACGGCCAATTGCCCCTGTCGCACCGACGACTGCCACCGTCGCATCCTTTATGTTAATGTTCATCGCGCACGCTGCGTCCCGGATGGCCTGCACAGCCATTGACACAGTAAAAGAGTCGCCGGTTGTAACGGGAATGTCTAACTCATTTGCAATTGTCACTCCCGCATCGCCGATGACAGAGGTGAACGCACCAAGGCCGAGAATATTCGCTCCAAGTTTTTCAGCCATGCGTCCGGTTTGGATAATTTTGCGATAGACTGTTCGCTCCGGCAACTCCATCATTCTTCTTGGCGTATAAGGGCAGGCGATGAACCAGCCCTTGACCTGCTTACCCGTCGCTTCGGAGGTAATCCCTTCAATCTCTGAGATGTAAACAGGCGGAAAAAAAGTGGAAAAAAAATCTATTTGTCGTTCTGTAAGAATGCGTCCTAAAAAAGGAAACTTCCGGCCAACATCACGCTTGGGATCAATCGGGTGAATAATAAAAGCAAAACTATCCATCTACCACGACTCCACCTCGGCCTTCAAATGTCTATGATAGGGAATTTGGTGGAGGTGGGCTAACTTAAGGCGATGATGGTCACTATCCTCGAAATGGATATCGTGATCAATCACACGGCGTTCTGTGGTTGGAATGAGGACAACATCTGATTCAATGGTACGCGCGGGATAGATAATCATGCCCGACCCGATCCGGCAATTATGTCCTACACAACTACCCATCACCGGCCGGTTAGATAGAGTAAGCTCCCCATTGCCATCACGCGCACGTAATGGTGCAGGGATCAAGTTGTAATCTGTAAATGTGGAGCCTGCACCTATGAAAGTGTTCCGTCCGATCACGCACATTTGTAAACAGGTGTTTTGTGCGATCATACTGTTTTCCATCACGGTGGTCATGAAGAGACCCGTACGAAATGGCAGAAACGCGCCATCACCAACAACTGAGAGCATAAGTTGCACATCCTGAGAAATGTTTACATTATTTCCAATCAGACAATTTTCGATCACTGCTCCCGCATTGATTGTTACGTTATCGCCAATGATAGTAGGTCCATGAATCACAGCGCGAGGATCGATTACGCAATTCTTGCCTACTTTCACTAATTCTGAACATTCTAGCAATTGGCGGCCTTCATAAATGGCTTTGCCAATAATTTTTAGTTTGAAACCCAGATCTTCATTTAGTCGTTTTTCAAAACGTGCTCCCCGTGCAAACTGGCCAAACACTGTATCCGCAATAAAAACATGTACCCATGAATCGATCGCGATTAAGGAACGAAGAGGCACTTGAAATACGAGATCACCACTTTGATCGGCCATATAGGTTGGCACATGGTAATATCCAATCTCACGCGCTTGCGTATCAATTACAAGAGGTACCGCATCTGCAACTGGACCATTGGGGTAATACCACAGATCTGCGAGATATAAACTTCCTGCCGGCGTATAAGAGCTGGAAAGCGGCAAGGCATGCTCACGAAAGGCAGGATCGTCCGTTTTGAAAGCCGCACGCACCGCACGCTTACGCTTGAGTGCCTCAGTCATAAAGGCATGAATATAAAACTCGTCAAAATATAAGTTGTCGCGATAAACAATCGTCGGTTGGCGCACAGGCTGCATGGGATCTCCCGGCTTAAGTTCCAGCTCGCTGGTTACATAAGGAGAGAGCAGATTGCGCTGGTTCAACCAGAGTGGGGTATTTTGAATGCGTAATTCACGCGCCGGTTCACAAAATGGCTCAATCGGGTTGGGCGCGTGAAGAATGATTTTGAGCATGATGAATGATTATAACAAAACAAGGCAAGGATTCCCTCGCCATACAAAATTGTTAGAGTTGCTAGATTGTTACAGATTGGTTATGAGAAAGGACTTTTGTCCACTACGATCGTGCAGGCCGAGTCCCCACGTGCAATACAGGCAGTCTCTTCCACATTAAATATCTTTCCCCCACTTAACCAGTACAACGACTCCTGAATTACTCCTACGGCAAGATGACAGACCGGTTGTTCGGCTCTTCTATCCCAGCATACCGGGCAACGCTCAATATACCAGAAAAACTGCGTCTCCTTTTCTTCGACGGTTACACGCTGGTCAGTATGTTTATTGAAAAGGTCCGCAAATGATTTCGCTCCACTGTGCAATTTTGTGGAAAGTGGTAACATGCGGAACGCCAACTCGGTAAGACCCAGCATTGAGCCATATTCTTTTAAGCCATACTTGAAACAAGCACGTCCTATCCGTAGCGCAAGTCCACGCCCTCCTCGCGGACCGTAAGCCTGCTCAAGCGTACTCTGAATTTGACTGACCGTCTCAAACGGAAACGAGCGCTCCGGGCGCGCCGGGGGATAATTCTGGATAAATGATTCGAGAGAGGCGAGATGAAGAAGTGCATCCACCCCGTTTCGCCCCATCACCTCCTCCATTCCTAGGAGGATGATGCGTCCCATTTTCTGGGGATAGTAATAGGTAGGCATGCTCATCCGGAAGATGCCCCGTCATCCAAAAAAGCTTTGAGTTTCTGACTAAATTCAGTGGGCTCTTCTAACATAGGAAAGTGACCACACGTCGGGAAATGCTCAATACGTGCCTGTGGAATACCCAGTTGCATAGGTTTCCATTGTTCTGGATCCACGATTTTATCAGTGGCACCATATATACCCAGGGAGGGGACACGTACTTGAGAGAGCATCGGGGTCAGATCCGTGCGGCGAAGCGATGCAACGGAACGCAGGAAGGATTCCACAGTCGTGCGCGATAAGTCTCGGTCCATCATTTCCGGGAAGCGCGGATCTCTACAAATGACACGTGAATAAACCTTCATTGCAGCACGGAAAGGTCCCATCATATTGAAGAGCATAAAAGCAACGCCACGGTAACCGGCGAGCTTGAGCAGTGGTGCGAGTGATGTCCCTGTAATCGGCGAGCCTACCACAACCACCTTGCTCACTCGTTCAGGATAGCGAATAGCAACCGATAAGCTCACTGTTCCGCCCATACTATGCCCCACGAGCGGAGCATTCATAATGCCAAGCTGCTCCATGAATTGATTCACCAAACTGACAAAATCGGATACAGCGTACGTCTCCCGCTTCTTCCCAGATTCGCCGAACCCCCAAAAATCCAGTGCATAGGTGCGATAGAACGCGCCCAAATAGGCCATCGTCTCCTGCCACAACCCCCATGACCCTAGCCATCCATGCAACAAAATTACGGGCCGTCCACGCCCATAGACTTCGTAATGTACAATACCCTGATCAGTGGTGATGGAGGACACGGTAAATAATGTATCCGGCTTCTATTTCTCGGATTCCATTTCTTCAAGAATGCTGTAGAGCAGCTCTAGTAAAACGGTCTTAACTGCGTTGCGGTCAGTGGCCACGCAGGGAAGAAGTTTTGTTCTTCCATCTAACCGCAGTGCATGACGCACATCCTCCAATTCCCAGGCGTCTTCTATATCTTGTTTGTTAGCAGCGACCACATAAGGAGTGGGGGCATAAGCACGGAATGTTTCAAGGATCGAGCGTGCCTCACGAAAAGTCTCCGGCCGGGTAGTATCAACCATGACGATGAAGCCCAACATGCCCTCGGAAAGAATTTCCCACATAAAGTCAAATCGCTTTTGGCCAGGTGTACCAAATAAATACAAAACCAGATCGTCGTCCACCGTGATGCGGCCAAAGTCCATTGCCACAGTTGTTGCAGATTTGACTGCACGTTCTACTTCATTGGAAATCTTGCGTTCGGTCGATACAACGTCAATTTCGCTGACAGACTGAATGAATTGAGTCTTGCCAGCACTAAACGGGCCTGTCACTACCATTTTGACCGTTTGCATAATTGCAGTCCTTTTGAGCGTGAAACATTACATTGAACGAATGCGGCCAATCAATTTATTGATTAATGATTTCTGCTCTTCTTTATTCTTCGTCGGGAACATCTTTGGATTGAGAGGCGCAGTTCCACCTCCCGGACGGACGACTTCTATCAGTCCGGCTTGCAATAAGCCATAAACAATTCTGCGGATTTCAAGGTCATTCAATTTATTCGTGGAAGCGATCTGACGCATGGTATTTTTGGGGTCTACAAATTTCACCACACGCCATTCTTCCACACTTAAGTTTACATTCGTCAACGGGCGTTCCGTAAACTTGAGAGCCATATCGAGGCTGGGAATTTCATCTTGCAATTGCTCCCACTCACGCAATTGCCGTGAGCCTTCAATAATAATGTTTTCCAGATCAAGACGTACGTTGATGCGATCATCAGGCGGGAGCAACCCGTTTTCGAAACGGAAGAAGCCTTCCACCCAGGTAAATAATTTGCGGACAACCTCAGTGAAATGACCTTGCAGGTTTAGAAGGATATCTTCCTGTGACACATAACCCGCATTGATAAGCAGAAGACCTAGTTCCTTATCACTCATTTTCCCAGCACGGTCTACAATCACGCGATATTGATTGGCATTGATTTTGTTTGCCTTATGCAAAACTCTCGCCAAGGTCCCATCTTCTTGACCGATGCGCGCATAAGCCAGCTTTCCTTCTCGAAAAGAAATATAGGCTTGTTCTACCGGGCCATCCACGATCAGCGTTCCGGTTTTTCCAGCTAGGTTGATTAAATTAAGTAGCTGGGTAATTGTAAAATCGCGTAAATTGCCGCGCAGAGCCATTCATACCTCAAGAAAAACCCCTTTACCAGGGGTAGTGTAGGAAAATTATACTTGCAAGGGGTTCGTGAGTCAATTAAACCCCTTAACATTCTTGTGAGGTAAGCAAAACAATTGGACTTAATTCAACTCACTCAAGCGAGATTAATCCCGTGCGAATAGCAAACTTGACTAGTTCTGTACGCGTATGCATATTAAGCTTATTCATAATACGCTCGCGATGACGCGCGATTGTCTTCGGACTTAAATCAAGTCTCTTGCCAATCTGATCATTATTCAACCCCTGTCCCACCAGTTCCAAAACCTGGCGCTCACGCGCGCTAAGAATATCCAAGCTGACTACCTCCCCAGCCTTTTGGGCATGGTTTTGGACTGACATGCCGCTTTGCCGCGTGAGCCGCTGATAATCATCCAGTAACCAGCGCGCCAAGGCAGGTTGTAAATAAATAGCCCCGGTTGCCACTGCGCGGATCGCCGCTATCAACTCGTCAGCGGCAGCCTGCTTGGTGAGATATCCTGAAGCGCCAGCTGCTAGCATTTCCATAAAATACTGCTTATCTTCATGGACCGTCAATGCAAGGACCAGAGACTCAGGAACTAACGATTTTAATTTACGCGTTGCTTCCAGGCCATCCATGTGAGGCATGGTGATATCCATCAATATAATATTCGGTCGCGTATCCTCAGCCAGGCGTATTGCCTCCTCCCCATTACGCGCTTCAGCTACAATCTTCATTCCAGTCTGCGTTTCCAAATATGAACGTAAACCCGTGCGTACTACATCATGATCGTCCACCAGCATAATTGTGATTGTATCCATCAAATCCTCCTACTTTAACCTCGATGGGACGATGACTTCGATCTGAGTCCCCGCACCTTGTGCAGAGATGAGATGAAAGTCCCCGCCCACGGATTCAACTCGCTCACGCATTCCCACTAGACCCCAACCACGCGACTTCGGAAACCGTCCATGCGCGTCAAACCCTTGACCTTGATCTGCCACTATTAAATGGATAAGGTCTGCCTCAAAGATCAACTGGACATTCGCCTCACAAGTTCCTGCGTGCTTGGCAATATTGGTAAGCCCTTCCTGAGCTACGCGGAATAGGACTGTCTCCAAAGAAGGGTCAAGCCGATGCACATCTCCATCTATTTTGAACATTACATTGATATCCGTATCGGTACGGTAATGACCAATAAAATATCTCAAGGCGGCCACCAAACCCAAATCGTCGAGCTGGGCAGGCCGAAGGTCATGGACGAGGCGATAGATTCCTTGGGAGACGCGTCGGCTGATATTTTGGAGATGCTCTACTTTAGCGGACGCGGCCTTTTGTCGTTTTACTATGGAACGCAGGGTAGCCAATTCCAGGGAGAATGCTGAAAGTTCCTGTGCGGTCTCGTCGTGCAGCTCACGTGCAATACGCGCCCGCTCTTCCTCCTGTGCATGGACTGTGTGAGCCAGCAATTCGCGTCGAAGGGCTTCCTGTTGCTGCAAGGCCTCCAGGTGAGACTGTTGCGCCGCGTAAAACTGAACGCGCCTCTCATCCTCCATATTGAACATGGAGCGCAGCAAACCAATCGTGACTATCACTGCCGCGAAAGTCCGTATTACCTGGATGGGAAAACCACTAACCACGAGGAATGTCGCTTCATTAAGATAGCGTGCCGGAAACATATCTAGCGGATGGACAAAAATCTGTGTGAGCGTATAGATCGCAAACCCCAGAGAAGTTAGACCTAGGTTTAATGTCAGGGCTTTTTTATCGGATTCCTGAGACTCGCGTGATTTGGCTTGCAGAGCAATCGTTGCCATCAAAGATACTGGAACGGCCAACAAATAACGCGACAATCCATCCAAAAGATTGAGCCATGGAATTTTCATAGTTCGATAAGTTAAAAAGGCACTTAACAAGATTGCGCTTGCATACAAAATAAAGCTCATGGAACGAACAAATCTTTTGCTCTCTGAATGTGGTGAGGTAACTTGGAGCAGATAATGTGCAAACAACATCAGAGATGAAAAAGAAGAAATCAAAAAACCCAGACGTAACCAAGGAAGCCATAATGGCAAAGGCATGCCGAGCGATTGAGCCTGGAGAATATAGGATTCCATCCATTCATGCGTACCGTGGATTAATCCAAAGGCAGAAAGCGGGAGCAGTACGCGTGCTTCGGCGAGAGCAGGCGATCTGCCTGATTCCAAAGCCATGGCAATCCCCATACCAAAAAAAGCAAGACCATAGATAAAGTAAATGATGAATACTAATTGATTAATCATCAACTAAATGTCCACTTGCTTTTTCATTGTACAACAATGCATACCAGGGTCTGTATACAAGACATCACCACAAGTATGTGACGTTTATCACAAATATGGAATAGACACCCCAACAATTTCGGAGTAAAATCTCCAGGTTATTGTGACTTATGTCACATAGCTTATAGCCTAATTTAACTTGTTTTTAATGTAGTAACACCGTAGAATTTGGGGGAAACTACCCAAGTTAGGCTATATTCCTTAACTTTGAGGAGGTGCTCCAAAACACTATTAATGTCTAACTAACTTTTCAATCCATGAAAGGAGAATGCTTAACATGACACTTAAGAAAATGTTAGTTTTGATTGGCCTGATCATTGTAGCCGCGGCTGTTTTAGCGGCTTGTGGTGGTGCTCCGGCTACTAGCACTCCAACACAAGCGCCTACTGTGGCCCCTACACAGGCGCTCCCCGAAGTTCCCTTCCTCACTGATTGGCAAGGTTCTGGTCATGGCAATGTATCAGATGTACCCTTCCGTCATTGGGACGATGCCACGGCGAACCCCGATGGTGTCCCCATCACCTGTGCCAAGTGCCATACCAGCGCAGGCTTTGTGGATTTCGCCGCTGACGGCAAAGTGGATAATGCAGTTCCGGCTAAGGATGCTCAAGGAATTGTATGTATGGCTTGTCACAGCCCGGAAGCCATGGCCCTGACATCCGTTACTTTCCCCTCCGGTAAAGTTGTAGAAACTTCCGAAGAGGGCGAAGCTCGCTGTATGACCTGTCACCAGGGTCGTGAGTCTAAAGCCAGTGTTGACAAGCAGATTGCCGATTTCAATGCGACCGATCCAGATAAAGTCCCTGCTCCGATTAAAGATGCGAATGGAAAGGACAAAAAATTCGGTTTCCTCAACATCCACTACTTTGCGGCGGGCACCACGCTTTATGGATCTCAAGCCGAAGGTGGATACCAGTACGATGGAAAGGTCTATGATCCGAAGTTCCGCCATGTCGCCGAAATGGATACCTGCATCGCCTGCCACAATCAGCACAGCACTACAGTGCGCGTCGAAAAATGTGCACAATGCCATGAAGGCGTTAAGACCGTTGACGACCTGAAAAACGTCCGAATGAATGGCTCTCTGGTGGACTATGATGGCGATGGCAATATCACTGAAGGTATTGCGAGTGAACTCTCGGGCATTCAGGATGTCCTTTATGCACAAATTCAAACGTATGCCAAAGATACAGCTGGCACACCAATTGCTTACGATGGAGCAACCTATCCCTACTTCTTTGCTGCCGGTGCTGATGGAGCCCCTGTCAAGGATGATAAAGGCAATCCAGTTGGATATAGCACCTGGACTCCTCGTTTGTTGAAATCCGCTTTCAACTACCAAGTTTCAGTCAAGGATCCCGGGGCTTTCGCTCACAATGCGAAGTACATCGTTGAACTTATGTATGACTCCATCGAGGATCTCGGTGGTGACGTCAGCAAGTTAGCCCGAGATGATGCCGCCCATTTTGCTGGCAATACGGAACCATTCCGACATTGGGACTCTGAAGGTGAAGTTCCCGCTGGCTGCGCTAAGTGCCATAGTGCAGGTGGTTTGCCACAGTTCATTCACAACGCCGGTACTACTTTCTTGACAGGCACAGGTACCCTTGGAATCACCGGTGTTGTTGCACAACCCATCCCCAACGGGTTCATGTGTTCGACCTGCCACGATCTAGCCAATTGGCCGAACCGCTATGGTGTAACCACAGTTCCATTCCCCAGTGGTGCCAAATTGACCTTCAGCACTGAGAAGGATGCTGATGGCAACTTGATTCCTGTAGATGCCAACTTGTGCATTGAGTGCCACCAGGGTCGTGAATCGACCGTCAGTGTTAACAAGTATCTGGCCGACAAACCGGTCGATACAGCTGATCCCAAGATAAGTTTCAAGAACATTCACTACTTCGCGGCCGGTGCTACACTGTTTGGCACAGATGCCAAGGGCGCCTATGAGTATGATGGCCAGACGTATCTTGGCTATAATGCCATCCACCCATTGAACAAATGCACCGATTGTCATGAAGTCCATGCTCTGAATGTCAAGACCGATGCCTGCAAGGCATGCCATACGAATGTGAATGGTGTTGCGGACCTCGAAAATATCCGTATGGCCACCGACGCTGTTGACTACAACGGCAACGGTGACACAACGGAAGGTATCTTCAAAGAGATCGATAGCTTCCGCACCACTCTCTATGCAGCCATTCAAGATTATGCAGAGAAGGCTGGTACGCCGATCGTGTACGATGCCGCATCCTATCCATACTTCTTCGTGGATGCCGACAAAGACGGCAAGCCCGACACCAACGATAAGGGTCTGATTGGTTATAACGCTTGGACTCCTCGCTTACTGAAGGCTGCCTATAACTACCAGTATTCAATCAAGGATCCTGGTGCGTTTGCCCACAATCCGAAATACGTGATGCAATTCCTGTATGACTCCATTAAGGATTTGGGCGGCGACGTATCTAACTTCACACGCCCCGAGGCACCCGCACCTGCTCAGTAAATTAATCAGCGGGGAGATTATCACGATGGCGGACGCGTTGCGTCCGCCATCTTTTTAACGCCTCAATCACAAATCACAAAGATTACGTGATGTTTAGCACTGCATAAAAATGAAAAATATCTTAGAATTGGGGTTTGTAATCCAATCTGCATTGGATTATTGTTTACATCGATATTGTAAGCGATCTTTATCCAGGAGAATATAAATGAAAAAACGGTTTGAAACAACCGTGAGACAAATCCCCAAATTTGTATCCATCGTTCTGGGAATTTGCCTGTTGATACTGGTCATTGTAGCCTCATTAGTTAAACAGGTCAGTGCTGCACCCTTCCCTGATGTTGCATCGAACGAGTACTGCCTCAGTTGTCATTCTCAACCTGGGTTAACCAAAACCCTCCCCAGTGGGGAGACCCTCTCCCTTACCATAGATCCTAACTTGTTTGATGCCTCTGTTCACGGGGAAGAACATAAAGCTTGCGTAGATTGCCATACCAATATCGCTTCCTTCCCACATCCGGATTTCAAGGCACAGAATTTACGAGAAGTAACTCTTTCTCTCTATACAACCTGCAAGCAATGCCACGAGGATCAATACAACAAAATCTTAGACAGTGTCCACCAGAAAGCTCTGGCCTCCGGTAACAACAACGCCGCAGTCTGCACAGACTGCCACAATCCGCATCAGCAAACTCGCATCACAGACCCAAAGACCAAGCAAATCCTGCCTACCGCCCGCCGGCGAATCCCTGAAGTATGCGCTCGTTGTCACAGCGCCATTTACGACCAATACAAAAATTCAGTTCATGGCACGGCGCTCACCGAAGGCAATCCTGATGTACCCACTTGTATTGACTGTCACGGTGTACATAATATCCAGAACCCAACCACCGCATCTTTTCGCAACAGCACTCCATTCTTGTGCGCTAAATGTCATACCGATGCCAATATCATGGATAAGTATCATATCTCCACGAAAGTGCTTAATACTTATGTGGCAGACTTCCATGGCACGACCGTAAAACTCTTCGACGAGACGTATCCTGACCAGCCCACCAACAAACCTGTTTGCACGGATTGCCACGGCGTACACGACATCGTAAAGGTGGACGACCCCAAAGCGGGAATCGCCCTGCGAGAGCATTTGCTCACAAAATGCCAGCGATGTCATCCCAATGCTACTGTTAATTTCTCAAGTGCCTGGATGAGCCATTACATCCCAAGTCCAAAAGGATATCCTATTGTTTTTTACGTGAACCTCTTCTATAAATTTTTCATCCCGACCGTTCTAGGCGGTATGACTCTCTTCGTACTAACAGATATCTATCGTCGTATTGCCAACCGTGTCAAGGAAGGGAGGCGCAAATGAGCCGACAGGAGACACGCACCTACGAACGCTTCCCAATTGCAAGGCGGATCGAACATCTTATCATGTTGCTCTCTTTCGGCACGCTTGGGCTCACTGGCCTGCCACAAAAATTCTCGAACGCCAGTATTTCCGTTTCTTTCATCAACCTGATTGGTGGAATTGAAAATCTGCGAACCATTCACCATGCCGCTGCCATCGTTTTGATGCTCGGCACGGCATGGCACATCCTGGTAATGGGATACCACGTCTTAGTATTGCGTTCACGCATGTCCATGCTTCCTTCATTGCAGGATGTCAAAGACGGCTGGCAGGCTCTACTGTATAACCTTGGTCTCGCGAAATCCTATCCACAAATGGGCCGGTATACATTTGAAGAAAAGATGGAGTACTGGGCTTTCGTCTGGGGAGCCATCATAATGGGTCTTACCGGTTTCCTAATGTGGAACCCTATTACTGCTACCAAATACCTACCCGGCGAATTCGTCCCTGCCGCAAAAGCCGCACACGGTAGCGAAGCTCTACTGGCTGTACTTGCAATCATCATCTGGCACATGTACGGTGTTCATATCAAACGCTTCAACAAAGCGATGTGGACAGGCAAACAGACCGAAGAAGAAATGCTGCACGAGCATGCCCTTGAACTCGCGGATATCAAAGCTGGCATCGCTGACCGCCGTCCTGACACTGCCACCATCCGCAAGCGACAAACGGTCTATTATCCTATCGCGACCATCCTGACCGTAGTCATGCTCGGCGGAGTTTATGGATTTGTAAATGGTGAACAAACCGCCATCACCACCATTCCAACGCGATCCACGGAAATCCCGATTTATGCGCCACAGACTCCAACGCCGCTACCGACTCTTCCACCAACACCCACTTCGCTTCCGACTAATACAGTGGCTCCTGCTACGACAGGTGAATCAGTAACCCCAACAACGCTAAACTGGGATAACGGCATTGGTCAATTATTCGAACAAAAATGTACCCAATGTCATGGCGTGAATGGCATGGAGATTAGCGTTAGAATGCCAAGGATTCCATACGGCAGTATTAACATCCATCGTGGCGATCCTGATGGCGGGAAAAAGAACTTCTTTAGAGCAGCCTTCATTCTTTTGAACATAACTTGTTTCCTCGTAAAGAATGAAGGCTGTTCTAAAAAAGTTCTTCTTCCCGCCATCAGGATCGCCACGATGGATGTTAATATTGCCGTATGGAATCCTTGGCATTTTAACGCTAATCTTGCTTGTTGGTGGGGCATACGCTTGGGATTATACAAACTCATCAACTTTCTGTGGTACCACCTGCCATACCATGCCACCTGAATTTGCGGCCTATCAGGCTTCCCCTCACGCGCGCGTGGCCTGTGTGGAATGCCATATTGGGCGCGAATTTGTTGGGAATCAACTCTTCCGCAAAGCGGGCGATATTAGACATGTTATCGCAACCACTTTTCGGACTTATGAATATCCCATTATGGCTGGTAATATGCGTCCTGCACGCGATACTTGTGAGAAGTGCCATACCCCCGAAAAATTTTCTGACGACAGCATGCGGGTAATCTATCATTTCCAAACTGATAAAGAAAA
>WNFV01001047.1_pt1 | contig 37803 bp, 33 predicted proteins | sample 5400101 | NCBI WGS metagenome assembly WNFV01 (sample SAMN13153361, study PRJNA577476) | soil metagenome | isolation source: 115 cm soil or saprolite under grassland replicate 1 | place: USA:California | collected 2016-06-15 | reverse complement strand
GATCTGACCTTGGCGTGTACGGTGTGATGTCGTATGCCGTGACGCAGCGCACGACAGAGATTGGAATCCGGTTGGCACTCGGCGCTGAACGTGGTGCCGTCGTGCGAATGGTGTTGGGACAGGCTATGCGTCCCGTTGCCGCGGGCGTCGCGGCGGCGGTGCCGCCCGCGCTCGGTGCAGCCTCATGGCTACGGTCACTGCTCTTCGGCGTCAGCCCGCAGGATCCAACGACGATCACGGCGGCGTGCGTCGTGCTGATGACGGCAGCAGTGCTGGCGGCGTATCTGCCTGCGCGGCGCGGCAAACCTCGATCCGCTCAACGCACTCCACTACGAGTAAAGCGCGCTTCAGGTATACGATTACGCGTTTCGAGGATTTGTGAGGCTTGCCATGAAAGCGCTGCTCCGGGCCGTCACGCTCGTATTCGTCGCGACCTCCTGCTTCGCACAGGAGGCCGCCCGCCTGGACGAGATCGTCCGGCCTTATGTCCAGGACAAGACCTTCATGGGATCGGTGCTGGTCGCGCGCGGGGCGAACGTGGTCCTCAGCAAGGGCTATGGGGCCGCGAATCTCGAGTGGGACATCCCGAACACGCCGTCGACGAGATTCCGGCTCGGGTCGATTACGAAGCAATTCACGGCGGCGTCGATCCTGCTGCTCGAGGAGCGCGGCAAGCTGAGGCTCGAGGATCCGATCAAGACGTACCTGCCCGATGCACCAGCGGCGTGGGACCGGATCACGATCTTCAACCTGCTCACCCACTCGTCCGGGATTCCGAACTTCACGAGCCTGCCGGAGTACAAAACGCTGCAGCTCACCGACACGCCTCCGGCGAAGACAATCGCGACCGTTCGCGACAAGCCGCTCGACTTCTTCCCGGGTGAGAAGATGAGCTACAGCAATTCGGGCTACATCCTGCTTGGATACGTCGTCGAGAAGGTCAGCGGCGGAAGCTACGAGCGATTCGTTCAAGACAATATCTTCACGCCGCTGGGGATGAAGGACTCCGGCTACGACTCGAACAGCGTCATCATCGCGCATCGCGCGGCCGGTTACGCGCCATCGCCGAAAGGCCCGGTCAACGCCGGCTACATCCACATGAGCATCCCCCATGCGGCCGGTGGGCTCTACTCCACAACCGAGGATCTCCTGCGGTGGGAGCAGGGTTTGTTCGGCGGAAAGCTCATATCGTCCGCATCTCTGCAGAAGATGACGACGCCATTCAAGAACGACTACGCGCTCGGCGTCGTCGTGCAGACGATCGAGGGACGAAAGATCGTTCAGCACGGCGGCGGCATCGAAGGCTTCAACACATTCCTGGCGTATTACCCGGACGACAAGCTGACGGTCGTCGTCCTCGCCAACATCAATGGTCGGGCGCCGACCGCGATGGCGGCGAAGCTGGCCACCGTCGCGCACGGTGGCATGGTCCCGAGCTCCGGCGAACGCAAAGAGGTCACCGTACCGATCAAGAATCCGCTTGAGCACGCTCGGCCTTGAGGTCGATACCGAGCTGCTGGCACTTCTTGTACAAATGACTGCGCTCGAGTCCCAGCGCTCGCGCAGTTTCCGCGATCCGATAACCGTGCGCCGTCAGCTCCGCAAGAACACTCTCGCGCTCGAAAGTGGCGACACGATCCGCGAGCGACCCGGAGACCGATCCCATTCCGGTACCCGCGATCGCGTGACGACCGGCCAGAATCTGACGCACCGTCGCGGCGTCGACCGCATCATCCGTCAGCAACAGCAGCCGCTCGACCACGTTTCGAAGCTCTCGGACGTTTCCGGGCCAGTGGTAGCGGACGAGCTCGCCGAGCGCATCGGGCGTAAACGCGCGCGGCCGCCAGCCGTTCTGCTCCGCGATCATCGTCGCGAAATGCTCCGCGAGAAACGCCACATCGTCGGCCCGCTCCCGGAGCGGCGGGACGACGATCGGGAACACGAAGATCCGGTGATAGAGGTCCTCTCGAAACACACCTTTCCGCACGAGCGCGTCGAGATCGCGGTGCGTGGCGACGATGACGCGGGTGTCGACGACGATCGGCCGATCGCCGCCGATCCGTTCGAGCTCGCCCTCCTGGAGGACCCGAAGCAGTTTCGTCTGCATGACCGCCGGCATGTCGCCGATCTCGGGGGGGCCAGCGTGCCGCCGTGCGCCTGCTCGAACTTGCCGAGATGTCGCGATGCGGCGCCCGTAAAGGCGCCTTTCTCGTGCCCGAACAGCTCGGACTCGATCAACTCCGCCGGCACTGCGGCGCAGTTTACCGTCACAAATGTCTTATCGCGGCGGCCGCTCCGGTCGTGCACGGCCCGGGCGACGAGCTCCTTGCCGGTGCCGGTCTCCCCCAGAATGCAGACGCGCGACTCGGTGGGCGCCACGCGGTCGACCTGGGCCATCACGCGCTGCATCTCGGCACTCTTCCACACGATGTCGTGCCGGCCGACGCGGCGCCGCAGCGCGTTGTTCTCGACCTCGAGCCGCACGAGGCGCAGCGCGTTCTCGATGGTCAGCAGCAGCTTGTCCGACGAAATGGGCTTCTCGAGGAAATCGATGGCGCCAAGGCGTGTGGCGCGAACCGCCATGTCGAGCGTCGCCTGACCGGAAATCATGATGACCGGCGTGGCGACTCCGCTCTCGCGGAGATCCGCGAGCATCGAAAGGCCGTCCTTGCCCGGCATCACGACGTCGGAGAAGACGATGTCGAACCGTTCGTTCCGCAGCAGCGACAGCGCGCGGACGGCGTTGTCGCAGACCACCGCTTCGTAACCCGCCAGCCGAAAGGCGCGCGACAGCGACGCGAGTGTCGACGGGTCGTCGTCGACCACAAGTACACGCGTCAACGGGTTGACCCGTGTGCCGTCATACGGGCAGATCGATGTGAAAGGTCGTGCCGCGGCCGGGCTCGCTCTCCACCAGGATTTTTCCGCCGTGATCGGTCACGACCGACTGAACAATCGCGAGACCGAGGCCGGTACCGTGCTGCTTCGTCGTGTAGTACGGCGTGAACAGCCGCTTCTGCTCTTCCTCGGTCAGCCCTTCGCCGGTGTCGGCGACGTCGAACCGCACGGCGGATTCGAGGCGGCGCGTCCGCACGGTCAGCTGGCCGCCTGCCGGCATGACGTCGATCGCGTTCAGCAGCAGGTTCTGCAGTGCGCGGCCAAGCTGCTCCGCGTCGGCGCGGATCGACCCGGCCGCTTCGTCCAGCTCGAGCACCAGTGTCACGGGCGGGCGCCCCGGCGCGTCGAGTTGCGCGCGGAACAGCTGCACACTTTGCCGGACCAGCTCGTTCGCCACCACAGTCGCGAAATCGGGCGCCGGCATCTTCGAAAAATCGCTGAAGCGTCCGACGACCGTATTCAGATTCGCGAGGCCAGTGGCCATCGTCGTCAGGCTTTCGTCGAACACTTCGTCGAATTCCGCGGCTGGCAGCGGCCTGGCGCGGCGCAGGTTGTCGAGCGTGATTCTCAGCGGAAACAACGGGTTTTTCAATTCATGGGCCAGACGGCGCGCCAGCTCTCGCCAGGCGGCGACGCGCTCCGCCTGCACCAGCCGCTCGCGCTGATCGACGAGTTGACCGGTCATCGTTTCGAAGGCGCGCGCGAGATCCGCTACCTCGCCCGACGCCGGCATGTCGTCCAGCGTGATCTTCCAGTTGCCACGCGCGATCGCGCGCGCGGCGTCGGCCAGCTGCTCCACCGGCCGCGTGACTCTCGACGCGACCACGTAACTAATCATGAACCCGAAGACGATGCCGAGCGCACCGAATCCGACGCCGCTCCAGCGAATGCGATTGACGAGCCCTTCGAGTTCGCGGCCCGAGCTGCCCACGAGCAGCACGCCGAGCACGGTCACATTTCGGCCTGTCAACGGAATCGCGGTGACCGTTTCGGGTCCTTCGGGCCATTCGACGCGCTCGGTCGCTTCCTGCCCAGTCTGGCGAACGCGTGCAATGAGCGGCTCCAGCTGTACGGCCTGCCCAACCTGACCGGACGCGTCGATCAGCTGCTGCCGCGACACTTCGGGCTCGACGTTGCGATACAACAGCGCCCGCATCCCAGACGGCAGCACCAGCGACCGTAGAAAGTGCTCGTCCAGCTTGCGCCCGCCCGCGAGATACACGCGCCGATCGCCTGCCTTGACGGACTGGACGGCCACGAGACCGAGGGCGAGCTCGCGCGGCAGTTCCACCGGCTGCAGAAAGGCGCCCGGGGCGCCGGCATTTCGCGATCCTTCGGTCTGAAGCGCCCACGCGTGTCGATACCCGAATCGCGCCGGCCACTGTGCCGACGACATAATCCTGCCGTCGTCTGCCACGATGTCGAGGAAGTCGAGGCCTTGCGCAGCCGCAAGCAGCGACGCCTCGTTCACGTACGAGGCATAGTCGGTCTTCGAGCGACTGACGTCGGCGGCCGTTCGTGTGACGGCTTCAGCGGCGGCGATTCGATCGAGACGAATCGCGATCTGTTCGCCTTCCCGGTCGAACTCGCGACGGAACTGCGCAACGAGCGCGGCCGTGCGCTGAGCGTCGAGCCCGGCGAACGCACGCCGCGCGCTCGCGGATACCGTCCATGTCACCAGAACCACCGTGACCGCGGCGGCCGTGCCGACCAGCGCGAACAAGCGCGTTCGAAGCGTCATCTGCGGGCCGGCTGCTCGGTGCGAAGCCAGATGTTCGCGACGTTCCAGGCTCCAGTGGGCAGCACGGGTTCTCCGGACCACGCGTCGACACGATCGGCGACGCCATAGAGCTCCGGCACATGAACGACCGGCACGACGACGTAACGATCGAGCAGCGCGCGCTCGAGGCGATATACGGCGTCAAGCGGCGCCCCGGCGGGCAGCGCCGCTTCGGCCGTTGCAAGCGCGAGGACGCGCGGGCCGAGCGAGGCGATCGCGTCGTTCAGCGCCCGATCTGGGGTGGTCGCATCAAGATCGAGGCGCGCGAGCCGTGCGTCCGGACGCGGCGCCAGTCCAACGGGCATCTGGACGTTCATCGTCAGCCCGCTCTCGCGCACGTCCACCGCAATGCGCTCGGCAAGGCCCTGGGCGAGTCTGTCTGACCGATCGACGCGAAGCGTCAACGAGCGCTGTGCGGTGGGAAGCGCCGAGACCGCCGCACGGGAAGTCGCGCGATCGGCCCTGGTGACAGGGGAGACGTACCCGCTGAGCCATCGAGGCAACAACGCAATCGCTGGATCGCCATAGCCCTGCAGCAGGACGGTGCGCAGCGCTTCGCGATCGATCGACCCAGCGATCGTCCGGCGGATCGGTTCCGCGGATGCACCCGCACGCTGCGGTTCGAATACGAGCACGTAGGTGGTCAGCGGACGGGACGACACCACTCGAACGCCGCGCTGCGAAACGCGCCGCACATCGGTTGGTCCGACTGGCGCCAAGTCGGATCGACCCAGCTCGAGATTCGACAGGAGGTCATTTGTGTCAATCCCCAGGTCGATCTGGACCACATCGACAAATGGCCGGCCGCCCCAATACTCGTCGTGGGCGCGCAGCGACAGCTGTTTTGGATCGAGCCGTTCGAGTCGAAACGGACCGGTGCCGATCAGATCTCCCGCGGCACCCCGAACGGTAATGGCGTTGCGCAGGCTCGCCAGCTCCCACGGCAGACCCGGGTTCGGCTGATCGATCTCGACGACGGCCACGTCGCCATCGGTTGCGATTCTCCAGCGCGGATTCGCGGTGCGCAATGCGGTTGCGACCTGCCACGGCTGGAGCGGCGAACCACCGTGGAGCGTGACAGCCGCGCGCAGATGAAATCGCCAGACGACGGCGCGAGCGTCGCGCTCCCACGCGGTCGCAAGAGCGGGTCGAAGCCCTCCGTTCGGATCGATGGTCGTCAACGTCTCGAATACGAGAGGCAGCGCTCGCCTTCGCGCGGAGCCGTCCGCATCCGCCGATGTGGCCGATGGATCGAGGCTGCGAATCGTGGCCTGCGTCTGGATTCGCAGCGTGCCGCCGTAATGCGGACGAGCGGCCTGGACGGCCACGGTCGTCAGCCCGATGCTAACGATTGCAGGCAATGGAGACGTGAAACGCTTCATATCGTTCGCCGCCGGCGTCGCGGACGACCACGGTCGCAATGGCAGTGCCGCGAGTCGACCATAAGGCGGTAACCGTGCCGGCAACCTCGATTGGCGCAGCCGCCGGCATCAGTTGGTTCCCCACCACACGCAACAATCGCAAGGTCTCCGTATCGCGTCGTCGAACCGACGACGACGCCACGAGGACGTGCGCACCAGGAGCACACGGCACAGTCAGCGCGACGAGGTCGTCGCCGGATTCACTGCGTGCGACCACACGTCGTGCGCCATCGAGCAACGCCAGGACGCCCGATTGATCCGCGACAAGCCATCGCGTATCGGATCCGGAGCCCACGGCGGCGGCGGCGAAGAACGGCAGCCCTTCCGGCGTCGTGAAATAGTTGCGAGTGGCGTCGAGCCCGGCATTCTCGATTCCGAGCGGCCAGGCTTGTCGTTCTTCGACGCACGTGAGATTGCCGAGATCGACGGCGGCGTGACACGTGATGCCGGGCAACCGCACGTCCACGGCGGCGTCATCGATCCAGAGTCGTCCGCGCACATCGCGCGGCCATCTCCGCGTCGGCGCAATAGGGCGCGACTGCACGGTATTCCAGCCCGCGGCGCGTCGCTCGTAACCGTCGATGGCGGCCGGCTCCAGTACGAGCAGTCGATCGGCCGTCAATGCGATATCGAGGATCGGATCATGCTGCGCAAAGATGGGCCGCATTTCCAGCGATAGTCCGACCGGCGGGTTGCGCTGACCTCGAACATCATCGGTCCACAGCCGGCTCGCGGCCACCACGTCCCACGCATCGCCCTTCCGCACTTCGGCAAGACAGGCGCGCTCACGCAGATTGGCTCCGCACGTCACCTCGACTCGCGTTGCCGCCTCTGGCGTGTCGGTGAGGCGAACACCTCGAGCTCGCAATGCACCGACGATCGTGTCGCGAATCCCGCGGCGCTGCGCAGTCTCGGCCGCGTCCCCGCCAGCGACAATGACGTTGATCTGTTCGGAAGGCGTCAGTCGGGCTGCAAGCGTTTCGGCGAGTTCCGCCGCCAGATCCTCGAAGGTAGACGCCATCTGCGCGGCAAACGGCGCGAGGAAGACGGTCAGGATCAGCGCTGTCATACAAAAGGGGGCCGTACCCCTTTTCCTCGAGACGACCGCGAAAAGGGGGTACGGCCGCGATGATAGCACTCCGGATCAGGGTTGGTTGGGATGCGGAACCTGCATGCCGCCGATCGGCGTTGCCTTCAGGACGTCGTTCGTGAAGAAGAATTTCCCGTCCATCGGCACCATCATGATCTGCACTTTGTCGGAGAGGCGCTCCGCGACGATCTTCTGGATGAGCAGCGGATTGTCCTTCAGCACGCGCGCTTCCGATTGCAGGCGTTCGGCGTCCGCGCCCGACAGCAGATGTATCCGCTGCGCGTCCGCCTGCGCCATCAGGTTCCGTTTCTCGAGCTCCGCCTTGCTGTCGATCACCTTGGCCTGGGCCGCGGCTTCGGCGCCTTTGACGGTCGACTCCTTCCGCGCCTCCGCTTCAAGACGGGTCTGCTGAATCTGTTTTTCCTTCAGCGGCAGCGTGTGCTGCATCGCATCGGCCTGCGCCTTGGCTTCGAGCACGGTGACCTGCGCGCGCCCTTCCGCCTGCTTCACGTGGCGCACCTTGTCCGCTTCGGCTTCGAGCTCCGCCGTGCGAACCATCTTCTGCTTCACTTCGAGATCGATCGTGAGCCGGTCGTTCTCCTGAGACTTGAGCAGCAGCCCCTCGAGGCCCTTGGCGTATTCGGGCGGCAGACCGACGTCGCGCAACATTACTTCCTTCACGACGATGCCGTCGGACGCCAGACGTCGCGTGATCGCGTCGGCGGCGAGGCGTCGCACCTCCTCGCGCTTGGTGGAAAACACATCGCGAACCATATAGCTCGAAATCGTCTGCCGGAATGCGTTGGCGACGACGGGCGGCATGATTTCGATCTCGACGGGCCGCGGCAGATTGTTCTGCACGTACGCGAGCCGTTGGGGATCGAGCTGATACCGCACCGACACGCCGAGTCCGACCGGCAGCCCCTCGCGGCTGTAGACCTTCAGGACCGGCGTCCGGTCTTTCGCGATCTCCGCGGGATTCGTCGTGAAGATCTGATCGCGAATGCTGTACAGCTCCACGCGGTGCACCAGCGGCATCACGACGTGAGTACCCGGATAGAGCGTCCCCGCGAGCGTCCCCGAGAGCTGACTGACACGGACACCGGCCATTCCGCTCGGAACAACGACGATGCTGAGCGCCGGCAGGAGCGGCACCCACGCGACCAGCGCGAGGCGTGAGGCCAGGCGCCAGCGCCACTCGGGCGACCGCGACTGGCGGAGGGCGCAATACAGGTCCTGGACCAGTACTGCGGCGGCGGCGACGAACAATCCAACCGACACCGTGAGCAACGCGAACTTGAGGAACAACATGGCTGCCTCCTTGGAACAGGGATTAGGGATTAGGGGTTAGGGGTTAGGGGTTAGGGGTTAGGGGTTAGGTCATCACCGGGCTTCGCCGAAGAGGCGCGCGATTTCCGGTGTGCTCTCGGCGTGCAGTTCCACGACGTCGCCGGCTCGCACGAGGTCGAACAGCTTCTCGACGTCGCGGTTCCGCAGCCGGATGCAACCATGCGATTTCGCGAAGCCGATCGAACCGGGGTTTGTCCGTTCCGTGAATGCCGTGGCCCTTCTGGCTCAGACCGATCCAGCGGGTCCCGACCGGGTTGGCGGTGCCGGGGCCGATGACATTTCCGGGCTTGTAGTACGTCGGTTGCGAAACGCGGTTGACGATCATGAACGTGCCGGTCGGACTCGGTGTCGCGGGCCTGTCCACCGCCACCTGGAAGACGCTCACGACTTCACCGTTCTCGATGAAGGCGAGCTTGCGATGCGGGATGCTGACGACCACCCGCCGGTCGGAGATCGTTGCGGGCGCGGTTCGAGGCGTCTCGTCCGCTGCCGACGCGCGTTGGGCGAACAACGCAGCTGCCAGGATGGCCAGGGTGGCTGCCGTTCGATTGGTGCGGTGCACATTCATGTCGTCCTCCGTTGCGGACAACTAGAGCAACCGCATGGCCACGAGTTAAGTCATTGAGTGAATGGCGGTTACGTTATTCTGAGGGTGAAGAATCCGTGTAAGCCGGGACACGGCGTGTGCGCGCGGACACGGCGTACGATGATCGCCGGATCCGGCCGTATGTGGATTCTTGTCGCGATAGCCGTCGGCGCTCTTGCACTCGCGCACACTGCCCCGGCGCCGTTTCTCTTCGATGCGATCGCGCGCGGTCGTGCCGTCTGGCACATGCCGAAGACCGCTGTTCCGACCGTCTATCTGACCTTCGATGACGGTCCGAACCCGACGACGACTCCGAACCTGCTCGACGTGTTGGCCCGTGAACATGTACACGCGACGTTCTTCCTGATCGACCGTCACATCACCGAGGACACTGCCCCGCTCGTCCGTCGCATGTTCGCCGATGGCCACGCGGTGGCGCTCCATTCGCACACGCGTCACGACATGGTTATGAGCGCGGACGCGTTCGCCCGGACGCTCGTGGCGCACGCCGATCACATCGAGCGGGTCGCCGGCCGTCGGCCATGCCGCGCGTTCCGCCCGCACGCAGGCTGGCGAAGCTGGCCGATGTATGCCGGCCTCAAGAAGATCGATCATCGCCTGGTCGGCTGGAGCTGGATGCTCTGGGACTGGAACTGGTTTCGGCTGCGCACCGCCGATTCGGTGGTCAATCGGGTCCGCGATCGCGTCGCGAACGGCGACATTGTCGTCATGCACGACGGCGACGAGTCGGCGCCGTTTGCGGATCAGCGCCACACCGTCGACGCCACGGCTCGTTTGATTCCCGAACTCCGCGCCAGAGGCTTCACGTTCGGCGTGGTTTGCGAGATGCAGGCAAATCCCGAATCCCCAGTCCCGAATCCCCGCTAGAATGTCCGCGTGTCCTCTCTGATCGGGCGCACGCTCGGCCGCTACGAAATCCTCGACGAAATCAGCCGCGGAGGTATGGGCGTGGTCTATCGCGCCCGCGATACGCGGCTGAACCGCGACGTGGCGCTGAAGGTGCTGCCGCCGGAGCTCGTCGCCAATCCGGATCGGCGCGCCCGCTTCGTCCAGGAAGCACAGGCGGCGTCGGCGCTCGAGCATCCGCACATCGCGGTGATCCACGAAATCGACGAAGCCGACGGCGTCAGCTTCATCGCCATGGAGCTGGTGCGCGGCGAGAAACTCGCGGACCTGACGGCGCGCGGTCCGCTGCCGGCCGGACGCGCGCTCGATCTTGCCGTTGAAGTCGCGGAGGGCATGGCTCGCGCGCACGACACGGGGATCGTGCACCGCGATCTGAAGCCGTCCAACGTCATGCTCACCGAAGACGGCCACGCCAAGATCATCGACTTCGGACTCGCGAAGCTCGTCGACGCGTTGAGCGGCGAATCGGACGGCCGCACCCGGCTCGCGGAAACCGACGCGGGGATGGTGCTCGGAACCGTGTCCTACATGTCACCGGAGCAGGCGCGCGGCGGCAAGGTCGATCACCGCAGCGATATCTTCAGCTTCGGCGTGCTGCTGCACGAAATGCTGACCGGCCGTCCGCCGTTCCGGGGCAATACCGGCATCGACACGATGCACGCAATCCTGCACGATCCGGTGCCGCCTTTACCGCCACTCGGGCCGTCGGTCTCGGCCGATGCGACGAGCGACGTCCAGCGGATCCTCGACAAATCGCTGGCCAAGGATCCCGACTCCCGCTATCAAGGCATGCGCGACATCGTCGTCGATCTGCGCGCGGCGCGGCGACGGCTCGAGTCGTCGAGCGTGAGTCCGCTCAGCACGGCGGCGCGCGCCATCGCGACGCCGGAAGGGTTCATGCGCGTGAAAGAGCGCGCGTACGCAGTAGCGGCAGTGGTCGTGATCGTGTTGATCGGGATCGGTTACGCGCGTTCCCGATGGATGACGACGGCACCGGCGCCGTCGACGTCGACCGGCAAGCCGTCAGTGGCGGTGCTCTACTTCGAGAACAACACCGGAAACCCGCAGCTCGACTGGCTGCGCACGGGCCTCACGGACATGATGGTGACCGATCTCTCACAGTCACCGGACGTGGAGGTCCTGGGAACCGATCGCCTTGTGCAGATCCTGACCGACATGCGGCGGCAGGACGATCGCGTGGTGTCGTTCGACACGGTGCAGGAGCTCGCGAAACGCGCCGGCGTGAAGACCGTCGTCCTGGGTAGCTACGTGAAGGCAGGGGATACGATCCGCATCAATCTGAAGCTGCAGGATGCCGCGTCCGGCCGCCTCGTCAGTTCGGAGCGCGCGGAAAGCTGCGAACGAGTCGAGCCTGTTTCCGACAGTCGACGATCTCACCAGGCGGATCAAGGCCAAGTTCGCGCTGACCGGCATCGACCCCACCAAGAGCCTCATCAAATCGCCGACGGCGATCACCACAACCACGGGCACGAGCATCGACCGCGACCTGAAGGAAGTGACGACCTCGTCGATCGAGGCCTATCGGTATTACGCCGAAGGGATCAACCTGCACGAACGGGGACGCGAGTTGATGGCCGTCGCGCCGCTCGAGAAGGCGGTCGGGATCGATCCGAACTTCGCTCTGGCCTTGGTGAAGCTCGCCGTCGTGCACAGCAATCTCGGGCATTCGAACCTGCGGCGTCAGTATGCCGAGCGCGCCCTGCAGCACCTGGATCGCCTCACCCCGCGCGAGCGGTATTACATCGAGGGGTATTACTACTCGGGTCAAACCGAATGGCTCGGGAAGGCCATCGACGCGTACAAGAAAGGGCTCGACCTCTATCCGGACGCCGCGTCCTCGCGAAACAACCTCGCGCTGGTGTACCTGCAACTCGAACGGTACGACGACGCGATTCTCCACTACGAGGAACTGCGGCGCCGTTCGTTCGAGTTCCCGGGTACGTACGCGAGCCTCGCGTTCGCATACGCCTCGTTAGGATCATTCGACAAGGGCCAGATCGTCCTCGAACAGTTTCTCCGCGAGCATCCGGATGCGGGAGGCGCGTACTCCGCGCTCGGCGATGTGCTCCTCTCATCGGGCAAGATCGACGAAGCCGCCGCGGCGTACGAACGTGGAAGGGAGTTGGTTCCCACCAACCCGTTTCCGCAGTTGGGCCTTCACGACGTCGCCGCGCTGCGTGAGCGCTGGGCCGACGCTGAGGCGATTGGCAGGAAACTGGCGGGCACGAATGAATCCTTTTCGCGACTCCTGGGCGGTGAGGTGCTCGGAACCGATGCGATACTTCGAGGGCGGCTCTCGGAAGGGCTTCGGCTAGTCGAGGCGGCCGCGACCGGCGAAGGGCCCGCCGGCTCGTTCGAGAGCGCCATTGCTCGAAACTTCGCCGCGCGGGTGCTGATGGCCACTGGGCAGACGGGTCAGGCGCTCGCGACGGCGGAGCGCGCGCTGAAGGATTCTGCCGGGCGCGCGGCCGAATGGGACAGCCTGGCGTTGATCGTCGAAGGACACGCCCGGCTCGGTCATGCCGGCGAAGCGGCGAAGGCGCTGGAAACGCTGACGACGAAAGCGAATGCGCTGCCGAGCGAGCGCGAGAAGCGTCGTGTGCTGCTCGTCAACGGCGTCACGGCGCTGGTACGCGGTGATGCAGACACCGCGCTTCGCGCCCTGGCCGCCGCCGAGCAGCGCCTCGCGCGGTCTTTCGTCGGCGGTCCTGCTTCGCCGCACGCACCGATCTGGTTTGCCGCAGGCGAGGCGCACCTCGCCGCACATCACGACGGCGAAGCTGCCGCCCGCTTTCAGAAGGTCGTCGACTCTGGCGAGTTGCGCATAGGGTCACCGATCGAATTCGTCCGCAGCCTTTATTCCCTGGGGCAAATCAGCGAGCGGCGCGGCGATCGCGCCAAAGCAGGCGAGTACTATCGGCGCTTCCTGCGGTACTGGGGCGATGGAGAGATTGACCGCGATCGGGTCGCGGAGGCGAGAAGGAAAGTGGCGGGAATGTAGACGTGGGCTATTTCTTTTCGGGGACTTTCAGCTCCTGCAAGTGCGTGACGATGTCCTGACCTGAGGAGGCGGGCTTGACCGCCTTGTCGATGTCGACGATCTTCCCGGTCGGATCGATATAGAAGGTCCAGCGCCTCGCGAGCTGACGTTCCGGCGGCGCCTCCGGATTGATCACGCCGTAGGCGAGGGCGACCTTCTTGTCGGGGTTGGCGAGCATCGGGAAGTCCGCATGCTCTTTCAGCGCAAATGCCTTGTTGTCCTCGAGCGTGTCGACGCTGATCATGAAGTACGCGGTGTCGAACTTCCGGATGAGTCCCCCGCTCTCACGGAGCGAGTTGCATTCGGCCGTTCAACCACCGGTGAACGCTTTCGGGAACCACGCGAGCACGACCCAGTGTCCCTTCAGGTCCTTGCTGAGCGTGTACGTCTTGCCGTCAGTGGCCGGCAGCGTGAAGTCCGGCGCTTGATCGCCCACCTTGAGCTCGGCCGCCGGCGTCGCTGCGGTTTGCGCCGCGGCGGAACCGGGGAGCAGCGCGCACGCGGCGACCGCGAGCGGCAGCATCGGTAACACGTTCCTCATCGAGCCTCCTAGCCGGAACCTTAGCACAGTTGACAGTCGACAGCCGACAGTTAACAGTGAGTTGTACAGCGGTTGGGACACGCCGCGAATTGAACGGTCGACTGTCAACTGTCGACTGTCAACTGTCGACTCTCGACTCTCAACTGTGGACGTGACCAATGTGGCGTGAATTTCGCACGTTGCAGGGTATGCGCCGTAGCGTGGCGACGTTGATCCTGCTGAGCCTGTTCGCCGGCTGCGCCGAGAAGTCGCCGTCGGCACCCTCCGCGTCGGCTCCGACCGTCACGGGCACCTGGGTGGGCACCGTGACGATCGACGGGGTGACCGCGCGAATGACGTGGACGCTTACGCAAACGGACAGTAGCGTCTCCGGCCCGGTGCTCGTCGGATTCCCGAGCGGAACCGTGCTGCTGAACGGATTCCTCACCGGAAGCGTGCTGGGCGCGACGCTGCCCTACGTCATTTCCGTCGGACCAGGGGGCATTCCCACGCGCCCGACGTGCGTCGGGCAATTGAGCGGCACGATGGCTGTCAACCTCGGCGCCACGTCGACGCTCGAGGGGCCGATGGCGATCACCTCGAGCACGTGCACGCCGCCGCTCACAGGGTCCACGCTGACGCTGACGCGACAGTAGAAGGGGTTCGGGGCCCCGTTACGCCATCGCCTCGAACGACGACGTTGTGGCGAGTCGTGAAAGTCGGGTGCCGAGACCGATCCGCGCAAACCGGTTGTCCGCCACTGCGTGGTGATGGCCACGATGCGGTGCGGCTGATCGTACGCGAGCGGGCGCAGCGCGTAGCGAAGATTCTGCAGCAGGGCGGCCATCATGGCGGGTTCGACGGGACCGTCGACAATCGCGTTCGCGACGTCCCGGCTTGGCCGGACATCCGGCGTATCATCGCTGCCATCCATGACCAACGTGGCCCTCGACACGCCTCAACCGTGGTACCGCGAGCTCACGGCCGATCAATGGAAGGCGTTTCTCGCGACGTTTCTCGGCTGGACGCTCGACGGCTTCGACTTCACCATCCTGTCATTTCTGGTCGCCGATATTCAGCAGAGCTTTACCGTCAGCAAGGCACTCGCCGGCGCGCTCGGCACGGTGACGCTGTTTTTCCGCGTCGTCGGCGGTTCCGTTGCGGGATCGGCCGCGGATCGCTGGGGCCGCAAAGGCCCCCTGATGGCGTCGATCCTGTGGTATTCGCTCTTCGCGTTCCTCAGCGGATTCTCGACGTCGTACGGCATGTTGTTCACGCTGCGCGCCCTGTTTGGCATCGGCATGGGCGGCGTGTGGGCAGCGGGGATGCCGCTGACGCTGGAACACTGGCCGGCACGCCTGCGCGGCATCGCGTCGGGCATGCTGCAAGGGGGCTACTCGACCGGGTTCATCCTGTCGTCGCTCGTGTTCCAGTTCGTCTATCCGCTGGTCAACACGCGCGCCGACTTCGGATGGCGTGTGATGTTCTGGATTGGCATTCTTCCAGCGCTGCTCGTGCTCTTCATCATGAAGGGCGTCAAGGAAAGCCCCGTGTGGCTCGAGCGCCGGCGGCACCTCGAGGCGCGACAGGAGCGCGACCCGGTGTCGTTCACGCAGCTTTTCCGGCGCGATCTGCTCCCCGTGACGCTCCAGACGTCGCTGCTGATGACGATGTTCATCTTCTCGTACTACTCGATCACGTTCTGGTATCCCACGTTGCTCACGTCGCTGCATCTGCGGCCGCTGACGTTCATGCTCCTGTTGAATGTCGGAGGCGTGACCGGCGCCATCGCGACCGGTCGGCTCGCGGAGACCGGCCTGGGACGGCGCGGAGCGGCCACGGTGATGATGCTCATCGGCATCGCCGCCGTCCCACTCTACGTGCTGACCACGAACGTCGCGCTCATGTGGGCCGGCGCGTTCGCCGTCGGCTTCTTTGCGGCCGGCGCGTGGGGCATGGTGCCGAGCTATTTGAACGAACGCTTCCCCACCGCGACGCGCGCGGTCGGCGCCGGCTTCGCCTACCACGTCGGCGCGGCGACCGGCTCGTTCACGCCGACCGTGATCGGCCTCTTCCAGGATCGAGGCATGGAGCTGTCGTCCGCGATGGCACTGTGCATCGCGCTCGCCGGCGTGTTAGTGATCGCCGTCATCTGGGCGGGCCCCGAAACGCGTGGCCGACAATTCCACGCCGATTGACCAGACACCGATGGAACGCAGAGCTCGCGGAGCTCGCCACAATAACGTTTCGTCCTGCGTGGTCTGTGCTCAGCGTTCCAAGTGACTGACGAAAGATTTTGCTTCTCTGCGTATTCTGCGTGCTCTGCGTTCCACGTTCTTCAAGGCTGGAAGCGGAGGCGGCACCTTCATGACACCTGGCTGGAACGCGGCGATCGGCGTGCCCGCGGCGTGGCCGAGCAGCTCGTTCGACGATTGGGTCGGGTCGATCACCGTCTTGTGTTCCCGCAGGAGGAAACACATCACGACAAAGGACACAAGGATTGTGTCCTTCGTGGTTACGCACGGCCGTGGCTGCGAGTATGATTTGGCGCGATGCCCTATCCAGTATCCGTCTCCGTCGAGCCACTGCTCACGAATCGCAATCGGCTGACCACCGCCTTCCGGCTGATTCTGGCAATCCCGCATATGTTGCTCGTCGGCGGACTGAGCGTCGGCTTGGCTTCCGGCAACGGAGCGCTGTCGGTCGGTAGCGAGTCCGGCCTGCTGGGCGTGGTCGTGTTCGTGCTGGCGGTGTTCAGCTGGTTCACGATTGTGATTACCGGACAGCACAACGCCGGTGTTCGACAATTCACGGCCTTCTACATGCGCTGGCGCGTGCGCGCACTGTCCTACATAATGCTGCTCGAGGACCGCTATCCGCCGTTCGGCGACGGGCCGTACCCCGCGACGCTGACGATTGTCGATCCACCGGGTGCTCGCGATCGCCTGAGCGTCGGCTTCCGGATTCTGCTGGCCATCCCGCACTTCATCGTCCTCGTCTTTGTGACGTTCGCCTGGTGGCTCACGGCCATCGTTGCCTGGGTGTCGATTCTTCTGACGGGCGCGTATCCGGAGGGACTGTACGATTTCGCTGTGGGGTCGCTGCGATGGCTCCTGCGCGTCGAGGCATACGTGTTGCTCCTCGTCGACGAGTACCCGCCGTTCTCGTTCACGTAGGCCGGGTGGGTCAGGTGGGTCGCGTGCGCCACGCAGGTCAGGTGGGTCGTGTGGAAGAAACGCTATTTCACCGAGACACCTGCGCCGATGACCAGCAGCGTCGTGCGCGGACTGCTCGGGAACCCGAGGTACGGAGCGCTCGGATTGATGGCGTAGAAACGCACATCGAAGCTGAAGGCGAGGTGGGTTTTCGCGAACCAGCGCGCTCCGCCACCGTAGTTGAGGGTCTTCAACTTCTCCGAATCCGACGGAAATGGCGCCCGCCCGGCCGGCACGACCGACCAGGTGGATCGCGCGAGCCCGCCGCTCACATAACTCCAGCCGTGGCCGGTGCCGAAGTTGAACGAGAGCTGCGGCGCCAGCGACTTGAACGTTTCCTCCGATGCGCGCACCTTTGCCGCCTGAGCCTTAGTGGGCGTCCTGCGGGATCGGCCCGTCGCCAGTTCGCCGCCCACGCCGAGCGTGATGGCACGCCAGTGCAGGAAGTACACGTGGGCGCCAATCTGGACGCCCAGGCCGCGTCCGGGCAATTCCGCCAGCGTCATGCCGCGACTCTCGGCCAGCTGGGCATCCGACGGAAACCGCGGAAAGGTGCCGTGCACGTCGACGACGAACGGTCCGATTTTCGGCGGTGGATCCTGCGCGTCCACAGGCGTCGCCGCGACGAGGAGGAGCAGCACGAGTGAGGCAACGCGCATCTATCGCTGACATTGTACTCGTCGGAGTTGTTTCGCTCTGCGGTGGGAGCGGGCAACGACGTAGAATCGCCCGATGATGTCGAAGCCACGCAGTCCGTTTGTGCTCGCGGTGTTTCTCGCGGCCTTTGCGTTGCTGGTGGTCGTGCGCGCCCAGTCGCGGCCGCGCGCGCGGGACCTCGGCATCTCGCCAGGCGTCCTTTCGCCTGGGCCTCTCAACGCGATTACGGACGTGGAGGGCGTGCGCGTCGGGCACACGACGCTCAACGAGGGCGAGCGCGTGCGGACTGGCGTGACCGTCGTCATTCCGCATGCGGGCAATCTGTTCCAGGACAAGGTGGCGGGCGCGGTCTTCGTCGGCAACGCGTTCGGCAAGCTGGCCGGCTCGACCCAGGTGGCCGAGCTCGGCACGATCGAAACACCGATCGTGCTGACCAATACCTTGAGCGTCGGCGTCGCGATGGACGCCGTCGTCCGATACACGATCGCGCAGCCCGGTAACGAACAGGTGCGATCGGTGAACCCGATTGTGGGTGAAACCAACGATGGCGGGCTGAACGACATCCGCGGCCTGCACGTCACGCGCGATCACGTCCTCGACGCCATCCGCAACGCGAGAACCGGTACGGTCGCGGAAGGCACCGTCGGCGCGGGCACCGGAACGGTCTGCTACGGCTGGAAGGGCGGCATCGGCACGTCGTCGCGGAAGCTCGATCGCACGGGATATATGGTCGGCGTGCTGGCGCAAACCAATTTCGGTGGGAACCTGACGATTGCGGGCGTTCCCATCTTCCGGTCGCTCCAGCCGCCCAGTCGCCGTGCACCGGCGGACGGCTCCTGCATGCTCGTCGTCGCAACCGATGCCCCGCTCGACGCACGAGATCTTCGGCGTCTTGCGGCGCGTGCGGTGTTTGGACTGGGGCGAACGGGATCCGCCTACAGCAACGGCAGCGGCGACTTCGCCATCGCGTTTTCGACGTCGCCGGAAATGCGCAGCCGCTTCAACGACACGGCGCCGCGGACGCGGCAGGTTCTCCCAGTCGACGCCACGTCGCCGCTGTTCGAGGCGGCGCTCGAAGCGACCGAGGAGGCGGTGTACAACTCGCTCTTTCGGGCGACAACGGTGCGGTCGGCAAGCGGCACCGCCGAAGCGATTCCCATCGAACGAGTCCGCGAGCTCTTGCGGAGGTGAGCCTGAGAATCTATCTGGCGTGTACGGTACGCGGCGATCGTGGCGGCGTTGCGGCAGGACGCGCCATCTGCGAACGGCTGCAACATCACGGTCATGAGGTCCTGACCTCGCATCTGCTCGCCGACGACGTCGAGACGGCGGAATCGCGGTTGACGGAGGAGGATGTTTTCCGCCGCGATCTCGACTGGCTCTCGGGCTGCGGCGTGCTCGTCGCGGAAACGTCCGGCTCCAGTTACGGCGTCGGGTTCGAGGTCGGATACGTGCTCGCGCGGGCGCATCAGACGGGACAACAGGTGGTATTGCTCTACGATCGGAGCCGCCGCGGCGCGATCTCGAGGCTGATCACCGGGAATTGTCACTCGGCGTGCACGACGTTTGGTTACGGCTCGATCGAAGAGCTCATCGAGTTCATCGATCGGAGGTTCGAGTCCGCCTCTGAGATCACGCAAGGATAGTCACAACATCGGCTCATCCAGCAACGACTCGCACGGCCGCAGCTCCGGCCCGTTCTTCGTGCACACGGCAAAGCGCACGTCGCTGCCACCGTACAGCGCGACGCCGGCGTGTTCTCCAGCGGCATTCACGATGTAGAACTTGACGTTGAAGTTCGGATTGCCGCGCGCGTTGAGCAGCTCCGGATCGACGGTCGCGTCCCGGATTTCGCGCAGCGCCGCCATTCCGGCGTCTGTGGGCGTCATGCCGCCGCGCAGCGCTTCGATGATGAAGAACGACGACAGGTTGTAGAGCGTCGCTTCGCCGCGGCCCGTCGAGCCCGCGGCTCCAACATCCTGTCGCACGTACAGCCCTGCGCCCAGAATGGGCGAGTCGCCGACACGGCCCGGAATCTTCCACGCGAGCCCGCTGGTGGTGGTGACGCCGCCGATCCCGCCGCCCGGCGCGACGGCATTGCAGTTGACGGTGCCCCACAGATGATTCGCGTCGATCAGGCCTTCGCGCGAGAGCTCGAGACCCACCTCGTAGCCGGCGCGTACGCGATCGCCAACCGCACGCCGGGCGTCGAGACGGCGTTTCCATTCGAGCCACAGTTCGCGCGACTTCGCGGTCATCAAATCACGCTCGTCGAAGCCACACGCGCGCGCGAACTGCAGGGCGCCGTCGCCAGCGAGCAGGTGGTGCGGCGTGTCGAGAAGGACGCGCTGCGCCACCGCGGCAGCCGTTGGCACCTGCCGCAGCGCCGCCACGCCGCCGGCCCGCCGCCGCGGCCCGTGCATGCAGCACGCATCGAGCTCCACGACCCCGTCCGCATTCGGCAGGCTGCCGAATCCGACGCTCGTCTCGTCGGGATCGAGCTCGACGATCGTGACGCCGGCGACGACGGCCTCCAGGACGTCGGCGCCTTCGGTCAGCAGACGAAAGGCACGCTCGACACACGTCTCGGCACCGCCGTTTCGGAACTGATGTCCGTTCGCCGAAGCGATGACAACCGGATGCATGGCCTATGACCGACGATTAACGACAATTATGGCTGAGATTTTTGAGTGACATTGACGCTCTCAGCTCAGGCAGTTACGATCCTCGCGCCTTGTCGATCACAGTCCCCAGCCGACGCATCCCTCTGACGGCCATTCGCGACGCAGCCTCGGCGGTGTACGGCGCGGCCATTCGCACGCCGCTCGTTCGACTGGAGACGGGGACGCTCCCCTCCCCTGACCTCTATCTCAAGCTCGAAGTGCTGCAGCCGATCGGGTCGTTCAAGATTCGCGGCGCATACAACGTGGTACGGCAGCTCACCCGCGAGCAATTGAAGGACGGCGTCTGGACCGTCAGTGCCGGCAACGCGGCGCAGGGGGTCGCGTTCGCCGCGCGAAAGGCCGGCGCGCGCTGCTCGGTCATGGTGATGGACACGGCGCCCGACACCAAGATCCACGCGATCGAGCGGCTCGGCGCCACGATCGTGCGCGCAACCTACGACGAATGCTGGCGCACGGTCGAATCGCACGGCTCGGATCGCATGACCGGTCATTTCGTGCACCCCTTCGACGACGACCGGTTCATCGCGGGCAATGCGACGGCTGGCCTGGAGATTCTCGAAGATCTGCCCGATGTCGACGCCATCGTGGCGCCGCTCGGCGGCGGCGGGCTGCTTGCGGGGATTGCGGCCGCGGTCCGCGAGCTGAAGCCCGACACCCGCATCTACGCGGCTGAACCCGAAACGGCCGCACCGCTCTCGGCGTCGCTGGCCGCCGGGCGGCCGATGTATTTCGACTCATGGAAACCCTCGTTTGTGGACGGCGCAGGCGGCAAGTCGGTGCTGCCGACGATGTGGCCGCTGCTCGCGGCGCTCTCGGGCGCGGTCGTCGTGACGCTGGACGACGTCGCGCGCGCGATGAGGCTTGTCGCCGAGCGCGCGCATGTGATTGCCGAAGGAGCCGCGGGCTGCGCGATCGCCGCCGCGCTGAGCGGACGCGCCGGCACCGGAAGAATCGTCGCCGTCGTCTCTGGCGGCAACATCGACCTGTCGAAATTCGCGTCGCTCGTCGGCGCCTGTGACGATTCGCCGATCCTAAATCACCGATGACTCGATACTCAGGACTCTCACCCCTTCCCGAGCGCATCAACCGGCTCGACGAACTGGCCGTGGATCTCTGGTGGAGCTGGCAGCAGGAAGCGCGGACGGTGTTCCGTCGCCTCGACTACGGGCTCTGGCGGGCCACCGCGCACAACCCGGTGCGCATGCTCTGGATCATTCCACGCGCGAAGCTCGACGAGGCCGCGCGCGATTCCGCGTTCCTTGCGATCTACGACCGGGCCATTGCCGGCCTCGACGATGCGCGCGCCGCGCGAAACACATGGTGGTCGCGCACCTTTCCGCAATGGAGCGGCCAATCGATTGCGTATTTCTCCGCGGAGTTCGCGCTCCACCAATCGCTGCCGATTTACGCGGGCGGCCTCGGCGTCCTGGCCGGAGATCACTGCAAGGAAGCGGGCGACCTCGGCGTGCCGCTCATCGGCGTCGGGTTCATGTATCCGCAGGGCTACTTTCACCAGCACGTGTCGGCGGAAGGGTGGCAGGAAGAAAGCTACGAACGGCTCAACTGGGCGGACGCGCCCATCGATGTCGCGCTCACGGCAGAGGGCAAGCCGTGCATCACCGCGGTGCCGCTCGGCGATCGATCCGTGCTCGTCGCCGTGTGGCGCGTGCGCATCGGGCGCGCAAAACTGTACCTGCTCGACACCGATCTCGAAGAAAACGCGCCGTGGGATCGGGAGCTGTCGGCTCGTTTGTACGGCGGCGACCGCGAGACGCGCATCCAGCAGGAGATCATTCTGGGCATCGGCGGCGTGCGCGCGCTCAAGGCCATCGGGTCGGATCCGGGCGTCTTTCACCTGAACGAGGGACACGCCGGGTTCGTCGTCCTGCAGCGCATTCGCGATCTCATCGAGAACGGATCCTCGTTCGACGACGCGCTCGAGGAGATTCGGCGGACGACCATTTTCACCACACACACCCCGGTTCCCGCCGGCCACGATGCGTTCCCGTTCCACCTGGTCGAGAAACATCTGGCCGGGTGCTGGGGCACCCTCGGCCCGCACCGCGATCAGTTCCTGGCGCTGGGCGCCTACGACAACGGGGGTGGGCCGCAATTCAACATGACGGCGCTGGCGATTCGGTCCGCCGGCGCCACCAACGCCGTCAGCCAGCTGCACGGCACGGTAACGCGCGAGATGTTTGCGCCGATGTGGCCCGATATCCCCGCGGCCGAGCGGCCCGTCGGCGCGGTCACCAACGGGGTGCACGTGCCAACGTGGCTTGCCGCGGACCTGATCGAGCTCTTCGGGAGGTACCTCGGGCCCGATTGGCTCGAACGGCACGATGATCCCGCGCTCTGGGACGGTGTCCTCAACATCCCCGATGCGGAGCTCTGGGCCGTGCGTCGGGGATTGCGGCGATACCTGTTCACGTTCATCCGCGAACGGGCCCGGCAGCGGTGGACCGAGGAGCACGTCGGCATTCCACGCGTGGTGGCCGCCGGCACCTTGCTCGAGCCCGAGTCGCTCACCATCGGCTTCGCGCGACGCTTCGCCGGCTACAAACGGCCCGAGCTCGTGTTTCACGACAGCGAGCGCCTCGCCCGGATTCTCAACGCTGCGGGACGGCCTGTGCAGATCATCTTCGCCGGCAAGTCGCATCCCGCGGACGACATCGGCAAGCACCACCTGCAGCGGGTGTACAAACGCGCGCTCGATCCGCTGTTTGCGGGCCGCGTCGCCTTCGTCGACGACTACGACCTCCACGTGGGGCACTTCCTCGTGCAGGGCTGCGACGTGTGGCTGAACAACCCGCGCAAGCCGCTCGAAGCGAGCGGCACGAGCGGCATGAAGGCGGCGCTCAATGGTGTGCCGCACCTGAGCGTCGGCGACGGCTGGTGGGCCGAAGGCTTCACCGGCACCAACGGATGGCTCATCGACGGCGGCGCGCCGCCGGACAATCAGGACGCAGTCGACGCGGCCGACGCCGACGCGCTGTACCGATTGCTCGAAGAGGAGGTCGTGCCGGCCTTTTATGATCGCGACGCGGGCACGGTGCCGCACCGGTGGATCGCGATCGTCAAGGAAGCCATCCGCACCGTGGCGCCGCGCTTCTCAGCGCGGCGGATGGTCAAGGAGTATGTAGAGCGGATGTACGTGCCCGCGCTCGAAAAGGGCGCCGTCGCTCGTCAGGCTAACGGCTGAGGTACGGTTGAAAGCCAACAGCTTTCAGCTATCGGCTGCGTCACTTTCAGCTATCGGCTGCGTCACGCTTTTTCACTGATCGGCGGATGGTGGATGATCTGGACACTGTTGCCGTCAGGATCCAGACAGTAGAGCGAGCGGGCGCCGTCGCGATGGGTTTTCGGCCTCGCTTTCAGCGTGACGCCGCGGTCTTCCAAAAACGCCGCCCACCGATCCACATCGTCCGCGCTTCGTACGATCAGGCCAAGATGATCCAGCGCACCGGACGGGCCGACCCTTCGGCGTGGCCCACGGTCGTCCTGAGCTTGTCGAACGACGACGTCTGCGTCGCGATGCAGGGCGAGATTGTCGATGCCCGACGAGAGATAGATGTTGTCCACGTCGGGCTCCCACTCCACGGAAAAGCCGAGCACGTCCACGTAAAAGCGTTTCATCGCGGGCATGTCGCGAACGTTGAGGGCGAGGTGCCGCAGGCCTGCGTGCGTGGGCCTTTCCATGGTGCTAGACTTCATCATATGCCACGCAAGTCGGTCGTCAAATCGCGGTGCGCGCTGTGCGGCGCCAAGGAGGTCTCGGAGCCGCGCGGCGAAGAGAAATACTGCCGCGACTGCTGGGACAAGAAAATCGCCGTCGAGGAAATCGTCGCGCGTGAATTCGCGCTGAAGCGATACATCCGCGCCCACAGCGCGGAGAAATACCTGATCTATCACTCCACGCAGAAGCGGCCCTGCGGTCAGCTCATTGTCGTGGACGATGGGTACGACCTGTTTCTCACGCTGATGCTCTATCCGAACTTCGGCTGGGACGAGCCCGCGTATCACCTGGACGGCGATCCCGAAGGCCGGTTGTTCTCCGAGCTGCTCGTGGACGTCGTCGCGGCGGAAGTCATCGAGCCGTGGGGCGGCGGCAAGTGGCATATGGAGATTTTTCGATCGATCGCGCCCGAGCCCGAGGACTGGAACGGCGAGATGTAAGTTATAATGCGTGCGCCATTTATCGTCACGCTCACCCCCAGGAGGTTCGTATGATTCGCGCGCGTTTCGCACTCGCCGCGACCATTGCCGGCGCCAGCCTCGCCGGCGTCAATGTCATCGCTCAGCAGGCCCCGCCGCCCATGCAATCGATTCTGGCCGGCAAGAAGTTCACGCCACCCCTCAGAGGCGAAGCAGCCATCGACATCGTCAAGAACCCGACCAAGCGCGAGGGCACGGTTCTCGTCACGAAGATTCTCGTGAAGAACACCTCTGCCGCGCCAATCCCGCGGTTGAAAGTCACCGAGACGTGGTTCGACAAGGATGGCGGCATGATTCCGGGCGGCGAGGCGGTCATCAACGGACTGCTCCAGCCGAACGAGATCCAGACGCTCGAGATTCGCACGCCGGTCAACCTGAAGATGGCCCAGAGCCAGCTGCAGTTCAGCCACGCCAACGGCACGGTGAAGCCGCATTCGGTCAAGTCGCTCGAGGCGCCAAAGGAGCCCGCCGCGAAAAACGCGGCAGCGACGAAGCCGGCGGGCAAGGCGCCGGCCAGGAAAAAATAGGGGTTAGCGGTTAGGGGTTAGGGATTAGGAAGTCGAGGCCGGATGCGGTTCGCCGCATCCGGCTTTTTTTGTTGGCGCCACCGTATAATCCGGCAGCGGCATGCAGCTGGCGCCGGGCGTTCGCCTCGGGCCCTATGAAGTCGTCGCCCCCATCGGGGCGGGCGGCATGGGTGAGGTCTATCGCGCGCGGGACACGCGGCTCGATCGGACCGTCGCGATCAAAATCCTTCCGGAATCACTCGCATCCGATCCGCACTTCCACGAGCGCTTCGATCGCGAAGCCCGCGCGATCTCGTCGCTGAATCATCCGCACATCTGCACGCTGCACGACGTAGGCCATCAGGATGGTGTCGATTTCCTCGTGCTCGAGTACCTGGAAGGTGAGACGCTGGCCGAGCGGTTGGGGCGGTCTGCGCCAGGTTCGGGACGTGCTGACCGCGGTCCCCTACGCGTCTCGGACGCGCTGGCTGTAGCGATTCAGATTGCGGACGCCCTGGACCGAGCACACCGATCGGGCATCGTCCATCGCGACCTGAAGCCGGCGAACATCTTTCTCGTGCGCACGAGTGGTGCGTCAGGCCCGCCCACAGCCAAGCTGCTCGATTTCGGGCTCGCGAAGAGCGCGACGCCCGTGGTTGCAACAAGCGGGCTGTCGATGATGCCGACGACGCCGCCGGGTGTGACGGCGCAGGGAACGATTCTCGGGACGTTTCAGTACATGGCGCCCGAACAGATCGAAGGCCTCGAGGCCGACGCGCGGACGGATATTTTCGCGTTCGGCGCGGTGCTGTTCGAAATGCTGACGGGCCGCACGGCGTTCGAAGGCAAGACGCGCGCGAGCCTGCTCGGCGCGATCTTGAAGGACGACCCGCCGCGGGTGTCGCGGGTTCAATCGCTCGCGCCGAAAGCACTCGACCGCATCGTGAGCACATGCCTGGCCAAAGATCCTGGCGATCGTTGGCAGAGCGCGCGCGATCTGCTGCATGAACTGCAATGGATCGCGTCGGGTGCGGCCGATGCTGGTACGGCCGAGGCAGGACCTTCCGTACGCAAGGCGTCGTCGCGTGTGGCGTGGACCATCGCAGGCGTGCTCGGGCTCGCGCTTGCGGCCGCCGCGATCGTCGTCGTGCGACACGTTCGGGAGGCGCCGGCTCCCGCCGATGTACTGCAATTCATGATTCCGGCGCCCGATAACGCGCGCTTCGGAGGCCCGCCCTCCGGCGGCACTGGAACCGCCGCTCAAGTCGCCATCTCGCCGGACGGCCGGCAGATCGTGTTCGTCGCCAACAGTACGAACACGTTCACCCTGTGGCTTCGGCCGGTCGGAACGCTGGTCGCGCGGCAGATTCCAGGCACCGAAGACGCATCGTTTCCGTTCTGGTCGCCAGACAGCCGGTTCGTTGGTTTCTTTGCCGCAGGAAGGCTGAAGAAGGTGCAAGTCTCGGGTGGTCCTCCGACCATTCTGTGCGACGCGTTCGCCGGCCGTGGAGGCACCTGGAACGGAGACAACATCATCGTGTTCGGGCTGGTGGGGGGCCCGCTTCAACGTGTATCAGGCGCTGGCGGAGTGCCGCAAGCCGTGGCCATCCTCGACAAAGCGTACGGAGAAATCAGCCACCGATGGCCGCATTTCCTTCCCGACGGACGTCATTTTTTCTTCACGGCAGTGACCGGTGCCGCGGGCGCCGCTCCGAAGCCTTCCATGGTGAGAATCGGGTTATTGGATTCCAGTGAAGTCGCCACGCTCTTTCAGGCCGAATCGTCGGTTGCATACTCCTCCGGACACTTGCTGTTCGGACGCGACGGCAGCCTGATGGCGCAACCCTACAACGTCGTGGCGCGCACGTCGACGGGAGACGCATTCCCAGTCGCCGAGCAGGTTGGAACGGAGGGCAGCCGATACGTGGCGTTTTCCGCGTCGGCAACCGGTGTCCTGGTGTACGCGCGTGGTGCCTTTACGGTGTCGGGCCGCTTGAGTTGGTTCGATCGCTCAGGGAAAGCCATCGGAACGTTGGGTGATCCAGCGACGTACCTGAACCTGGCGCTTTCACCCGACGAACGGCGCGTGGCCGTTACGTTGGCAGGCGGATCCCCACCCAACCGCGACATCTGGGTCATTGACGTCGCGCGCGGCGTCATATCCAAGCTCACCTCCGATCCCGCAGATGAAGGGTTTCCCATCTGGTCGCCCGACAACTCACGCGTCGCGTTCCAATCTCTCCGTGCGGGCGTGTACGGCCTGCGCTCGATGCCCGCAGCCGGAACCGTCAGCGACGAATTGCTCCTGGGAAACCCATCGGTGTCGACGATTCCGAATCCGACAGACTGGTCCGCCGATGCGCGCTACATCGCGTTCTCAATGGCATCGATTGGCGGCAGGGGGCAGGATCTCTGGATTCTGCCGCTGGCGGGTGAACGGAAACCGTTCCCGTTCGTGCAGGGCCCGGCCAACGATAACAATGGGGTGTTCGCACCAAATGGCCGCTGGATCGCTTACACGTCAGACGACTCCGGAATCTCGCAGGTGTTCGTCCAGCCATTTCCCGCGGGTGGCGGCAGGGTGCAGATATCAAAGAACGGCGGGTACCAGCCGCTGTGGCGCGGCGACGGTCGCGAGTTGTTTTTTCTCGCGCCGCCTGATGGAACGATCATGGCTGCCCCGATCGATCCGACGCATGAGTTGCAGGCGGGAATCCCTGAGATTCTTTTTTCAACCGGCGCCGCTATTGCGGCCCGACGCCAGTACGCGGTGAGTCGTGACGGAAAGCGTTTTCTCGTGATTGCGCCGGAGCGAAACCCGACCGCGGCGCCACTGACCGTCGTCGTCAACTGGCTCGCCGCGGTGCAAAAGTAACCTCCATGCCGCTGTTCGCCGGCGCACACATCGGGCCCTACGAAATCGTCGCGCTGCTCGGCGCGGGCGGGATGGGTGAGGTGTATCGCGCGCGCGATACGAAACTGAATCGCGAGGTGGCAATCAAGGTGTTGCCGGATTCGCTCGCGGGTGATCCGGACCGCCTCGCGCGTTTCAGCCGTGAAGCGCAGGTGCTCGCCGCGCTCAACCATCCGAATATCGCGCACATCCACGGCTTCGAGGACTCGACAGATGTGCCCGCGCTCGTCATGGAATTGGTCGACGGTCCAACGCTGGCCGATCGTATCGAGAGCGGGCCCATTCCGATCGACGAAGCGCTCCCCATCGCGCAGCAGATTGCCGACGCGCTCGATGGCGCGCACGAACTCGGGATCATCCACCGCGATCTGAAGCCCGCGAACATCAAGGTCCGTCACGACGGGACAGTGAAGGTTCTGGACTTCGGCCTCGCGAAGGCCCTGGATCTGACGACGATGTCCTCACTGAACGCGACGATGTCGCCCACGCTGTCGATCCATGCGACACAGGCGGGATTCATCCTCGGCACCGCGGCCTACATGTCGCCGGAGCAGGCGCGCGGAAAGAGTGTCGATAAGCGCGCCGACATCTGGGCGTTTGGTGTGGTGCTGTACGAGATGGTCACCGGTCAGCGGCTGTTCAATGGCGACACGGTCTCCGACACGCTCGCCTCCGTCCTGAAGGAACAGCCGGAGTGGGATCGGGTGCCGATTCAGGTGGAACGGCTGCTGCGCAGTTGCCTGGAGAAGGATTCCAAGCTGCGCCTGCGTGACATCGGTGACGCGAAACTGCTGCTTCAGGATCGATCCGCGTCGACCCGTTCCGTCGAGATCCGACGAAGCGCGTGGATCGCGTGGAGCCTCGTGGCGTTGTTCTTTGTCAGCACGGCCGCGGTCGCGGTCGTCCATTTCCGCGTGACGCCAGCACAAGCGCGTACCCTGCGATTTCAGGTCGCGCCGCCCGAGAAGTCCACGATCGGGGCGTTCCGCCTCTCGCCGGACGGACGCTATCTCGCGATGATCGCGATCGAAGGCAGCACCCGCAGCCGTCTCTGGGTGCGGCCGCTCGGATCCCTTGATGCGCAGCCGCTGCCCGGCACCGACGGCGCCAACTTTCCGTTCTGGTCTCCCGACAGTGCGTTCATCGGCTTCACCGCACAGGAAAAGCTGAAGAAGATTGCGGTGACGGGTGGTCCGCCTCAAATTCTGTGCGATGCGCCCGCCACCACGCGCGGCGCCTGGGGTCGCGACGGTGTCATCCTGTTTGCGCGCGGTCCGGGGAGCCCCCTCCTGCGTATTCCGGCTACCGGCGGCGTACCCGCTCCGGTGACGAAGCCTGCGCCGGGCGAGAATCACTTGGCGCCCGATTTCGTCGACGCAGGTCCGCGCTTTGTTTACACGGTGGCTGGTGGTGCGAACCCGGCGTCGACCGGCGTCTTCGTCGGCTCACTCGACGGCACGCCGTCGGTTCGGGTCCTGCCCGACGAATCGAACGCGGCATACGTGCCGCCCCTGACGTCCTCCGCCATCGGCCACCTTGTATTCAGACGCGAGGGTAGCCTGATGGCTCAGCCCTTCGACGCCAGACGGCTGCAACTGATGGGTGACGTGTTTCCGCTGGCGGATCAGGTCCGAAATGTGAGTCTCAACTCGGCCGCGTTCTCGGCTTCCGAAAACGGAGTCCTCGCGTTCGCCGCGGGCAGCCCGGAAAATGCTGCACAGCTGATGTGGCTCGACCGGATGGGCAGACAACTGCAGCCGGTCGGTCCGCCGGGTGTCTATAACAACTTCCGTCTGTCGCCGGACGAGAAGCGGATTGTCTTCGACCGGCCTGACCGGACTGTGTCAGCTCCCGACATCTGGGTGTTGGACCTCGTGCGGGGCGTGCCCTCCCGTGTGACCTTCGATCCAGCCGTAGACAATCTTCCGATCTGGTCCCCGGACGGTCTTCGTGTTCTGTTTCCGTCCAGGCGAAGCGGCGGGTTCGACTTGTACATCAAGGCAGCGACGGGCGCGGGCCAGGAACAACTGCTGCTCAAGATGGGAACTCCGACCGGGTGGGGGACTGACTGGTCGCAGGATGGCCGCTTCGTTCTCTATCAGATGCCGAGTGCCAAAGGCGAGCGGGATTTGTGGATCGCACCGCAGGTCGGCGATCGCAAGCCATTCCCCTATCTGCAGTCACAGTTCAACAAACAGAATGGGATGTTCTCTCCGGACGGGCGTTGGATCGCGTACGTGTCCGACGAGTCGGGCCGCGACGAGGTGTACGTCCAGGCGTTTCCACTCTCGAGCGAAAAACGGCAGATCTCGACGAGCGGTGGTTCAGAACCCAACTGGCGGAGGGATGGAACGGAGTTGTTCTACCTGGCCGCCGATCGAAACGTGATGGCGGTGCCGGTCAAGGCGAGCGGCGCAACGTTCGAACCGGGCTCACCGAAGCCGCTCTTCCAGGTACCGCTCTCTCAGCTTCCGCTCGGCCCCATGCTCCTCCTCAGCCGGCGCAGCTACGCCGTCGGCGGCAATGGCCAGCGGTTTCTGACGGGCAGGCCAGTTGGCGACGTCACTGCGACCCCGATCACGGTCGTGGTGAACTGGCAGGCCGGACTCGCGAAGTAATGGCAGCCGCCGCGAGTGTTATCGCGGCGCCGTCAGCGTAATCAGCACTTCCCGCGCCGCGGGCGCCACGTCCTTCAACCTCGACCTGCCTTCGACCTTCAGCACGTAGCGCCCAGGCGCAAGGTCCTTCAGCGGAATCTGCGTCGTGTACCCGTACCCGCCGCGCTGTCCTCCGAGATCGCTCGAATCGCGCGTCTCCTCGGTCTTGAGCATCACCTTGCCTTCGTCGGTCGTGATCGTCGTCGTGATGTCTACCTTGTGCGGCACCGACCCGGCATTGTCGTACACCTCCGCAAACAGCCGAATCTCGTCGCTTGCCGGAAACGCGCGGATCGCAACCGGCGGACCCGGCAGCACCTGCCTCAGCTGCTCGTCCGGACGAATCGTCGGCAGCGCCGCTCCCGACGCAGAAGTGAGGACGAGGCCGCTCACGCTGAACGGCGCCTTCTGGAAATCGGGCACGTCGAGGTCGTAGAGCACGGAGCCGACGTTGCCGCCGGCCGAATCGTGCGCCGCGACGCGCAGCTGATATCGGCCGGGCGGCAGGTCGAGACGGTTGAGCATCCGCATGCCGGTCTGCTCGATGCGCGTCTTGGTTTCCGGCCTCAGATTCGTCATCGTCATGGAATCGGTGCTCCCGCCCTTCACCTTTCCATTCTGGTCGATGGCGAAATACGACAACTGGATCCGGTCGGTCGGCGTCAACTGCAGGTCGCGGCCGTTCAACTCGACGCCGAGGAGCACCGACGCATTCGGCGCCGTGCCTTTGAACGGCGCGGCGAATACGCGCATGGTGAGCCCGCTCACGGGCAGCGGGCTGTCGAGCGCTTCGCGGACTTCGGGCGCCGTCGGCCCCTTGGCGGCGGTCGTGCTCGCCTCGACCTTCTTCGGCGTCACATAGCCTTTGCGCGCGCGAACGGTCAACCCGGGCCGCGTCAGGCGGACCTGAATCCGATGCTGGCGTCCGGGCCGCGGGTCCGGCGGATAGTACGCGAGCACGTAGTACGAGCTGTTGTCCGACACGATGCGGTCGAACGCCGACGCGAAGTCGTTCTTGTTGACGACGGCGAAGCCGCCCGTTTCTTCCGACAGCGTGCGCAGGCTGTCCTGTGAGAGACGCAGCTCGTTCTGGAGCGAGGTGCCGCTCACGCCCAGCGTCGTGTCATCCGGATATGCCTGGATCTCAATCGACTCGTCGCCGAGGTCGGTCAATCCGCGCGGATCGATGCCGTAGATGGACACATTGGAGCGCGTGGCGGCCGCGATCGCATCGCGCGTCGCGTCGATCACGGTTGACGCGCCGAGATGATTGGAGCCGCTTCCAGGGATGATGTCGGTAATGTCGTAGTTGATGCCTTCGCTCACGAACAGGATCGATTTGCGGCGGCCGCGCACCGACGCGAACCACTCGGCGACGTTTCTGAGCGTATCGAGCGTCGTCCGTGCGTGGAACGCGCGCTCCGCATCCTCGGGATCGTTGAGCGGATCGCCTGCCTGGCGAAAGTCGCGGGTGCGGTTGTACTCGTTCGTCCTGTTCGCCGTGGCGGAATCGAGCCCTCTGCCCTGCGTCTTATCGACGGCCGCGAGCAGCAGCTTCTTGTTGCTCGTGAATTCCTGATTGGCGTCGTCTCTGCCGGCCGTATGCACCACGGCCATCAGGTCGTTCGCGCCGAGCCGGCGCTCGATGAACTGCTTGGCCGCCGCCTTCACGCGCACGGATCGGCCGAACCGCGTGTGGAGATCGTCAATCACCATCACGTAGACGCGGCCGTCGAACGGGCGCTCGTTCGTCTTCACGTCCGGCTCGATCGGCGCGCTCGCGAACAGCGGGCGGTCAGCGCGTTCGATCGGAATGTCCACCATCGTGAAGGCGCTGATCGTCTGACTCTTGCCGTCCTCGAGAACCTGGAAGTCCTCCTTCTTCAGATTGCGGACGACGTTGCCCTGGCGATCGGTGACGACGACGTCGACTTCGACGTAGTCGACGCGGAGTTTGAACGTCGGCTGCTGGTTCTGGGGCGCGGGCGGAGGATTCTGGCCGGCCGTCAACGCGGTGCCGGCAAACAGCACGAACAGCGCCGCCAGCCGGAGAAGTCGCTTCATGGTCATCCACTCTCGTTCATGTCGCGCGCGGCGACGACAAGCACTGGCAATCAGGCGTGAATCGATTATAGCGTCCCGGCCCGGCTCCGCTCGCGAACAACACGGGCGAGCTAAGCCGTGGCCGCCGAGGCAGGGCGCGAAAGCGGCCCTGGGCGCCGAAGCGCAGCGCGCGAAGGCAGCCCTGGACGCCGAAGCGCAGCGCGCGAAGGCGGCTATACTGAAAGGACATGTGCCCGTCCCAGATTGCAGCCGACCCCGGCGTCGCGCTGGACGTTGCCGCGGTGCAGGCGGCGCTCGCGGCCGACGGCCTCGACGGCTGGCTGCTCTACGATTTTCGCGGTCTCAATCCGATTGCCGCCGACGTCACCGGCGTGCTGCGGCAGGGCGGACACCTGGCGACGCGGCGCTGGTACTACCTGATTCCGGCCACCGGCGAGCCGCGGGGCCTCGTCCACGCCATCGAAAAGCAGGCGCTCGCGCATCTGCCGGGCACCACCGAACGGTATGCCGGACGCGATCAGCTCGAAGCCGGCCTTCGTCGCCTCCTGAACGGCGTGACACGTCTCGCGATGGAATACTCACCCGGCTGCGCGATTCCGTACATCGCGCGCGTCGACGCCGGCACGATCGAGCTGGTGCGACAGTCGGGCGTCGAGGTCGTCTCGTCCGGCGATCTCATCCAACGCTTCTCGGCGGTATGGAACGCCGAGACGATTGCTACACATGGCGCCGCCTCGGAGAAGCTCTACCGCGTGAAGGATCGGGCATTCGACGCCGTGGCGCGACGGCTGGCTGACGGAATTGTCACGACCGAGCACGATATTCAGCAGCTCATGGCGGGATGGTTTCGCGACGAGGGTCTCGTCAGCGATTCCGACGCCAACGTCTCCGCGGCCGAGAACTCGGGCAATCCGCACTATCTGCCCACGGCTGCGTCGAGTCGCCGAATCGGGCCGGATGAGATCGTGCTGCTGGATCTATGGGGAAAGCTGGAGCAGCCCGGCGCGGTGTTTGCTGACATCACGTGGATGGGATACACCCGTCGGCGCGTGCCGGACCGTTTTGCGCGTGCCTTCGCGGCTGTCTGCGGCGCGCGCGACTCGGCGGTCGACCTGGTCCAGCAGGCGGCACGCGGCGGCCGCGAGCTGCGCGGCTGGGAAGTCGACCGCGCCGCTTCGTCCGTTCTGAAGGATGCGGGCTACGCGGCGGCCATTCTGCACCGCACCGGCCATAGCCTCGGCGAAACGGTCCATGGCAACGGCGTGAACATGGACGACTACGAAACGCACGACGACCGCCGTCTGCTCGCCGGCACGGGCTTCACCATCGAACCCGGCGTCTATTTCTCGGATTTCGGTGTGCGCACGGAAATCAACATGGTCGTGGGCTTGCGCGACGCATCGGTCACAGGGCCACGGCAATCGGAGATTCTGAGTCTGGTGTAAGCCGGATCCGTATCCGTCCGGCGGAGGTTTGTCACGATGTCTACTCGCAAGACCACGTTCTTTTACGCGTTGCTGATCGCGGTCGCATCGCTGGCCGTCGGCATGGTCCTCGCCTCGCGGCTCGACCTGACGTCAGCGTCCTCGGCCCAGAGCACCATCGGGGTGCCGCCCATGAACAGCGCGCCGCTCACCGGCGCGATCGACGCGCAGACGTTCCGCAACATCGCGAAGTCGACCAAGCCGATGGTCGTCAACATCCAGACCGAGATGAAGGCGAAGGCGCAGGACCTCACCGATTTCTTCGGCGGAGGCGGCTCGCCGGACGATCTGTTCCATCGCTTCTTCGGCAATCCGGGCCAGCAGGAGGAGCAGCCGGGCCAGGGCAATCCGCGCCGCCGGCAGCGTGAGCAGACGACGCACGCGGCCGGAACGGGCTTCATCATCAGCAAGGACGGATTCATCCTCACGAACAACCACGTCGTGGAGGAGGCGACCAAGATCGAGATCGGGCTGTACGGCGACGAGGCCGACGTCACCTACCAGGCCAAAGTCATCGGCAAGGATCCGCTCACCGACAGCGCGCTGATCCAGCTGATTGAGAAACCGAAGGAGCCGTTGCAGGAGGCGAAATTCGGCGACTCGTCGCAGATGGCGGCAGGCGACTGGGTGATGGCGATCGGCAACCCGTTCAACTACGCGCACACGGTCACCGTGGGCGTGCTCAGCGCCGAGAAGCGCGCGTTTCCGGTTACCGACGGCCGCTTCAACGACATGATGCAGACCGACGCCGCGATCAATCCCGGCAACTCGGGCGGTCCGCTCCTGAACATCCGCGGCGAGGTGATCGGCATGAACACCGCGATCATCACCAACGCGCGCAGCGAAGGGAACATCGGGATCGGCTTCGCGGTTCCCATCAACATCGTCCGTGAGCTGCTGCCGCAGCTGCGCAACGGCAAAGTCATCCGCGGGCGGATTGGCGTCACCGTCCAGGCCGTTCCGCGCGAGGACTACGAGGAATTCGGTCTCAAGTCGCGGACCGGCGCCATCGTCGCAACCGTGCTTTCCGGCGGTGCGGCCGCCAGAGCGGGCGTGGAGCCGGGCGACGTCATCGTGCAGTACAACGGCCGGCCCGTCCCCAACAACGACGAGCTCGTGAAGATGGTCGTCGCCACCAAGCCCGGCACCAGCGTGCCGGTCAAAGTGATGCGGAACAAGCAGGAGAAGACCCTCAACGTGACGGTTGACGAGCTCGATCTCGAAGCCGAACAGAGCACCGGCCGCCGCACGCCGCGCGAAGATCCGCAGCGGGACGACCAGCAAGGTGCGGGCGGTTTTGGTCTGACGCTCGACAACGTGACGCCGCAACTGGCGCGCCGGCTCAGGCTGCCATCCGGACAGAGCGGTGCGGTGATTACGGACGTCGAGGCGGACGGGCCGTCGGCCGGACGGCTGCGGCCGGGCGACGTGATCCTCTCGGTGAACCGCCGGCCCGTGTCGAGTGCGAGCGAAGCGGCGCGCGCGCTGCAGCAGGTGCAGTCGGGCCGGATCGCCCAGATCCTCGTCTGGCGCGGCGATGGCGAAGCGTTCGTCACGGTGAAGAAGGACTGACGCGGCTAACCCCGAATCCCTAGTCGCCCGTATCCGTGACCGCGGGCCACTCACAGTGGCCGCCTTCATGGATGTCGCGCTTTACGACCCCGACGTCGGTTATTACGCCCGCGCAGCCCAACGGTCCGGCCGCGCGGGCGATTTTTTTACCAGCGTCGATGTCGGCCCGCTGTTCGGAGAGCTGCTTGAAATCCAGCTCGCCGAGATGGCCGAGATCCTACACACCCCACCCTTTGACCTCGTCGAGGCCGGCGCGGGAAACGGTCGCCTGTCGGCCGACATTCTGCGCGCGGCGCGCCGCCGCGATGCGGCATTCTACCAATCGATTCGCCTGCACCTCGTCGAAGCGAGCGCAGCCGCGCGCGCCGAGCACGATGCGACGCTCTCGGAGGTTGGCGAGCGGCTCGCCTCGTCGTCTGCTTCGCTGCCGGAGTCTTTCGAGGGCGTCCTGGTTGCAAACGAGCTGCTCGATGCGCTGCCGGTGCACCAGGTGGTGATGCGTGAAGACGGACTGAGGGAGATATACGTAGTCGCCAGTCGCCAGTCGCCAGTCGTCAGTCAGCCGTCATCAGTCGGCAGCCAGCCGTCGTCAGTCCCCCGTCTGATGACCATCGAGGGGCCGCTGTCGACACCTGCGCTGGCGGAGTACCTCGCGGCGCTTGACGTACGCCTCGAGCCGGGCTGGCGCGTCGAGATCAATCTGCGCGCGGTGGACTGGGTGCGCGACGCCGCGCGCCGGCTGGTGCGCGGCTTCATGATCCTCATCGACTACGGCCACTACGCGCGCGAGTTGTACTCGGCGACGCACTCGGCCGGTACGCTGACCACATTCGCCAGCCATCGCAGCGCCGGACCTGAATCGGCGGCCGGTACCCCGGTATGGCTGCGGAATCCAGGCGAACAGGACCTGACCGCCCATGTGGATTTCACCAGCATCCGCGCGGCCGCAGAGGCTGAAGGATGCGCCGCGCTCGGCTTCCTCGATCAGACGTATTTCGTGCTGGGACTCGTGGACGGGTGGAGCGCGACGGCTTTCGCCGAGCGCGCCGGCGCGATGAAAACGCTGATCATGCCTGGCGGCCTGGGCAGCACGCACAAAGTGCTGATCCTCGGGAAAGGCGTGGGCACTCCCCCGCTTCGTGGATGCTCGTTCAAGGTAAGGGTGACATGAGCGAAAGATCTTTCACCACAAAGGGCACAATGGACACAAAGGGTCGGGGGTGCAGGATTTATCCTTGGTGTCCTTTGTGGTGAAGAGGTAAATGATGTGGCTCGGTCTGCTCATCATGATCGTCTCGGAGGCCGCGACGCTCGCGGGCATCGAGCCCTTCGCCTCGTGGAACACGCCCATCTGCTGGACCGGGTTCATTCTGTTCGCCGACGCGATCGTCTTTCGGGCCCGCGGCAATTCGTGGATTCGATCATCGCCGCGCGAGTTCATCCTCCTCACGCTGGCGTCCATACCGTTGTGGGTCGTGTTCGAGGGCTATAACCTGGTGATCCGCAACTGGCATTACACGGGGTTGCCCGAGAACACCACGCTGCGCCTGTTTGGCTATGCATGGTCGTTCGCGACCATCTGGCCGGCGATCTTCGAAGGGGCGGCGTTGGTGGCCGTGCTGAGGGCTGGACGGGCGGGACGGGAAATTCCCGCCGGTTCGACCGGCGCAACCGATCCTGCCCATCCTTCCTATCCCACCTATCCCGCCTTCTCCATCGCCATCGGCGCTGTGATGCTGGCGGCGCCGTTCTTCGTGGCGCCGGCGGTCGCGCAGTACATGGCCGCACCCGTGTGGCTCGGCTTTGTCTTCCTGCTGGACCCGATCAACCGATGGCTCGGAGCTGAATCGTTGTCGGGCGATCTGGCGCGCGGTGGATCGACCGGCAGGCGATCGACCGGCCGCACCGTCAATCTCGTCCTCAGCGGCTTGCTCTGCGGCGTGCTGTGGGAGTTCTGGAATTACTGGTCGCGCGCGAAATGGCACTACACCGTGCCGATCATGGAAGACCTCAAGATCTTCGAGATGCCGTTGCCAGGCTACCTCGGATTCCCAGCCTTCGCGCTCGAGTGCTTCACCATGTACGTCTTTGTGCGACGGATGTTCACGAGCTGCGGCCGAACGATTGCGTTGTAAATTGCGCGACCGAGTATTTAAATAGACGGCCATGCCTGCCACGCTCGAACGCGAAATCAAACTGCGC